>OHJF01000776.1_pt1 | contig 10233 bp, 11 predicted proteins | sample 1568521 | NCBI WGS metagenome assembly OHJF01 (sample SAMEA3879570, study PRJEB24766) | human gut metagenome | biome: human-associated habitat; feature: feces | place: USA | collected 1985/1987 | reverse complement strand
TTAACCGGCCGTTACACCTTACTTCTACTTTATGGTTTTTATATTTATTTCGTACTTCATCGCTAACGCCTCTTGTAGGCAATGGTACAAATAAATCAACATCAATCCCGGAACCAGCCATATCCTCATAAAGATTTGTCGATAAGTATAAACTCGCTGCAACCTCTGGTTCATAATATGCGCTGAAAACGATTGCTTTCATATCACTCCCTTTATTCATATGTGATCCCTATTTCTTTTATTGCGTTTTCACATTTTTTCATTGCTTCTGCCGCGGAATCAGCCTGTGCAATAACAAAGCCAATACGGTCAACGCTGCTTCTCACCTGTTTGATGTGTTCTCCTACTCCATGAACAATACTGATCTGCTTTATTCCTTCAATTTTACCAGCGTTCTGTACACCTTCTATCTTTTGTATAACCCCTTCTTGACTTTCTAAATAGCGAATAGCTGAGGCTTTAAAATGCTTTGTTTTATAATCTGGCGTTTCTCCAAGAGCTATTTTAATACAACACTCAACCATATTGACTCCTGTCGATAACGGCACTAAATGTGTTGTGATATTATCCCCACCAAGTCTGGCGCCTAATTCTATAATTTTAGGTCCCTCACTGGTCACTTTTATTTCCGTGTGTGAAGGCCCATTTTCAATACCGATTGACCGATTTGCTGCTACAGCCACTTCCATAATTTTTAGTTGAATATCGGCCGGCAGCATAGACGGTTGACTATGCCCCGTCTCTACAAAGTAGGGAGCACCTGTCGTCATCTTGTCTGTAATCTGAATCACGTGGCATTCCCCATCTAAGCTTAACGTTTCTACGCTTACCTCCGGCCCCTCTAAATACTCCTCAACAACTAAATCTCCAGAACGGGAATATTTTTTACTATACTCATAAGCTCTATCCACCATTTCTTTCTCATAGCTTTTAAGGAGATTTACACCTCTGCTTCCCGAATTATCTGCGGGTTTAATAATACATTGACAGCCATGTCTCTTTATTTCATTAACAGCTTTGAAATAATCTTCTTTGCTGGAGGCTTTAAAATACATTGGTATCGGTACACTATGAGAATATAACGCATCTCTCATTGCAGCTTTATTCGTCGCTTTTAATGCAGTTTCTTCAGTAACACCTGCCAATCCAAGTTCTCTCGCTACAACTGCAATTGTTCTGATCGGCATATCACTCGCCAACGTCATAATTCCATTAATACCGTGTATTTTTGCAGCCTTTAATACTTCTAAAGTATCTGTTGTACTAATAACTTCACGATCGATTCCTTCTTCGGCAAATCCTGCTGCATTGGGATCCATATCAACTGCAATTACAGACAATCCCATCTCTTTCGCTTTTTTTATAGCGGGTAATTGCAATATGCCAGCCCCTAAAATCATAATTTTTTTCATTGCTTTTTTGCCCTCTCAGCCTTTGTCAACCCGATAGATATTTTTACGAAAGAGTACCGTTTTTACTGTCATGCAAATTATCTTTACATCGAAAAGAAACGACATATGTTCAACATAGTAAATATCGTTTTTCAGTTTTTCTTTCGTACCTACTGCATTACGATTAATTGCCTGATTATAACCTGTTACTCCAGGACGAACTTTAAGTATTTTCCTTTCTTCCTCACTATACTGACTGAAATAGGAAGCACTATCAGGCCTTGGACCAATCAAAGCCATATCTCCTTTTAAAATATTAATCAGCTGGGGTGTTTCATCAATACTGGTCTTCCTCGCAAACTTTCCAAATTTTGTAACCCTTGGATCATCCACGGAATTATAAGTTGACCCATCTTCAAGGCGTAGGTCCGGTGCATTCATTTTCATACTGCGCAGTTTGTACATCTTAAATGGTTTACCAAATCGCCCAGTACGATCCGCCAGGTAAAAAACCGGTCCGCCGTCTTCCAGCTTAATACAAATAGCGGATGCAAGCAGAATGATTCCCAAAAACGGCATTCCTATCAAAGCAAGTATAAAATCAATTACCCGTTTTACTTTTATATACATAGCTCAACTCCTCAGGCTGTAACATATTAATAATGAAATAATTCCTTATACTTTCCGGCATCAATATCTTTTTTATAATCTCTCATCATAACTTTAAAATCTGCATATTCTGGAACAAATCCAAAATCTCTTTTTGATTTTTCCATAGAAAACAGATATGATGGTGTACTATTCAGTATCTCCGGTTTATAAACAACTCTTGACTTTTTATCTGGACTCAAAGCAAATAAATCCGCAATTACTTCTGCCTGTTCCTGTAATGTTACACCTCTCCCAGATGTCATATTATAAAGGCCACTGGTCTTTTCACTCTGCATTGCTAAATAGAATGCATGAGCCACGTCTTTTACGTATACGACATCCCTGCTTAAATCCTTATTTCCAAAAACAGTGATATCCTCTCCAACAGCTGCCTTATCCATAAAAATCTGAAGTCCGGACTTGACATAGGTGCCGTTGATAAATAATGATCCATGGGGCCCCACGCCATAAACGGGAGGAAGACGGAAACAGGCATTTTTCATACCATGCTGCTGATTATAGTATTCCATAACATCGCAGGCTGCATTTTTCGACATCACATAAATTGCATGATCGCCTGTATAAAGTCCTCCCCGCGGTTCTTCCTCTGTTAACGCCCGATCCGCGGTCCACGATTTTCTGACATCGGCGTAGGAGGAAGTTGAAATTACCCTTTTTATTTTATTTTTTCTACAGTACTCCAATACATTAATTGTACCTATTGTATTTATGTTAAAATAATCGGCTGCATTTTCATCTTCATCCAAATTTACCTGTGCATTTGCAGGCAATAGTCCAGCTAATAAAATTACACCTTCCACCCCGTGCCTGGGAAGTTCTTCAAAATCTTCTTTTCGAACAAGATCCAGATTTTTATAACACACGTTTCTATTTTCATAATATGAGCGAAATTTATTGTTACGCCCGGTAACAAGTACTTCACACCCCTGTTTCAGAAATTCCTCAACGGTATGAACTCCAATAAAGCTAGATGCACCGATAATAATATACATAGACGGTCTTCCTCCATAATATTTACACTATATTTTCTGTTACTACAGTCCTAAAAATTCCCATGACATACTCCACATCCTGATCCGTCAATCTTGTATGAAGAGGAAGACTAATCAAATTATGATAATAATCATAGGCATTCGGAAAGTCTTTGATATCCCACCCCAACGCTTTATACGCTGACATCATAGGCAACGGCTTATAGTGCACGTTAGCAGCAACACCTCGTTCTGCAAGCTTAATTATGATCTCATTTCTTTTCTCAATACTGATTTCCGGAATTCTTACCATATAAAGATGACCGGAACTGCTATGGCCTTCTCCGTAATGTTCCAGATGCTTTATGCCCATTTCATCACACATGGCATCATATTTTACAATAATTTCTTTTCTTCTTGCCAACATCGCGGGATACCGTTCCAACTGTTTCAAACCAATGGCTGCTGTAATATCTGTCATGTTGCATTTATACCAGGCACCAACAATATCATATTCCCAGGCGCCAAGTTGAGTTTTTGCCAGCGCATCTTTTGACTGGCCATGAAGTGAAAACAACTGATACTGGTGATATATCTCCTCATCGCTAACTGTAGGTATGGAACGCCAGGTAGATGCACCACCTTCTGCCGTTGTAAAATTTTTTACTGCATGAAACGAAAAGGACGTAAAATCTGCTATTTCACCTGCCATTTTACTATGCCTGCAAGCCCCTAATGCATGTGCGCAGTCAGCAACAATAGCTACTCTGCTGATTGCTGCCTGTATCTTATTTTGGGGTCTGAAAATATTTTTTTTATTTTCAGCCACTTGAAAAATGCGCTCATAATCACAAATAATACCGCCAATATCTACCATAACAATTGCTTTTGTTTTCTCTGTTATAGCTGCTTCTACGGCCTCATAATCCATCTCAGTGCTATTTGGCTGTGAGTCTACAAAAATAACCTTTGCTCCCACATGTAATACTGCTGACGCAGAGGCTGTATATGTATAGGCTGGCACTATGACCTCATCCCCCTCACCAATTCCAAGAAGACGAAGATTCAATTCTTCTGCTGCTGTGGCAGAATTTAAGCACACAACCCTGTTTGTATGGCAATACTCTGCCAGATTTCTTTCTAATTGCTTTGTACGAGGGCCAGTAGTAATCCAGCCGGAGCGCATTGCTTCACAAACTTCTGCAATTTCCAGTTCACTGATATCCGGCGGGCTAAATAAAATATTTCTTTTTTCCATTTCTTTTCCTTCTTTGATCTAAAATTTCACCCCTAATTTTTCTCCAGTATCTCCAATCCAACCTCCACTCTCTGTATTCTTCCAAACATAACAAGTTCCAACCATGCCTTTCGCCTGTGTCTGTCTATCTTACAGATAGCGCCTTCCAGCTCTTTTAAAGGTCCCTCCAGTATTTTCACTTGATTATCTGCAATTAAGCCTTTTGATATGGTTACGATCTGCTCTTCTTTACCCAGCCTTTTTAAAATGGCTATTTCCTCCCAAGTTAATGGAACAATTGCCAGTTCCCAAAAGTTTTGTAAGACCTGTAACTCGTTTCAATTCTCCGAAAAGTAAATCCACATCCTGGCTGTCAGCAAATACGTAACCTGGGAACAGCGGCATCATTTCCTTATGCCACTGCCCCATATAGCGCTTTAATTGTTCCTGATAAGGTATAAAGCACCGTTCCATTGCATGATGGTCAACCAGCCTCTCACATTGCTTTCGCACAGATTCCTCTGTTCCAGTCCTTACCTGTATCACGTACCACATTGCTTAAATCCCTCGTTTTCTCCTGTGCACGCTGGAATGTATCAACAATAATATCTCAGTTTAGAAAATCCCGTCTCCAGGGCATGCTTCGCCACTCCGTCATCTTGCAGGCGGATTTCTAAACTTATCTTTTGTCATCCAAATAATATAAAACGCGGCAAAGCGACGATTTTATCCAATTGGATTTTATACTTTCTTTTTCTATTTAACTGATAACATTCTCCTGAAGATAATTTACTGAAGATAATTTACTGAAAATGATACTCCGGTATAATCTTCTGAACCAGCTGCCTCATATCCCCAGTCTCTTTCCACGCAGCTTCGTCAAGTCCAGCCAATTCTAACTCGAATTTTTCATAATCCATCTCAATCGGCTTCCCAATAAATATCCGGCTGTTCTTCGTCCCCTGCAGCCCTTCCTCCGCCATCAAAAGCTCTTCATACATCTTTTCTCCCGGACGAAGTCCCGTAAACACAATATCGATATCTTTATATGGCTCATATCCGGAAAGACGGATCAGGTTTTCCGCCATATCCAGAATTCTCACAGGCTCACCCATATTAAGCACAAAGATTTCTCCGCCTTTTGCATAAGCCCCGGCCTGCAGGACCAGACTTACGGCTTCCGGAATGGTCATGAAATATCGGATGATTTCCGGGTCCGTGACGGTTATGGGGCCGCCGTTTTCGATCTGTTTCTTAAATAATGGGATCACACTTCCATTGCTCCCCAGCACGTTGCCAAACCTCACCGCGACAAATTCCGTGCTGCTCTTGCTGTTGCACATCTGGATCACCATTTCACAGAGGCGCTTGCTGGCTCCCATGATATTCGTGGGATTGACTGCTTTATCGGTGGAAATTAAGACAAAATGCTTCGTCCCGTACTTCATGGCCGCTTTGGCAGTTTTGTATGTTCCAATGACATTATTCTTAATTGATTCATTTGGACTGTCTTCCATGAGCGGTACATGTTTATGCGCCGCAGCGTGATACACGATGTCCGGACGGTATGTATCAAAAATAGAGTCCAGCCGGTTCGTATTTCTTACGGATCCAATCAGGGTGACGAGATCCAGTTCCGGATAGTTCCGCTTTAATTCCTGCTGAATCTCATAAGCGTTATTCTCATACATGTCAAATATAATCAGACGCTTTACCTCGTGGCCGGCCAGCTGTCTGCACAGCTCGCTGCCGATGGATCCGCCTCCACCTGTTACCAAAACCACTTTCCCTTTTACGTATCCCATAATCTCATTTAAACTGACCTTTATGGGTTCCCTGCCTAAGAGATCATCGATTTCCACATCACGCAGCTTGGAGATGCTGACTTCACCACTCATTAACTGATACAGACCCGGGAGTATTTTCAGGCTGCATTTCGTTCTCTGGCAGATCTCCAGAATCTTTTTCCGCTCTACACCGGTAACGGTGGGTATCGCAATATAGATCTCCTCAATATTGTACTTTTCCGCTAACTCGGGTATCTCCTCCCGTGTCCCCCGGATCGGTACGCCATTGATATATTTTCCGTTTTTATTCCGATCGTCATCTATGATACAGACCGGTATACCAGGTGCTTTTTCGCTGCTGTTTAACTCTTTTATCAGAAGAGTGCCTGCCTGTCCGCCGCCGACAATCATGATCCGCTTCTTTACTGCGGCATCCCGCTTTCTTCCCAGATGTCTTCCTGCCAGCCGCAGCGCCCGGTAGCTCATACGGCTGATTCCCACAAATGCCGTTATAAATAAAAGCCATAAGATATGGTAGCTTCTGGGCACCTCGATGCTTAAGAATCTCATTCCCAGGATTTGCAGAATAAACGTTACGCCACAGGCCGCAACAATGGATTCCAGCTCAATTATCCCGGCACTGCTCCACATAATGGAATACAGGCGAAACAGAGCGAATACAAGAACGGTCGTCACCGTCAGAATCACGCTGTATGACGTGACTGCGCTTATATATTGTGAGGGTATGGATTTTGTGGACAAATCAAACCGGATCCAAAGAGCTAAAAATGAGCAGATCTGAATCATGCAGATATCGTAGATAAGAAATAATACCGATCGGAACCATTTATTTGCTATAATACGTGTCTTTATCATTTTATCCCCTTCGTATCCTACTTGCGCCGTCTGGAACGCTTTGCCTGTTTTTCTTCGCTGCTGACAGATGTCGTGTTCACTTCCGTGTTTTGTTCACTCTTTTCTGCCTTATCACTGCTTCCGCTGGCCCCATAACCGTAATACTTCCCATAGTACTTACTGTAATACCCGCTGTAATAGCCTTTATTCTCCTGGTCCACCTTGTTAAGAACCGCGCCCAGGATCCGGCATCCGCTCTTCTCCAGCTGGCCTTTTACCTTTTGAACCATCTTATAGCTGATGACTCCGCTCTCCACCACGATAACGGCTCCATCCACATTTCGCGCAATGATCGCCGCGTCAATGACACTGCCCAGAGGCGGGGTGTCAATCAGGATGTAATCATAGTTTCCCCGCTGTTCGCTGAGCATCTCCTCAAATCTGGAATTTCCCAGAAGCTCCGCCGGATTCGGTGTGGACGGGCCGGCGAAAATCACTTCCATGTTTTCTATGTTTGTGCTGTAAGTGACATTTTCGGCGGATTCCTGGCCCACGAGATAATGGCTCAGGCCTCTCGTCTCCCGGTCGACGCGGTAATGGCCCATCAGGACGGATTTTCGCATATCCGCGTCCAGCAGAAGCACCCGTTTCCCATCCTCGGCAAATGATCTCGCCAGCTGGAATACGACTGAGGTTTTTCCCTCGTTGGGAATGGTGCTGGTAAACAGGATCACCCTCTGGTCGTCGCCGCAGAATGTGATGTTGGTTCTCAGCGTTTTAAACGCTTCGTTTGTCCTGAAATCCAGCTGCGGTATTTTCTTAAATTCTACCTTCTGCATTTACTCCACCGCCCCATTTGCTTTTCTTCTTTTTTCTTCTCTGATTTTCTTCAAATTCCGGTATCTGCCCCAGCGTGTTGAGGTCCAGATAGCGCTCGATATCTCCGGCATTCCGGATGCTGTCATTCATCAAATACAGCAGAATGATAATGCCTGCCGCCGCGATCCCTGCCGCCAGTCCGCCGAGTACCGTATTCTTTCTCACATTTGGACTGGAAGGCGCTGTGGGGAGATTTCCCTCTTCCACGATTTTTGGCGGCACCGAGTCCATGATCTCGGCAATGCGCGCTACCGACACCGATGCCATCTCATCGGCAATGGCCCGTGCTGTCTCTGGATTTGTATCCCTGGCTGAAATAGTCAGAATTCTCGTATCGGCCGGATTGTTGACCGTAATTTTCCCATTTAACTGCTGATAACTCATGTCTAATCCCAGATTCCTTGTCACCTGCTCAAGAACCGGGCGGCTGGTCACCAGCACCTTATAATCCTTTGTCAGCTGTGTTCCCAACTGAAGATCTGACAGCGATGTAATATTGTTTGTCTTGTTTAATATGTAAATCATGGTGGAAGACGTGTAAACCGGTTCCACCAGGGTTGTGGTGTACAGCATGGCCGCCGCCGCCCCCACGACAACCGCCAGAATCATAATCCACAGTCTTCTTTTCATCACCCAGAAAAGCTGCAGCAAATCAATCTCTATCTCATCGTCTCTTGTATCTTTCATCGTTCTCCCTCTGAAATTCTTATAGTATCCGGCCCTCCAGCAGCCTCGCAGGATTTTCGTAGAGCACACGCTCCACAAGCCCTTGATCACAGTGGCGTTCCAGCCATTCCACCGCCTTTCTCATCCGCGGCGGTTTTCTGTCCGCGCCATGTGCATCCGTGGAAATCAGCTGGACATAACCGGCCTTCATCAATTTCCTGTACCAGACCATCCGCACGTCCGGAATCCGCTGAAAAAAGCACTCCGTATTCATCTGAATCACAATTCCCAAATCCCGCAGTTCCTCTATTCTCTCCACGCTCTGATACAGGCAGACATATCGCTCCACATGTGCCAAAACCGGGATATATCCCTTTCTCACCACGCGAGAAAGCCCCTGAAACATATCCTGGTATCTTACCCCCTGATAGAATTCCAGAAGCACGTACTTGGTATCTGCAATTGTAAATATCTCGCCCTGTTTTAACAGTTCCTCCACGCCGGAAACGTAGAGCACTTCGTTGCCGCAATAATACTTTATGCCTTGAATCCCTGCGTTTTCGGCGGCCTCTCTGACCTCATTTATTCGTTCTAAAATGACTTCCTTCTCTGCAGAGACCTTCCCCGGTGTATAATGAGGCGTAAATACGATATGACTGATTCCTTCATCCCACGCCATCTGAACAGCACGCAGAGACTCCTCCAGAGAAACGGCACCGTCATCTATTCCATAAAGCAGATGGCAGTGGAGATCAAATAGACCGAGCGGCATTTTTTGTACCCCCCCCCCCCCCGAAATGATTCCGATAATCATTATTATCTTTGTCTCTTCCTTTTCTCATTCCTCTCATGCCATCCTCCCGACTTCATCTTTCGTACTTCATACATTTTGATATATAGAATGCCATTGCTGACAGACAGCAGCCCATGCCTCCGAGCGAAAGCGCGCTGTATCCGGCTGAGACTGACAGATACCGTGCAAATTCATTCATATAGACCGGTTCTGTCCACACGGTTCCAGCCCCTCCGAATCGCCAGAGCAGAAGACCGCAGACGCCAAGGCCTAAAAATCCCACAAACAGGCTGGTTCCGAATCTCTTGACCGCCCGGTAACGGGAACGGCTCAGACAGATCAGTTCTGCGGTCCCCAGTGAAAAGACCAGAACAGCACCTCCCAGTAAAACCGGCATCCAGCGCAAAAAATCCCTCGTCTTCTGGCGCCACCAGTCCATCCCCGCCCAGTGCACCAGATTCTCACACCGTGCCTCCAGGCCGTCCATCAGGTACTGTAACCGGCAGATACAAAAGACCGCAGCGGTTCCATCGCTCCCGCTAAATCAGGGTGCGGCGATTCTCCCTCAAGCTCTGCTTTTACCTGCTGCCTGGCAGTCAGTACCACATTGGAATACTTGACCGTGTCCCCGTAATCATATTCAGGCGCCTGGATCAAGGACAGAGTCCTGAATGTCTCCCGTTTCATATCGTCATAAACCGTCTGGTACCAGGAAGTCTTTTCGATCTGGTTTAACACCGCCTGTTCTGAAAATGCCCCAATGCGAAGCGATAGAAGCAGTCCTGAAAGGAAACAGGCGCCGGCCGTCATGCAGATTACAATCGTCTGCAGCGCCTTTCTCGCCTTGCTCCGGCGCCTTAAGCTCCGGTTCCTGGCAGTTTGGGCCAATGCCGTTATCAAAATGAGTAAACACACGGCTTCGCCCACCATGAGCAGGCAGTAAAGAGCCGTATCTAGCAGGCGATGCCATCCATTTTCTGTT
>OHJF01000765.1_pt1 | contig 10365 bp, 6 predicted proteins | sample 1568521 | NCBI WGS metagenome assembly OHJF01 (sample SAMEA3879570, study PRJEB24766) | human gut metagenome | biome: human-associated habitat; feature: feces | place: USA | collected 1985/1987 | reverse complement strand
CGGTTGCCTTCAGGCAATTTTTACCTTGCGCGCGAGTGCGCATCAACGTCATTTTTATTCAATAGGAAATGAAATTTCCTATTGAATAAAAAAGACCGGCACTGATTTCTCAGCCCGGTCTTTTTTATTCGCCTACAGGCCGGTTGGTTGGTTGGAATGGCCTGTATTTGAAAATTTTCTGCACTGCTTTGGAAACATACCTGTAACGGGGTGTAATGCATCAAGGAATTTCGAGTAGCTTGATATGTTGTTATAGTATGTCTTCCGTCTGCCAGAAACAGAAATCATTTTCATCCGTTCAATTAGTTAATGCAACAGACTTATGTTTTATTGCATTTATTTCAAAAAATTTTTAAAATTTTTTGAATCATAGAAATAGGTAAAACCTGAACGGTTTTTATTCTGTTCTATTCTAATATGAAACTTCCGTTCCGTCAAGCTGTACCCCGCAAATTTATTAAATTCTTTTTACAAAACTGTCACCTATCTGGCGATTTTTGTAACATTTTCGTCGCTGGCAAAGCCCGGTATCTGGTAGAGCACCAGCACATCCGTCACCTTCTCTTCCTCAGACAGCTCTGACAGCTTCTGATTCAGGTACCGCAGATCAGCCATGTACACCCGCTCAAAATAGGGAGCCGCAAAGGCGGCAAAGCAGTGGGCGTAGGAGTCCTTTATGATCAGAAGCCGCCTGTGCCCTGCGGCCTCTGTGTTCACGATTTCTGTCAGCGCGTGGTTGCCGTCCAGAAAAACTGCATACTTGTCTCTGCCTTTAAGCCGCTCTGGCTCATAGAGACTTCCGTGTGCCTCAGGAACGCCGTCGTAAAATACCTCAAACTGGCTGTCCCCATTCCACTCTCCTGCACCGGCAGGCGTCCATACCTCAATTCTGTCAGGGTTCATGGGAATATTTAACTTCGAGTGAATGGTTCCCAGAAACTCCTCTGTCACCACAGTTCTGTCGTATTTTTCCATGTCGGGGGCCTTCTCCCCTATGGAGTCCATCCAGCAGGAAAAGGCGTAGTAGGCTCCCTTCGTAGTCCAGTGATGATCTGTCCTGTAGTACAGTTCCTCCCCGCTGTGCCCGGCAAGCACCTGATCCGGCCTGAGAAGCCATGAGGGCCAGTCCTGTGCCTCTCCTCTCTTCCCTTTTCCGGCAGCATTTTCCCGCCATGCCGCCTCCTGAAGGAGCTCATAAACCTCTGTCTGATCCCAGGGCTCGGCAAAATCGGGCAGCTTCTCTGTCAGAATCTGGGACGCCGACGGTACAAGCATCACCCGGACATGATCCTCCCCCAGGCTTTCCTCAAAACTGCTGACTGCCTTTGCCAGATAAGCGATATTTTTCTGAAGCTGTCCGTTTAGGAGCTTCTCCCTGTCAAACCGCTCAATAAAATACCCATCCTTCCCAAAATACACGCCGTTTACATCTCTCTTTCCGGCACTTCTCTGGGCCAGCGCCTTTAGAGCCACCAGGCCTCCCCTCATCGGAAACTGATCCGAAAGGTACTTCTCATAGTCTTCCCCATAGCTGCCGTCCAGAAAAGCCTCTGGTGTCCATTCCGGCTTCTGCGCCAGATACCGGTTCTCTGTATCCGAAAATACTTTTTCCGGAAGAAAGACCAGGCCGGCCCCAAACACAGCCAGAAATCCCAGAAAAGCAGCTGTGAGCGGCAGTCCCTGCCTTCCTTTTTTCTGTCTGTGCTTTTGCTCTTCTCTCATCCTGCACTCTCCTCTCCCGCAATCCCGCGCCCTTCCTCGCCGGTCAGCCAGACATGGCTGCTCTCCCTGTCAGAATCTGAAATACAAAATCAAAATCTGAAATACAGAATCAGAATCTGAAATACAAAAACGGATTATAGCCGGCATTAACCAGAAAGGCCGTGGAAAATAAAAGCAGAAGCAGGCAGAAGCTAAGCTCCAGCACCTCTCTCGCCCCCTTCTTTTTTTCCAGAAGCTTCATGGCGAAACCGGCTCCAAGGGCCGGAAGTCTCGTTGCCCCCAGAACTGCCGCCCCAAGGAGCAGCAGGTTTGACAGGAAAAGATACACCGTCCTGTCAGTTGCCAGGGGAAGAAAGCTGCCTGCTGCCGTGCGGTAAAATCCAGCCATCTGAGACAGCCAGACGCCGATCTGCCCCATATCCTCAAAGGCAAACAGCACCCATCCCAGAATCACAAGAACCTGTGCATAGAAAATGCCTGCCGCCCGCGGGAGCCTCTCCAGAATTCCTTTCAAAAACAGCTTTTCCGCAAGCAGAAGGACGCCGAAGTACAATCCCCATAGGAGAAAATTGAAGCCTGCGCCGTGCCAGATGCCTGTGAGCAGCCATACAATCAGAATATTCCTCACCTGGACTCTGACCCCTCTTCTGTTTCCGCCAAGGGGAATATAGACATATTCCCTGAACCAGGTGCCGAGAGAAATATGCCACCTTCTCCAGAACTCTGTAATGCTTGAGGCCGTATAGGGGTAACGAAAATTTTCCGGAAAATGGAAGCCGAACATGGCTCCCAGACCTACCGCCATATCTGAATAGCCTGAAAAGTCAAAATAGATCTGCATTCCGAAGGCGAAAATGCCAAGCCAGACCAGAAGAATACTCCGGTCATCTGCAAACATCCCTGAAATTTCGGAGAACAGAGCTCCCGCCTGGTTTGCAATCAGCACCTTTTTCCCGAGTCCTATGCAGAAGCGCCTGACTCCCAGGGAAAACCGAGAGAGACTCTCCTGTCTTGCTGACAGCTCCCGGGCTATCGTGTGATAGCGGACGATGGGCCCTGCAATCAGCTGCGGAAACATGGAAACATAGGCTCCGAAAGCAATCAGGTCCTTCTGCGCCTTCGCCTCTCCCCGGTATACGTCAATGGTATAAGACATGGTCTGAAAAGTGTAGAAAGAAATTCCCACAGGAAGCGCCAGCCCCAGAAGAGGCAGCTGAGTGCCCAGAATCTCGTTTGTGCTCCTGATCAGAAAATCGGTGTATTTAAAAAAGCACAGAAGGCCCAGGTTAATGATGACCGAAGAGGCCACCGCCATCCTGGCCATCCTGATACTCCCCTGCTTCTGAAAATGTTCTACCAGCTGTCCGTGAAAAAAATCCACCAGGGTGGAAAACAGGAGCAGGGTGATATAAACGGGCTCTCCCCATCCATAAAAAACAAGGCTTCCAATGAAGAGAACGCCATTGCGAAGCCTTGTGGGCACCAAATAATAGGCCAGTATCACAGCCGGCAGAAACCGGAATAAAAACAGAAGGCTTGAAAATACCATTTACCCTTCCTCCTGCAAAGGCTGCGGGTTATCCGGGTGACGGAGCCCCCGCGCCTGTTTTCTATTCTGCAAAAAATCCCTCTATCACATCAACGCCGATCTGATTATTTGCCTTTGCCGATTCCAGAGCTGCTTCCTCTCCCTGTTCTTCAGCCTCTGTGTCAGCTGAGCCGAGCATGACAAAAAACACGTATCCATCTTCCTCCAAAACCTGGGATGCCTCCAGCTTGGGAAGATTCATGGGGTACTGCATTCCGTCCGTCAGCTGCTGATCCCTGTAGTCATAGAGGGCAGCCGCAATGTCCTCCTCGTGTCCTGACACTGCCTTAAATCCCATGAATGTTTCCACATGGGCAGAGATCATCGGCCCCTCTGCAATGCAGGCCTCGTACCAGTCTCTGCTGATCCCGTAAATATTTTCCAGCATCTCACTGTCAAGCTCCATGCTGGGAATGTAACGCTCCCCATATGCTTCCCTCACGGCCGCATAGATTTCATTGAGCTTTTCGTCAGAAGCTTCCGCCTGGGAGCTTCCGGCCTCTTCGCTATCCTGTGTGTCTTCCTCTGTTTCAGGCGCCTCTGTGGTATCCTGCTGTGCAGACTCTTCCATATCCGCTGTCGCCTGTTCTCCGCTTTCTGATGCCGGTGCGCACGCACTCAGGCTCAACGCCGCCAGAACTGCGGCCAATACATAGGTTTTCTTCTTCATAATACCCTTCTGCTCTCCTTAATTCATTCTGCATTCTTGTCTCTTCCCAGCTCTTTTCTCTTTTTCCCAGAACCCGCCAGGCAGTATGCCTGTCTCTTTCAGAGAAAGGAAGAAGCTCCGGCCTGTCTGACGCCCGGGCAATTTCCCGCGGTCATACACTTGCCGAATCCAGATTTCTATATTATAATGTAGCCACATGTGAATTACAATTTACTTTTGCTTAAAGAATACTTACGATTTTAGGAGGACTAAACCATGGGATTTGAGTATGTCAGCAAACTTCCCACGCCGGACGAAATCCGGGCCCAGTTCCCGCTGGCTCCGGCTCTGGCGGCAGAGAAAGCCAGAAAAGACGAAGAGATTAAAGATGTGTTTACAGGAAAGAGCAGCAAATTTCTGGTCATTATCGGCCCCTGCTCCGCAGACCGGGAGGACTCCGTGTGTGAGTATGTTTCCCGTCTTGCAAAAGTTCAGGATAAAGTTAAGGACAAGCTGATCCTGATTCCCCGGATCTACACAAACAAGCCCCGGACAACCGGTGATGGATACAAGGGCCTTCTTCACCAGCCAAACCCGGAGAAAAAGCCCGACCTCCACGAAGGGTTAATTGCCATCCGCAAGCTCCACATGCGCGTCATAGCGGAAACCGGCTTCTCCACGGCAGACGAGATGCTGTACCCGGATAACCTGACCTATCTGTCTGATCTTTTATCATACATTGCCGTAGGTGCCCGCTCAGTGGAAAACCAGCAGCACCGCCTCGTCTCCAGCGGCGTTGACGTGCCCGTGGGTATGAAAAATCCCACCAGCGGCGCTCTCTCTGTCATGTTAAATGCCGTTCACGCGGCACAGCACGGCCATGAATTTATCTACAGAAGCTGGGAGGTCAAGACAAAGGGCAACCCCCTTACCCACTGTATTCTTCGCGGTGCAGTCAATAAGCATAACCAGTGCCTGCCCAATTACCACTATGAGGATCTGCGCCTGCTCCTGGAGCTCTACTCAGAGCGCAGCCTTGAAAATCCTGCCTGCATTGTAGATGCCAACCACTCCAATTCCAACAAGCAGTATATGGAGCAGATCCGTATTGTGAAGGAAGTTCTGCACAGCCGCCGCCACTCAGACGATATCAGAGATTTTGTCAAGGGCGTCATGATCGAAAGCTATCTGGAACCAGGATGTCAGAAGGTAGGAGAGCACTGCTACGGAAAATCCATCACGGATCCATGTCTGGGATGGGATGATTCGGAACGGCTGCTCTATGATATTGCAGAAAGCATTTAGAAATCGTCTGAATAAAAGACCGGTACAAAAGCTGTCTCTGTGGCGTCAGTCTGTTTTGTACCGGTCTTTTTGCATTCCCCTCGCTATTCCTGTTCTGCCTTCTGCCTGCTGTCCGCCTTTTCGGCAAAGCAGTAGCCTCCCTTTCCCGCATATTTGACAGAATAGAGGGCCTGATCTGCGCAGTCATACAGATGTTTAAATTTCCTTCCGCATTCCGGAACCATGGCAATCCCAATGGAACCGCTGATACTTACCTCCCGCCCCTCTCTTTTATATGTGCGCCGTAAAAGCCCAAGGAGCTTTTCTGCACTGGATCGCACATTCTCCTGTGATTTGATGTCTCTCATCAGAACGATAAATTCATCTCCGCCAAGGCGCCCCACAATATCTGTCTTTCGAAAACTGCTCCTCAGTATCTCGGCAACTTCCCTGAGGACCAAATCTCCCTGTACATGTCCCATTGTGTCATTGATCTCCTTAAAATTATCCAGATCAATCAGAAGAAATGCTGATTTCATGTCCTTGGCTCCGATAGACAGGCTGGCATTTATATTTCTCTCAGAGGCAGCCCGGTTGTAAAGCCCGGTCAGCTGATCCCTCTCTGCCTTATAGAGAAGCTCCAGCTCCTTCTTTTTCTTTTCCTCATTGTTGTGGGAAACCACTACGGCATTCAGCTCATGGCTTTCCGGGAGCTCTGTCAGATATACATTTGCCACACACCAGGAATATCCATGGTCCGTACGTCTCCGGTATTCAAGGGAAAATTGATTTTTCCCCTTGGAGTAAAACTCTTCCTTCAGCCTGTCACAGCTCAGGATATCCGATACCTCCCTGGCATCCTCCTGGTACACGATCTGAGCTACATGCTCCTGAATGAATTCTTCATACTGAATATGCTCTCCCTCCGGAACAGGAATCCGGTTATAGGACAGCAGACGATTGCGGGTCACATTCGTTTCCAGATGAAACACGGACTGTCCTATCATTGCCTCCATATATGCCTTCTCTTTTAAAAGCTGATGCTCCTTCTTTCTCTCCTCTGTCACATCTTCAATGATACCGACAATCTGCCTTGCGCTGCTCTGCAGGGAAAACGGATTAAGAAGCGTAATTTTTTTCCATCGCTCCTCTCCATCAAAAACCGCTGCAGCCCTGCAGATCGTCTGCCTCCTTGTCTCAATGATCTCCTCAAAAGCGCTCAAAAATTTTCCCTTTGATTCCGGACTGATGAAACGCTCTGCAGCATCTTCCAGACTCATTTTCATATTAGCCGGAAATTCTATATCCCAGCCTCCTCTGTTCTTGAAGGTCAGCTCCTGTGTCTCTTTATTGTAGATAAACACCGACAGCCCGCTGTAATCGGCAGAAATCCTTAAAATCTCGTCATCCAGTTCGATTTTCCTCTCAGCCGTAATATCCTGAATGATACCGATAATTTTTCGGTTTCCATACTTGTCGGGAAATGGATTTACAAGGGTCACCCGTTCCCAGATCGTCCCCTTCTCCGTCTGTTTTTTCATGACGCAGGAGGCACTCCTCTTTCCATTTTCCAGAGCCTTAAACATGCCGAGAAATCCTTTTCGCATGCCTGAATCCTGAATCTTCTCTGCCATTCTTTCAGGAATATGTTCCAGTACCCTTCCTCTCCTGCTTCCATTCTGACTGCTGTTCTGAAATACAAGCCTCCTGTCTTCCTGGTTATAGATAAATACAGTGAGGCCGCTCTCCTCCATGGAAATGCGAAAAATTTCATCTTCCAGCTCCAAAGCGTCGAGAATGCGTTTCCTCTCCTGGGAGACATGATAAATATATGACAGAGCTGCGCTGGCAGCTAATCCAAGCATCACGATTATCACGCAACCTTCCCAGTCCGTCCATCCTTTGTCAAGCGTAACAGACAAGTTCCACTGTCCCCCCGGAACAGAAACCGGCTGCTGCACAGCCTGGCTCTCATCCACATTTCCCATAGAAATTGCTGAACTTCCGGATTCTGTCACCAGCTTATATGAATATCCCTTATTTTTTAAATCCTCCCATCCTGCTTCCTTAGATATTTTATCAACGTCCAAGACAGCGCAGGCAAATCCGCAAAGCTTCTCCTTCTGCCCCTGAACCGTAAAAATCGGAGATACCAGGATAGAGACTGCTGACAGCTTTTCCGTTTCCAGTGGAGTCCCCAATACGTTTTCTTTTCTTTCTTCTGCAAGACTCCTGAGCTTTTCAACTTCTGCCCTTACACCATTCTGCGATGCAGACTGAGGCAGTACATTCTTCGGATACTGATATATTTCCCCGCTCCCTGTGACAAGAATTTCTGAAATTATGCCCCTTCCTGTGCCGGCCAGTGACATGATCTGATTAAATTCTTCCTCCGTCATCTTTCCCTTTGATGACTGAACTGCCGCCTTCATGACATTCGTCCGATCTGCCGCATCTTCTGTCACTGTCTCAAAACGTTCTGCATATAATTTTGCCAGATGCTTCGCATTTTCCTTCAATATGTACTCTGTTCTGTATAAATAAATTCCTGAAAGAATAACGGTTATAAAAATTCCGCATAGTAAAATAGGTGCGTGAAACGGCATTGTCCTGATAACTGCACCTTCTTTTTTCTTCATTGTTTCACTCATCTTCTGACCGCCCGCCCAATAGATATTCTCTCTTCCTTATTCCGTTATGTAAAATATGCACCGGAGTGTGGCTCCCAAAAGACCAGCGCCCACGCATCGTGTACATCCCTGAATCTTTCTGTATCCGGGAGACGAAATTTTCTGCGGTATGCGACAGCCTCTCTGTTTCCTATCCAGGCATAAAGCCGCTCTGTTATCTGTGCAGCCTAAAAAACCGTACCCTAAAAAGACAGGCAGAAGTTCTGTCTGTCCCGACTGTTTCAGAAAACAGCACTGCTCTCAGCAGCTTATTTTAAAATCTTATTTTCTCTGAAGTATGATAAAATTCTGTCTACCGGACATTATAGCATGATAAATCACCGGCGTAAAGAGCAGAAAAATCACCTCTGCCCAGAGCTTTTCTTCCCCTGTATGCTGTCTTTTCACCCAAAGTACATCCCTGCATATATTATATTAAAACAAAACATGAAGGATTTATTTATGTGTAATAGATGCAATCAAAATCCATGCCAGTGCGGACGCCCATGCCCGCCTATTTTTCCGCCGAACCCATGCCCGCCTGGTACCTGCCCTCAGCCAATCGCCATCGGGCAGACCATCACAGGGCTTCCCGGGACAGCCGCCAATGTATTTAACAGCGGCACTCCCTGCCGGCCCATTCTGAACTTTACAATTCCTCAGGGCGGAACCGGACCGACCGGACCTCAGGGGCCTCAGGGCCTCCAGGGACCGGCAGGGCCTCAGGGACCTCAGGGACCTCAGGGACCGGCAGGACCTCAGGGAGCCCAGGGGCCGGCAGGACCGGCGGGCGCTACCGGCGCCACCGGTGCCACAGGACCGACCGGCGCACCCGGACCAGGACTTGACACCGCTACTGCCTATAATCCCACTGTCACTTATGCTGAAGGGGATATTGTTTACTTCAACGGAAGCATTTACCGTGCTGCCAGAAATGGAATTTTAGCTACACCGGGAACTAACTCTGACTTTACACTGCTCTCTGTTGCCGGACCGACCGGCGCTACAGGTGCTACCGGCGCCACAGGGCCGACCGGCGCCACGGGACCGACCGGCGCCACGGGTGCCACAGGCGCTACAGGACCGACCGGCGCCACGGGTGCAGACGGAGCAGCAGGAGCGGCGGGCGCTACCGGCGCTGCAGGACCGGCAGGTGCCGCAGGTGCTGACGGCGCCACAGGACCGACCGGCGCTACTGCCCCGTCAATATATGCACAACAAGGAAAATGCCGTAACCATGCGGCTTTCAGCACATTAAAGACAATTAAACAACCCCTATAATTACACCTAAAACGCCGTAGCAAGGTTGGACAAGCCTTGATATGGCGTTTTTAAGTGAGTAGGATATGTCGCCGCAGCTTGAAAAGAGTTGCGGTTTTTTTATGCCCGAAAACAGGCGGTAACGTGGAACGTTAGGCGCGAAAAAGCCCTTATAATACAAGGCTTTTCAGACGCAAAAACGGCAAAGGCATACTGCAATACCAAAACCGCCGAAAACGGCTTTCTATTATTCCACGCAGACCGAGAAAGGAAGTGATAAAAAATGGCAGTTTTCCGAGTTGAGAGAAATACGGGCTATACCGTTATGAGCAACCACCACTTGCGCAATAAGGAACTCACCTTAAAGGCAAAAGGCTTGCTTTCGCAAATGCTGTCTTTGCCCGAAGATTGGGATTATACCCTTGCGGGCTTATCTCACATCAACCGGGAGAAGATCGACGCAATCCGCGAAGCGGTCAAAGAACTTGAAAAAGCCGGATATATCGTCCGCAGCCGGGAACGCGACGAGAAAGGACGTTTGCGCGGCGCGGATTATGTCATATATGAGCAACCGCAGCCCAAAGAGCCGGAAGCAGCTACCAGCAGCGAACAGCCGCCTACATCGGATTTACCTACATTGGAAAATCCAACATTGGATAATCCAACGTTGGAAAAACCTACGTTGGAAAATCCAACGCAATTAAATAAAGATATATCAAGTAAAGAACAATCAATTACTGATCTATTAAATACTCATTCCATTCCTTTCCATTCCCTAAATCCCTTGCCTTATGAGCAGGACGAAGCGGCTACGCCGCCGGAAAGGAAAAGAACGGAAGCGAAAACAAACAGCGCAATAGCGATTTATCGGGAAATCATCAAGGACAACATCGACTATGATATTCTCATTCAAGACCCCAAAATGGATAAAGACCGTTTGGACGAGATTGTAGAAATCATGCTGGAAACCGTCTGCACAGCCCGAAAGACAATCCGTATCGCCGGGGACGACTACCCCGCCGAACTTGTGAAGTCAAAGTTTATGAAGCTGAACAGCAGCCACGTTGAGTTTGTTTTGGACTGCATGAGGGAGAACACAACCAAAATCCGCAACATCAAGCAGTATCTTAAAGCGGTTCTGTTCAACGCGCCGAGTACCATTGACAGCTACTATACCGCCCTTGTCAATCACG
>OHJF01000758.1_pt1 | contig 10493 bp, 18 predicted proteins | sample 1568521 | NCBI WGS metagenome assembly OHJF01 (sample SAMEA3879570, study PRJEB24766) | human gut metagenome | biome: human-associated habitat; feature: feces | place: USA | collected 1985/1987 | reverse complement strand
ACGCTGAGAAGTGCTCCGCTCATAATAATCAAAGGCATCCTGCAGAATAGCTGTCTTTTCAGGAATCAGCTCCAGGCGTTTGTCCTCATTCACACGCAACCAAAAAGGACAATTACCAGATAGGACAGTGCCATGCTGCACTTTACTATCAAATACAACATCAATTCTCTCTCCATCCAGATCAGCCTCATTCTGGGCAATAGAAAGTTTAATGTTAATGTAGAGCCGTCCACTTGCGGTGGTAGTATCATATCCCTCTCCATCATCAATGGTTTTCCATTCACAATGATGCGCCTCCAGCACTTCCATGACCTTATAATAATCTGGGACAGAACGAAACCAACGGTCAAGGCGCGTGAAAAGCAGCATATCAATCTCATCATGCCGCACGGAATCCAGCATCCGCTGGAACTCAGACCGTTTATGCAGCTTTTTTCTGGCTGTCTTTGCAGCATCTATGTAGACGCCGACAATGACCCATCCCTGCTCTTTTGCATAAGCCTCCAGGCGTTCTCTCTGGGATTCCAGGGAAAGTCCTTTGATTTTCTGCTCCTCTCCGGAGACACGGATATAAAGTGCAACCCGGATGAGCCTGTCCTGAATTTCTTTGCATAACATAACATCACTCCTGAAAAAAGGGTATAAAAATACACCTATACAGGTGCCGGAGTTTTGTGATATAATCAACTTGCTTAGGGTTGATATATCGGTTCCGACACCGATATAGTAATTCATTGACCGTTCTCATTGGCGTGGGGGCGGTCAATTCTATTTTGCGCCGGCGCAATTACAAGTCCAAAAGCTGAGTTTTTTTCTGCTCAAATTCTGATTGTGTAATAGCACCCATGTCATATAGCTCTTTGAGTTTCTTAATTTCGTCAAGATTAGAGGATACAGGAGCAGGAGATGACTTATGCTGTATGCAATACTCAATGTATTCTTTCAACTCTTGAGCTAGATAGGCTTCCTTTTTCGTAAAAGTGATAGAGTTTTCATCTTTTACAGCTCCTATAACGCCGCCGCGAGCATCACGACCTCCGATGAGAATGATCTGCAAAAATCCTGTAGTAAGGCCGGGAGCCTTATACTGAACTCCGGATATATTATTCACATCATAGGTTTTTTGACCAGTCAGACCTTTATTGATGCTGTTTGCAAAACCGCGAGGAGTAATTTTAATAACACTATCCTCAACTAAAACATCAAATTTTCCGTTAGATTTAAAATGAATAAAAACGCTATTCTGGGAAAGAATATCTTTCCCTTTTTCCTTTTTGTCAAATAAATCCATAGTAAAATCCTCTCTTTCTTATTTGTGAAAATGTATATGTATTACATTACTGCCAGGTTCCTTGTGATATTTTATGCCATTTTTGCAGCATCCCCTTTTACGCTGACGGCATCATCAATGGAAAGTGCGCGTAATACCATAGCTTTCGATATTTCATCAGCAGATCGGAAAGAAATTACAATTTGCTTTTCCAAGTCACTGAGAGAAAGATCATTTGATGGAGTAGTATCATCCCATCCCATCAAATATGCAACAGTAGTGTGCAATGCAGCAGCAAACTCTAAGACTTTGCTCTGTGTAATATCATTGGTGCCATTCTCTATTTTTGCTATTGTAGATTTATTTTTATATCCCAGCATCTTTGCCAGCTCCTCTTGCGTGATACCAAGAGCTTCACGTTTTGCACGTATACGCATTCCTATCTCAGCCATTTTTAATACCACCTTGTTTGTAATAATCACAATATACCACATGGTTTCCGATAAATCAATAATTTTTGATGTTTTAGAAAAAAATAGTTGACTTAAAGGCAACACGGCAGTATTATGTAGGTGGGTGATTTAAAATCAATATGAAAGGAGAAGGGGAATGACAAATTCTGAGGCATTGAGAGAGCTGATTAACGCAAAGGGATTTAAACTGAAATTCGTGGCTGAATACCTAGGCTTATCTCCCTATGGATTTAACTTAAAAATGCAGAACAAACAGGAGTTTAAGACCAGCGAGGTGGCTGCATTATGTGAACTACTGGAGATTAAATCACTGGAAGAAAAGGAGAGAATTTTTTTTGCCAAGAAAGATGATTTTAAATCATCTATTATAGCAAGTGCATAAGGAGGCGTGGATAGTGAACCAGAGACCAAAAAGCAGAGTGGATGGAGTAGATGGGTTCATGGTACAGAGAGCTGCAGAACAGATTCTAAAAGAAATGGCAGAAAATGGATGGAACCAAGGAGAGGCTGAGCTGCTCCCAAGATACTTAGAGGGAGCTATAAAGAAAAATAGTGAACGGATCCGTAAGTTGGAACCATTCGCTGTATGTGAGGTTACTGCACAAGAACCTCTTTAGACTCTGATACAGCTCTGTCATAGTTAGCGGCTATGTGAGACAGAGTTGTTTCAACATCATCTGGATGCAACTCTTTGTGGATGCAATAAAGCAAAGCAATGTTATGTATCCGGATTTCGTTTTCAGTCATATGATGACTCCTTTCTTTAATTCTCAGCCTGGCCAGAGGCTGGCAATTAAAAGTATAGAGGAGAGCAAAGGGAAAATCAAGGAGGACCACATGAAACGAATAAACGAACTGATAAAGGAAAGAAACAGAGAGCTTGACCTTGCACACCATTCCATGACTGCCAATGCCAGGAAAGAGCACCGCGAAAAAGTCAATCAGCTGAATGAACAGATAAGAGCAGAGATGAGAGCAACTGCATAAGGAGGGACAGAGAAATATGAGTTCAATAATTAAGCTCAAAGATGATATTGAGAACCGGATAAAAGAAGAATGCGAAAAGATCAAAGAATCTGATAATCCCAGGGGAGTGATGAACGAATATGTAAGGAATATCCGCTGGTACTCCCCTGAGTTAGCTGCTTATGTGAAAAGGCAAATGTTACTCATTCTTAATCTAGACGATTGATGAAGCGCAATAGAGAAAAAGCAAGCTCATAAGGAGGAAAAATCATGTTGATAAAAGTCACGGGGAAAAATGAGATGTTGGAGAAATTGAATACGGCAAAACAGTTAATAGATGAAGCTGAGAAAATCCTCTGGGGACTGAAATCCACAATGGGTATAGAGATTGTGGAAGACAGTCCCAAAGGTCCTGACGAGGTTTTGGCTGAAACTTACAAGAAAACTACTTTTCGGAGATGACACCCTCATCAACTAAAAGATTTACAGTTTCACGCAAAGCGGTTGTCGCTATACCATGGGCCTTTGCATCGTCGTAAAAGGCAGGACTGGAAAATAGGAAATCAATGCGCTCATCAATTTTAGATAGCAACTCATCTTTAGACATTATACCCCTCCTCTCATATGTACTCAGCTCCGGCCAGAGAGCTTGTATGTAAAGTATAGAGGCGGGAACAAGAAAAAGCAATACAGAAAAGGGAGTGACAAGATGAATATTAAGGAGGTAAGACATGGACAAAATCAAAGAATTACTAGAACAGGGTCGCGTAATAGTGGCTAAGGCTGGAGACAAAGCCACACCAGTGGAATTGTCGGAAGCGGTCCTGGAGTATTGCGAGGCAGCAGGGTACACACTGGACGAAACTTTCAGTATTTCTAACAAAATAAGAAATGCGGCATGGGATGCAAGAGAAGAAAAATGCAAAGGAATGAGGTTCTCCATCATAAAAGAAGCGGAGGAATAACCTCCGCAAGAGCCTATTTATTAGGCAAGATGTCCCAGACAGCTGTTTTGAAATCATTGGATTTATAAGCGTTTTCAAGAATTTCAGTCATCATTTCAACGAACTCTTTGCGAGAGAGATCAGAGATGTGCTGAAAATCATGTTTTTCAACAGCGCCGCGAACCGCAGTATCAATAGTCATAAATAGTGCTCCTCTCTTTATGTACTCAGCTCCGGCCAGGGAGCCTGTAAGTAAAGTATAGGAGCAAAAAGAGGAAAAGACAAGAGAAAGGATGGATAGGGAAATGGTTGAGGACTTAAAAGAGATATCCTCATGTGGAATGACAATTCATTATACGGTGGATACAGAAACAGACTTTGTTACATATACAGATATCAATGGCAGAGGAGAGCACAGGCTCTGTGAAGCCTGTAAGAGATGCAACTGGAAAGCGATCTGCAAGCCTACCGCTTGCAATTACATGGGAATCATCCAAGAACACCTGGGCAGAGCTGTGAACCCTCTGGACGTTATTACACAGATTTATGAACAGGCGGCAGCAGGCTATGAGTCAGAAATCATCACAGATGGAGATGGAAAAACAGTCCTGAGAGTCACAAAGCAACCATACAGATGGGAGGACAAAAATGGAGGTAAAAGGGAAATTTGATGTTAAGAGATTCTATGAGGTTATGGCAGCAATTTTATCAGATAAGTATGAGGCCAAGATTACGGCAAGCATACAGGAGATTCCGGAGATGGTGGCGCAGCAGGTCAGTCAGAAAATGGCGCAGACGGTTACATAATGGAATACTGGAAATCATAACAGCCGCCGCAGTCACAGCTTTTTTTGGAGCCGCTTGCGCCGTGGATTCCCCACAGTGGAGCATAAGCAATCTGCCGGCACAGCTGACGGTATGCGCTGTCAGTGGCCTATGGCTGGTATTATTCGGAATTGCAAATAACTGGTTTTACGAAGAATGGGAGGAGGATGAGCCGTGGGATATGTAGCAGCATTTTTGGAAGGCGTCTTTTTAGGAACGCTTACAGTGATTGTGTGGGCACTTATGGCGGCAAACAAAAAAGAATGAGAAAAAGAAATTCGCGCTCTCTGCATGGGCAGTCTCCAGGCCGGTCCGATTCCGGCAGGGCGTGTTATTACAGGGTGGCTCCTGTATATGTGTGGCAGCAGGTCAATAGCTGTCACATAGGTACCGTGGAAAAATGACGGTGGTCACGCCGACCAGAGAGCGTGTGGATGGTCAACAGGTTTTCAGAGTCTTTTTAATGCGAAAAGACCAACATGGTACACAAGCCAAAAAAGGAGCGTAGCCAAGATGATAAGGGCACCGCCGGATCACAGGAGGAGAAAAAGATGGCACAAAATCTGTATGAGGTATTCATTATCAGATGGTCAAAACCGGTTAAATTCCCGGATGGAATAGTCAGCAATATGGCCTGCCATAAAGGACCGATAGAGGAGGCGCGGAAATACGCGGATGAGATTGCTGAAAAGCATGGAGTGACCGTGGAGGTCATTGTATAAGGACAAAGAAAAAAGCTGGTATTTGCAGATACCAGCAGGCCCATAGGTGATATGGAAAACTTTCTGTAAACATAGTACCACTATGGGTCTGTAAAGTCAAGGAAAACGGCGGTTTTTGCCTGCCGTCTTGGACTTGATAAAGTTATTAAAGATAGGACCAGATACTATGGCTATTAAGAGAAAAACATATAGGTTCCGGAAAGGGGACATCATTGATGTGGAGGAGTTCCATGGTGGGGAATATGGTGCCCCTGGAAAGCAGAGGGAAAAGAGGGCCAAACCTACCGCAGAGCAGATGAGGATAGTCAATGCTCTAAACAAGGCCAGGAGGTGCAGGCATCGGTTACTGGAGTATTTCAAACCGGGAGACATCTGGGCCACCTGGACATATGAGGTAAAGAATAGGCCGCCAGATATGAAAGCAGCTCTCAGAGATTTTCAGAAAGCTATGCGATACGTGAGAAAGGAATACAAGAAACGTGGGTATGAGCTTTTCTGGATCAGGAACATTGAGCAGGGCACAAAGGGAGCCTGGCATATTCATATAGTCATCAACGAGATTGGAGACACAGCAAGCATCATTCAAAAGGCATGGGAGAAAGGCGGGACCTGGTTCACGGAGATCAGAAAGAGCAAATACTATGATGAGGATTTCACGAAGCTGAGTAATTACCTGACAAAGGATGAGCATACGGTGGAGATCAAAAAAGATGGAACACCAGGAAAGCCAAGACTCAAAGCGGCAAACTATAACACATCACGGAATATGCCACTGCCAGAACCGAGACCGGACAAGCTGCTCCGGTGGAAAGTGGAACCGAAACCCAAAAAGGGATATTACATTGCCCATATCTATGAGGGCAAGAATCCGATAACAGGATTCAAATACAGGAGGTACACCATGATCCGGTTAGTCAGGAGGGAATAAATGTTTCAAGTGAAAATCTACATAACAACAGACAGCATCTCTCCGAAAGCCACAGAGAAATATTATGGCTATGTGCTGGAGTGCATGGTGGCCGGAGAGGCAAAGACAAGAGAGGGATTTGGGAAAGCTACAGGCACATATCATCAGATCGTATTGACAGCGCTGGCGGAGGCACTGGACAGGTTCAACCAGACATGTGAGGTCTGCATCTGCACAGAGGATGAGTTTGTCCTCAATATGCTGGAGCGCAATCTGGCTATCTGGGCCGGAAATGAATTTCTGACCAGTAAGCACAAGCCGGTGGCAAACCAGGAGGAGTGGATGAGGATATGGAGTCTGTCAAACAAGCATCTCATCCTGACAGAGCCGGGGAAACATGGATATACCGGCTGGCTGCAGGGAGAAATACAAAAACGAAAGGAGCAGGAGGATGTTTGAGAAGTTTGGAGAACTTAATTCTTTTGGAGAAATCAATGAGCTGGCAGAAAATCTGTTCAATGAGGGAGATACAGAGAGTCTGAAAGCCATGGCAAAGGAGAACGGCATTCAGAGAGATTATGTGGAGATGTATCTGCAGGGAGACATTCCTCTCCTCTGTGATCCGCTGACCGCCGCCTTGGGAAAGATTGATGTGGAGGCGGCACAGCTGAAACCGAAAGAAATTATGGAGGACTGGGTGGAATACCTGAAAGGACAGTGCATGGAAAATGAGCTGCTGGCCCATCAGGTAAGAAAGAAAGGAAAGAGCTTGAAAGGCTGCATTGCGGCTCTGTTATCCTGGTCATTTAAGAATCAGCAGACAGTGGACAAAGACATCATAAAGGCAGCAGGTGTGTCAGCCGGCAGGGTCACGCTGGGGCTCCCCGGAATGGCCAGGGCAAAAAAGATCATCACAGACTATTACATGGGAGGTGCAGAATGATGAAACGGACAAAATTATTGAAAAGTGCACCTTGCGCAGCTCCGCAGAAAAGCAGTGAGCAGGATGTGATAGCAGTGAGCCAGATTGTGGAAGTTGACGGAGAGAGTGCCGTGGAGATCAGCCTGTTTTATATGGGCAAGCTCAGAGGCCGGTATTTTGCAGATAAAGACAACCACAACGCATGGGTATATGGAAAGTGGTACACCTGCAAGGATATGACTCCTCTGAAAAATGATTATTACTATATGGGACATGAGATGGTATGGGATTCTGATGAGGACAAAGAAAGAGCACAGGATTTTCTGGACACATGGAGCCTGGACAGCTATGAGGAGAATCTGAGCGCAAAGAAACGGCGGCAGGCAGTCCAGCGAAAAGTTGAAAGAATAGAGCAGCAGATGGCGGATATACCGTGTGTGCCGGATGAGGCAGAGGAGTGGCTGGATCAGACGATTTTTCCAGGTCATATCCTGTTTATCAAGAAAGAGAAAAAACGGACTACATACAACTGTACCGCTTGCGGATGCAGCAGCTGGAAAAAGAAAGGGTGGAAACACGGAGAAAAGACGGTGTGCCCGAAGTGCGGACGGCCTGTGACGGTAAACAGCCGGCAGCAGGAAAAGATCAGAAAAGCACCGGTTGTGATATTACAGCAATATGGTCAGGAATGGGTGGAACGTCAATTCAATGCAGTCTGCAAGTGGACAGCAGGGGAGAAAGACATCCAGCTGTTTGAACAGTGCAGAGCCATCATTCCTAAAGGGGAGTGTTGGGGAAAGGTATGGTATGGTCTGAAACCAGAGGCAGATGAGTTTGAGCAGGATTTCTGGGACAAAAATCCGCAAAACAAGCGTTTCTTGTCATCGTACCTCTATTCAGGCAATCTGCAGGAGGTATTGAAGTGTGGAGGCCTGGAGCGGAGTGGCATGGATATCCTGGCAAACAAGGGAGAGAAATTCAACGTAAACAAGTTTATAACCACATTCCATAAGAGGCCTTACATGGAATATCTGGCAAAGGCAGGGCTGAGCCGGCTGGTGGCAGATATCGTAGATGATTATGGCTGGTGGGGCGATCCGGACACGATATGCACCTATGGGCAAAGTCTGCAGGGAGCATTACAGCTGGACGGAAACAGAGTGAACCGCATGAAACAGATCAACGGAGGACTCCGTGCACTGGAGTGGCTGCAATATGAGGAGGCTATGGAAATCAAAATATCTCAGGAGTCCCTGGAGTATCTGCAGAGCAAAAAAGTGTCAGTGTCTGATTGTAAGGATATTTTAATGGAACTGAAAAGCGTCAACCGGATGGTCAACTACATGAAAAAGCAGCATGTAGCACCGAGCAAACTGACAATAACCTGGAGAGATTATCTCAGAATGGCAAAGGATGAGGGAATGGACACATCAGATGATATTGTGAGATTCCCCAAAGACCTCAAAGCACGCCATGACTATCTGGTGGAATTGGGGAATAAACGAAAAGACGAAGAACGTTTGAAAGGATATGCAAAACTGGACAAACAGATTCAGAAAAGACTGCCGGAGGCGGCACGGTATTTCTGGGAGAATGACCAATATATGATTATTCCTGCAGGCACCTGTGAGGAACTGATGACGGAGGGCCGCACACTCCATCATTGTGTGGGCAGAGATGACCACTACATGAAGAAGATGGCAGCAGGCACCGGCTGGATTCTTTTTCTCAGGAAAAAAGAGAACCTGGAAAAGGCCTACTATACAGTGGAGATTGACATGAAAGATGACCGGGTTCTGCAGTATTACTCAGAGTTTGACCGGCAGCCGGATAAGGAGATCATCAACAAGGTACTGGATAAATTCAAGCGGAGCATAAAACGCGAACGGCAGCAGGCACGTATTCAGGTATCTGTGGCCGCTATAGCGTAAGGAGGCCGGAAAAAACCAAAAAGGAAAGGATAAAGTAATCATGGAATATGTGCAGATGACACTCAATGATTGGGTGCAAATGAAACAGAAATTAAAACAGGAACTCCTGGGAGTCAAGCAGAGCTTTGTCCGGATCGGCTATGCCCTCCGGAAAATTGAGGGCCAGAGACTCTATGAGCAGGATGGTTATAAAAGCATAGCAGAATTTGCCAAAGCTGAGTATGGCCTGGAGCCATCCACCACAAGCCGATTTATGAGCATTAACCGGGAATATTCAGTTGACGGATATTCTGAAACGCTCCGGCCAGAGTTTGCTGACCTGGGCCGGAGTCAGCTGGAGGAGATGCTGAAACTGCCGGACAGTGACCGGCAGATGATTCAGCCGGAGACATCCAGAGAGGACATCCGGAATTTAAAAAGATTCAATAAGGCGGAGCCGGCAGCAGGCGTGGCAGATGACATTCATCAGCTGGTAGAAAAATTCTATAAGGACAATCCGGATATCCTCAATGAGGTATTCAGTGAACCGGAGTTTGAAGAACAGACCATCAAACGCTTTGCAGAGATAGTCAATCCGGGAGGCAACCGGTCATATAAAAAAGGCCTCTATTTCCTGATGATGTATGAGGGCCGTGTGGCGGTCAAGAAATTTGGGGATACTCCGCAGGATATGACCTGGTGGCAGTTTTATCTGATAACCATGGATATTTTTGGGCAGGCGGCAGCAGGACCTAAGACCTGGCAGAAATATTTCGGAGGAGAGGACAGCGAGGAAACGGAAAATGAACCAGAGGAAAATAGCACAGATAATTCCGGAGACAGTTCTGAAAGAAATGTGCCGGCAGATGACACCGAACCAGCTGAAAGAGCTGGCAGAGGAGGGGGAGATAACTCCGGATCAGGCACTGGAGATGGGGCTGATAACATACAACCAATATCTGCAGATAAGGAAAAACCGGAGGAGCCGCAGTCAGATCAGGCCACTGAGGCAGCAGGAGAGGCAGAAAATGAGGGAATTGATGAGCCGGAGGCTAACGGTGGAGCAGATGGAGAAAATGGCACTGAGGATGAGCCAGTGGATCAGAAAGGAGCCGTGGGAGATCATGGAGCAGTTAGTGAAACAGGAGCAGGAGAAAAGGAAGATGACACCACTGGAGAAGAAAGCAGCGAAAGCGATTCTCAAGAGTCTGCAGCAGGAGAGACCGCTGAACCGGCAGGAGCGGAGAGCCAGGGAGAAGAAATTGCGCCGGCGCAAAAATCCGCGGAAATCCTAGAAAGTGAGGCATCTGATGAAGCTGAAAACGGAGAAAATGAAAATGGAGAAAATTGTGGAGCTGCAGAGAGCGGAACCGCAGAACCGGAAACAGAGGAGGCAGCAGGAGAGGGGACGGAAGAAACGGAACTCTCTTCTGCAGAACCCGGCTCTGAGGTTATGAATGCACCGGACATCATTGATAAGCCTTTTGGCACTAGAAAGGACTACATGGACACATTGACAGCTTATGGCATGGCAATATACATGGCAGAGGAGTA
>OHJF01000755.1_pt1 | contig 10502 bp, 5 predicted proteins | sample 1568521 | NCBI WGS metagenome assembly OHJF01 (sample SAMEA3879570, study PRJEB24766) | human gut metagenome | biome: human-associated habitat; feature: feces | place: USA | collected 1985/1987 | reverse complement strand
GGCGGCGCACTTTTCAATTGGAATATTGGCGCACTTTTCAATTAGTATCTACATGCTGATGCCGCCCAAGTTGTTGATACCCTTCCGGAGGTCGATGCTTTCTATATCGATCCTGCACGCCGAGGAGAATCCAACAAGCGGGTTTTTGCTTTGCAGGATTGTGAACCTAACCTGCCCGGACTGTTGCCGGCGCTTCTGAAACGTTCCCCGCATGTCATTGCAAAGCTTTCGCCGATGGCAGATATACAAATGACTTTGGAGCTATTGCCGGGGACGACATCCGTGCATGTCCTTTCGGTTAGGAACGAATGCAAGGAACTGCTTTTTGTGGTGGAACGAGAGGCGGATGGCAGAGAACCGTTAGTCCGGTGCATCAATTTCGGACTGGATGGAATGCAATCTTTCTCTTTTACATTAGAAGAGGAACGTAGCGCCGTATTGGTTCCTGCCGGTCAGGTAGGTACATATTTGTATGAACCGAATGCCTCGGTTTTAAAAGCTGGCGCATTTAAGCAGATTGCCGTCCGGACGGGAGTGAAGAAGTTGCAGGTGAACAGCCATCTATATACATCGGACCATTTAGTTTCCGACTTTCCCGGTCGCAGATTCCGAGTGGATGAAGTGCTGTCTTTTACCGGAAAACTCTGTAAAGGACTATCAAAGACAATCCCCCAAGCAAATATAACCGTGCGTAATTTTCCTCTCTCCGTAGAAGAACTGCGTAAGCGGACGAAGATCACCGACGGAGGCCATGTCTATCTCTTTGCAACTACCTTGGTGGATGGAGAAAAGGTGCTGGTCAAGTGTTCCAAAGCCTGATCGATCAGGTGAATAACATCAGCACCAATTGTGCTGAAATCACGCGGATAAACATTGAAAGCGGATAGACGGTGGCATAAGAAACGGAGGGTTCGTCGCCATCGACAGTCGTGTTGGCATAGCTCAGTGCCATCGGGTTTGCCATGCTCCCGCAGAGCATACCCACGTTGTGCGCATAATCGAGTTTGAAAAATTGCGAAGCTATGAAACCGACGATCAGCACCGGCACGATCGTCAGCAGAAATCCAAGCCCGATCCAAAGCAATCCTTCTGCCCGAAAAACCGTTTCGAAGAAATGTACACCCGAATCGATCCCCAATCCCGCTAAATAAATAATGATCCCCAGTTGACGAAGCATCAGGTTGGCACTCATTGTCGTGTAGGTTGTCAGGTGGAAACGAGGGCCGAATGCGCCCATCAGGATTCCGACGATGATCGGGCCTCCGGCGATCCCTAATTTGACTGGCGTACTCATCCCTGGTAACGTGATCGGCAATGCTCCTAACAGCATCCCCAGCGATATACCAATGAAGACAGCCAAGAGGTTCGGATTGTTTAACCGCTTGATCTCATCCCCTAAAATCTTTCCGACTGTGTTTACCGAATTCGCTTCTCCCACGATAGTCAACCGGTCACCGATTTGCAGGCGCAGGTCGGGAGAGGCCAGCAGGTCTATACCGGCACGGTTCACACGCGTAATATTGATACCGTAGAGGTTACGAAGGCGGAGAGAGCCTAATTTCACACCGTTCACCCGGTTGCGTGTCACCGCGATGCGGCGCGAGATCAGTTGGCTGTCAATGGCATTCCAGTCGATATCCGCCTTGTTCCAATCTACATTCTCCTGCTCGCCGAAAAGGACTTTAATATTTTCGACATCCGATTTAACGGAGATGATCAAAAGGTGGTCATGCTCGTGAAGTAAAGTTTCCGAAGTCGGAATGCTTACTTTACCGTTTCTCCATACACGTGAAATAACGAAATGCTTGTCCGTCAGCTTCATTACGTCCTTGATGCTCTTTTCGTAGATAGCCGGATTGCTTACATGAAATTCGGCGACATAGGTAGTCGTGTCGCGTTGTTCCTTTAAGTCTTTCTGTTTCTTGTCGGCAAACAAGGCTCTCAGAATAATAATCGCCAAGATCACGCCCACTACGCCGAGCGGATAAGCGACGGCACACGCCAAAGCCATGTCCGTCACCCCTTTGGTATTGGCCGGATCTATCTGCAACAAAGCCTGTTGGGCGGCTCCCAAAGCAGGCGTGTTGGTAACGGCCCCGCAAAGCAAACCGACCATATTGGAAAGGGAAACTCCTGTTACCCAGTGCAGACTGACTGTCATAATGAGTCCGAGCAGGATAACGCCTAACCCCATCATGTTCATAGCTACCCCTCCCTTCTTCAGCGAAGAGAAGAAACCGGGACCAACCTGCAACCCTAATGCATAGACGAAAAGGATCAAGCCGAAACTTTGAGCAAAATACAGCATATCCTTATTCACGACGATCCCTAAATGCCCGGCAAAGATACCGGCAAAGAATACGAATGTGATACCCAGTGAGATCCCGAATATCTTGATCCGTCCTAAATACAATCCAAGTGCAGAGACCAGTGAAATAATGATGACTGCCTGCACCATCGTAGGCTCTAAAAAGGCCTCTTGTAACCAATTCATAAAGTTCCCCTGTTTATTGATGGCACAAAGATAGGACAATAATTTGATTCGTCATCTATTTCTCTCGTTCCCGCGCTTGACACAGGCTCCCCTTATTGTCTTTGTTCGTTTGTTTCATTACCTTTATCCCCAAAATAAGATCAGATTCATATTTATTAAATCTGGAAAAACATGTCATTGAAAATAATCCATACTGCCGACTGGCATCTTGGGCAAACCTTTTTCGGGTATGACCGTGATGAGGAACATGAGGCATTTCTTTCGTGGTTGATCGATATATTGACGCTACGGCAGACTGATGTCTTGCTGATAGCAGGCGATGTTTTCGATGTTGCCAATCCGTCGGCAGCCGCCCAACGCCGTTTTTTCCGTTTTTTGCGGGAAGCGAACCGGCATAACCCACAATTGCAGATCGTGATTATCGCAGGTAATCATGATTCGGCAGCCCGTCTGGAGGCGCCGATACCCCTGTTGGAAGAACTGAATACGTCAATTGTAGGGGTTGTCCCGCGAACCGACCTGTGCAAGATCGATTTCGATTCGCTTCTGATTCCTTTATATAATAAGGAAGGAAAACGGGAAGCGATCTGTCTGGCTGTTCCCTATCTTCGTCAGGGAGATTATCCCGCTTCGAAAGAAGGGAAAGATACCTATGTGGAGGGCGTTACCCGAATGTATCGCCAGCTCTATGACTATGCCGACAGCCAAAGGCAACCGGGCGAGGCCCTGTTTGCGATGGGACACTTGCATGCGACTGGTGCTGAACTGTCGGAAGATGACCGGAGCGAACGGACCATCATGGGAGGACTTGAATCTATATCGGTAGAAGCCTTTAATGAGGACTTGGCCTATACGGCCCTCGGTCACATCCACAAGGCGCAACGGGTAGGGGGACGCGAGTCTGTACGCTATGCCGGCAGCCCGCTTCCGATGTCTTTCTCCGAACAGCATTATCACCATCAGGTTGTTGCCTTTACCCTCGAAAACGGATGCCTGTCGGATCTCGAAGCAGTGCCCATCCCACTCCGAACCGCCCTGCATCGGATTCCGGCGGAACCGGCGTCGCCTGCCGAAGTCCTTTTGTCGCTTTCCAACCTACCGTTGGCGGAAGAGGGAGCCGATCGCAGCCTATGGCCTTATCTGGAGGTGCAGGTACTGCTGACGGAGCCAGATCCGGGGTTTCGGCATCGGGTGGAGGAGGCACTGGCGGATAAGGCTGTACGCCTGACTTCCATCATCCCTTCTTATCCGAAAAAGGAGGGAGAGGAAGATTCTCGTCCTTTCTCTTATACGGATTTACAAAAGATCGCTCCGCTGGATATGCTTCGCCATACCTTTACGAACCGTTTCGGGGGAGATTTGCCGGAAGAGTTGGAAAAGATGTTTAACGATGTAATGCGGGAGGTTTCCCTATGAAGATATTAGCGATACGAGGTCGTAACCTGGCCTCGTTGGAAGGTGATTTTGAAATAGATTTTACGGTGGAGCCATTACTTTCAGCCGGGATATTTGCTATTTCCGGGCCTACGGGAGCAGGTAAGTCCACCCTTTTGGATACGATGTGCTTAGCTCTGTTCGCCCGTACGCCTCGTACCGACCAGGCGAAAGAAAATAATGTCAAGCTTCAGGATGTCAGTAATGAACAATTGTCGCAGAGCGATCCTCGTTTCTTGCTGCGGCGGGGAACATCCTCCGGTTTTGCAGAAGTGGATTTCATGGCCTTGAACGGACACCGCTATCGGACACGCTGGTCGGTGGCGCGGGCACGCGACAAGGAAAACGGACGGTTGCAGAATCCGCGTTTGGCTCTGTATAACCTCGACAAGGAGGAGGAAGAGCAAGGGACGCGTTCCGATTTGCAAGCCCGTATTATCGATTTGATTGGCTTGACTTTCGAACAGTTTACGCGTTCCGTATTGCTGGCGCAGAACGATTTTTCCACTTTCCTGAAAGCCGAGCAGGGAGAAAAAGCTTCCTTGTTGGAGAAGTTGACCGGAACCGAACTCTATTCCGCCATTTCTCGCCAGATATTTGAAAGGAATGCGCGGGCGAAAGAAGCCTTCGACTTGATCCAAACGCGAATACAGGGTATCGAGCTATTGACGGATGAGGAAGAAAACGACTTGCGCACTCGCCTTGCCGGAACGGAAAAGGAGCTGCAGCGAGTCGAGAAAGCGAAAGCGGAGCAACAGGCCCTTCAAGAGGCCGTCCGTTCTATCGAACAGCAGATAACCATCCGCCAAAGACAACAAAAAGAGGCGGCCGATAAGTTGGTGCACGCAACGGAATTGTTGACGGTCGCTCGCCATGAATACGAAAAGGGAGTGGAGGAACAGCAACAGTCTGAGGCTCGTTTCAAATCCCTTCAACAGGAGATCTTGCAGGCGCGTAAACTGGATATCCAGTTGGATACAGCCATCCGTGACCTGTCACATTCGGAGCAGCAGTTGAAAAATGTAATGCTTCGGAAAGAAGAGGCCGAAAAGAAATATCAAGCTGCCGTCCTCCGCCGGAGACAGGGAGCTGAGGAGATTGCCCGTCTGACCGCTTGGCGCGAGCGTTATAAAAAGAAGGAACGTATTGCGGAGCAACTTTCAGCTTTGTTGTTGCACTTGGATGCAGCATCGGCCACCCGTTCAGGGATGGAGGCGGCTGTCCGTTCGATCGAAACGCTCCGGCAGGAGATGGCGGCGTTGAATAAACAACTTTCCGACCTGCAACAGACCAGTGCAAACAAACAGCAGGCGTTGAAGCGGGCTGAAGCGGATTACCGGAATCTGGAAGAGGAACTGAAAGCTGTCGATGCACCGGCTTTGGACAAACAGATCGAGAAACTTCGCCAGGAACGGGAACAACTGCTTATCGAACAGGCACGCTTGGAGGCTTCCGGTAACATAAAGGATTTACGTGGCAGGTTGCAGGATGGACAACCTTGTCCGGTTTGCGGGAGCACACATCATCCTTTTGCAAATCAGGTTCCTGTCGCTCCTGTTTCTGCTCTAACCCTTCAATTGCAGGATTTATCGAATAAAAAAGAAACCTATGTCGCTCATACCCGCCATCTTACCCGTTTGCAACAGCAGTTGCTCCAACTCCATAAAGAACTTGCAGATAGCGAGGCCGCCTGTAAGGAAATGGCTGGTAAGCAACAACTCGCTGCCAGTCGGCAAGAGAGGGAAGAAGCTATTGTAAAAGAGCAATCCACCCTGTTGACCCAGTCCCTTTCGGCTGCCGACCTGCTGTTCGGCAATAGTGAGTGGCAGAAAGCCTGGTTGCAGAATCCGGAAACTTTCCGTAAAACATTGACAGACTTCGCCCGTCAGTGGCATGAGAATACCGAGAAACTCCATCAACTGGAACGGCAGGAAAGCGCCCAAAAAGCCGAATGCGAATCTCTCGCCTCCTTCCTTCCTTCTCTCGAAAAGCAAGCCGAAGAATCCGGACAGCTCCACGAAAAGAACCGTGCCGCTTTTTCCTCTTTGCAGGCAGAACGAAAGAAACTTTTGAATGGCCGATCTGCAGATAGCGTAGAACAGGAGTACATCCGACGAATGGAAGAACTGAAAGAGCGTTTGAAAAAACTGTCGGCCACCCAGACTGAGCAATCCGGCATCGCCGACCAGACACGCGGCATTGCCGACCAGATTGCAAAAGACCTGACCGAGGCCTCTGCCGACCTACTCCGGAGAAAGGCGGCTTTAGACAAATGGACAGCTGATTATTTGGATTCTTCGGGTGGAGAGCCACTCGAAGTTATCTTGTCCCGGTACACACAGGAAAAGACGGAACTTGCTTTCCGGCTTCGTACTCAGACGGAGAACAAGGCGAAAGTTTCCGGTCTGCAGGAAGAATTGAATGTCCGGCGTACGGAAAGCGAACGTTGGGCGAAGCTGAACGAACTGGCCGGTTCTGCCGACGGCGCCAAGTTCCGTCGTATAGCGCAAGGATATACGCTCGATATACTGTTGAACTATGCCAATGTGCAACTGCGCGAGTTGACGAGGCGTTATCGGTTGGAACGGGTTCCCGAAACGCTTGCCTTGCAGGTGATCGACCGGGATATGTGCGATGAGGTGCGTACCGTCCATAGCCTTTCAGGGGGCGAATCGTTCCTTGTTTCGTTGGCACTGGCGCTTGGCCTGTCTTCCCTCTCATCCAACCGGATGCGGGTTGAAAGCCTTTTCATTGACGAAGGTTTCGGTTCTTTGGATGCCGAGACGCTTCGTGTGGCGATGGATGCTTTGGAAAGTTTGCGGACGCAGGGACGCAAGATCGGAGTCATCTCGCATGTGCAGGAAATGACTGAGCGCATCCCTGTCCGCATCTGTGTGAATCGCGCCGGCAATGGACGCAGCTTTCTTGAAGTTTTGTAAAGTTCCAAAATCCCTTGTCCCCGCGCTTGACGCGGGGCTGCAAAAGAACAGGCTTTATAAGGTCCGGTTCTCATGCGATCCCGCGTCAAGCGCGAGAATAGGGCTTTCGCCTTTACATATCTTCGACAATAATCCTAAAGCCGACGTTCATCGGCCGCTGCCAAGGCAGGTAGGCTTTGCGGACGGCCGATGTGGAGTATTTAGGACGTTCACGCCAAGAGCCGCCGCGTACGACTTTCTTTTCGACAGCCTCTTTGTTTGCCTTTTCTTTTAAAGGATAAGGAATGTAATCGGAGGCTGTCCATTCCGCCACATTCCCGTTCATGTCGTACAATCCCCAGGGATTGGGCTGGTAAGAGGCAACAGGGCAACTGATCAGTTGGTGGTCGTTTACGTTCAGGATTTTCGGTAGGAAATCCCAGAACTTGCGCATGGGATCGTTTGCCCGCATCGGTTTCGGATCTACGCCTGTTACCGCCAGATCGACAGTCGTACTGTCTGCCAAGTTTTCGAAAGCACCGAAGTCGCTCTCCGTCGATCCGAACCAGAAATCATCTGCGCTTCCCGAGCGTGCTGCCCATTCCCATTGTGTTTCGGTAGGCAGAGAAACTGTATTGCCTGATATTTCGCTGATCTTTTGGCAGAAAGCATTCGCTTCGTCCCAGCTGACGCGCACGACAGGCTGTTTTGGTCGGTTGGCTGCATAGCCGGGGGTAGTATGATCTTTCCAAGTCTGTCCGATGTACCGGCTGTCGTGTTCCGGGAAAAGTGCGCGGAACTGCTCGTTCGTGATTTCGGTCGTGCTCATCCAGAAGCCTTCCTTCACGTTTGCCTTGAATGCTGGCGAAGCGGAGGGAGTTCGGTTGTTACCCATCACAAAGCTGCCGGCGGGAATCCATACCAGGTCGATATGCACATCCGAAGTGATGGTGAGGCGGCGGGTCGTTTCGTCTTTGGCAGCTTGCCGGGCAGTCGCCGTCTGCGTGTCGAACGGGAATCCCTTTACCTTGACCGGGCGGACCGGTTTGGTCGGCTTCTTTATTTCGACTGTTTCGCCGGTCGTTGCTCCGGTAATGCCGTCTGCCTTTTTGTTTTCTTTCAGCCAGTCGGCGTAGTCGGCAATCTCTTTTTGCCAGTCAACCCGTACACCGCTGTATTTCTCGGCCAGCTCCATACGGCGTTCCACCTGACCTTTGGGAGATTGAGGCTTCAGGTCTATTTGGGTGAAAGCCCCATAATAAGGCGCGTTGAGATCGATCCAGGCATAGAGCGTCCGCATGTCCTCTTCCGGAACCTCTACGCCGTGGTGCCCGGCTTGCAGGATGCGGATCAGTTCGCTGTTGCTCGCGTGAAACTCGGCCGGCTTGAGGACATAGATGTCTGATTCCGGTCCCTGGCGGTACACGTATGGGTGCAGGTTCAGATAGCTCTGGTCGTACTGCTTGTTGATTTTCGTCAAGATACCTCTCTTATATGTGACCATTTGATCCTTGCGGAAGTCCGGTTCGGCATTTTTCCCGTTGTGGCAAGAGACGCAGTTACGATCCAGTACCGGTTGCACTTCCAGGCGGAACGTGAATGGGCGGACACCTCCTTCCGGTGTTTCCAGCCGGCGTGCCTGCTTGGCCGAAGCAATCGTGCGTTTGGGAATGGGTATGCTGTTCTGATCTTCATGGCAACCGACGCAGGAGACGATCTCGCCCGGCATCCCAGTCAGCCAGCTGCGCATCCACTGGATGGCTGCCCCGTCTTTATCCAATGGCTGGATGGAAATCGGCGTGTTGGCGGGAATGGTGAATAGCGCGGAACCGTCTTCCTCGACCGGGACTGTTCCGAGTATACGTTTGATATCCCATCCACTCTGTATTCCCTGTGCATCGTGATCGGAAGGAGCTAAGATATAGGCATACTCATAAGCAAAGATACGGAGAGCCTTGATCGTGCCCCGGGGAACGCCCTGCGTACCTTCTCCTTCGTAGATATCCTGGATAAAGACCGTAGCCTCTTTGCTGTCCGGCTTGATCTTCGAAGGAATGACAGGAGGCGTTTCGCGTTTTACCAGCGGGATGGGAGCGGTCAGACCTTCCCCTTCCTGCTCGGCAATGAGTGTCAGGTTATCGAAAACGTCGACCAGGTAAATTCCCCAAAGCGCATCCTTGGCCGGTTTGCAGGCAACTAAAAAATATTTTTCGCTGAGCGGGTACGGCTTCATGAACTGAGGCCAGACGCCTTCGACCAATTCGTCCTTGATGATCGGGACGATCGGGCGGTCTTTGAACGGCAGTTCCTGTATCATCCCCTTTTCCTCTTTCCGGCTTTTGGCAGGGTCGAAGATGACGAGCCGCCCTGAACGTGCCGTCCCGTGATGGCCGGAGATGATGCCGATGAAGCGGCTGCTGTGCTTGGAGAGCGGTTTCATGTCGAACGTACTGTTCGGGAAATAGGAGCCGCTGCCGTAGAGCGCTTTGTTTTCTGTCCCGTCGGGGTTCATGTGCATCACGATACGGGAGAAATAGTGTGTCAGGTCCGTATATTCCCAACGGGTGTACATGATGCGTCCGTTCGGGATCACGATAGGCGACCAGTTCCCGTCCTGGTCGAAGGTGAGGCGGCGCAAGTCACGCGTCTTGGGGTCAAAGGAAACAAGGTTGGCTACCACATCGTCGCCATGCACGCAAGGAACGCCGTTGTAACCGATGTTGGTCGTCGCCACCACTTTCCCGTCCGGCAGGTAATTGGCGTCGCAGAATTCCAGATCCGGCTCATCAACGGTGATCTTTTGGTGAAGGTTGCTTCCGTCGATGTTCATTTCGTATATCTGCCACTTCCGGTTCTTGTCGAGCGAGGAGAAGAGGAGGCGGTCGGCATCCCAGTGGAGCTGTATGTCCGAAATGGGAACATCGGCTTCGGGTTTGTATATCCGGCAGCTTTCGATTTGTCCGCGCAAGCCCGTGAGCAAGTCGATCTCGGCATCGTAGCCTTTACGCGAGTTGGAAAATAGTGAGTTGTAGTTGGCTGTCGAAGTTCCCATCGACGGCCCCATCGCCTTACGGGCTTTATCTCCCAAACGGTAACGGGCCACTATGATCTTGTCCATGTCCAGCAGCGGGTTGGCCAGGATGATCTCACGCTTCAAGGCAAGTATTTCTTGAGCTTGGCCAATTACTTCGTCGATCGTGTTGCCGGAAACCTTATCGGAGAAGGCCTGCTGCACGCCGGGCAGAAGTGTTTCCAGACGGGATAGTTTTTCGTAAAGCGCGGGAGCTTTTCCTCCCAATGCTGTTTTTGTGTCGTCCAGATAGGCACGTATGGCAGTAGGATTTACCCATCGGATTTGCACTTCCAGATCGCTTAGCTGAATTTGGCGTATTGAATCTTGTCCGTTCGTTGCGGAAATACCGGATACGGAAAGAGAGAGGAACGTGAAGAGTAAACAAACTTTATGCTTCATATCATTATTATTTTTTCAAAATCTCTATCACTCTATCACACTTCGTATATAAACTATTCATATACAACTGTTTGTTGTGTGATATATGTCACTTTTATCTATCACTCTACTATCACTCCATCTTTTTCCTGTCTCGTCCTGATTTTGGTTGACTGTGTATTAAAAAAATCCTGTTATAGGTTGT
>OHJF01000753.1_pt1 | contig 10552 bp, 9 predicted proteins | sample 1568521 | NCBI WGS metagenome assembly OHJF01 (sample SAMEA3879570, study PRJEB24766) | human gut metagenome | biome: human-associated habitat; feature: feces | place: USA | collected 1985/1987 | reverse complement strand
TTTGTTAACCTTAAATCTAATACTATGAAAAACACATTGCAAAGATACGGACTTTCTGCATATCTCCAAATTTTCCGGAAAAAGCAATGTGTCTTATAACATGGTTTAATAGAAATAGCAAACTCGTTAACATTTAACATAAATCTATCGGATATTAACGAATGCCCGATAGCGTGACTCAGATATATAGCATAGGGCAGCAAACCTTTCCGGGATTTTTTGTGTTTATTATATAAACGAATTACTTACACAATATGAATCTCAAAGAACAATACTGGAAATATTCCCTCATTGTCATCATTCTGTTTATGGGAGTTATCATCTTCCGGCAAATCACTCCTTTTTTGGGAGGGCTGCTGGGAGCATTTACCATTTACATATTAGTACGCACGCAGATGCATCATCTGACGGAAAAGAAGAAAATAAAACGCAGTATCAGCGCATTACTGATCACGGCAGAAACCATTTTTGTATTCCTTGTACCTCTCGGACTGACCATCTGGATGATAGTAAACAAACTTCAAGACATCAATCTGGCTCCGCAGACATTCGTAGAGCCCATCCAGCAAGTAGCAGGATTTATCAAAGAAAAGACAGGATACGATGTATTAGGGAAGGATACGTTGTCGTTCATAGTCTCCATCCTTCCACGAATCGGACAACTGATTATGTCAAGTATCAGCAGTCTCGCCGTCAATCTGTTCGTCATGATATTTGTTCTTTACTTCATGCTGATAGGAGGTAAAAAGATGGAAGCATACATCAATGATATTCTCCCGTTCAATGAAACGAACACGCGGGAAGTTATTCATGAAATCAACATGATCGTGCGCTCCAATGCGATTGGTATTCCACTGCTGGCCATTATTCAGGGAGGCATTGCCATGATAGGCTATCTCATTTTCGGAGCACCCAATGTCTTACTGCTAGGTTTCCTCACCTGCTTCGCTACCATCATTCCGATGGTAGGTACCGCATTAGTGTGGTTTCCCGTCGCCTCTTATCTGGCTATCAGCGGAGACTGGTTTCATGCAATCGGACTTTTCGCCTACGGAGCCATTGTCGTATCGCAGTCCGACAACCTGATTCGCTTCATCCTTCAAAAGAAGATGGCGGATACACATCCGTTGATTACAATCTTCGGAGTTGTTATCGGTCTGCCGTTATTCGGATTTATGGGAATCATCTTCGGTCCGTTATTACTCTCGTTATTCTTTCTGTTCGTCAATATGTTCAAGAAAGAATACCTGGATTCATAAAATAACCTACCTTCCGGATGGCGAAACTACCGAAAATTTGCGTACTTTTGTAGTCGTAAAACGACACTAAAATTCAATGGAAGCATTTACATTCAATACTGCCGAGCTGATATTATTGTCAGCGGCAGGAGTTCTCTTTATCATCCAAGTTATTTATTATCTCGGTTTATACAACCGGATACATTCGCATAACAAAGCTGTACGCAAGGAAGAAATTCATTTCACGCGGGAATTACCGCCCCTTTCCGTCATTCTTTGCGCACGCAACGAAGCCGACAATCTGCGTAAGGCCCTTCCTGCCATTCTGGAACAGGACTATCCCCAGTTCGAAGTCATTGTAATCAATGATGCTTCCACCGACGAGACAGAGGATGTATTGGGATTCATGGAGGAAAAATACCCTCATCTTTACCATAGTTTTACTCCCGACAGCGCACGTTATATCAGTCATAAGAAATTAGCGCTGACATTAGGTATCAAAGCCAGCAAATATGATTGGCTCGTATTCACGGAAACAAACTGTATACCGGCAAGCAAGGATTGGTTAAAGCTGATGGCACGCAATTTTACATCACAGACACAGGTTGTGTTAGGATATAGCGGGTATGACCGGACAAAAGGATGGTTGCACAAACGTGTCGCTTTCGACACACTCTTCCAGTCATTGCGTTACTTAGGTCTTGCCCTGGCTGGAAAGCCATATATGGGCATCGGACGTAATCTTGCCTATCGGAAAGAATTATTCTTCAAGCAAAAAGGATTTTCAAGCTACCTGAACCTTCAACGCGGAGAAGATGACCTGTTTATCAATCAAATAGCCAACAGCAGTAACACCCGTGTAGAAACGGATCTCAACGCAACCATGCGGATACAGCCTGTCTACCGTTACAAAGACTGGAAAGAAGAAAAGGTCAGTTATATGGCCACCGCACGCTTTTATCATGGGGCACAACGCTACCTATTAGGCTTTGAAACCCTATCACGCCTGTTATTTTACGCCACTTGCATTGCAGGTATCGTATTAGGCATTTTCGATTTCCACTGGTTAGCAGCAGGTATCACATTATTACTATGGCTGATTCGCTACACGGTGCAAGCCATTGTCATTAACCAAACAGCAAAAGAAATGGGCGGCAACCGGAAATATTATTTCTCATTGCCGGTATTCGATATCCTGCAACCGTTGCAGTCGTTGAAGTTCAAGCTCTGTCGTCTATTGCGGGGTAAAGGAGATTTCATGAGAAGATAAATTACTCATATCTCATAGAGTTGGCAGGGTTGATCTTGGTTATCAGATATGAAGGACCTATCAGCATCAGGACAGCAGCCAGCAGTGTGCCGATATTAATCAGCAGGAAAAGGATGATATTGAAAGATACCGGAACCGTGTCTACGTAATAAGTCTCCGGATCGAGTTTGAAAATGCCGAACCGGGACTGAAGAATGCAGAACGCCAGACCGATAACATTCCCCCAAAGCATACCTTTGCCTATCAGGAAAACAGCAAACCAAAGGAAAGTTTTGCGGATTGTAAAATTAGTGGCACCCAAAGCTTTTAGGACACCAATCATATTCGTACGTTCGATAATGATAATCAGCAAACCGGAAATCATAGTAAAACCGGCAACGCCTATCATCAGAAACAAAATCACCCACACATTCAGATCCAACAAGTCAAGCCATGCAAATATCTGTGGATTCAACTGTTCGATACTGCGCACATAATACGTACCTCCATATTCGTCTTTCCGGTTATCGGTATCGATTGCGATTTCATACGTTGTATCTTCCAGCTTATCATAGTCTTTCAGCTGAAGCTCCACCCCTGTCACCTGCTCCGGCTGCCAACCGTTCAAACGATTCACCAAACTGAGGTCGGTCAATAAAAAAAGATTATCGTATTCGGAGAAATTTGTCTGATAAATTCCGGCAATAGTCAGCCTGCGCGCGCGGACATCATCCTGAATATAATAGGTATATATCTTATCCCCCAACTTCAACTTCATCTTTGTAGCCAAAGACTTGGAGATAAGCACCCGATTGCTGGAAACCGAATCACTGAAAACAGGAATCTCTCCTTCCACCAGATATTCTTGCAGAAAACGGGGATCAAACTCCGGACCTACCCCTTTCAGTACCATTCCTTGAAAGGCATCATCCGTCTTTATCATACCCGGTTTGGTAGAAAAACGCTGTACATGGCTTATCTCCGGATAACCGTCAAGGGCAGTCATCATACTGTCTCCTACCACAATCGGATGGGTTTCGTAAGAACTGACCGCATCCAGATTAGTTATCTGGATATGCGATCCGAATCCAATGACTTTATTTCTCACTTCACTTTTAAAGCCGATAACGACCGCCACTGCTATAATCATAACAGCCAGTCCGATAGCAATACCCGCCATTGCGATGAGCACCGCAGGACGTGACACCTGTTTTCCGCTATCGCTTTCGCGGTAGATGCGCCGAGCTATGAAAAGTGATAAAGACATAGACTTTTATTCCGTTCTTCCCGGATACGCTTCCAAAGCCTTCTGGAGAACAAAAAGCGCACGGGTTAAATCTTCTTTCTTTAATACATATGCAATACGCACTTCATTGATACCCGAACCCGGAGTTGTGTAGAAACCGGAAGCCGGAGCCATGAATACCGTCTGACCTTCGTATTCGAAATCGGAAAGGCACCATGCACAGAATTTGTCGGAATCATCCACCGGAAGTTTTGCCACTGTATAGAAAGCCCCCATCGGGATGGGCGAATAAACGCCCGGAATACGGTTCAAGCCGTCAATCAGGCATTTACGACGTTCCACATACTCGTCATACGTCTCGCGTGAGTATTCTTCGGGAGCGTCCAAGGAAGCCTCAGCGGCAATCTGACCAATCAACGGAGGACTCAGACGAGCCTGACAGAACTTCATGACAGCATCACGTATCTCTTTATTTTTGGTAATCAGCGCACCGATACGGATACCGCATTCCGAATAACGCTTTGATACGGAGTCAATCAGTACCACATTATTCTCGATACCTTCCAGATGGCAAGCGGAGATATAAGGAGAACCGGTGTATATGAATTCGCGATATACCTCATCGGAGAAAAGGAATAAGTCATATTTCTTCACCAAGTCACGAATCTGATTCATTTCACGACGTGTATAGAGATATCCGGTCGGGTTGTTCGGATTACAAATCAGGATTGCTTTCGTACGTTCATTTATCAACTCTTCAAACTTCTCGACTTTGGGAAGTGAGAAACCTTCTTCGATGGTTGTGGCAATCGTACGAATCTTCGCGCCTGCAGAAATAGCAAACGCCATATAGTTAGCATATGCCGGCTCCGGAACGATAATCTCATCACCTGGATTCAGACAGGAAAGGAAAGAGAAAAGCACCGCTTCCGAACCTCCTGAGGTAATGATTATATCGTCTGCAGTAAGATTGATATTGAACTTGGCATAATATCCCACTAGTTTCTCGCGATAGCTACGATAACCTGCACTAGGACTATACTCCAGCACTTTACGGTCAATATTGCGTATTGCGTCAATCGCGGCCTGAGGAGTGGGCAGGTCAGGCTGTCCGATATTCAGGTGAAACACATGGACTCCCCGTTGCTTGGCAGCGTCTGCCAAAGGAGCCAGTTTTCTGATAGGAGATGCAGGCATCTCGTTTCCGCGAATGGATATGGTTGGCATAATTTTAACTACAAATTACTAATTACTATTTACTTTTTCTACTTGAGGTTGCAAATGTACGCAATAATTTGAATACAGAGACATAAAAACTTTAAAAACCTTAGCAAGGTTAAAAACGTTATGGGATTTTGAAAATAAAGCTATACATTTGTCATACGGAAAACTTAAAACAATATCATAATGACCATACACCTTATCTCATTCGCGTCACTACTTCATAAACAAGTCTCACTGCGCAGTTCACACGAAGCGATTTTAAGTGAACTTGAAAAATATTATACCGTAAAACTCGTCGACTATCAAGATATGGACAAGTTGACAAGTGATGATTTCAAAATTATTTTTATTGCTACTGGCGGAGTAGAAAGACTGGTCATCCAACATTTCGAAAACCTTCCCCGCCCTGCCATTTTACTGGCAGATGGCATGCAAAACTCTCTTGCAGCTGCCCTGGAGATATCTACATGGCTTCGCGGAAGGGGAATGAAGAGCGAAATCCTTCATGGTGAACTGCCATCCATTATACAGCGTGTACATATACTTTATAATAATTTCCGGGCACAACGTTCATTATTCGGCAAACGTATCGGAGTTATCGGCACTCCTTCATCCTGGCTGGTCGCCAGTAATGTTGACTATCTGCTGGCCAAACGCCGCTGGGGCATCGAATACATAGACATTCCACTGGAACGTATCTATGAACATTTTCAACAAATCACGGATGATCAAGTAGGTGCTTCCTGTGCCGCAGTCGTCTCGCAAGCTCTTGCCTGCCGCGAGGGAACTCCTGAAGATATTATCAAAGCGATGCGGCTCTACCGGGCTATCAAGAAAGTATGCGAAGAAGAGAAGCTGGAAGCACTGACACTAAGTTGCTTCAAACTGATTGAGCAAATCGACACTACCGGCTGTCTGGCACTATCCTTGTTGAATGACGACGGAATAATGGCAGGCTGCGAAGGCGACCTTCAATCCATATTCACCCTGCTAGCCGTGAAGTCACTGACCGGAAAAGACGGATTCATGGCAAATCCTTCCATGATTAATACACGTACCAACGAACTTATATTAGCCCACTGTACTATCGGGCTCAAACAGACAGAAAGGTATATTATCCGCAACCATTTCGAAACGGAAAAAGGAATTGCCATCCAGGGATTGCTCCCGACAGGAGACGTGACTATCATAAAGTGCGGCGGCGAATGTCTGGACGAGTACTACCTGTCTACCGGGACCCTATCCGAAAATACGAATTATATCAATATGTGCCGGACACAAGCGCGCATACGGATGAATACTCCGGCAGAATATTTCCTGAAGAATCCATTGGGCAATCATCATATCCTGGTTCATGGAAACCATGAAGATGCATTGAACGAGTTCTTCCTGGCAAATGCCTGCAAACGAACCGAATAATATGCTGTGACATTTTTGTATTATTCTTAAGTATTATAGGGGGAAATACAAAAATGTCGCAGAGTTAGTAATCAAGCAGTTAAGTTTGAAAACACCCTATTTTTAGGATAAGTTCACAAAAAACAATAGGATGTTTTTGCTTTTTTCTGAAGAAAAACTGCACTTCCCTCATATTACTCTAATTGTCAACAAATTATCACTAATGCTTATCTTCGTATATAATTGGCAAATATAAAATTGCACTTGTGTAACTGGTCAGACAGACAAGTGTAACAACCAAGTTACTCTTGTGTACCATCCCGGTTGCACAAGTGCAACCGGATAATTCAATTAGATGAATTGATCAATAGAACGGCAGAAAAGATTAATAGAATAGGAAGAAGTTATTAAATCTTCCTATTGTTTTTTTTCAAATCAACCGCTCAGTCTGGGTGCTGACTACTAAATCAAGCCGTTCAACGAGAAGAAAGTGACGAAAAGGTGATTTAAAACAGTTTTTGGATTCAGAAAACACTTATTTGGGAGTTTTGTAGCACTTTCTTTAGAAAAAACAATCGTTTTTTTGTAATCGATTGGTAGATAAGACTTAAAGAGTATAAAGTTCGGTAGCCGGTAGCGATTTGGTAGCTGTGCGGGTTTCGCTGCATTGCTTCGCTCTGCTCTTGGAACTGATGCAAATATAGGGATTTTGCCCGAAAAAGGGAAGTGTTTCGGGGGATTTTTTATTTTTTCGGGATTACCGGATTACAGGAAAAGCATAAAACCGGAGGCGGTGCAAGAAACGGGGTTGCACTTGTGTTTTTACCGAAAGTGTAAAGTGTTGATTTTCAGAGTGTATTTGACTGGTGCAAGGTGCAGCTATATATATAAATATAGCTGCACCTTGCACCACCTCTGTATGGCTTGCATCCTGTGTAGATTATCCTGTCTTCTGATACTCGAAACCGAAGGCTGGTTACCGCCAGTTAAGGTGCTGCCAGTGTTCCCTTCCTGTAAGAGTATGGGGATGTAAAAGCACGGGACTTGCTGCTACTGAAGGGAAACAAGAGGATGTGCCAAACCTATGGAGACTGTACGGTTGGATATAATGGCTGCCATAACCTTTTGAGGTGGCAGATATGGAAAAGGGACTTGTGGATCATGCGGCTGTCTTTTACTGCAAGGATGTGAAAAATAAATGCTTGTGAAGGGAATTATCCCTGAAATCACTATCTTCGCAAGTGAAAACCAAAGGATATAAAAGTATGTTTACCAACAGGGATGAAGTATTGGAAAAGGCTTTGCGGATATTCGCAAAGATGAATTACGAGAAGGCAAGCCAGATGGAGATAGCCAGAACCTGCGGACTGTCGAAAGCGGGACTGACCTATTATTTCCCGTTCAAGCAGGACTTGTTCACGGCTGTGGCGGACAGGTACGTGTTCGATACCCAACACTCGAAAAACAAGTTCAACTTCACGGCAGGCTCATTGTCAGAATTTATCGACCGGTATGTAGCCGGAGTGGAGAACACGATGCAGCGGCTCGTGCGCCTGCTGGACGACGGGAACAATCCCAACGGGTGCAGCTTCAACTTCTACTATTACCACCTGCTGATGCAGGTAAGGCTGTACTATCCCAACGTGGAGAAAAAGATAGCCGCCATATTCGAGCAGAACTTACAGCTTTGGAAATCCGCCATCGAGAAGGCGAAGGAAAGCGGGGAAATCAGGCAGGATGTGGATGTGGATGAAGCGGCTTCGATGTTCTGGCAGATATTCTTCGGAACCTCCTTTGAAAAGTCCTTTTTTCAAGGGCTGGACACCAAGAAGCTGGCACGGAGCCTGCACTTCCTCTATTCGCTGTTGAAAGCCTGAAATACAGGCGGCAGGCTGCATAGGACAGCAATAAATCTCTATTAGAGGGACTTTAACAAAATAAAACCAACCATCCTGTTGGTTTTTCTGTTTCTTTGTTTATATTTGCGGCTATATGATATTATCTTCAGCGACATGGATAAGGTTCAGAAACAGAGAGGAAGCATCGTTCTGTTTAAGGAAGAAAGAAACGGTGCGGACTACATACGGATAGAATATGCGAACAGTCAGGCTGTCGCCCTGCTGCTCGCCCAAGACACGGGCATGGAAATGGCTGGTAACGGCTCTGCATACATAGCGTCAGCCGCTTTTAAACTGCCGGATTTCTATGACCGCTATTCGCCCCACGCCTATATTGATTACAGCCGGGTTTACGTGCGGCATCCCAAACCCCAAAGGGAATACACACTGCCGAAAGGCTACCTCGAACTGCTGGAACAGAAGCGGTACAGCCTTTCCACCATAAAAGCCTATAAAATCTATTTCAGCGACTTCATGGAATACCACAAGGGGCAAGACCTTGACCTGCTGACGGTCGAGGACATAAACAGCTATATGCTCCACATGGTAAAGGAAAAGCACATATCCGCCACCCAGCAGAATATGCGTATCAACGCTATCAAGTTCTATTACGAGAAAGTCCGGAAAGGCAAGCGGCAATATTATGGCGGGATAGCCCGTGCAAAAGAGTACAAGGCATTGCCCGAAGTATTAAGCCGGGAAGAAATGAAAAGCATCTTCGCACAGTTATCCAATCGGAAACACAGGTGCATGATTTCTCTCATTTACTCTGCCGGGCTACGCCGAAGCGAACTTCTGAACCTGACACCCCAAGACATCATCAGCGAACGGATGCTAATCAGGATTGCCGGGAAAGGCAAGAAGTGCAGGTATTCCCTACTGTCGGAAAAGCTGCTCAACGAACTAAGGGATTACTACCGGGAATACAGACCGCAAAAATGGCTTTTTGAGGGCGAACAGGCAGGCGAACAATACTCACCCAGCGCATTGGTTAAGATCTTGAAAGAAGCGGCAAGGAAAGCCGGAATAAAGCATCGGGTACACCTGCACATGCTCCGGCACACGTTTGCCACCCACCTGCTGGAACAAGGGACAGACCTAAGAACCATACAGGAACTTATGGGACATACCGATATAAAAACAACGGCAATTTATCTGCACGTATCGAACGCCTATAAAGCAAAAATCCCCAATCCGCTGGATTGTTTGGATGATGATTAGACAATGATTTAATAGTGAATAGGAACTGCACCATAAGGTGCGTTTATCGAAAAATTAGTCACAACTTGCAATAACTTATAAATGATAACAGCATGAACAAAGACATTATAGTAGCAGAGGATGAAGATGTTAAAATCATCTTTCATTTCAAAGTGTTTTGCGAACTATTAAAAGAGTGCATATCTACATATGGAAATACTACCATAGAGAATGCACAGCAACTAGTTAAAGACTTTCATCCTCTACAACAGCCAATAAGCACAACTGATGATATTGTTTTCTTTTCTCACGAAAACATTTATCATTGGGCAATGCTTGCTCTATATGGTGAAACGTATTGGCTTACACATCCTGAATGCGAAAAGCTTCCCGATAGTTATGAGAAATGGATAGAAAGTGCTTTAGCCCGATATGCTTTGGATGACTGTTATGAATTTATAAGCAAGAATAATAACGTGACTAACAAAGCGTGATAACGCCTAACGGCGTTCCCCGCTATCCCATTAGTCACAATAAAATAAAAAAATATGGGAACTATAAGATGTGGATTTTGGAAATTAAGATTTCTTCTTTCTCCTGAAAGTATGAAAGAATGGTTAGAACTTTGTAAAGAACATAATATCTGCTTCGAAATACCCAATTCCGAACGGACAAAGCATACTGGTGGATTTGAGAATGCTACAAAATCATGGAATATGGTGATTCCTTTGAAGTAACGGATAAAAATGCCTTTTTTAAAGAACAGCAGGAAATAGCATCTGATTTACTTGGAAAACTCGAGCAATAGGAGTATCTTTGTATCAGATACAATAATATGCCTTTACTTTACAATTTCGACATAGATACCTCGGAAGAATTGCTGACCATATTAGCACAAAATCTTCAACAACACCGATTAGAAAAACATTAGGTTATTCTAAAGCCATCAAAGGCCTATTAGCAGAGCCGCTTTATAACACAATGGAAGGGCTGGGTACTATTAACCGAAACAAAAACAGGACAGCCGTTTCAAGTCATTACTTGGGGATATTCCTGAAATAGGAAAATTTAAGGCAACTACTTCATTGCGAATTAGTTG
>OHJF01000751.1_pt1 | contig 10584 bp, 10 predicted proteins | sample 1568521 | NCBI WGS metagenome assembly OHJF01 (sample SAMEA3879570, study PRJEB24766) | human gut metagenome | biome: human-associated habitat; feature: feces | place: USA | collected 1985/1987 | reverse complement strand
GGGCCGAGCATCCGGGGGGTGATCCAGTCCGGCACGGTCTACCGCGGCGGCAAGGCCGCCGTGCTGAAGGAGCTCGCGCCGGCCCTGGAGCGCCACCCCCTGATCGCGTCCCTGGTCGTCACCAGCGACACGCTCCCCGTGGACCGCATCAAAGTAAAGACCGCCGGAAACCTGCTGAACGTGAATTACAAGAAGCTGGCTTCCGGCAGAAAGTAAGGAGGACTACCTATGGCAAATCATGGCGTATATGTCTCCGAGCAGGCCACCAGCGTCAGCACCCCCGTTGTCGCCGACAGCGGCGTGCCCTTCGTCGTCGGCGCGGCCCCCGTGCAGAGCGCGGCATCTCCCGCCGCGGCTGGCGTCCCCGTCCTCTGCACCAGCTGGGCCGAGGCGGTGGAGAAGCTGGGCTATTCGGAAGACTGGGGGAGCTATCCCCTCTGCGAGTTCATGTACTCCCACTTCCAGCTGTTCGGCTGCCAGCCCGTCATCATGTGCAACGTCCTTGACGTTGCGGACATGAAGGAGGCGGTGGCGGCTTCCGACGTGGCTCTGACCGACCACAAGGCCAAGCTCTCCATCGCGGCCATTGACGACGAGAACCTGGTCGTCAAGCCCGCTGGCGGCGCCGGCGTGGCCTACGTCAAGGACACCGATTACAGCACCTACTACGACGGGGAGTTCCTGGTCATCGAAGTTCTGTCCGACGGCAAGGCCTACTCTGTCGAGCAGGTGAACGTGGCCTACAACAAGGTCAAGCCCGATTCCGTGGACGATACCGCCGTTGCAACCGGCATGGAGAGTATCGAACAGTGTCTTACTACCCTGGGCATCGTGCCCGACTTGATCTGTGCCCCGGGCCACTCCCAGTCCTCGGTCGTGGCCGCTGTCATGGCGACCAAGGCCGGCGGCATCAATGGGATGTTCCAGGCCAAGGCGCTGATCGACATCGACTCCAGCTCCGCCGGGGCTACCAGTTACACCACCGCCATCACCGAAAAGAGCGGCAACAACTTCGTCGACGTGGACGAGGTGACCTGCTGGCCCATGCTGAAGCTCGGTGACTACAAGTTCCACATGAGCACGCAGCTGGCCGGTCTGATCGCCCAGGTCGACACCGGCAACGGCGGCTGCCCCTACGAGTCTCCCAGCAACAAGAACTTCCAGTGCGACGCGATGGTGCTGGAGGACGGTACCGAGGTAAACCTCACTCTGGCACAGGCCAACATCCTCAACGACAACGGCATCGTGACCGCTCTGAACTTCATGGGCGGCTGGTGCGCTTGGGGCAACTATACCGCCTGCTATCCCTCTAACACCGACGTGAAGGACTACTTCATCCCCGTTTCCCGGATGTTCGGCTGGGTCGGCAACACCCTGATCCAGACCTTCTGGAGCAAGCTGGACAAGCCCATGAACCGGCGTCTGATCGACACCATCATGGACACCGCCAACATCTGGCTCAACGGCCTGGTCGGCTCCGGCTACCTCCTGGGCGCCCGGGCGGAGATGGTGGACAGCGAAAATCCGCTGACCGACCTCATGGCCGGCATCATCAAGATCCACATCTACATGACCCCGCCCTCTCCCGCGCAGGAGATCGACTTCATCTTGGAGTACGATACCAGCTACGTCACCAGCGCGTTGCAGGCCTAAAAGGAGGACTGAACTATGCCTAACTTTGACGAATCCGTAATCAATTTTGCGGTGTATGAGGACGGTGTGGAGTACGTGGGCATGGCCGGCGTGACCCTGCCCAACCTGTCCGCCATCGTGCAGACCCTCTCCGGCGCCGGCATCGCCGGCAATGTGGAGGTGCCCGTCCTGGGCCATTACGACGTGATGTCCCTTGGCCTCAATTTCCGCACCACCACCGAGCAGAGCGTGCGCCTCTCCGAGCCCCGCCGCCACAACATCGACCTGCGCGCAGCGCAGCAGATCGAGGACACTGTGGCCGGCGAGGTGAAGGTGCAGAGTATCAAGCACGTCCTGGTGGTCGTCCCCAAGACCGACACCGGCGGCACGATTGCCCCGGCCGCTCCCACCAACGGTTCCGGCGAGTACTCCGTCCGCTACTGGGCGACCTACATCGACGGCGCCAAGGTGCGCGAGATCGACCCGCTGAACTTCATCTGCGTGGTCAACGGCGTCGACTACCTGGCCGACGTCCGCAAGGCCATCGGAAAGTAATCATCAAAAGCCCGGGGCGGCCCTCCGTCCCGGGCCTCATTTTTGAAAGGAGTTTGCACCATGAGCGTTGACACCAAAGTGACCCCCATCCCCGCTGACGCCTTTTCCGTCGAGGAGAAGACCGGCGACACCCCCGCCGTGAACGAGGCCGAGTTTGCCGCCGCCGAGGCCGCGGCCAAGGCCAAGGCAGAGCATGGGAACGCCTCCGCCTATGTCCACAAGCTCAAGAAGCCCTTTACCTTCGAGGGCTGCACCATCGAGGAGCTGTCCTTTGACTTCGACCGGCTGACCGGCAACGACAGCCTTGCCATCGAAGACGAGCTCCAGTCCATGAACAAGCCCGTCATCGTCCCCACCTTCTCCGGCCAGTACCTGATCCGCATGGCCGCCCGCGCCTGCACCACCACCCTCACCACCCCGGACGGGAGGACCCGGCGCATCGGCGCGGACGTCATCCAGGCGCTGCCCATCGGTGACTACAACCGCATCCGGTCGAAGGCGCGGACTTTTTTGCTGGCCTCGGAGCTGTAACCTGCGACGGCGGGGCATGGCTCCGAAAACAGTGCCTTATCATGGCGCAGAACAACAACACGCCGGTTTCCTACTGGGCCGCGCTTCCCTTGTCCTCGCTGACGAAGTGGATCAAGGCCAGTAACCTGCTTGTGGAAGAACAGCGGGCCAAACGCCCGAAAAAAGCGCCGCGGCCGGTCGTCATCCGGCGCGGCAGACGATGACCCGAAGGGAGGGACAACATGGCAAGCCGCAAAGAGTATGAGATGCTATTCCAGCTGAACGCACAGCTGGGCGGCAGCTACAGCAAGACCTTCAAGGCCGCCCAGGACGAGCTGGCGGCCATGCAGAAAGAGATACAGTCCCTCTCCAAAACGCAGTCGGACATCACCGCCTACCAGAAGCAGCAGACGGCGGTGGAGAACACCCGGAAGCGCCTGGAGCTCCTTCAGCAGCAGTACGACAACATCCAGAAAGAGATCCAGCAGACGGGGGAATTTTCCGCTGACCTGCAAAATAAGCTGCTCGCCAAGCAGCAGCAGATCGAAAAGACCACCTCCTCCCTGAATCGGCAGACCGAGAAGCTGGACGAGATGGGCGACGCTTTGAAAGAGGCCGGGGTCGACATGGACGACCTCGGCCAGAGCTCCGCCCAGCTCACCAACCGCATCGACGCGCTGAAAAAGGAACAGGAGGAGGTCGCCGAGGGCGCGCAGACCTTCGGGAACAAGGCGAGCCAGGCATTCAGCACCGTCCACGAGGCAATCGTGGCGGCGGGCATCGCCACCGCCCTGAAAGAGGTCTATGAGTACTTCGCGGACTGCGCCCAGGCGTCTATGGACTTCGAGTCGGCGATGACCGGCGTGGCCAAGACCACCGACCTCACCGACGACGAGCTGTCCACCATGTCGGACGCCATCAAGGAGATGTCCACGGAGATCCCCGCGACGACCGAGGAGCTGGCGGCCATCGCCGAATCCGCCGGCCAGCTGGGCATCCACAAGGAGTCCCTGCTGGACTTCACGGAAATCATGGCCATGCTGGGCACATCGACCAACATGACCGCGGACGAAGCGGCCACCAGCCTCTCCCGTCTGGCGAACATCACCGGGATGTCCCAGGAGGACTTTGACCGGCTGGGCGCTACCATCGTTGACCTGGGCAACAACCTGGCGACGACGGAAAAAGAGATCGTGGACATGAGTATGCGCATCGCCGGTGCCGGCGCACAGGTCGGCATGACCGAGGCGGAGATCATGTCTTTCTCCGGCGCCCTGTCCTCTGTCGGCATTGAGGCCGAGGCCGGCGGCTCCGCATTCTCCACTCTGATCTCCAATATGTCGCTCGCCGTCCAGCAGGGAGGCGACGGGCTGGAGCAGTTCGCGGACGTGGCGGGTATGTCTGCCGCTGAGTTCGCCGCAGCCTTTGAGGAGGATGCGGCCGGGGCCATCATCCAGTTTATCCAGGGCCTCGGCAACATGGAATCCGAGGGACGCAGCGCGATCGCCGTTCTGGACGACATGGGCCTGTCCGACATCCGTATGCGTGACGCCCTGCTCCGTGCGGCCGGCGCCAGCGACGTGTTCACCAACGCTCTGCAGATCGGCAGCAATGCCTGGGATGAAAACACCGCCTTGGTCAACGAGGCCTCCAAGCGGTATGCCACAACCCAGAGCCAGCTGACCATGATGCAGAACGCCTACAAGAACCTGAAGGTGGCCATCGGCGACGCCTACACCCCGGCGCTCCAGAAAGCCTACTCCGTGGGCACCCAGGTCCTCAATGCGGTTTCCCAGTTCATCAAGCAGAATCCGGCCCTGGTCAATGCCATCACCGCCTTCGTGGGGGTGCTGGGCCTGGTGGTCGCGGCCCTGGCCGCCTACACTGTGGGCGCGAAGGTCGCGGCCGCCGCATCCGCCATGCTCACCGCAGCCATCCCGGGTGTGAATATCATCATGGGCGTAGCTGCGGCCGTGGCCGGCGTGACCGCCGCCATCGCCGCCCTTGCCACCGCCGCCGCCAATGACGCTGTTCCCTCTGTGGACGAGCTGACCCAGGCGGCCCAGGGAATGCGGGAAGCGATGGACGAGGCCAACGCTACCTACGACGATACGGTTTCCTCAACGCTGGCGGCCGCCGGCGTGGCAGATGCCTACATCGCCAAGCTGGAGGAGATGGAGGCCGCCGGTGTCCGCACCGAGGAGGAGCACCGGCAGTATCACAACACCCTGGCCCTGCTCTGCCAGGTGGTGCCTGACCTCGCCAACTACATCGACCTTGAGACAGACACCATCGAGGGCGGCACCGCCGCGCTCCGGGCGAATACCGAGGCATGGAAGCAGAACGCCATGCAGCAGGCCTACCAGGAGCAGCTGACCGCCCTGTATAGCCAGTACTCCGCCGTGCTGATCGAGGCCGAGGAGAACAGCATCGGGCTCACCAAGGCGCAGTATCAGCAAGAGGCGGCCAACAAGAAGTACAACGACACCGTGGCTCGCATGAACGAGCTATGGAATGAGGCGGCGGCGGAAGCCGAGGCGTACAACCAAGAGTACTACGCCATGACCGACGCCACCAACTTCTTGACCCAGGAGTATTACGACCTGCAAAACTCCCTGTATGACATCAATGACGAGATGTGGGCGGCGGAGCAGAGCGCCAAGAACTATCAGAAAGCCATCGAGGAGGACCAGGAAGCGGTCGCCGCCGCCGAGGCGGAAATCGCGCTGGCGGAGGAGGCGGTGCAAAACCTCACCGCCGCCACCCAGGACGGCGGAGACGCCGCCACCGAGGCGGCCGCCCAGGAACAGGAGCTCCAGACCGCCATCACCGGCGTGAAAGAGGAAATCAACGCCCTTGTGACCGCCTACACCGAGGCATACGACGCCGCCCTGGAGAGCATATCGGGACAGTACCAGCTCTGGGACGAGGCCGCAGGCGTCGTTGCAACGAGCGCGGGCACCATCAATTCGGCCCTGGAGAGCCAGATCACCTACTGGCAGGACTACAACGCCAATTTGCAGACCTTGACCGAGCGCAGCGCCGACATCGAGGGCCTGAGCGAGATGATTGCCTCCTTTGCCGACGGCTCCGAGGAAAGCGTGAACGCGATTGCCGGCATGGCCGGGGCCACCGACGAGCAACTGGCGACGATGGTCGCCAACTGGCAGACCTTGCAGACCGAGCAGGAAGCGGCCGCCGGCAGTGTGGCCGACCTCAAGACCGACTTCACCGCCACCATGGACGAGCTGCAAGCCGAGCTTGCCGCCGACATCGAGGCGATGGACCTCGGCGCGGAGGCGGCAGCCAGCGGCAAGGCCACCATCCAGGGCTTTGTATCTGGGGCGGAAGGAATGTTGCCCCAGGTGCAGGCCGCCTACTCGCGGATCGCCCAGGCAGCCATTGACGCCATCGACGCCAAGCTGGAAATCCACAGCCCTTCCCGCGTCATGGAGGAAAAGGCCGACATGACCTGGGCGGGCTACATCAAGGAAACCGAGGCCCTGCAGCCGGACGTGGCCGAGGCTATGTCCGGCATGGCCGGCGCCGGTGTCGAGGCTTTCTCCGCCGAGGAGATCCAGGCCGTCGGCATCGCCCCGCAGCTCATGGCGTACCTGGCCTCCTATCAGACCAGCAACGCCATCTCCGCGGAGAGCGGAGCGGGCGGCGGGGGCGGCTCCATCGTGATCTACTTCGAGCCCCAGTACGACCTTGCCGGCGTCACCAACGCCGCCGAGCTGGAGGCCATCCTGGCGGCCCACGACGAGGATATGCGCGAGCTGATCCTGGAGGTCTTGCAGGAGGCCGGCGTCGACGCAGCGAGGAGGGCTTACACATGAGAACGTACACCACCACCCAGGGGGATATGTGGGACAGCATCGCATTCCAGCAGATGGGGAGCGTTGACTACACCGACCAGCTGATGAACGCCAATCAGCAGTACCGGGAGTACTACACCTTCCCGGCTGGAATCGTCCTCACGATCCCCGACGCCGTGGAGCCGGTGTCCAGCTCTCTGCCGCCCTGGAAGCAGGTGGCGGGATGAGCGACCGGAATCAGGCCCGCCGCACCACGGCGGAGGTCGTCTTCGGCGGCACCGACATCACATCATCCATCCGCCCCTACCTGCTGTCGCTGACCTACACCGACAACGAGGAGGACGAGGCGGACGACCTGCAAATCAAGCTCCAGGACAGGGACAGTATTTGGCTGGAGAAGTGGCTGAACGACGCCATCCAGGCAGCGGCCTCCTCCGCCCCCGCAGAGGGCGCAGGAGAGGCAGAAGCAAAGACCTACAAGGTGACGCCCTCTATCGGTTTGAACGTCCGCACAGGCCCTGGAACGAGCTACGGGAAGCTCGGGGCGCTGCCCTATGGCACGGAGGTTTCCGTGACGGGGATCTCCAACGGCTGGGCCACTATCCAGTACAGCGGAAAGACGGCCTATGTCAGCGCCCAGTACATCCAGGAGGTCGGCGGGGGCCAAGCGGAGGAAAGCTCCGAGGCCTCCGCCACCACCGGCCTCGCCATCCAGGCAGTCTTCGTCCGGGAAAACTGGAACAACGACGGCAAGGACACCGTTCTGGACTGCGGGCAATTCGAGCTCGACAGTATCAAGGCGTCCGGGCCGCCGGCCACCATCACCATCAAGGCCACGTCGCTGCCCTTCAACGCGCAGATCCGGCAGACCGAAAAGACCAAGGCGTGGGAGGCTTACACCCTCTCCGGCATCGCCCAGGAAATGGCCGGCGCCAACGGCATGGCCTGCCTCTATGAATCCGCCAGCGACCCCTATTATGAGCGGGTGGAGCAGTACAAGGTGAGCGACATCAAATTCCTGTCCCAGCTTTGCCACGACGCCGGGATCTCCCTCAAGGCCACGAACAACATCCTGGTGCTGTTCGACCAGGCTGACTACGAGGCCAAGGACCCGACCTTCACCGTGAAGCGGGGCAGCGGGAGCTACACCAAGTATGACCTGTCTGTCGGCACGGCGGACACCAAGTACACGTCCTGCCGCGTCCGCTATGCCGACCCCGCCACGGGCCAGGTCATCGAGGGCACCGCCTACGCCGAAGACTACAAGGCGGACTCCAAGAACAATCAGCAGCTGGAGGTGACGGCCAAGGTAGCCAGCATCGCCGAAGCGCAGACGCTGGCGGCCAAGCAGCTTCGCCTCCACAACAAGTATTCCCGCACCGCGACATTCACCTTCCCCGGGGACCCCTCCAAGGTGGCCGGCGTCACGGCCACGCTGGAAGGGTGGGGCGCGTGGGACGGGAAATATATCATCAAGCAGTCGAAGCACTCCCTGGGCAGCTCCGGCTACACGACGCAGACGGTCCTCCGTCGCATTCTGGAGGGATATTGATGGACTCAGAAAAAATCCTTTCTCGCTTGGTGCAGATCGGCACAGTCAGCGACGTGGACAACGGCAAGCGGAGAGCCCGCGTCATTCTCAAGGAGACAGGGCACACCTCTGGCTGGCTCTGCGTGCTGGCTACGCCGCCATTCATTCCCGATTACAACGTCCCGCAGCGGACGGAGTTTGAATCCGGCGGCTCCGGCGATGCCTCCTTCGCAAGCCACAAGCACGACCTGATTATCAAGCCGTGGATGCCGAAGGTCAACGACCAGGTGCTGGTGCTCTATCTCCCGGTGTTCAACGGAGACGGCTTTATTCTGGGGGGGATATAAATGCAGATCGGGACGCTCGGAGAGGTCGTGTTCTCCGTTTCTGACAGCGTTGTGGAGACAATCACCAGCTTCACCTGGTCTGGCTCCGCCCGGTACAGCACGCACCAGCGGCACCTCACCCACGCGCTGACCGAGTTTACCGGGCTCGACCCGGACGGCATCACCTTCGACATCTTTGTGTCGGCCTATCTGGGCGTCGACCCGATGACGGAGGTCGTGAAGATTTGGAATTACGAGCGGAGCGGCACAGCCGTCCCGCTGACCATCGGCACCCACGCCTACGGCAAATACCGATGGTCCATCAAAAGCCACAAGATGAAAGCCCAGACATTCGACAAGCGGGGGGACATCACGAGCGCCACCATTTCGCTCACCCTCCAGGAGTACATTTAGGGGGGGTGCGGCATGACCTACAAGGTATCAGCTGTCGATGTCGGCACCGTCAAGCTGAACGAACAGGACACGGTTTCGTCGGTGCTTCAGAACATCGCCATCCTCCTCTCCACCCGGCAGGGCACAGTTCCGCTCTACCGGGAGTTTGGCCTGCCCATGCGCTTCCTCGATAAGCCCACCCACATCGCCCGGCCCATGATCGTGTCGGAGGTCAAGGAGGCCATCGAGAAGTTTGAGCCCAGGGCGACCTTTATCCGGGTGCTGTTCGACGAGGACGCCAGCATTCCGGGCAGGGTCATCCCGACCGTGGAGGTGGAGATCAATGAGTAGAAACACGCAGTACCAGTTCATCAGCACGGACACAAACGCCCTTGTCTCCGCCATGGTTTCCGGCTATGAGAAAATCACCGGCGTCAGCGTGCAGCCGGCCAGCCCGGAAAAGCTGTTTATCCAGTGGGTGGCGGACATCATCATCCAGGAGCGCGTCCAGAACAACTACACGGGAAATCAAAACATCCCCTCCAGGGCATCCGGGGAAAACCTGGACGCCCTGGGGGAGCTGTTCTATGTCTCGGAGCGGCCGGCGGCGCAGCCCGCCGTGTGCAACGAGCGGTTTTATATTTCCGAGGCTCAGGCCACGGCCATCTTGATCCCGGCCGGCACCCGCGTCACCGACTCCAGCAGCACCCTTGTCTGGGAGACGGTCGAGGACGTCTATGTGGACATCGGCGACACCTACGCCGACGTCCAGATCCGATGCCAGACGCCGGGCGTGGTGGGTAACGACTACGCCGTGGGCCAGATCAACACCATCATCGACCTGTTTGACTATTACAGCCGCTGTGAGAACACCACCGCCAGTGACAGCGGCTCGGATGAGGCCACCGATGACGAGTTCTACGAGCTCATGCGGGCCAGCATGGACGCCTACTCCACCGCCGGTCCCCAGGGCGGGTATGTCTACATCGCCAAGCGCGTCTCTACGGAGATCGCCGACGTGGTGGCCAACTCTCCCGTCGCCGGGACGGTGGACCTGTATGTGCTCATGGATGACGGCACCATCGCCCAGACGGAGGTCAAGAACGCGGTGCTTGCCGCCTGCAGCGCGGATACGGTGCGCCCGCTGACAGACCTGGTTTCCGTCAAAGACCCCGAGACGGTGGAATACGACATCTCCTTCACCTACTACATCCCCAGCGACGCCTCCGTCAGCTCGGCGGAGATCGAGGCCGCCGTGGACGCAGCGGTGAAGCAGTATGTAGCCTGGCAGTGCGGCAAGCTGGGGCGGGACATCAACCCCTCCTATCTGATTGGCCTGCTCATGCAGACCGGCATCAAGCGGGTGGACCTTACCTCTCCCACCTTTACCGTCCTCAAGGACGGGAGCAACAAGGACACGCCCCAGGTGGCGACGGTAGGCGACATCACCGCCACGAATGGGGGGTATGAGGATGAATAGCGCGCACACCCTGACCGCCGAAAACCTCCTCCGGGCGCTCCCGGAGGTCTTGCGGAACGACGAGAGCATGGCGGCCCTGGCCGCCTCTGTCGCCCAGGTGCTGGCCCAGCGCCCCGAGGAGATCCAGCGCCTGGCCATCTACCCGCGCATCGACGAACTCCCGGAGGAGCTGCTGGACATCCTGGCCTATGACTTCAAGGTGGACTGGTGGGATGCGGACTACACCCTGGAGGAAAAGCGCCGGACGTTAAAAGACAGCTGGCGCGTCCATCGGATGCTCGGCACCAAGGCCGCCGTCGAGCTGGCCATCTCCGCCATCTTCCCGGAGGTGCGGGTAAG
>OHJF01000749.1_pt1 | contig 10715 bp, 9 predicted proteins | sample 1568521 | NCBI WGS metagenome assembly OHJF01 (sample SAMEA3879570, study PRJEB24766) | human gut metagenome | biome: human-associated habitat; feature: feces | place: USA | collected 1985/1987 | reverse complement strand
TTTTTCTATAATTATCTCAAAGAGTAATGTTACCACTATCGCTATAATTACGATTTTTTGATATTATTTTCACTATATAATTTCTAAATAATCAAAAAAGACAAGAAATAAATACCATGCTATAATAAGTACTGAAAAAGTTTAAATTGTAATGTAAGTTTACTATTTTAATTTTGGAAAATTATTCAGTATATTTGGGACATAATAATATAATGGGATATATTTTTATCAATTGCTATAGTATTTTTAGGAGGTAAAAATGAAATTAATATTAAGTGATAAATATCTAAATCTTGACGTATCAGATCATTCTAATACAAAATTTATAGATCTATCATCATTAAATATAGCTAACTGCACTGGATGCTTTGGCTGTTGGACTAAGACACCGGGAAAATGTGTTATACGTGACGATGCAACAAAAGTATATCCGTACATTGCCAAGAGTGATAATTTAATTTATATCAGTAAAATATTATATGGTGGTTATGATACCCCTATGAAGACAATGCTTGAACGTGCAATTCCGATTCAAAAGGCATTTATTAGAATACTAAACGGAGAAACACATCATGTTCAAAGAAGTGTAGAATTGAAAAATGCTACAATTATTGCCTATGGAGAAATAGGCACTGAAGAAAAAGAGATATTTAAAGCTCTGGTTGAAAGAAATGCTAAAAACATGAATTTTAAACACTATAAAATATTATTTACAAATGAACAAAACCTAGAAAAAACTGTGAAAACGGAGATGATAAAATGGAGCGAATAGTGATATTAAACGGAAGTCCGCGAGCACCTAAATCAAATTCTAAATGTTATGCAGACATTTTTTCAAAAAAATATAATAAAGACATTGAATATTACAATATAACAAAGCAAAATCATGATAAATTATGTTCTAAAATGAATGATTTCTCCGATATGTTACTGGTTTTTCCATTATATGCTGACGGGATTCCTGCTACACTTTTAAATTTTCTTAAAAGTCTTGAAAACAACTTACCAGATAAAAAACCAGTAATTTCAGTAATAATAAATTGTGGATTTTTAGAATATACACAAAATGATTTAGCAGTTAAAATGATAGAGCTGTTTTGTAAGAAAACAAATTGTGAGTTTGGATCTGTTTTAAAAATTGGTAGTGGAGAAGCAATCCTAAAAACCCCTTTCAAAATATTTGTAACAAGAAAAGTAAAGAAATTAGCAAATTCAATCCTATCAAAAAACTATAAAACACTCCATATAACAATGCCGCTCACCCCAAAATTATTTATTAAAGCATCAACAAAATATTGGATTGAATATGGAAACAGAAATGGTATCACAAAAGAACAAATGGATACAATGAGTATAGAGGATGACAATACCTTAGTTTAACAGCTATATCAAAAAGGAGCTCTTATGATTTTAAATGTAGTTAGTTTTGATGAAGCTGCGCTCCATGTTCTTTTATACTAGCAATTATTCATATATTGTGTTTTTGGATAGAAGTTTAGAGTGTTTATCGAGAGCCCAACTAGATTATATTTTACATCAAGTCCAAACAGCCCAACTAATTTCAATATCTTCTGTTTTAGAATTTTAGTCCCATTTTCTATTAGCTAATCTTTATTTGAAAATCTCGGAGCATCATCCTTAGCATCTATTTGAACTTTTTGTACAAAATAATCATTATTTTCATCTATTAAATCAACAATAAAATTATATATTCCATCATTATACTCAGTAATATTCTTTTTAATAGCTTTATGCATTAAAGAAAAGAACTCAATATAGCTTATATTTGCAGTAAGTATTAATCCTATACAATCCTCTATATTGTTTTTTTGTATTATGTATGCCTACAAAACTCATATTGCTACAATCCTTTTTTAATAAATAATCAGCTGCATACATTATATTACCGCCAACTGTATTCTATCAAAATATGTATTTATTTACTGCTTTTAGAATATTAAAACAAAAAATCTCTTTAGTTTTGTTTATCTAAAGAGAAATTTTATATTATAAAAATGTTAGCAAATTTTAAAGATGCTTTTGCAGCAGATATAACAATCATAATATTTTTTCTTTATCTGTAAGCTAGATTAATATAATATATGGAATGATAACTACTATTTTATACTATTCAGTTCTATCTTAGTATTCCATATCGATGATAGTCAAATTAGTCTGAATCTGATGATTTCAAACAATGTCAAACTGCAACATTTTTAAAATTGTCATATGCATTAAATTATATATCATTTATTATCATACCTAAAGACATTCTTCGTCAAAATGATAAATCCTTAATTGATTTTACACAACTTTTTGATATCATGCATTAAATAATCCTTCTCTATTAGAGGCTTGAATATATTTAAAATATTATCATCTAATTTATTCAAAATCTGAATATAGATAATTGGATGATAGTCAGCAAACATAATAGTTGATGGATTATTTTTTATGAGTGACAAAATTGCATTGAGATTTCCATCTGAAATATCAATACTATGTTTTGTGCAAATCAATCTTAAATCTTCAAAAGACATTTCTTGTATCTTGTGATTAATTGTTTTTATGGTATCATTCATAAACATCATACCTCCTTGCAATAGCAGTGCAACGAAAATGTCTTTATACTTTAATTATACTAATATTCAATAAGTTGTAAATTTATATAATAAGATTTTGTTTGATATTCAAAACAAAATTATCAAAATAGAATTAAGAAATATATATAAAGAAAATAATTTTACCAATACCATCAAATTAAGATGACAACATTTTAATTCAAAGGAATTATCTAAAATTAATTGCATTGAATTGTTATTTTTTATAAAAAAACATATGATAAAAAGTGGCTGTAATGATTGTGTAGTTTTTTAGCTATTTTAGAGTATTACAGTTCTTTTTTTGTAAATTAAAATAAATGATAAAATTTTAGCCTTTTTACTCTGTCTTTTCCTCATTAATTTACTGTTTTTTGACGCATTTTAAAAGAATTACCTTATTTTTGAAAAAATTTATATCTCTAATTTTACACCTGCTGGTGTTCTTTTAGGAAGCTTTCCATAGATTGCTTCATATTTTTCATCGATGGTATATATGTTTTTAAATCATTACCGTTACTGCTGATATATATATTTCTTATAATGCCATCACTTATCCCAAATTGGATATTATATTCAGATTTAAATACATTTGTATGCTTATAGTAATCGTATTTTATATGCATAAATGTTACATCAGGATCTATTTTGAAACAGCTGTTACGGTTTCCCGGCATATCTATATGAATAGTATATTCCCATCAAACATTTTGTGATAAAAACAGATTGGTTGGATTAAACTATTGCGTCACAGGCAACGTGCATAACAATGTATCGTTTTTCCAACGTATGCGTTACTAAATGAAGAATATAAAGATAGGACAAAAAATATATGTTTAAATCCAGAATATATCACACTGACAATTTGTAAGACGATATTAGAAAACAAACAAAAGATGTATGCACCATATAAAAGATCAATCACAAAAAAAGCTACATTAAAAAATATGAATATGTATGTCCCAACATAAAGATTTTAGAATACAGCGCTACAAATAAGTTAGGATATAGGAAATACAAATTAAATCCATAGAATTGCAAAAAACATCACAATTTGAGATATACAAGAGTAAAAAGGGCTTAAGGAGAATCAGCATCAAGGACTAATGATTTTTGCGTATCACATTCTAAAAATAATAGCAAGATAGGGGAACAACACTGTATGTAATCCAAAAACGCTATTTTTCTATAAGTTAGTCAATATAAAAAAAGCGATACTCGTTTTGGAGTATCACTTTGTCAAAAGTCTGAAAAAGCGTTCATCATAGAGTGCTTTTTGCACAAGACAAAACCACAACATAATTATTTACCCGTTACAGCCTCTTTCTTAATATTTCTATATTCTTTAATGTATGGATCCCGATAAAAAGAATAAGCTAACTGTAAACACATACAACACCAAATTACCGGTTCACAAATAATAACCCCAAAATATCCTAACAATGGAATAAACAGCCAAACAAATACTATTTTCCCAATAAATTCAATTATGCTTGAAACTAAAGGAATAATCTTACGCCCCAATCCCTGTAAAGAATTTCTAAGATTCAATAAGATTCCTAACATACAATAAAATGGAGCATTTAGCATTAAATATAATGAACCATTATCAATTACTACTGCACTACTTGACCCTGACAATAATTGAACTAGAGTTGGGGCAATAAAGAATAATACAACTGTTGCAATAACACTCCACCCTACTGCAATTAAATTAGCATAACGGACCCCTTGTCGAATTCGCAATCCTTGATTTGCCCCTTTATTTTGTGAAACAAAAGTAGATAGGGCTAGACCCAATGTTGCTGCAGGCATCATACAAAAACTATTTAATTTACGAGCAGTAACATGTCCAGCAATAATTAAATAACCAAATTTGTTGATGGCGGTTTGCAAAATAACAGTTCCTGTAGAAACAATCGACATCATTAATCCCATCGAAAAACCTTGCCCTGCCAATTCTTGATATAGTTCCCTGCTAATTTTAAAATGCTCTTTGTGAGGAAGCAAAATAGGACATTTTTTATAAATATAATAAAAACAAAGAATTGCCGAAACTCCTTGAGCAATAACAGTTGCAATAGCAGCACCTTGAATTCCCATATTAAATTGAGTAATAAATAATAAATCTAATCCTACATTCAAGACTGAAGAAATAAGTAAAAAAACAAGCGGCATTACACTATTGCCAATTGCTCGCAATAATCCAGCACACAAATTATAAGCAAACATTACCCCAACAAAAATAGTAATCATAAAAATATAATCATATGCCTCATTAATTATATTTGCTGGTGTATTTAATAATTCTAATAGCGGATATAAACAAAACTGTGAAAAAAGCATTAAAATAATAGTTAACAAGATTCCTATTACGATTGATCCCGCAACTGATTTTTTTAACAAGTTCTCATCTTTAGCACCAAAACTTCGTGCTGTAACAATACTTAATCCATTTCCTACCCCTAAAGCAAAACCAACTAATAATTCATAAATAGCACCACATGCTCCAATTGCCGCCAATGATGTATCCCCTAAAAAGTTTCCTACGATCATCGTATCCATGGTATTGTAAAGTTGTTGAAAAACATTAGCCACAAATAATGGAAACGCAAAGATCAACAATGATTTTAAAATTGGATCTTTGGTTAAATCAACTTTCATTTTAAACATAATTTTCCCTCTTTTATCTATTATAACTCATATTATTGTATTCCTATTATCGCCACTTTTCAACAATATCCCTTTTCAAAGAATGAAAAAACCAAGTTAACACTTGGTTTATAATGTCGCAATAAAATCTTTTAATATTTCGTAACAATTTACAAATGATGCAACTTCCATACGTTCATCTGGAGTGTGGATGTCTGCCATATTAGGACCCATCGTAATAATATCTAGCGCTGGCATCTTTCCTTTAAAGATTCCCGTTTCTAGTCCACCATGAGTAGCTACTTCTTTTACTTCTGCTCCAGTACGTTTAAAATAAAATACTTTAAATAAATCACGTAATTTTGAATGTTGGTCGTAATTCCAACCAGGATAATAATTTGCTGGAGTAATTGTGCCACCAAAGGCATCTGCAATAATATCTAATTCATCAACCATGTTCATCACAGCGCTTTTCATTGGTGAACGTAGTAAATAATCTATTTTTAATTGTTTATCTTTAATTGATACTACACCCATATTTAATGAAACCGTTGTCAAATCTTCAATCACTAATGAACGTTCGACAAAACCACTCTTAGCTGCCATCATTAATTTTATAATATCTTTTGATTCTTTTATACTCAACGTTTGCTGTGCAATATCATTATTTAATGATAACTCAACTTTAACACCAGGATCACTAATTTCAAATTCTTCACTAAAATAATCTTGATACTCATCTGCCACTTCCTGAAGTAACTTAAAATCACTTGTACTAGCAAAAACAATTGCACATTCACGGGGAATCGCATTATTTTTTAATCCACCATTTAGATCCACTAGCTGGATATCTAAATTTGCCTTGATCATACCATACATAACTCGAGCAGCCAATTTATTGGCATTTCCTTTACCGCGATGAATTTCACCTCCAGAATGTCCTCCTGATAATCCTTTTATTAATAATGTATAAGTTGGATTTTCATTACTAGTAAAATATAATTCCTTAGTAATCATTACATCACAGCCTCCTGATGAAGTTGTGCAAATTTCTCCTTCATTTTCACTATCTAGCCCAATCATTCTTGTCGCCTTTAATAAACTTGCATCAAAACCTAACGCTCCATCAAGACCAACTTCTTCGGCAACTGTAAAAACACACTCTAAAGGTGGATTTTTAACATTAGGATCACTTAAGATTGCCAACATATAAGCAACTCCATAGCCATCATCTGCTCCTAATGTCGTCCCATTAGCACTAACATAGCCATCTTCAAGATACAAATCTAATGGATCATGTTCAAAATCATGATTACTATCTTTATTCTTTTCATTGACCATATCCATATGTGCTTCCAACATCAGTGTTTCATGATTTTCATATCCTTGACTAGCTTCTTTGTAAATAACAATATTATTTAAGTGATCCCGATGATATCTAAAACCTTTTTCTTTCGCGAATGCTTCAACAAAGTCAGCAATCTTTTCTTCATTATAAGAGCCATGGGGAATTTTACAAATTTCCTCAAAATAATAATTAACTAAAATCTCTGTGTCTAAAACAGCCATTATACCTAACCTCCATTTTCACTATTTTTATTATAACAAAATGTTTAACTAATTAACAAATCAAATTAAATGATGTATAATAATATTATTAAAGGACTTTAATAATTATTTTAATTTAGATTAACCTGTCATTAAATATCACAATCATGTATAGCTTTTAGGAGGACTAGCCAATGAAAAGACAGGCATTAATACTAAGCAGTATTTATTTGATTATAATGTGTCTAGGTTATATTTGGTGCTATCCTTTTTTCAAAATAGAAACAATTCTTTTTGATTTGATCTTTAGAACAGTTTTATGGTCAATATCTAGCTATGGATTATATATTGTCTTGCTAATACTAAAAAAAATTCAGTTTGTTAAAAAACATTGCCATTAGCAAACCATTTTTAATAACCTGCCTCCCTTACATTTATTTAATTATATTTCTTGTAGAAGGATTCATTGGTTTAGTAATGGTTTTTGTTTTTAAAACATATGTTTTTGCTTACTCTTTTTTCTCAATATTAACTATCCTCCATGCAATCAAATTATCTCAAGATCTTCTCAACAATTATTGTACTTATTAATAATGCAGGAGTGGCGGAATGGCAGACGCGCTAGTTTCAGGTTCTAGTGAGATTTTCTCGTGTGGGTTCAAGTCCCATTTCCTGTACCATAATTAATTTAAAGTTTGTCGATTGTTATCTACAAACTTTTTTGTATTTATTTAATAGCCTAAAGCCCCCTGCTAAACTCACACTAAAGTGAAAAAACTTTTACTCTAGGTTACTATCTGATAGAATATAAGAAAAGCGAGGTAAATAAATATGATTAGAACACGAAGATCAGCCTTCTTAAAATAGAAAAACTAACTATATATAAATCAAGGAATTTTAGGAACATATAAAACAATGAATCTAAGTTATACTATTTTTCATTTCGACGATGAAACTTTTTCTATCCTATGGAGTGAATATAATTATAAATTTAAATATTTCTATCCAAATTACTTAAATAATCTTAAAACTTACGGTGAAATTAAAAAATATTTCCTAAACAAGAATCTGTTAATTCATTTAACTTTTCCTGTCCACCCTAGGTAACATTCAATGAGTTTTTTTAACAATTAATGATAAGCCACATTACTTATTACCAATTTTCGCAATTGGTAAATACTACAAACAAAATGATAAAACTCTTCTATCACTATCAATTAGAGTACATCATCAATTATGTGGTGCTTACCATGTTTCTCATTTTATTAATGAATTACAAATTATGATTAATGAACATAAATTTATAAAGGAATAATGATATGATTGAAATTAATAAAAAACTAGTACAAAACTTAATTAATGAACAATTTCCTCAATGGAAAGATTTAGTAATTGAACCAGTCGCTAAAAGCGGACATGATAATCGAACATTTCATTTAGGATCAAAGATGACTGTCCGTTTGCCTAGTGGTAAAGGCTATGCAGCCCAAGTTGAAAAAGAACTTACATGGCTACCTTATCTCCAAAAACATTTAACCATGACAATTTCTTCGCCAATAGCTAAAGGTTATCCAAGCTGTGGATATCCATTTTCTTGGTCAATCAACAAATATATAGAAGGTGATACTTTAACAAAGCAAAACATTAATAATTTAAATGAATTTGCTGATGACCTAGCTAAATTCTTAAAAGAATTTCAGAAAATTGATACAACCAATGGTCCTCAAGCAGGACTTCACAACTATTATCGTGGTGGTTATCTAGCAGTATATCACAATGAAACAATCGAAGCTTTAGAAAATCTTAAAACCGTTTTACCAACTGAGCTGCTACTGAAAATCTGGCAACGTGCCCTTAATGCATCAGTATCTGATTTAAATGTTTGGGTTCATGGCGATATAGCCCCTGGCAATTTACTTGTTAAAAATGGTAAATTAGCAGCAGTAATTGATTTTGGTGTTTTAGGTGTTGGAGATCCTTCTTGTGATTATGCAATGGCTTGGACTTTTTTTGAAGAAGAAAGCCGACAGCGATTCTTAAAAAAACTAGATCAAGGGATGATTGATCGTGCTTGTGGCTGGGCTTTATGGAAGGCCCTGATCACATATAATAGCGATGAAGCAGAACGTGCGGAAAATGCTCAATATACAATCAATGAAATTATTAAAGATGAAAAAAAACTTGGTTAAATCCAAGTTTTTTTATCCTTTTTGTTCAATTTTATCTAATGCTTTAATAACATCCCAACAAAAATTATTTGGTTGTGCTAATTCTACGAAATGATGTCGCTTGAATTGTTTCATTACATTTTTTTGGACTCCAGCAAATAAAACATTAATATTATTTTGGCGACATAATTCTACTACATCAATAAACTCCCGGATCCCTGAATCATCGATTGAAGGTACACCACGCATTGAAAAAATAATATTATTACATTCATTTAAAATCTCATTAACTTTTGTAATTATTTGTTCTTGATTTCCAAAAAACAATGGACCAGCCATATAAATTACTTTAGTCCTTTGATGATCATAATTTAACTCCTTATCAAGTCGTTGTGGTTCAATATCACTTGTTTCAATATCTAAATCAGAATTATTGATTACAAATAAAATCATAGATATAAACACTCCAATTACAATTGCAACTGTCAAGTCAAATACAACGGTCGCTAACATTGTTACTAAGAATTGTGTCATACTTGTTTTTATTCGTTTCGAAAAAAATTGTTTAATTTCATGCCATTCATTCATTTTCCAGGCGGTCATAATTAACACACCGGCTAAAGCTGATAAAGGAATTCTTGACATAAATGGACCTAAAACAAACATTGAAATTAGTAAAGCCGCTGCATGAAAAATACTAACTAAACGCGTTTGACCGCCAGCTTTAATCGCAACACTCGTTCTAGCAATAGCAGCTGTAGCAGGAACACCTCCAAAAAAAGGAATAACCATATTACCAATCCCTTGTGCAAAAAGTTCTTGATCAGCATTTAACTTTTCATTTTTCATTTTTCCAGCACTAGCACCGCATAAAAGTGATTCAATCATTCCTAACATAGCAATACTAAATGCAGGAATAATTAGATTTGTTATTGCTGTTAAATTTAAACTATTCAATGACAAACGAGCTTTAGGCAATAATGTAGATGGAATACTCCCGACCTCTGCTACATTAAATTTAAATACTAAATTAATAATCAAAGCAATAATAATTCCAGCTAATGAAGCCGGAAATATATTTCCCCATTTTTTAGGCCATAAAATAATAATTGCTATTACTAGTATCCCAAAAAACAGTGCCTCTAAATTTACATTAAAGCCTAACATACGATAAGATAAGATTTTTTCAATCGGATTGCTTCCTTTCGAAGTAACTCCAAAAAAATTATCAATTTGTCCAGTTGCAATAATTATTGCGATTCCACTCGTAAATCCAGTAATTACACTAGCTGGTATAAATGATACTATCTTACCAAACTTAAATAATGAAGCAATTAATAACATTACCCCAGAAATAAAACTAGCAACAAACACCCCCTGTAAACCATATGTAGTTGACAATCCAATTAAAATTGCTGACATTGCTCCAGTTGGTCCAGAAATTTGATACGATGCCCCAGATAAGCCACCGATCAATAATCCTGCTATAATCGCTGTAATCAAACCAGCCCCAGCATCAGCACCACTACTCACCCCAAAAGCCAAAGCTAACGGCAACGCAACCGCAGCTACGGTTAATCCTGCCAAAATATCCATTACTAGCTTTTGACCATTATAACCTGCAAATTCTTTTTTCAAACTTAATACATAATCTTTAAACATCCTACCCTTTATCCTTTCAAAATACTTTTTTATTATAATGATAAATATTAGTGATTTAAAGTAAAAAATAAATATTTTACTGTTT
>OHJF01000743.1_pt1 | contig 10833 bp, 4 predicted proteins | sample 1568521 | NCBI WGS metagenome assembly OHJF01 (sample SAMEA3879570, study PRJEB24766) | human gut metagenome | biome: human-associated habitat; feature: feces | place: USA | collected 1985/1987 | reverse complement strand
AAATTTTTTATTAGTTTTTCACGAAAATAGCGTGTCAGTTCACCAGAAGTCCGCCCATGAGAGTCAGGTACTCCGGCACTTCGCCGTTATGACTCCAAACTATGGGGCGTCCAAAATACAGCTCCATGGTTTTCCCGCTGTCTCCCCCAAGGACGTTGAAGGAATAGCGCGTCTCCTCCGGCCAGGGGCTCCCGCATGTCCTGATGCAGTTGTCTCACACAAGCTGCATCCGCCTGCGGAATGTGCCGACGTATGGGGAGACTTTTTCCCTGTTCAACAGCTCCGCCATCATCCCCGCCTTCTCTTCCCGCATTCCCCGTATCAGCACCGGAAGCGTTTCATCCGGGGATGGGTGCAGTATACGCGCAAACAGCGTCAGATGGTTAAATTGATGTCAGAGCTGCAGCGGCTGAAAGGAAAAGGGCGGGCAGGACCACCGCGTGTTATAGCTGCTGCACTCCCTGCAAAATCCCAGAAACCGCTCTACATCTACACAGCGTTCGGTATACTCTTTTACAGAAACCTTCGCCTTTCCTGTTTCCACCACATATGGCATAAAGTCAAGCTCGCTTCCGTCTGTACTCAACCGCCGGTGGAATAGAAGCCGCCCACATCCACACCCAGGTCACAGGTGTAGACCCACTCTATCGTATCGCCCTCTTTGAGCTGATAGCGGGAACAGCCATAATTGGGGAACCAGCCGTTCACCTTATACATCCAGCCGGACAGCTCTCCGCAGTCAAATTCATAGAGGTTGTTAATCCCCTCAATATAGGCGGAGTTGTACATCGGTGTATCCTCAAACTCCATGTGGATGCCGGCCTTCCGCATCTCACGTTGGAGCACATTGAACACACTTTCACCCTCGTAGAACGTAACGGTCGTCGCAGGGAATATGACTCCGTCTTCCGGCACCAGCTCCACTTTTTCCGGGTCCAGCCAGTCGATGTTGTCCAAAATAGTATTGCAGCGGACAGAGAGCGTACAGGTATGGGTCACATCGGAGAACTCTACATCCTGCGGCTCCACCGGCAGGGGCTTTCCTTCCGGCACTGGATCCGTAAGATACTTGTCCTTTCCGGTCTCCGGATTGATCTCCATGCCGTTGGCCTCTGAGTATTCCTTGTCTCCCTTTTCCACACCGGCGGAGGAGCCGCCCGCAATGGCTTCTGCCGCCGCAATTTTTTCCTCCGCCGTCATTCCGCCTTCCAGCCCGCCGGGCCGGGATGCCAGCCCCTCCGGCGAAGGCGTTGGTGTCTCTGGAGCCGCAGACTCCGTGGGTGCAGGAGTTTCCGAGGGCTTCGGGGTTCCCGGAGACGCAGGGGTTTCCAAAGCCCCTGCCGTCTCCGTCGGCTCTGGGCTATTGCCATCTTTCCCTGTTTCCTCTGGTGTTTGGCTGGGCTGTATGCTCTCCAGCACCGGGCTGCTCTCGCGGACGCCTACTGTCCATCCCTGGAGTCCCGGTGCATTGCCACCATACCAAAAGGCCGCCGCCAGGATCACCAGGATAGCCAGCGCCCCGATTACCTTCCCCTTCGTCAGCTTCATTTCTTTTCTTCACCGTCCTCCTGCGGCATATACAGGCAGTAAGCCGGACACAGTTCTCCCATATAGATCCACACGTTTTCGCCCATATCAATAGGTTCAGAGAACGTCAGATTCGGAATCAGGAGCTTCAGTGTAGTCCGTTTGCGCCCACTTATGTTCACACCTTCCGCTGTGGGTGTCTTCTGGAATTCCTCCACTCGTTGGGACAAATCCGGAATTGCCAGCTCCCGTGCAAGTTTGGGCAGAACCTCTTCTTTCCGACAGCACACCACATTATTCTGGTTCCTGAACCAGCCCTGATTCAGCATGGTTCTTTTCACTCCTATACAATAAATTTACAGCAGATTGGCACTGCTTAAAAGGTTGAACAGCATCTGGGCCACTTCAGCCCGGGTTACAGCCTCCAGGGGCCTGATGTTCAGCTCAGCCTGGTCCAAAATTTTCTCCTGATAGCAGAATGCCAGTGGAGCGCGGGCCCATTCGGCGGTACCCATATAATCAGGGAACTGCGCCAGCATATTTCGGGTTGCTGCATTGTCCATTTCTGTCTCCAGTCCGCACAGCTTGGCTGCACGGGAAACCATTACCGCGGCCTCCTGGCGGGTGATCGTGCCGCTGGGGTTGAACCGGCCGTCTCCAACTCCGGTAATAATGCCGCAGGAATAGGCTGTCCCCACATAGGGCGCATACCAGGCCTCTGCGGCAACGTCAGAAAAGCTGTTCTTCCCCTCCGGTGTGAGCCCGAGTGCCCGCACCACGATTGCAGCAAATTCGGCACGCGTCATGCTTCCCTCCGGGTCAAAGCTTCCATCGGACTTGCCGTCAATAATGCCGCGGGCGGCCAGCGCCTCAATGGCAGGCTGATTTTTATGGGCATTGACCCCGGTAATGTCATCGAATGTTTTGCCCATCTGAGTGATAGGGCTGGAATGGACTGCCGGATCTTTCCCCTCCAATCCCGCTCCTTTGGCAGGACCTGTCGCCGGTCCGTCTGGGATGGTTCGGGCATCGCTCATCCGGTAGAGGCTGTTTCTGCCGTCCTGAAGCCGCTGGGCGGCAATAAGGCCATAGAACGCCTGCTCCGATGCCATCTGATTGGAGCCGGAGCCGTCTGCCGTGTGCAGGAACCCGTTTCCGGGCAGATAAAAGGTCATCAGATTGTCCAGGAGCGTGTTTCCGTTTTTGACAAAACGGGGGTCGTCCAGCGGAATTCCCAGCTCGCACAAAGCTACGATAATCTGGACACAGCTCTCGGAATTCTTAGTCCCCCAAGAGGAAAAACCGCCTTCGCTGTTCTGCTTCTTGGACATGCACGCCAGCGCTTCCTCCGTCGCCTTTGCCACTGCTGGCTGATCCTGATACTTGGCCAGCGCCTGCAGCGCCATCCCTGTGATGTCCGGGTCGGATACGCCGTCTCCGGAGGATGCCGCAGAGGTTCCTCCGAAAAGGCTCCACCCTCCGTCAGGCAGCTGGCACTCCAATATGCGGTCTATGTACATCTGCCGGGTCGCCTGTGTCTCTGCCCCTGGGTTTTCCGGCATGGGGTAATCTCTGGAGTCGAGCGCAATCAACGCCCAGATGGGGCCGTTAAGGCCCTGCCAGATGGTCTTGTCATAGTCGCCCAGCGGTTTAGTCAGGTCATATCCCCCCACATTTCTGGCGTCCTTCCCAATCGAGCTGAGGGCGACAATCACCCGGGAATACTCCGTATATTTCTTATCGTGCAGCTTGCCGTCGCAGGCCTTCACATATGTCTCCACAGTGGCATAGTAGTCCTGATAATAGCTGTCCGGTACATCGTACCCGCTCCGGGCCAGCCCCAGCACAGCCCATTCACCGCCGATAGACCCTACCTGCGGATCCTGTACGGTGCGGTACATATATTCTGCGGTATCCTGCACCGCATCGTTCAAGGTCTCTTTGGATACGGCCGCCTGTGCTCCCGTCAACAGGCCTGTGGTCAGGGACAGGGCAAGCACAAATGCGAATCCGCGCTGTTTCCATTTCTTCATATGACGAGTCTCCTTCTGCTTTTTCTTCGGAAGGCCCTGCAGGTTTCCCCCAGGCACTGAGCCAATAGCTCCACAAATGCTTCATGGCAAGCTTGCTAAGGACGGGTATGCCCATCAGCTCCATGGCCTTTTTATTGCTGCATCGCTTTTTTTGAAACAGCATCTTGAGCTCCGGCGGGATTTCTTCTTCCTCCGGTGGGCGCCAGCTCTCTCTGACAGATCTGCACATATGTTCCGCCAGTTCTGCATCCTGCTCCGTCAGGGGAGAACCAATCCGTTCACAATACGCCCTGAATCCGTCAGCGGATACCCGCTCCGGCCAGTCTGGCGGCCACCGCTTTTGCTCTTCCAGCCTCTTCCGAAATCCTCTGGCCGCCCAGCAGGCTTTATTGATGTTTCCAAACCGCTGCTTCAAATAAACCTGGCGAATGGGACTGAGCTGATATGTCCGAGGCTTATGCCCCGGATGGTCCATTGTCACCACCACAGCCTCCAAAAGCGCCTCATCCGTATAGCTCTCATAAATCTGCCGGCCAATATTCCCTTTGGGGTCAAAAATTCTCCACAGGTCCGGATCCATCGCCTGTCTGGAAGTTCCCTGCTCTCCCCGGCTTTCCTCGTCCAGCTCTGAGAGCCACTGGCGGTATCCCCGCAGCTCTTTTTCCGTCAGCTTTTGCTCTTTGAGCATTATACCGCTCACCTCAACAAGTAAAGGCACGCTCTCCCATTGGGTGAACGTGCCTTGTATCGGTACATCCCACCCATTTTTCCACAATCAGGTCTTGCCGACTGGACGGCGGGGGCAGGCCCGTACCGGTTTCCCGGAGTTTCACCCAACTGTGTTTTCTGTTTGATTGTGGGCAGGGCCGCCCGGCAGGTCGAATTCGGTCTGCCGGGCTCCTGCTCGAGTAAGGAGGGGCTCCCTCTATCCTTACCGGGGGAGCCCCCATACAGCCCGGCCTGGTTTTGCAGACCGGAGCCAAACGGGGCCTTTATGGTTCTTCCAGAGTCTCAGGCCTTCTCCGCCTTGCTCTCCAGAAGCCGCATCAGAATGGCGGCAACCTCAGCGCGGGTGGCCTGGCCCTGCGGGTCCAGACGATTTCCATCCTTTCCGGTAATCAGCTTCTCCGCATAGGCCCACTCCATAGCCCGGGTTGCCCAAGCGGAGGTATCCGCACCGTCGGCAAAATCCTGTAGACTGGCCGTTTTGCTCACATCCCAGCCTTTAAGCTTTGCATAGCGGTACAGGATGGAGGCAATCTGCTCACGGGTCACGCTGCCCTCCGGGTCAAAGCCCGCACCTGTGCCGCTGACGAGACCAGTCTGGCTGGCCCAATCCACAGCCTCGGCGTACCACGCATCCGGCTTCACATCCGGGAAACCGGATGCGCCAGACGCCTCAGGCTCGCCCTCCAGCCGCCACAGCGCCGTAACCAGCATCGAGCGGGTCATGGGGCCGTTGGGAGAGAAGGTGGTTTCACCCGTTCCGGTCAGGATACCGTTCTGGTAGGCATACACCACCGCGCCGTAGAACCAGTCCTCCTCCTTCACATCCGTAAAGGGCATATCCACCACCTCGACAGGCAGCGCCACGAAGGTGCTCAAGTGGGTGGTGGTCAACTCAAGGAAGCGCTTTCCACCAGTCTTGACACACTTGCCCACCAATTGTTCCACAGAACCGTCGTCGCTGATCTGATAGACGACATAGCTCTTGCCCACCTCAAACGCCTTGTTCTCCACCGGCAGATAGAGGGTGATGGACTTGCCGCCGAAAGCGGTTACCTTCTCCTTGCCGGAGCGGATGGTCACCTCGGTCACAGAGCAGTCCTTCAGGGCCTCCTCGGTCACATCCTTCTGTCCCTTCAGCAGCCCACCGGCGTTCTCAGCTTTACCGGCGGCCACCGTCACGGTGACCGCGCCACCCTCCGTCGTTTCGGAAATGGAGGTCAGGACATCCCGGGACAGAAGCACCCGGCCCAGATCGCTCTGTATGGATACACTCGCCTTTGTCTCTTCCAAAATAGCATCCACGGCGCCCTTGGGGAATGTGACCTCCAGGCTGGTGGCCTCACTGTCCATCTCGGGAGAGATGGCAATGATCTCCGCCTCGCCTTCCACTGCATTCTTGATCATCGTTTCGATCTCTTTTTCGGTAAGCTCCACCTTGGCGTTGCCGTCCTTATCCACATTGGCCCCCGGCTTCACATCCACGGTTGGAACGTCCGGCTTTTCAGGCTGCTTGTCAAAGTCCTCCTTGGCCAGCGCGGTTTTCGCGCTGTTAATTTTACTTTGGCTGGCCTCAGGGTCCGTCAGAACCTCCATGGCGTCCATATAGACCTCGTTGGCCTCCAGAACCTCGTCGTCGTACTCGCTCCGCAGCTCGGCCACGGCCCAGGTAAGGGAGCCCTTGTCACCCACGTTCACGATACTGGAACTGCCCCAGGCGGTATTGTCTGCGTTCAAGTCTGCGCCATATCCCCAGACGGTGAACTGCCAGCGCATGACCTCGCCGTCCGACATCTGCCAGTTCGAAGCGCCCACGCCGGGGAAGTCGTTGTCCACGCTGTACATCCAGCCGGACATGTTGTGGTAATCAAACTCGCTCAATGTCTTATCGCTGCTGTCACCCATGTTGACGGAGCCGGCATGGTCCAAGATGTACTGTGGGATTTTGGCTTTGGTCTGGTTCACAGGCTTCACACCGGCCAGGTAGAAGCTGTTGGTAATGCTTCCGGTGTTCTCCCAGTCGTAGCCGTTCTCTCTGAGCAGGTCGGTAATGACCACGCTGGCGGGGGTACGGTCATCCACAGTGACCAGGGTCGGCTTAATCAGATAGCCCAGACTCAAGGTGTTTGCGTCCATAGACACCGCCACCTTGATCCGTCCGGCGTGGTCAGCAGGGATGGCCTGCATAGCGGCCAGCGCCTTGTTCAGGGCCGCGATGATGTTATTTTCGATGAAGTCCTCGGCGGGCAGAGCGGCGTTGATATCCGCAATTCCCTGCTCATATGCGGCCACCAGCTTTTTCCAGTTTGCTTCGCTGTAGTCGCTTTTCTTATACTTGTTAAATGCTTTTTCCAGGTTGTCCAGGGCAGATTCCCGGTGATACTGCATCTCCGGGTCGTCGGGGGCCACGGGGCCGGTGCGCTCCGTCCACTTGGCGTAGAGCATGATGCCTTTCCCCGGCATCCGGGCGGTATTGGCGTCCCACTTCTTGCCCTCGGTACAGGCCGCATCATAGTACCAGCCGCCGAAGGCATTGCCGCTCTTGGCAACACTGGGCACCTTGGACGAATCCACCTCGCTGAGGATGGGGGCGGTCATGGTTTTCAGCGAGTCATCTTTAAACGTGCCGCCCTGGGCGTCAAAGGTAATGGTTGCGTCATCCACCGAGAGGTAGATCGCGCCCGCGCCGTCTTCGCCATACATGGCGCTGACGCCGTCTATGACGCCGCTCAAGGCGGTCACACCGTCGGGGCGGATTTTCTTGCTCAGGTCGTTGGGATCCTCATTGGGGTCGTTGAAGTCGGCCATAACCTGATAGACCCACTTCTCACCGTTCCACTTATAGACGTAGCTGCCGTAATAACCGTTGCCCGCGAGATAGTTCCGTCCTTCGCCCGAACCGTTGACAAGCGCATAGGGGATCCCGTCCTGGTCCAGCCCGAAGAATCTGCTCTGGGCACTATTTGCATTATTAAGGTGCAGCCCTTCCAGCGACAGCTTCGTTGCGGAGCTGCCATCCCACAGGTACGGGTCATAATTATTTTTCCCTGCCATGAGGAGCAGTTTGCCGTCGGCGTTGCCGCTCGCCACCTCGAGCGAGCCGGAGATGTTTGCGGTTTCTACCTTGTTCCAGGTTGTACCATTGTATTGGTACAGGCCGTCGGCCGCCCCGGCGTAGATCTCCGTGTCGCTCACCCGGTAGAGGGAGTTGAACTCATGTTCATTCTTTTCCCACTTCGTCCCGTTCCAGTGGTACTTGTTCTGCCATACGGTGCCGCCCGAGAGGATGACCACCGCGTCGCCGGGGTCGCGGGGCTGATTCAGGTCGTATGCTTCTTGATTGTAAATCTTCTGGTAATCCGAGAAGCAGGAGGCATCCACCTGGCTCCAGGACGTGCCGTCGTAGCGGTAGAGAAAGTGCGCCCCGCGGAGGCTCACCCCTTCGGCGTCTGACGGATAGCCCGGCGTGGTGACCTTATCGATCTCCTTCCCCACCTCGCTGACAGCGGCCAGCAGGCCGCCCTGTCCGTCCGGCCCCACGGCGAGGACGCCAGCCGCGTCTCCTGTAATGGTGGGCAGGCCGTCGCTGATGCTCATCAGATCCCGGTCCCCGCTGTCCGCCCAGGTGTAGACGCCGTCCTTACCGTAGAAGTACAGTTCGGCCTCTCCGGTCTCCGGATCGGTCCAGCCGGACACCCCGCGGATGTCGGGCCCTGCCTCTGTGGTGGAGCCTCCGGTTCCGGCGGGCACGTTGGGGCTGGTCACATAGGTGAACGCGCTGTTCTTCTCGCTGGCCTCTGTCGAGATCTCGTAGGTCTTCACCGCCGTCACCGTAGTGCCCGCGGCGGTTCGGATGTACGCCGTCACCGTCAGCTGCTCTGTGTCGGGCAGCGGGTCAATGGGGATCTCGACGTCATAGGTCTTGCCGGTCTCCCAATCCCGTGTAATGACGTTGCTGCTGAGAGGCGTCCCTTCTGCCGAGCTGCCCCCGTAGAGCGTGACGGTGAGCTGTCCGTCCGGGATCTTGGAGGGTACGCTGAGAGGGAGGGAGAGCCGGGCCCGGCTGCCCGCCGGAAGCGTGTCCCCCTCCTTCCCTGCGAAGGACGGATTGACAGTGATCCCCGAAAATGCGCTTCCCTCCAGATACGCACCCTCGCCCAGGGTGACCTCCGCCAGCTTGAAGTGGGCGGTAAAGGTCACGTTCTCCATGCCCTCGGCCAGGGCCACCGTCATGGGATTGGCCGTCTTGTCCCAGTCCTGGGTCAGTTCCTCCAGGTTTATCGCCTGGAGGCCATTATTCTCCACGGGAGCGGGGGTCTCCTCTACATCGGGGGTCTCCTCTACATCGGGGGTCTCCTCCGCGTTCAGGCGCAGCAGAGCCACCGGGGAGTGTGCAGCCGCTTCCGCCCCGGTGGCATCCTCCGCCCCGTCCGGGGCAGGCTCGGCTGGCGCAGGCTCTTCCGTGGGTGCGCCGGTCTCATCCGGCGGGGTCTCCGTCCCGTCGGCAGCTTCCTCCGGCGGCGCAGTTGTCTCCGGCTCGGAGGGGGCGGGCTCCGCCTCACCGCCATCCTCCGGCATATCCTCATCCGGAAGCGCCTGCTCCTCCGGCGCGCTGTTTTCCGCGCCGGTTGGAACGCCCTCCCAGCTCCAGTAGTCAAATACATAGAGTTCATCCGGCGTGGCCGTCAGGGTGTACTGATCCGCGCCGCCGGAAGAATTTTCATAAGTAAATGCGGCCGTTCCGTTCGTCTCTGCATTCACTGTGGGAACACGGCGCTCCCGGAAGTAGGCGGTAAAGTTGGTGTTCTCCGTCAGGGTCACGGTATACGGATTCTCATAGATGGGGGAACTGCTTTCCCCCGCCAGCCAGTAGTCGAACGCGTAGCCATCCGCCCCCATAGCGGCTAGCCTGTATGTTTCACCGCCTATGGAGAACGCTCCCGCAGTTCCCTTGCCTGCCTCTTTCACATTTACGGTGGCGGAGTACTCCCCCTTTTCAAAAACAGGCGTAAGTACAACGGTCGCGCCGTTCCATCCTCTGGAGCCCATCAGAGTACTCCTACTTGTTCGTGTTACCTCCAGCTTGCTGTCAACAACAGTAATAACATTTTTCGTTCCGCTTGGACTTAGCTTGATAGCACTTAGATGGCTGTTTTCATCATATGTGAGATATCCGCTGTCCAGCCCCTCTACGTTCCAGCTACAGGTTATGTCCTCTCCCAAACTGATCGTCGTTGCAAGAACATAGCCTGTTCCGGAAATGACAATTTCATTTCGTTTCTGAGCCTCTATAGGTTTTCCTATCAGCTTTCCGCTTACCTCTCCTGCATAATTTGTCAGATCAATGACGATTGTAACAGAACTTGCCGCCATGGCGGCAGGACTGCAAAGCGATAACAGGAGCGACACGGCCAACAGCAAGGAAAGAATTTTTTTCTTCATCACAAACTATGGAACCTCCCAGGCAAAGCCTTCCAGGCTTTGCCGAAAAATACCCCTGGCCGCCGAGCACATCGGCGGCCAGGCGCTTCGTTTCTCTTCCTCATGGAGTGGGCGGAGCTCCGCCCACTCCAGTCAGTCGTGCACCACGTACAGGTGGTTATAGTCATTGCCGAAGACAGCGTAGCCGTTGTCAATGGCCATGCCGCCCAGGGCGTAGGTGTCGCCCGTTGTGCCCCAAACCTTGCTGCCGGTCTTGCCACCGTCATATCTGTAGCAGTAGCCGGCGCCCTTCTGGGCGTTGGTGTTGAAGTACAGGTAGTCGGTGCCGGTGCCGTCGCCCATCACCACGATAGAGCTCTGAACGGGGAAGCCGGAGGTCACCGAAGCGATAGAAGGAACAATGTTGCCTTCTTCATCCAACGAGAGCGTGACGCACTGAACGCCGCCGGCATTGAAGCCGGAGTAGTAGCCCACGTAGATGCGGTCGCCCACCTTGGTGGGGGTGGAGGTGGAGGTGGCGCCCAGTTTGATGTGCCACTCGACCGTCAGCCCGTCCTTGTAGGAGCAGCACCACAGGTATCCGCCCTGGGTGGTGAAGTACAGGAATCCGTCTTCGTCCATCATGACGGTGGAGCGCACATTGCCCGCGTCGCTGGCCACATCGGTCAGATCCAGCACGCCGCCGGTTGTGTCAAAATCCGCGATGCTCCGCCAGTACAGCAGGCCATTGTCGCTGCCGAAGTAGACGTTGGTGCCGTCGCTCACCGCGCCGGCCCAGTAGAAGCCGTAGCTGTCGGGGGTGAAGGTCTTCACCGAGTAGTCGGAGAGCTTGACCTGATAGTAGGTTCCCGCGCGGCTGCCGCCGGGCCAGGTGCCGAAGTACAGGTAGGTCCCGTCGGTGGTGATGGGGGTGTTGATCTGGCCATTGATGCCGGTCAGGACATTCGTCACAGTGGGTTTGTTCTGATCCAGGCCGGTAAGAGCCATAACCTTGCTGCCGGTACCGGTAAGCCACTCACCGCCCTCGTAGTCGTCATACTGGCTGATGGTACCCACATAGAGGGTATCGTCCGACGCGTCGTTGGGGGTGCCCTTGTCGTCCAGA
>OHJF01000735.1_pt1 | contig 10890 bp, 10 predicted proteins | sample 1568521 | NCBI WGS metagenome assembly OHJF01 (sample SAMEA3879570, study PRJEB24766) | human gut metagenome | biome: human-associated habitat; feature: feces | place: USA | collected 1985/1987 | reverse complement strand
TGCTGATTCATGGGTCATGTATAGGCAGTGAAGGTAGTTTTGTTTGACTGTAGATGAACCAGTGCGTCCATGTTTCCGTTTGGTTTTTGATTCATGGAAACCGCTCAGGGCAGTTTCCATGTTTTTATCTTTTGTAATGTATGAACAAATGGGGGGCGAGGTGAGCTGCCCCCGCATATGTTTTCGTAAATTATTTGTTTTCGTGGTTTGCCATCATCATCGCGCGTACTTTCAGAGGCAGACCGAACAGGTTGATGAAACCGTCAGCGTCTTTGTGGTTGTACAGTTCGCCTGTTGTGAAGCTTGCCATGGATTCGTTGTACAGGCTGTAAGGAGAAGTGCTGCCGGCAGGGATGATGTTGCCTTTGTACAGTTTCAGTTTCACAGTACCTGTTACAGTTTCGTTTACTTTGTCGAAGTAAGCGCTCAGTGCTTCGCGTAAAGGTGTGTACCATTCGCCGCTGTAAACCAGTTCTGTGAATTTGTTGCTTGCCACTTCGTTGAACGCCTGTGTTTTCTTGTCTGTGCAAAGGTATTCCAGTTCGCGGTGTGCGTAGTAAAGGATGGTGCCGCCGGGTGTTTCATATACGCCACGGGATTTCATACCTACCACACGGTTTTCGCAGATGTCAGCGATACCGATACCGTTTTTGCCGCCGATTTCGTTCAGTTTTTTCAGCATTTCCACGGGACCCAGTTTTTCGCCGTTGACTGCAACGGGGATACCTGCTTCAAAGTCCAGTGTGATGTATTCGGGTACATCGGGAGCATCTTCGGGGGATACACCCAGCTGCAGGAGATGTTTGTAGTTAGGTTCGTTTGCGGGGTCTTCCAGTTCCAGACCTTCGTGGCTCAGATGCCAGATGTTGCGGTCACGGCTGTAAGAGTTGTCGTGGCTTGCTTCGAAAGGAATGCCATGTGCTTCCAGATAAGCCATTTCGTCGTCACGGCTCTGCATGCCCCATGTATCCAGACGCCAGGGAGCGATGATTTTCAGTTCAGGTGCCAGTGCTTTGATGGTCAGTTCAAAACGTACCTGGTCATTGCCTTTGCCTGTTGCGCCGTGGCAGATTGCTGTTGCGCCTTCTTTTTTGGCGATTTCAACCAGTTTCTTTGCGATGATGGGACGAGCCATGGAAGTACCTAAGAGGTATTTGCCTTCGTAAACTGCGTTTGCTTTGATGCAAGGGTAAATCGCGTCTGTGATGAATTCTTCTGTCAGGTCAGCGATGTAAAGTTTGCTTGCGCCTGTTTTCAGTGCTTTTTCTTCCAGACCTTCTGTTTCTTTGCCCTGACCAACGTCGCCGCAAACTGCGATAACTTCTGCGTCATAATTTTCTTTCAGCCAGGGAATGATAACGGATGTGTCTAAGCCGCCGGAATATGCCAATACGATTTTTTCTTTGCTCATGATATTTTTCCTCCTTGTAATCGAACGATGTGTCATCGTGTATGCTCTTGAATATTTATGAGCCTATTATACATAGCATTTTTTGGAATTGCAAGAGTAAAATGCAAAATTATATGTATTTTGGTAGTATTTATTAAATAATTATGCAAATATCGTTTTGTTTTATGGATATTTCAAGACGTGTATACAAATAATATACAGTTTTTGATGCATAGTTGAATATGTATGGTGAATGTATATTATGTATGCATGGTTTTTTGTACCGTCTTTGGGCAGACAGACACATTTTACTTTGCGAAAAGCCCCTTTTGTGATATGATTAGGGATAGAAATCATTTGTTTTTACAAAAGAAAAAAGAGTGAAAGAAGAAGGAGGCATATGGTATGAAGGTATTGACATATATGCAGGGTGGACACAAAGCAGTAGGCATTTTGAAGAAAAATGGACAGGAAGTGGTTCCCGTGAACTATCTGGGCTGCGGTCTGGTGAATATGACAGAATTCATCGCTTCCATGACTGAAGACAAAATGCAGAAGCTGGAGAAAAACGCAGAACTTATGGACGGCATTCCTATGGAAGAAGTGCGTCTGCTTTCTCCCATTGTGCACCCCAAACAGGACGTCATCTGTCTGGGCATCAATTACTATGCCCATGCGGAAGAAGCGGCAAGATTCCACGATGAGGCTTTCGGCGGCGAACGCCCCCAGCCCATTTATTTCTCCAAACGGGTGAACCGTGCCGTTGGGGATGGAGAACCCATCGACGGACATTTTGATATTGTAGACAGTCTGGACTATGAAGCGGAACTGGCTGTTATCATTGGTAAGGACGCCAAAAACGTGGCGGAAGCAGACGCTTTTGACTATGTATTCGGTTATTCTGTACTGAATGATGTCAGCGCAAGAAACTTGCAGACATCCCATAAACAGTGGTATTTCGGTAAGAGTCTGGATGATTTTACCCCCATCGGTCCTTGGATCGTGACAAAAAATGAGTTTGAAAATCCTCCCGCATTGTCCATCCGTTCCTATGTGAATGGAGAACTGCGTCAGGACAGCAATACATCCCTGATGATTAACGGCGTGGCAAAAGTCATCAGCCAGCTTTCTCAGGGCATGACGTTGCAGGCAGGCACCATCATTGCCATGGGTACCCCCGCTGGGGTAGGCATGGGCTTTGAACCCCCCAAATTCCTGAAAGCCGGCGATGTGGTCACCTGTGAAATCGAAGGCATCGGCAAACTGACCAACGAAGTGAAATAAGGAAGACCTTTCTGACACTTCTGGCGGTATTCCTCTGTCTGTTTCGTTGGGTAACATTGGTAACATAAAAGGAGAATATTATGCAAAAAGATATGATTAAGGTAATGAGTGTATTCGGCACCCGTCCCGAAGCCATCAAAATGGCACCTCTGGTGAAAGTGCTGGAACAGACGGAAGGCATCGAAAGCATCGTCTGCGTCACCGCCCAGCATAGAGAAATGCTGGATCAGGTTCTGGAGATTTTCGATCTGCATCCCAAATACGATCTGAATATCATGCAGAGCCGCCAGACATTGGCAGGCATCACCACCCGTGCCCTTACAGGGCTGGAAGAAGTCATGGCGGAGGAAAAACCCGACATCGTACTGGTCCATGGGGACACATCCACCACATTCGCGGGTGCATTGGCTGCATATTATAATCAGGTGAAAGTGGGTCATGTGGAAGCTGGTCTGCGTACCTATGATAAGTATCAGCCTTTCCCCGAAGAAATGAACCGCCGCCTGACAGGTGCATTGACAGACCTGCACTTTGCGCCTACCAAACTGGCTAAGGAACATCTGCTGAAAGAAAACATCGACGCTGACGGCATTTTCATCACCGGCAATACGGTCATCGACGCATTGGCACATACCATCGAAGAAAATTATACCTTCCATGAAGAAGAACTGAACACCATCGACTTCAAGGGCAAACGTGTCATTGCCATGACTGCCCACCGTCGGGAAAATCTGGGACAGCCCTTGGAAAACATCTGCCATGCGGTAAAACGTATTGTAGAAGACTTCGAGGATGTGGAAGTGGTTTACGCTGTCCATAAAAATCCTGCCGTTGTGGAGCCGGTACACCGTATCCTTGGGAATAACCCTCGTATCCACCTGACAGACCCTCTGGATCTGAAAGATATGCATAACCTGATGTGCCGTTCTTTCTTTGTTATGACAGACAGCGGCGGTTTGCAGGAAGAAGTGCCTTCCATGGGCAAACCCGTACTGGTGCTGCGTAACGTGACAGAACGCCCCGAAGGGGTGGAAGCCGGCACACTGAAACTGGCAGGCACTGACGAAGAAACCATTTACGCTATGGCAAAAGAACTGCTGACAGATGCAGAAGTTTATGAATCCATGGCACAGGCAAAAAATCCCTTTGGGGACGGCAACGCTTCCAAGCGTATTGCGGCAGCCATCCTTTATGCTTTCGGCAAACAGGATGCGCGCCCCGAAGATTATACCATCATAACCGAGGCAAAAAGCAGCGGCAAGGAGGAAAAACCTATGAAAGAAGAACGTATGGCAATTTTGAGCATGCTGGAAAAAGGGCTCATCAATGTGGATGAAGCGGAAAGACTGCTGACTGTGCTGCAAAATGGCGCAGGTCTGGAAAAAGACGGTCTGGGCAAGGCTGTAGGCAGCGCACTGGAAAAAGCAAGCGCTGTATTGGGCAGTGTAGCAAGAACTGTTGGGGAAAAAGCGGAACAGCTTCAGCCCCGTGTCCGTGAAGTGGCAACGAAGGTTGCAGATAAAGCTGACGAAATGCAGCCCAAAGTAAGAAGCGCCGCATTCCGCATGACAGAAAAAGCACAGGAACTGAAAGAAGACGCAAGAACATATAAAGAAAAATTGCAGGCAAAACGCCGCAATGAAGAAGAAGACTGGGACGATCTGGATCTGGACGAACTGGATGCAGATGAAGCAGCAGTAGAAAAAGCAGCAGTTGCAGAAGAAGCTCCCGCAGAAGAAGCACCTGTGGCAGAAGCGGCAGCAGACGTGACAGCGGCAGCTGCGGAAGAAGTGACTTCTGAAGAAGATCTGACCGAAGAAGAAGTGGATCCCGTTATGGAAAAATACGCAAAGAATGTGGAAACCGTTCTGGATTCCGTACAGTTCCAGATGGAACAGATCGACGAATGCGAAGATTTCCTGAAATCCGCCTTCGGTGATGTAGACCCTTCCGAATGGGAAGACGATGAGGAAGAAGAAACAACAGAAGAAAAGAAAGAAGAAACAGATAAATAAAGCAAATTCCACTTAAGAAAACATTGGTTTTCCTTGTTTTTGACTTCTTAAGGGGAATTGCGACGGCAATCTTCAGAAGAAAACATACCAAACAGATTTCTTTGTTTTCTGATGAAGATGCCCCTATTCGGTTCTTTGAAAACAGACGCACGAAATGACTGGAAACAGAGATTTCGTACGTTTTTTTGCAGGAAAAGGGGGAAGTTTATGGATTTTCTGCGGCTGCTGGCCTTTGGCTATTTGCTTTATGGCATTGTGGGACTTTTTGGTTTTCAGAAAATCCCAGAAGCCCATCGGGATAGACCATGGACAAAGTCCTATACTCGCTGGCAGGCGGTATCGTGGATTTTGGCGGCACTGCCTTTGCTGGTGTATTGTCTCTATTTTTCAGGACAGAGAAGCACAAACCCTTTGGGGCAAAGACTGGTGATACTCCTGCTGTTGTTTGTGCCGACTATCATATTTGAAGTGATTCGCTCCCGGAAATTCTCCAGACTGCTCAAAGGGGAGAAAGAACGGGAAAAGGCAGGAGAGCAATGAAAAAGCCCTTGCAATTTGTTTGCAAAGGCTGTAATATAATCTTAGAAAGAGGGTTGCCGTTTTTCGCGAGGCGGTCAGTCCCGAATATGTGGATAAGACCGTCTAACTTCGCAGGTTAGGCGGTCGCTTTTTATGATCTCTTATGTAAATGACATAAGGTGATAACACCAATGATCACTAAACAGAATTGAAACAATTCGTTATAGGTAACCATCGTATCACCTCCCCTCGTGGGAAAGTGACTGAACCGCCAAAGGGCAACCCTTACTTTATTCTATCATGATTTGGTAGGGTTTTCCATGGGTTTTTGGCAGAAATGGAGGGGTTGCATGGTCAGAAAAGGAAAGGCAGAGGACTGCCGTGGCATTTATAAACTGATTTGTGATATGGAGGAAAAGGAGCTGCCATGGGATGCTTTTTCCCAGATGTATGGGGAAATGCTGGCAGACAGCCGCCATGTCTTTTTGGTATGGGAAGAAGAAACGCAGGTAAAAGGCGTCCTCCATCTTCGCATGGAAAGACAGCTCCACCATGCCGCTCTTGTGGCGGAAATCATGGAATTTGCTGTAGATAAAAACGCCAGAAGCAATGGCATCGGCGGTGAAATGCTCACATACGCCAGCGATTTGGCAAAGGAGGCAGGCTGTGTGCAGATAGAAGTTGCCTGCAACCAGCTGCGGAAAAATACCCATCGGTTTTATCTGCGGGAAGGCATGCAGAACTTCCATTATAAGTTTTCCAAGTCCCTTACGGGAGAAGATACAACAGAAAACGTGTTGGGCAGATAAAGAAAACCCCCTGTCGTGGAAGGACAGGGGGTTTTGTTATTTGATTTCATGAATTATTTGATGGAGTTCTCCAAAAGAAGCCGGAACAGCGCCTAATTTTCGCAAGGAAGAAAGGGTAATGTGTTTTTGTGTACCCACTTTTTCATCCAGCGTTTTGGTGGGAAGCACATAAAAAGTCCATTGACTGGTATCCAGCGGATTGGCAGTTTCCTGTTCCTGATGATGATGGACACAGAATACATAAACTTGTGCCTGCCGTTTCGATTCCGTTTCATAGGTATTGGTTTTATCATCCCATCCTTTTGTAGGAGCAATTCCGAAAGAAATGGTTGAGAGGTGTTCCTGTCCCCATGATTGCAGATGACCGGAGGATTTAACTTCAATGGTGATACCTTCTGGTGTGATCAAGTCATAACGATCCCAAAGACCACGAACATTTCGGGGAATATCTAAGGCGCAAGCCACCAGATATTCTGCCAAAATGCCCCGTTCTGCATTTCCCATGAGGTCAGAGTGTGCCCAACGCCAGAAATCCAGCAGAGAAGAAACGGGATTTCCCTTTTCGTCTGTAATATGTTCTTTACCTGTATGGGGAACAGGTACAATGGCAGGGTATTTCATGACAGTTACCTCTTTTTTAGAACTGATTTGTCACCTGGAAAATATAGAATTTCAAATAATAAGACTCATCCGCTGCCCACAAAATAGGATGGTCAGGGGACTGGGTGCGGTATTCCACCTGACGCAGGCGTTTATGGACATTCTTTGCTGCCTGCCCAATGGTCTGGGTGAACAGCTCATATGTCATGAAGTGAGAGCAGGAGCATGTTGCCAGAAAACCGCCGTCTTTCAGCAGTTTCATGGCACGCAGGTTGATTTCCCGATAGCCTTTGGTGGCGTTTTTCACGGAGCTTCTGGATTTTGTGAAAGCGGGAGGGTCCAGGATGATGACGTCGAATTTCTCGCCTTTTTCTTCCAGTTCCGGCAGGAGAGAGAATACGTCACAGCACTGGAAGCGGACAGTGTTTTCCAGTCCATTCAGTTTGGCGTTTTCTGTTGCCTGATCCACTGCCAGCTGGGAAGCGTCTACACCCAGTACGCTTTCTGCACCGGCGATACCAGCGTTCAACGCAAAAGAGCCTGTGTGGGTGAAGCAGTCCAGCACCTTTGCGCCTTTACACAGTTTCTGGATGGCAAGGCGGTTGTATTTCTGGTCTAAGAAGAAGCCTGTTTTCTGGCCGTCTTCCACGTCTACCATATAATGCACGCCGTTTTCCACGATTTCCACTTTGGTGTCAAAAGGTGCGGAAAGGAATCCTTTTTCCCGTTCCATGCCTTCCTGCAAACGAACTTTTGCGTCACTGCGTTCATAGACGCCACGGATGTTGATGCCGTCTTTTGCCAGTGTTTCCAGCAGCAGGCGGACGATGGTCAGGGCCAGGGATTCCACCACCAGCACGTCGGAGAATTTATCTACCACCAGACCGGGCAGGTAGTCCGCTTCCCCGAAGATGACACGGCAGGAAGATGTATCAACGGTTTTTTTGCGGTAATACCATGCGTCCTCAACACGGCGGCGGAGGAAAGCCTCGTCAATGACAGTATCAGCGTGGCGGCTCATCATGCGGACGGTGATTTTGGAATGATGGTTGTAAAAACCAACGCCCATGGGGTAGCCGTCGAAGTCCAGCACAGAAACCATTTCCCCGTTGACCACGTCAGGAGAAACAGCGGCGATTTCGTTGTCGAACACCCACAGCCCGCCGGACTTGAGGGTACGGCCTTCGCCTTTTTTCAGTGTAATGGAAGGATAAGACATGGAAAAACTCCTTTCTTGTATGCCTGCAAAAAAAGCCTGATTTTTCGCAAAATCAGGCTTTTTGTATGTGCGCAGTTGATTAGTTTGCGTAGTTGTTGAAGTAGTTCTGAACCAGAACGATAGGTGTACCTTTGTCACCGCTGCCGCTGGTCAGGTCGCACAGGGAACCGATCAGGTCTGTCAGACGACGAGGTGTGGTACCTTCGGAAACCATGTTGCCTTTCAGGTCGGCGTCTTTTTCTTTGATGCGCTGACGGATAGCGTCTGCCAGTTCTTCGCCGGACAGATCCGCAAAGTCGTTGTCTGCCAGATATTTCAGTTTTACTTCGTTGGGCAGACCGTTCAGACCTTCTGTGAAGCCAGCGCCAACAACGGGGTCAGCCAGTTCCCAAATCTTACCAACGGGATCTTTGAATGCGCCGTCGCCGTAGATCATAGCTTCTACTTTTACGCCAGTACGCGCGATGATTTCTTTCTGGATGTTTTCAGCAACTTCCTGTGCGTTTTTAGGGAACAGTTTTACGGTATCTTCTGTAGCTTTGTTGGAGCCCAGCAGACCATACTGAGGGTTGAAGCCGCTGCCGTTTACGGGAGCGTTCAGGATTTCGTCCAGTGTCAGGACTTTTTCGCCGCCTGCTGCCAGGATACGACGTTTGGAACGTGCTCTTGTGTGGATATCGCAGCACAGTACGTTCTTTGTGAATTTCACGATTGCTTCGGGATGGTTTGCGAATACGATTTCAGCTTCTGCGCCTTCTTCTTTGATCAGGTCAGCATAGTATTCAACGTAGTCCACGCCTGTGAAGGGGTGTTTGATATAACCGAAAATACGGCGGTAGTCTTCCAGTGTCAGCACGTCTGTGTAAGGATTTACGCCGCTGTCATCCAGCAGATCCATGTCAAACAGGTGGTTGCCAACTTCGTCGGAAGGATAGCTCAGCATCAGAACAACTTTTTTCGCGCCTTTTGCGATACCGCGCAGGCAGATTGCGAAACGGTTTCTGCTCAGGATGGGGAATACCACACCGATGGTTTCGCCGCCCAGTTTTGCTTTTACGTCTTCCGCGATGTCTGTTGTGGAAGCGTAGTTGCCGTCAGCTCTTGCAACAACTGCTTCTGTAACACAGATAACGTCTTTTTCATGCAGCTGGAAGCCGTCTTCCTGTGCAGCTGTCAGAACGGAATCTGCAACGATTTTTACGATATCATCGCCCTGTCTGATGATAGGGGCTTTAATACCTCTGGAAATAGTACCTGCCATAATGAAATACCTCCTACTTACTTTCAATTAATTTAAAATGATTTGCAATCAAAAACAGGTGAACCTGTAATTTGGCAATAAAAAAACATCAAATTTTGCTTACAGCAATCCCTTTGACGGGATTGAATGGCAAATTTGATGCATAAAGTGGGTGATCTTGATTTTTTCAATCACCGACAAGTTATTTTACCAAGAAGAATGAACGTTTGTCAATACAGCAATGGCGGAAAAATGGGAGAAACAAAGGAATTTGTATAGGATTTAAGATGTTTTTATACGTTTTGTTAGGAATTTGGAAGGTTTTCTACAAAAAAACTTAATATTTATGGTGTATCCTAGATGCAGATTGAAAAAATAGAAAGGGGGAGTACCCGTGGTCAGTTGGATGTATCGTATGGTTTGGGAAAGTATCTGGATTTTTTCGTTTATGGTACCGGTGCTGTGGATGTGGCAGACGGTATTCGCGGGAAAATATACTCCCAAAACCCATCGAATCGGTTTATGGCTCTTTGCCTTTTATGTGGCAGGGCTTGTGGCAGTGACAGGGGTGTTCCGGCTGCTGTTTATGAAACCGGTATTTGCGCCGTACTTCAATTTTGAATTGTTTATTGATATTTTCGCATGCCCCATGCAGTATTTGCTGAACTTTTTCCTGTTTGTGCCCATGGGCTTTCTGGTACCGCTGCTGTGGAAGCAGTACCGCACAGAAAATCATGTGCTGCTCTTTGGCTTCGGCACATCTTTTGCCATTGAGGTATTGCAGATGTTCTGCGGCAGAACCACAGACGTGGACGACCTGCTCATGAACACACTGGGCGCCCTTATCGGCTACTGGATGTTCCTGGCGGCGGAACGGCAGACTTCCTTCTGCCTGCTGCGTCGGAACAAAACAGCGGAAGCAGGGGTAGCAGTATCCCGCGCCTTCCAGACACTGGCTTATGAGAATTGATTTGAAAACTGATTATGATTCCGAAAAAAAGAAAGAACCTGTGTTCATTTGAATACAGGTTCTTTCTTTATAATATTTAGTCCAGCATCCATATTTCTCCGTCGGGCGTGGTCATGAGGATACCGGGAAGGCGCTTCAGGACATTGCCTGTGTGAAAATCCCGAATGACGATTTCGTCCCGGTAATCCGGGTCTTCATACCATGTTTCGAAATACAGCTCGTCTCCGTGGCGGAACCGGAAGGATTCCTGCAAATCCATGGCATATGTTTTCTGCACAGGCCACAGGATTTCCAATGTGTTTTCCTGCCCCTGACGTACCAGCATCAAAGGAGAAAGCTTCAATTGTAAATTGTAGCAATCCTCTGTGATGGAGCGAGGCAGTGTGGCAAGGGTGGATATAGCTTCTGTTTCCGGGTCGTAGGAAAGGATGCGCAGCTGTTTTTCTGGAAAATCTGCCACAAGGAGGATGATTTTGTTTTCATAGAATAAAGGACGACCGAAATACTGTCCTTTTTTGGAAGGAATCGGCTCCACAACCTTCCCGTCAGGATGACGGATAAAGATCAGTCGTGTCCGGTCAACTTTGTGGCCATCCGTAAATAGTTCCTCTCCTTCGTAAAGGTCGCCGCCGGTGCAGTCCATGCCCCAATACCACTGGCTGCTGCCCTCCAGCAGATAAAGGTTGTAAATACCGCCGGTGTGAATCTGTCTGAGCATACAAAAAGCTCCTTTCTTTCTGCTGCCTGTCCCCGAAAAAGGCATTGATTGTGTAAAAAAAGCCTGTACTTTCAGGGTGTCGAAAAAGTCGACACCCTGTCGTCAAAGGCTCATTTCATTCAAGCC
>OHJF01000734.1_pt1 | contig 10979 bp, 10 predicted proteins | sample 1568521 | NCBI WGS metagenome assembly OHJF01 (sample SAMEA3879570, study PRJEB24766) | human gut metagenome | biome: human-associated habitat; feature: feces | place: USA | collected 1985/1987 | reverse complement strand
TTGCTTCGGCAATCCAATCGAACAGGAGAGCGATTTTCTTCTTGATGTCCCGGATAACGGCATTGGTTGCCTTGATCCAGCGGTTGAACTCGCCCTTTTCGGTGCGTATGCCTTTCTTCTCCATTGCCCGGACGGTTGCGCCCTCGTGGACGGTGGGAAGAAGCTCCACGCCCTGACGCTCATAGCTTCGGTGGTCGATACGAACGTCAAGCTCCTTTTCCGCAAACTTGGCGTTGCATAGCTCCGCCCATGTCTGCCGCCAGTATTCCAGCGTTTCGGGACTGCCCCAGTCGGTAGTGGGAACGGCGTTGAAAACAAACTCGCCGTTCTGGTCTCGGATACGGTTGCCGTCCTCGTCCAGCTCATACACCCGGCGTTGCTTTAGTCCCCATTTGCCGTTCTGCTCGATGGGGCGGATGGGGCAAAGCACATGAAAATGCGGGTTTGGTATGCCGCCGTCTTCCCGGTCTGGCTGGTGTACGGCGAAGTCAACCACCATGCCCCGGCTCACAAAGTTCTCCAATAAAAATTGCCTTGCAAGAGCGATGTTTTCCTCAAGGGAAAATTCATTCTGCAAGGCAATGTCAAAGCTGTATGCAAGCTGGGCGTTCTTTCCACGCTCGGCTTTTTCCACGGCGTTCCATAGGGTCTGGCGGTCTGCGTATTCTGGCGGTGCATGGGACGGCAAGAGAATGTCAGAGCAGATCACGCCGCCCTTGCGGGTGTAGTCGCTGTATTCGCCGTAATACTCGCTATACAATCGCTCCCCGGCACGGTAGGCGGCAGAAGCAATAGCGGACTGTCCTGCGCTTCGCTTAGTCTGCGTGACGCTTAGATGAAATAGTGCCATCGGCTTTCAACTCCTTTTCTCTGTTCGCTTGGTTGGTGTGAGTAATCGCCATGTGACGGACGGCTCGCTGGACTTCGGACAGAGAAAAGATGTGTTCCATCAGCTCTGTCATTTCGGTGCGTGTGAGATCTTTGACCTCCGGGGCAAGGCTCTCAATCGTGCCGCCCAGATTGCAAAGACGATGGGTGCGTTTCTGCCTTTCGCCTTTCTCCAGATATTTCTTTCTGTTCTCAAGACGGTTGAGCTTGTGCTTCTCCTGTGCAAGCTGCGTCTCGGCTCGTTCCTTTTCGGCTCGGAGCTGTTCAAGGGTTTTCGGTTTTGTCATTGTGATTGACCTCCTTTTTTGATTTTTGGGATAAAAAAAGACCGTCAACTTTTCGCATAGTGCGACCAGTCAACGGTCAGTTTTTCGGTATTCAGTTTTTCAAACTTGCTGGCGGCGAACAGCATTTTATGCTGTTTGCGGACGGCAAGTCCACAAGGGATAGCCGCTTTAGCGGCGCAAGGGGGTGTAGCCACCTTGACGGAACGAAGTGACGCAACATTCTCGGTCAAGCAGTTTTCTTCTGCTGACGGAGAATGAAGCTCCGCAGGACGCACGATACTCCCGATAGGAGAGTATAGAAGTGCGCCCTTTAGTTCCTAAAGGGATTTTCTTCTGACCCAAATTACATAAAATGTAGATCAAGACATTTCTAAGAGGTACTCTCAGATTTTCACAACATAAGGTTCATCTTCAATAATACCCTGATCGTGGGTAACAATGATAACCGTTTTACCTTCTTCATTGAGTTCGTGCAATAACCTCATAACAATATCTCTATTTTTCTTGTCAAGTGAGCCAGTAGGTTCATCTGCCAAAACAACAGAACATTTTTTCATCATAAGACGAGCTAAAGCAACTCTCTGTTGTTCACCACCGGAAAGCTGATAAACTTTTTTGTTAACTTCCTTTGATAACCCCACACGATTAAGAGCTTCTTTAAGTGATACTTTAGTTCGGCTTGATTTTTTAATCAAACTTAAATTTTCTTTAACTGTCTTATTTTCAAGCAGTGCAAAATTCTGAAAAAGAAACCCCACTGTATCCGCAAAAAAACTGTTTTTATTTTTAAGCCGGGTAATATTCAGCCCTTCGATTATGATACTGCCGCTATCCGGCTTTTCGATACCACCAATCATATTGAGCAAAGTGCTTTTTCCACTGCCGCTATCCCCGCTGATTACTACAAAACTTCCATCCGGAATTTCCAAATTAAAGTTGGAGAAAATTATTTTCTCTCCAAATGCTTTATTTAAGCCACGAATTATAATCATAAACATCCACCTTTCAAGGACTTTGAGATATTTGTTTTTTCAACCCACATAACATTTGTGAAAATGATTGCCATTTCAATAATGGTGAGCAATGCTCCAACCAGTAAAGCAATCCCGACACTTGCGTTAGATATAAAAAGCGAAACAATGCAAATCAATATCACAACGGCTATATTTTCTAAGAGATTAACGGAAATAAATCTTTTGTGCCTTTCATAAAAGCGATAGCCCAAAACCTTTTTGAGGGAGATTTCCATCGCATTAAGTCTAAATTCCATTTTCACTTCAGATATGATGATAGCGATATCTAACAGCAATACTAATACGCAAAGAGAGCTTATAAAGCCAATCAGTTTCACGAGGAAACTATGACTATAAGTATAATCCTCCCCGACATTCGTCAGCATAAAATAGTGTGGACCAAGCTGTTCTGCATATTTTTTCGCAGCATTACGAATTGTGCTTTCATCGCATCCGTAGATCACCTCACCATTATATGTTCCTGTTTCGATATAACTTCCATTCAAAGCAACAGCCTCATTTGCCTGATAAATAACAATCGGATTTGTTGCTCTTGACAATCCGTCAATAGCCTCTTCTCTGTTCGAATTGAGATAATAAAATTGCTCTCTGCCAGAATATTCTTTATAAACAACACGCAGTTCTTCTGCATTTTGGGTAAGAGAGTCAATTTCCTCTTTTGCGATATCTTTGTATGATTCCGCATTTTTTCCCTTTGGCACGAAGACCACGATATCCTCTTTTTCATCATCTTCAGTAAGCATATCAGAAAACCCTTGCAGCATATCTCTGGCATTATGATTTACAAAAATATAATTATCCGTATCGCTTATCCGGCTGCCTATGCAGACCACCGGATTTATAGTGTTGTATTCATTTTCGTAAAGGTCATTCCAAAATTCGCTCTCTTTGGATTCCTCCTCATTTTCTTCAAAAGGAGGTTCAATCTGCATAACTCCAAAATAGTAATCATTATAATGATTTTCTAAAAGAGTAGTGTTTGTAAGTAAATTACCTTGAATGCTACTGAGATTTGTAGTTATTGTAAAAATCGTCATAGCAGTAGCAAATACTTTAAGACCGTTCAGAAGATAAAACATACCTTTTTTATCTGAAGCATTGGCAAAGGCTTTTTTTACATCAAAGCGGACAAAAGCAGCATAAGGAATTACGGAAAGAACTGCTCCGGCACAATACACTGCCAAAATGAGATGATCTTCATACGCTCCCGATATAAATTGAGAAACAAGCAACTTTGCTAAGACGAATAATGCAGCATATGAAATCATATCAGCCACTACAGCTTTTAGAGCAATCACAGCAGCATTTTCGCCCAGAGAAGCTCGTACAACTACTTCCTTTTGTCTGCGTATCACCTCAATCATATTAAGTACAATCATCAATATGGCAACCAGGCCCCAAACAATGAACATCATATCAGTTTCGGTTGATTGCCAAAACTCTGGCTGCGATATAGAATATTCTTTTGCCAAATCTTGATATGTGGCAATAATGTCATCATCGTCACCGATATAGCTGACCATTATTTCCTGTCCATTGCCTGTGTTTTTTGCTTCTCTAAAATCTTCAAATTCTATTACGGTGATTCCGCCTATCAAAGCCGTATATGTTTTTTCCTCAATATCCATTGTGCTTTTAAGACTATCCCGAACAACGGTATCATCACCATAAATATAAAGTCTTGTCTGATAATTAGAAACTCTCTGATTAAAAGTCGAAAAAATATGAACACCATGCTTCTCAGCTGTATCTTCTGCATTGGCTAAAAATGAATCCATATCGTCATTAGTAGTTGTGTATCTGGACGATAAATAATAAGCACCATTAAAGTTCCAGAGCATATTTTGATATACTTCAGCTTGCATAACAAAAGCAAAAATAATCGTAATCAACAGCAATATATTTCTTATATGTTTCATTTAAAATTCTTAAACCTCCTTTGAATAGGTAACAGACACACGATTGCCCAAAATACTAATATGGATTTTTTCATACAACCACATTCTCTTGTTAGATTCTAATTTTCCGTTTTCTTTATTCGCATAAATTATACCATAAAACCTGTGAACAATTCTACCGCAACTTTGGACTATATGAGAAAAGTCCGAACAGTTTTCTGCCCGGACTTCCTCGCTCAATCATAAATCAATTCCGCTTTCACAACTTCCTCTGCCTGTGCCTTGCAAGCGTTCATCTGCCGCACCCATTCCATTTGGTTTTCAGCTTTCAGTTGCTCGGTCACGCCGTTTTGCTCTGCCAGTGACCGCACGATCAGCTCCATGCGGTTTCGTGCCGCTTCGTCAATCTCGGCGCAATGCTCAAAGAGCTTGTCGGATAGCACCAGCTCATTGAACAGTATCGGGCGGTGCATTTCCAGATACGCCTTGCGAAGTCTGCCGTAGTGTCCGATGGGCTTGGTCTTGCGGATAACAATGTTCGGGATAAGATAATCTCCGTTCTGTCTGTAAGTGATGTTCATGCAATCTGCGCTCCTTTCTGCGGCTCTCTCTGCGGTAAACTGCTGACAGGAACGAACACGCCCTTTGCAATATCCTCCGCACGAATGGCGGTTTTCTTGGCTTCGATTTCCGCCTTTTTCCTCTCCTTGATTTTGTCCTCGTATCGTTTCTGCGCTCCGCTGGCTTTACGCTTCAAGTAGTTCTGATGAAGTCTGTCCTTGCGTTCCTCACGCTTGCGGATTTCCTCTAATTCCTCCGGAGTAAGCTCCACTTCTCCAAACGCTGGGGGAACGAAACGCCCGACAAAATTGAAGTAAATCTCGACCTCCTGTGTGGTCTGTATACTGCCTTTGCGGTCACGCTCATGCACAAGGATTTTCTCGATAAACTCGTTGAGCATGGCAATGGTCAGCTTGTCGAAGTTCTCATATTTGTCAATCAGAGCGATAAAACGGTCAGCGTCCTTTTCGTGCTTCTCATAGCTCTTGATAGCCTTTTCCAGAGCAGAGATTTCAGCGGTAAGCTCGGACTGTTCCTTTTCGTATTGAGCGTCCAGAGTGGCGTATCTGCTGTCGGACAGCTTGCCTAAAATGTTGTCCTCATAGATTTTGCAGAGCAGGACTTCCAGCTCGGAAACTCTCTGCTTTGCTGTGGCAAGGCGTGTGCGCTGTTTTCTGACCTCTGCCGTCTGCTGGCTGGACTGCGCTTCCTGCACCACACGGACAAACTCGGCTCGGTCATGCTTGGCATACTCGGCAATAGCTTTGAGCATTTCGGAAACAAGGGACAGTACCACATCTTCATTGATACGGTGCTGTGTCGTGCAGAGCTTTCCAACTGGGACTTTGCTGTATTGGGAACAGGTATATTGAGAAATACGCTTGCCGTTGTTGGTACGGTGGACATACATCTTGCCGCCGCAATCGGCACAATAAAGCAAGCCTGTGAGGGGAGCTGCTTCGCCCCAGCCGTCCGGGTAGCGTCTGACATTCCCACGGATTTTCTGCACAAGGTCAAAGGTCTGCTGGTCAATGATAGGCTCATGGGTATTCTCGAAAATTGTCCATTCGTCCTCCGGGACATAATGGCTTTTCTTGTCCTTGAAGTGCTTTCGGGTCTTGAAGTTGATGGTGTGTCCCAGATATTCACGCTTTTCAAGAATGTTGCAGATGGTGGAAGAACCCCAGCCGTACACATCTTTGAAAGTCTTGTTTTTGTTCACGCCCTCGCCGTGCTGGGCAAGGTAAGCGGACGGAATGAGGACTTTTTCTTCTTTCAGCTTGCTGGCGATCTGATACGGACCGTAGCCCTCAATCGTCATGGCAAAGATGCGCTTGACCACCTCGGCGGCTTCGGGGTCAACCAACCATTGGTCTCTGGCTTCGTTCCAAAGATAGCCGTAAATGACCGTGCCTGTGAGGTGCTTGCCGGACTTGCCTTTGGACTGGAAAGTGGAACGGATTTTACGGCTGGTGTCTCTGGCGTAATACTCGTTCATAATGTTGCGGAAAGGGGTAAAATCATCGTCCCCTCTGGCACTGTCCACGCCGTCATTGATGGCGATAAGGCGAACGCCACGCTGACGCAGGATTTCCATAATCTGACCGACTTTCAGATAGTCACGACCCATGCGGCTCATGTCCTTGATACACAGATACTCCACATTCCCGGCTTCAACCTCTTTCATCATTGCCAAAAATCCGGGACGGTCAAAGCAAGTACCACTAATGCCATCGTCCGTGAAATGGACAATGTTTGTAAAGCCCTGCCGTGCGGCGAACTCCTCCAACATAGCCTTTTGAAAAGCGATTTGTCAAGGGTATTTTCACCATAAAACACGCATGACATATAATTTTTTCAAATTAGGCATATACTAATTCTTTCCTACATCCTGTCCTACATCCTGATAGAGCATACTGAAAGAAGTTCGGCATCCTCGCCCACAAGTGCTTCGGATGCCGCTTCATATCTTTGGAACAGCATATGAACTGCGCTGTTCCATAAACTTTATTCATTGATATTTGTCTGTACATCTTGATATAGGCTGTTGGCAGACAATTCTCCTCCAATGGCAAACGCTTTCCCGGCTTCTGTGTCACCTTGCAAATGGTACACAAACCATGCCGTCATATAACCGTCAAACTGCTTGTATGAGTCGCCATGGTCTACATTTTTCTTTCTTGCAATCACTTTATCTACTGTTTCAGGGAGCAGGCTGTAATTCTCCTGCAAAGACCACAGCGGGCAAATCCCCTGTGCTACGCCGTTTTTATCGTCGGTAACTTGCTCCTTGCTTGTAGCATTCCCCGCATCCCAACTGCCAGTCCCTGCTGTTAAGAAGGTTGGAATATTTACTCTTGAAATATCATATTCCCATCCATCGGCCATAACCATTGTGTGGTAAGATGATGTTGCACTTGCCGCATATAAGGCCTTAACCATAGATCCGTGTTCCTGATTGGTGACCATGTTGAACACCGCCGGTCCACCTTGAGAGTGTCCCGCAATCCCAATATTGTCTAAGTCGATTTTGTGATAAAAAATGCTGTCCTTCTTTTCGTTCTCTGCAATCAGGAATTTTATCGTTTCCTCCAGGGAAGCGCCAGTCCTCGTGTTTTCATCATCGTTCCCAACAGAAATAAAGCCCCACGAAGATAGGTGCGTTAGGAACGGTTTATAGGTAGACAAGGTACTTCCTGTCCCATTTGCAAATATGACAACGGGGTATTGGGTATTGCTGCTTTCAAGCTCAGAGGGATACCAAACTGCATATTTCCCAATGACATCATCATTTGCGTCATATTCCTGACAGGATACTTCTTTATCCCCGAATGCCGTATATTTTTGCTCGATTTCTCCAACTGCTTCTGTGTATTTATAGTAATTGGATTCTTTGTGCAGAGCGAATAAAATCAATGCAACGACCCCAACAACGACCACCGCAATTAATATAAGAACAATTTTGAATACTGTCATCATAACTTTTTTCACGGACTTGTTTTCCTCCAAACTCGTATTTTCTTTCAAACCATACGCCCAACCCGGTGCCTTAGGGCATCCAAGAGCGTCTGTAAAAAATCATTATTTACTTCACAGGTATATATCGGGCGAGATAATCTTCGACTGCATCCATGTATGCCGCATACAGCTTGTTGTCGTTTTGCAAAGCGTGCCCGGAATGGGTCAGTTCAAAGTATTCGTGCGGCACATCATTCGCTTCCAGAGCGTTCACCAAATGCTTGACACTGTCAAACGGGCACACCTTATCCTGTGCGCCATACGCACAGACGGTGGGAACCGTGTTTTCATTCACCCACATATCAGCGGAAATGTCCTTGACTTGTTCGTCATAACTGCCGGATGTAATCATTTCTTCCGTGATAGCGTTTCCCGACATCACACTGAACAAATTTGCTGCAGCTTCGGTATTTTGATCCAAGCCGTAGTTTTTCCAATCTTCATGGTGGAAGCTGGCAGGCCCAACCGCTTCAAACACCATCTTCACCGGCACGGGTGATTGCTCTGCATCCCGATAGGCATACAGCAGTGCCAGTGTTCCGCCAGCCGAGCCGCCGGAGATCGCCATTTTATCCACCTTATATCCCAGCTTTTCTGCCTCGGCAATCACATGGGGAATACTGTCCCTAATCTCCACGGACTGGCTGTATACGCTTGCTTCGGGATGCGCTTCATCCCTCAGAGTGTAGTTGATACCTGCCGCTACATAGCCCTTGGAGCAGAGCCATTGCAGCATGGCCTGATCATCCTGCTTGTCCCCGGTGGTAAAACCGCCTGCATGGAGATAGACCGCCAGACCATAGCTGTCCCGGCTGCTATCCGCAGGAACGTAGAGATCAAATTTATTCGCTGCGCCCTCCCCATAGGACAAATCCGCATAGACTGTTCCTACGCTTTCATCCCATTTTACTGTATACTTCCCGTGAAACGGGTCAGCGGTCATTTTCATTACCACCGAGGCGAGAAAAGCGGTAAGGAATACCACAACATAGATGAATCCCCACATAACTCTCCCTTTTTTCTTTGTTTTACTTTTGCTCATAGGAAATTTCCTCCAAACAGCGTGCCACCCACCAATAGATTGAGAAAAGCACGCACAACCAATCGTCCCAAAACGGCAGCAACAATTATGACAACCAGCAGGATGATCAGCCTTTTTTGCAGTAATGTCATGATTTCATTTCTTCCTTTTCTTGACTTTCCGGTTTTTATGTGATACCATATTGAATATACATTTGTATCGGCGTTACTATTGTATCATTCAGGCTGTTAATTTGCAAGGAGAAGCAGAAAAATGAGACAAACCAGTAAAAATGTATCACCTATGAGCAACGAGGGAAGAAACCTTTATGTGATTACCCATATTACCGAATCTCTTTTGGAGTTATTAAAAGATAAACCGCTGAATGATATTTCCATCAGCGAGCTGTGCAGCCACGCTCAGGTTGGACGAGCAACCTTTTACCGTAATTTTGAAGTGAAAGAAGATGTTTTGAACGTCTATATCCATAAGCTGTTCTCGGAGTGGATCGACACCTATGAGAGCAACCCGCCTAAAACGATATCGCAAATGGTAAGGGAGCTCTTTCTCCACTTGGAAAAATACCGGGATTTCTACGGCCTGCTGAGCGAGCGTGGGCTCATCTATTTGTTGAAGAATGTGCTCCTTGAAATATATGCTCCAAAGCCGGAACAACCCGCACAGGCCGCCTATGCCTCTGCCTATGTCGCTTACACCCTATATGGGTGGATTGAAGTGTGGTTTCAAAGAGGAATGAAAGAAACCCCGGAAGAAATGGCTGCTATGTTTCCAAATTAAAGATGAAATAGGTAAGTGGGACAGGAACGGCATTACCGTTCCTGTCCCTTATCTTTTTTCTTTTGGGGAATTTGCTGTCCTTCCTGCGCCCGTCGCATCATTCTCCGTACCGCCTGTCGCTCCATATCCTCATGAAGCATACGGGAAACCGCCTTTTTGCTGTCAAACATCAAAAGCGGGCTGTACTTTTCGCCGTAGACCTGCTGTGCCCGGCTCTCCGCTTCCTGCTCCTTGCCGGGGCGGATGGCCTGCCTTGCTTCATACAGTTGCACCGGATCGAAGCCCTGTGCCTGCTCCCGAAGCCCGGCATACTCGTTCAGGGCAGCGTCCAGTTCGGCAGAATATTTCTGTTCCCGTTCTTCCAGCCGTTTCAGGCTCTGCTCCATGGCGGCAATGTCTTTAGGGAATTGTTCGGCAGCATCTTCCTCGGTATATGCCAACGACGCCAGAAGCAGATTCTTTTCCGAACGCAGTTCTTCCAAATCCTCCGTCAGAGCCGCTATCTTAGCCGCCAGTTCCCGGTGCCGGAACACATGGACAGCAGAGAGCGCCTTTTTCTCGGAAAGCACGCTGCGGCGCTCTTTCGTCTTATCTCGAATGTCCTTTGCAACCTGATTGTACTGTGCGAGGGCTGGGCGCAGCGTATTCAGCGAAGTGTTCAGGCGTTCCTTACCCTTGCGGAGATACCCCAGCTGATAGCAGAACAGCAGTAGATTTTTACGCAGATTCTCCATGGCATCGGCAAGTGCCGGGATGGTATTTTTGACTGCCTGCGCCAGCTTTTTGACCTGTCCTCTCAGTTCCCGGAGCAGGGCATTGTCCGCCTTGATCTGCCGGTTCAGTTCGCACCGGTCAGAGATGATACCCTTTTTATCCATAGCTCTGGCAACCACACCCTCATGGACCGTAGGCCGCTCCAGCAGGCCACGCTCAGCATGGCTGCGGTGGTCGATGCGTTCTTCGTGCCCAGTGCGCTCCAAATGAAGATTGGTCACATCCGCCCATGCCTGACGCCAGAGGACAAGCTGCTCGTCGCTGTTCCATCGTTCCGTGATGGGATTCTGCCTGCCATATTTGGTGCTTTTGGGATACTTAGATATCCTTTCATAACCCTGTGCCTGCGCTGCGGACGGGGTCATATACACCTTCTTTTTGCCTACTTTATACTGGTACTGCTTCTCCCATCCGTCGGCCTGTGCCTGCTTGAACTCGGCGGCGGTAAAGCCCCGTTCCTCGCCGTCTTTGACACAGAGATATTCTTTCTCGGTCTTGTACTGCCATTTTCCCTTTTCATCCAGCGGGCGCACTGTCAGCAGGATGTGGGCATGGGGATTGTGTCCGGGAGGATATGGGTCATGGATGGCAGCATCGGCGCACATTCCGTCTGCTACAAACTGCTCCTTGATGAAATCTTGCAGGAGCTGAATTTGTTCCTCCCGGCTCAGTTCTATGGGCAGCGCCGCCACAAATTCAC
>OHJF01000731.1_pt1 | contig 11039 bp, 9 predicted proteins | sample 1568521 | NCBI WGS metagenome assembly OHJF01 (sample SAMEA3879570, study PRJEB24766) | human gut metagenome | biome: human-associated habitat; feature: feces | place: USA | collected 1985/1987 | reverse complement strand
CTCCGTCACCGGTCTCTGAATGCCCAGAAATACGCCTGAAGGCAGATCGATGAAACGGCAGGGGACGCTATGGTCCTTCGCCCAGAGCACCGCCTGATACTCCGGTGAATATTCTGCGAACGGGTACAGGATCGTGCGGATGGGCGACTCTTTTGTGTAGGCCATGACCGCGATCGGCGGTTTTGTCTCCGCCCCTGCAATGTCGCCAAGGAGAGCGGTAAAATCGGAGGGGCCCTCCACTAATATCAGTTCCGGTTCCCTTTCGTCCAGGAGCCGTCTCAAATGGTATGCGCCGGCGGGCGAAAGATGACGGATTCCAAAACAAACCGGATGCTCCATCTATTTGTTCAACTCCTTACACTCTTTGTAAAGGCCAAGCCACTGGCTGCCACGTTTTTTCATGATGTTTTCCAGATACTCCTTAAAGACCATGCTGTCCTTGTCCTCGTCCTTTACGATGGCGCCCTGCAGAGCGGCCGCCAGATCGTAGTCGGTAATCATTCCGTTTCCGAAGCTTCCCGCCAGAGCCATACTGCCGGCAAGAAGGGAGATGGCCTCAGCCGTGGAGAGTACTCCGGAGGCCGGCTTTAGTTTCTGTTTTCCATCCAGCGTCATCCCGCTCCGCAGTTCACGGAAAATGGTGCAGACCTTTTCCACCACGTCTGCTTCCGGGAGTCTGGCGTTTAATTCCAGATTGGCCGCCATCTGATCCACCCTGGTTTTTACGATTTCCATTTCAGAGGTTAAGTCTGAGGGCGTCGGAAGGACCACGATGTTGAAACGCCGTTTCAGGGCTGCGGACATCTCGTTGACGCCCTTGTCACGGGTATTGGCCGTTGCGATAATGGAGAAGCCTTTTTTTGCCGGCAGCTCGTAGGCCAGCTCCGGCACTGAAATTCGTTTTTCGGACAAAATGGAGATCAGCGCGTCAGAAACCTCGGAGGCACAGCGGGAAATCTCCTCAATTCTGGCGATACTTCCCGTTTCCATGGCGCGGTAGACCGGGCTTTTGATCAGCGCCTCGTCGGAGGGCCCCTGGGCGATCAGCATGGCGTAGTTCCAGGAATACCGGATGTGCTCCTCTGTAGTGCCTGCGGTTCCCTGTACTACCTTCGTGGAATCTCCGTTAATGGCGGCCGTTAAATGTTCCGACAGCCATGATTTGGCCGTTCCCGGTTCGCCGATTAAAAGCAGGGCGCGGTCGGTGACGAGTGTGGCGATGGCGATTTCCACCAGGCGTTTATTTCCGATATATTTCGGTGTGATTTCCACTCCGCCGGCCCGGCCCCCTGTGATGTAGGTGAGTACGGAGCGGGGACTCATACGCCATCCGGATGGCACCGGATCTTTTTCCGAGGCGATCAGGGCATCGATTTCTCTCTGATACATTTCCTCGGCAGGCATACGCTGTACATTATCGTTGTTTTGTCTGTTCTTTTCTGTTACCATCATTTACCTCCCAGGTGCTATATAATACCGGCTGCCTCATCAATCATTTTTCTCATCATACTGCTGGAATCCCAGTTTTTACGTATGGGGCTCTTCATGGGATACGTGCATATAAAATTGTCGATTTCCCGAAATTCCTGCTGTTTTTCTTCTTCCGTCATGGGAAGCAGGTCGATAATCTGTCTGATACGCCAGAAGTTGATGCCCGAATCCCCATTTTTTTCAACGTAGCGGGGCACCAGTCCTTTAAAGTCGGTCCAGCCACACTGGAGAAGCAGCTTGTAGAGGAAACGGTTATCGGACACAATAAGAGCCTTTTTATAGAGATGGGTTCCGAGAAGAGGCCGAACCTCGGGAGCAGCCATCTTGGCAAGCAGATGATCGCTGTCCAGCTTTTGCGGCGTTCCATTTTCGGCAACGCAGCTTATGCCCTCCCGGACTGGAACCATACTGCCGGTAAAGAATTCAAACCATCGGGGATCTAAGTTTTCTTTCAGCGGCCGCTGAAGCTTTATGAGACGCTGCCGTCCGCCGCCTTCTCTCAGGGGAATGAAATACTCGTGGCGCCCGGAGCGTTCCACGTAATTGATCTGACCGAACACTGTCATCAGAGCAGTGGTGGCACGGCTTTTCTCCTCTTTCCCGATGCCAAGAATACTGGTCTTAGGGAAACGTTCCCGATACTGGTCGTAAACCGTTTTTGCAGGCATGGTCAGCAGATCTGCTGTCAGCGAAGCGGGATACCAGGCTTTTCCGTGTGTTTCGGCCAGCGTGCGGGCGCAGGTTATGAGCCGCTCATCGAGGCTGCGGGCGATGGATCTCGATAAAAGCTCCGGGAATCTTCCATAATAGCTCTTCTTATTCCAATCGGCTGCGGCTGCACGTTCATACAGAGCCAGGACGGAAGAGTCCGCTTTGCCGGTCAGGGCCTCGAGGAGAAGCTCTAAGTGCTCCTTCGCCTTATTTTCGAAACCGAGGTCAAGCTCATCAAAGAAGGTATGGGCCAATGCTCCAAGGCGGGCCGAAAGGTGGTCGGAGCGTGAAAAATTTAAATATTTCATGGCCTCCCAGGGAGTGCTGTCCAGAAGTGTTTCTAAATACTGTTCTGACTCTGCGGTATCCATAAGAACCAGAACCTGTCGGGTCACCTCGAGGCTGCTGCCTTTTTCTGTCTTTAAAAGGTCGAGAAGCAGGCCGGAATTCCTCTTGTCGAAACGGAGTGCGGATACAGCCTCCTCCCTCAAATCCTTTTTTGCCCAATCCAGCAGGCTTATGTAGAAATCATTTTCCTTCTCTCCGGAGATCGCCTCGATGACACGAAGACGGCGTACCCGGCCTCCGTCACTGCACTCTTCAAAACCCTGTTTCAAGAGAGGGAGGAAGCTTTCACCCTGATGGGAGAGCCAGTCCTCCGCCAGAGCCGCAATCTCGTTGTAGCGGTCAGACAGGGCGGGAACCATGGCGGCCTGTACACGGTAATCGTCAAAAAGCTCCGGTGTGTTTTGAAGCGCTTCTGAAATGACGGCATATCTCCCGCCTCCTGTGCCTGTGAGGGCCTCCAGAAGAGGTTTTACTGCCCGGAAGGGCTGGCAGGGGGAGAATGGCCGCACGGCCAGCTCCAAAGGAACGAGCGTGCCGGGAACGCCGCACCCGGCCTGCGTGCAGAGAATGGCTTCGGAGAGCGCCAGCGTATCGAGCAGGGTCCCCGCCCTGTCTTTGCAGTCCGGGGCGATGGTCTGGGCGGCCATCAGATAAAGCTTTTTAATTACCGGAGATGCGTCGGCCAGAGGGGCGATGCTGTCTACGGCTCTTTTCAATCGAAAGTCTTCTCCGGCAAGCCGGACGCCTGCCGCCGCCGCGGCTTCCAGCCGTTCCTGAAGATCATATAATGTCTGAAGTTCCATAATTGTTCCTCCCCATATTAATAAAGCAGACGTACGACAGTCTGATCTGTGATGACCGCATACGGGTGCAGACAAATGGCATGAAGTTCTGTGCTGTACCATAAGACACCGAAAAGTACCTGATTTTCTAAAAACCCGGGATCGGGAAGCTGGGTAAGTCTGAACACACCTGGCTGGTCGCCGGGGCGGTCCGCCAGCCGGATGGTAGTATTGTCGTGGTCCATCAGTCCCAAGGTGGTCTCATCAGTAACTTCTTCGGTACTATGACCAATCAGAGCATAAGAAAGCAGACAGCCGTACCGTCCGGAGGAGAGTGTATTTTTCAGTTCATTTTTGGCAGCCTTAACCGCTTCTTTGACGGATGCACAAGCATGGGCCCGGACTTCACTCATAACGGTACTGGTGACCGGTTCGAATTCCTGACGGTCCCAGCGAATCCGGCGGTTTCCCGTACCCGGATAGTAGGAGAGGCAGGGAACCCGCACCATGTCGGATACTGAGTCTTCTTCCTTTACATATTTTAATGCCTTCAGCGGGCGGTAATGACAGGTGACGGAGAGCTCTCCGCTGTCTAAGTCGATCCACCAGCCCTGGTCTACCAGTTCTTTTCGGGCCATGTCGCAGGATTCCTGGAAGGAAAGCTGCAGGAGACGAGCGTTCTCCTTCTTTAAGCCCAGTTCATTTAAACGGTCAAGTGTCCAGATTCCGCCAAGTTCCTCGTAAAGGACGCTGTTCTCGTCTTCCACATTTCCCTGTTCCAGCTTCTCGGTCAGCCATGCTCTGGATTTCCGGATCAATGCGCGCAGCCGTACCAGCGTTCCGGCGGATTCAGCGATACCTCTTTCCCGAATGCCGTTTTCCACGCCTGCCTTTTCCAAATCCTGCATTTGCAGAATGAGCGTGCGGATCAGGCGTTCCGGGCCGGGCAGATAGTAGTCACCCAGCTGCTTTGCCAGATCCTGATACGTCTTTAAGGAACTGCCTTTTAATGTGGCAAGTCCGGCGTCCAGAAGTTCATTTACCATGGATTCCGCCATGGCGAGGCCGTCCAGCTGTTTTTTCAGTTTCTTTGTGCGGGCTGCAAGACTCGCTGGTTTTGAAGCTTTCGTGGACTTCTTTGCCTCACCGTCCGTGCGGCCTTTCTCTTCTTTTTTCTCCTCGCGGGCCTCTTTCCTGGCGCGTTTGTCGAGGATGGTCTGCGGAATCTCACAAGTTTCCCACGGCTCATCTTCCAAAAGCTTAAGCATCAGAGCCAGGCCATGTTTACAGGGAAACTGACGGCTGGGACAGCTGCAGCGGCAGACAGGCGCTGCTTCATCTATGAAATCGACGGATACGCTGTAAACGGAACTTCCGCTTCCCCTGCAGTCTCCCATGTAAAAGGTGTCGTCGGCGGAGCGGGCCAGGTGTGTAAATCCGCCGCTCTTTACAATCTTCTTTGCATTGGCCACAGCACTCGCGTTCGGCGCCATGGCTGCGATCTGTTGTTCGGTCAGATGCTTCATGATGCGGTCCTCCTGATTGGTACATTCTTTCATTCCCGCGTGGGAATTTGACTGATAATATTTTCACGAATCAGATTGCTATGATAAGAGTATAGCACATATATGGCGGTTTTTTAACAAAAAATTTCCCGGAAGCGTTCGTGCAGCTTCCAGAGAATTTAGTGTAATTTTAAGATTTACGATTTATTTGCTTTTAAAAGAGACTTATACTGAATAAAAAGTTCATCCAGGTTATCAGCCATTGTACTTCCGGAGGCATGATAAAACTTCGAACCATCCATAAAAAATAATGCGGGAACTTCATTTACGCCTTACTCCAGGCTAAAGTTACTGTTGTATGGTGAGTTTTACCGGAATTAAAGGTTTGGCTCGTCTCTGCACTAATCTCTAAAAATTATTATTAAAGACTCAACAACTATTGCAATCAAAATAATTAAAACATATGTTCCGAATTGAGACTTTACTATATTAAACCAGGAAGCATGGGTCTTAATTCTTTCTCCAATAATCATTGCAGCAAATATGAATATAAATCCCAAATTGTTTATTATGATTTTTTTGTTCATATAACCTAGTCCTTATAGTCCTTTGCATATGCAGTGGTGGTAACGCTGTCAATCGCTGTCGCATAATTACTATCCGTATAAAAAGCATGCTTAATGTACAACCGATATTATTTTTGGCATGCCTTCCACCTGCCTGCAAACGAAACATACAGAATGTAAACAGGATAATAAAAGACTCCTTACCTTCTCCAATCAAAAAACCAATCGCCAAGATTAATAATAGCTTTGATACATTTTCCAGAAAGAGTGTCATGCCATATTCTATAATGACGTTTTCTTCTGGTGTTTTTTGATTGATATGATTCAGCCTTTGACAAATTGCTGATAATAATTCGGAAATATTCATTGGTATCACCTCTTAAGTAACAGTATAGAAAAAATTTAGTTTAAAAAAAGTTTTTGCAGTAAACGTTGCAAAATTCTGCATGAACGTAAATTGGATCTAAAAACAGTGAAAATTAATAAAATATCAGATAACTTATCATCTTTACTTTTTCATGGCGAGGGAATAAAATAAAAAAAAGGGAGGTGGCATATTATGTTGGTATATTCATTTTATTTGATTTGCGGAAGCCTGTGCTGCTATATTGCCTGCATGTTTTTATTACCAAATAAATTGCTTTTGGGACAAAAAATCATAATATTTGCATATATTTTGCTGGTCTCATGTTTTTTAGAACAATATATTGGACAGATGATATCTCTTGTAAGCATAACGGGTATTATGCTGTTACTTACCGTTTTTACCCACGGTGATCTTTTGTGTCTCATCTGTTCGCTTACCGGATATTTATATGCGGTAGCCTTCAACTATTTGTTCCAATGGGCGTTTAATTCAGTTTTTCACGTGAGTACAGAAAATTGGTTTTCGGTTTTTTACTGTATCTTCTGTGGTGTAACAACAAAGCTATTGGGAAATTTTCTGCATTTAAGGCTGAAAGAAAATGAATTGCTTCACGAACGCAGATTGATGTCAGGATTGTTTGCCTATCTGGTCGTGCTTACATCACTTTTTATTTTGAATATCTCATACGGTGGGGCTCTGGGATATAGCTATGGTGTCATTGCTTTAAGCGGAATTATATTTCTTTCGCTGTTTTTGCTCACAGTTTTTTTGCTGCTCGAAATTTATGAAAAAGCATTGCAAATTCAGCAAAAGAAAAGTCAATTGGCTCAATTTGAAAATTTACAGCTTTACACTAAAAAAATAGAAGAATCTTATGGAGCCATGCGCAGGTTTAAACACGATTACTTAAATATCCTCACAACGTTAGAGCTGTTCATAAAAGAAGGCGATCTGCCGGGTCTGAAGGAATATTATTTTAACAAAATTTTGTCTGCCAGGCACGGACTTGCAGCATCAGATACAAAACTGGAGTCGTTAAGCAGGATTGAGAATACGGAGCTGAAGAGCCTGGTTTCATCAAAATTAATTTATAGTATGGAACTTGGAATTCATACAGATATTGAAGTGAAAGAACCTGTCGGGGAGCTTTTTATAGATTCCCTGGACCTGGCAAGAGTATTGGGGATTTTTTTAGATAATGCGATTGAAGCCGCACTGGAAACGGATGAAAAAGGTCTTAGATTTTGTATGGTATATACAGACGATGTACTGAAGGTTATCATACAAAATACTTCAAAGCCGCTTACTGTGAGTATTTACGAGCTTAATCAGCAAGGGATTTCAGGAAAAGGGGAAAATCGTGGAATAGGGTTGTTTAATGCCGAAAAGCTTTTGACCGGATATTCGAATGTTGTATGGGATACTGTTTATGAAAAACCATGGTTTTCGCAGAGACTGATGATAACACGCTGTAATTAAGGAGAGAGGTTATGATAAATATTTATCTGTGTGAGGATGACCAGGTTCAGTTAGATTGCTGGAAGAATAGGATTGAAAAGTATCTCATGATACACAATATGGATATGGAACTGTTTTGCTGGACGAAAGATCCCTTAGTCTTGCTTGCATTCCTGGAAAAATCAGAGTGTGTGGGACTTTATTTTATTGACATTGATTTGAATGCAGACATGAATGGTCTGGAACTTGCAGTAAAAATACGAAAGCATGATCCACGGGGATATATTGTGTTTATTACAACTCATGATGAGATGGCGCCGTTGACATTTAAACTTAAGGTAGAGGCTATGGATTTTATCTTGAAGGATGAACCAGACCAATTTGAGAAGAAAATCTGTTCCTGTCTGGAGGCTGCTCATGCCAATTATTACAGGCATTTACAGGCCGGAAACAGAGCGCTGGTCATAAAAGACGGTCCGGATTCTATCCTTATGAATCAAGATGATATACTGTTTATTACCTGTGGTCATAATTCCCATACGATTGTCATATACACCTGGAATGGAGTAAGGCGGCTGTCAGGAACTTTAAAAGAAATAAAAACTCGTCTGAACCGTTATTTTTGCTATTGCAGCCGATCCGCAATTATTAATATTAAAAATATGGAGATTTATTTACCGGGGGAAAGAAAAGTGCAAATGAAAAACGGTGCGTTTTGTGACGTGTCATTTCGTATGGCTGGAGAGATTCAGCGCCGTATAAAAGAACTGGGGTAATATTCTTGAGACAGTCCGCCCGCACACGTTCCAAATCCCTGTCCGATATATATCACCGCAGTCTTTTTATCAAATAATTCTGCCAACGCTCCTGCGAACAGCTGAAACAGAATGGTAAGGCTGGAATTAACGCCATAAATGACAGCCGCAGAGAATAATTTTCAAGTTTCTCTATAAATTCCCTTCCTCTTCCCCAAACACATACTTCCGAATAGCCCATGCCACGCCGTCTTCGGCGTTGGATTTCGTTACATATTTGGCCCTTTTACGGATACAGTCCATGGAATTGTCCATAGCCACGGTCCAGCCGAATTCCGGAGTAAACATGGAGATGTCATTGTCGCTGTCGCCGAGAACCATGACGTCATTCAGGGAGATTCCCTTTGCCGCAGCGTAGGTCTTCAATGCGTTGCCCTTCTGTGCGGCAGTGTTGGTCAGTTCGATATTATTGGGAAATGAGGAGGCGGCAGCTAAATCCGGGTAGTTGGTAAATGCCTCTTTCATGCGGATTACCAGATCGCAGTCCAAGTCGTTCCCACAGATTTTGTAGATATCCGCATCTGCGGGAATTTCACCCAAGTCCCGGACGAAGGTCATGGTGTCCATGCGCTCTTTGGCGGCAGCCCGGATTTCGTCGGGAATTTCTCCCGAAAATGGGGCACGGCCATTTAAAAAGTCGTAAAGCTCCAGGATTTTTCTCTCCGGATCGGCAGTGGAGTAGCGGCCATGAGAGGTCAGAACATCCATAGCAGCCCCGAACTCTCCGAAAACGTGGCTGATATCCTTTAAATTCTGTTTGTTCAGTGGAAGATTCGCCATTTGTGTTCCGGCCTGGTCATAAATGACGGCCCCGCTCAAACAGATATAGCCACAGGTAATGCCGCAGCTGTCCATCATTCCTTTTGCGTCGTGGTGGTCACGGCCGCTGCAGATTAAAAATTCCACGCCATAGTCGGACAGACGGTGAATCGCGTCGATGTTGGCCTGAGAAATATTAGTATATGGGTCAAGAAGGGTGCCATCCATATCGGAGGCAATCAGTCGAATGCTCATTGGTACATGCTCCTTTATTGGTAAATGGTGATAAATAAGATTCCTTTCCATAGCTTATACTAAAAAGAGATATTCGTCAATGAAGAAACTGGTTCTGGCCGCAGCCATAGAAAAAACAGATTACAATTCAGAGGCCGGCAGGGCCGTGAACGAAAGTAAAAAATAGTGCTTGACCGTGACCTGACGTCACCCTGTATACTCCAGTTAGCAGAGTAAATGGTTAGCCACATAAAGGGTTAGCTGAGTATAAGCCTGGCTATGTAAAAATCAGGAGGAAAAGGAATGGGCGGTTTTAAGTTTGAGCAGTGCGGGAACATAGAAGGGCTTTATCTCGTGGAGCCTCAGGTGTTCTCGGATGAGAGAGGATATAACCTTGAGGCATACCATGCAGGCAGCTTCCGGGATGCGGGGCTGGACATGGTATTTGTGCAGGACAATTTATCCATGTCTGCGAAGGGGACGCTCAGAGGGATGCATTTTCAAAAAAACTATCAACAGGGAAAGCTGGTCTGTGTCGTGAGCGGAGAGGTGTTTGACGCAGTGGTCGATATCAGAGACGGATCCAGGACGTATGGCCAGTGGTTTGGTACCGTACTTTCCGCAGTAAAGAAGAACATGCTGTATGTACCGGAAGGCTTTGCACATGGCTTTCTGGTGCTTTCAGATACTGCTGTTTTTTCTTATAAGCTGTCCGATTATTACCATCCGGAGGATGAGAGCGGCATTCCGTGGAATGATGAAACCATTGGAATCCGGTGGCCCATTCCGAAGGACATGACGATTCTAACCTCGGAACGGGACAGCCGTCATCCGGCTTTTGGTGAAGGAAGCGCTTTGAAGCCGAAAAAGAACCGGAAAACAATGGAGGCGACGGTCCATGCAAATGTAATGGATGAGACGAGTCGTGGCAGGATTTAGAAATTCTTTCAAAATAATGAATAGGGTAGATTGTTTGAGGATGTTTATGGTATACTAGGAACACTTAGTGAGGCAGAAAACCACGCATAGAAAGAGTAAAATATAATGAAGCCACATACATTTGCAGTCTGCGCATACCGCGATTCTCCATATTTAGAGGCGTGTATCCGTTCCCTGAAGGGGCAGAGCGTGCCGACGGATATTATTCTCTGTACTTCCACACCCAGCCCCTATATTATGGATATGGCGGACAAGTACGGCATTCCCGTTCATGTGCGCGAAGGAAAGAGCAGGATCATGGATGACTGGAATTTTGCGTACCACATGGCAGATTCCCGTTTCGTGACCATTGCACATCAGGACGATATGTATCAGAAGGATTATGTAAAGCTGCTTCTGGAGTCCTGGAAGCGGTATCCCGATATGACGCTGTTTACCGGCGGGTATACGGTGGTGAAGAAGGATACGCTTGTAAAGTTTGAAAAAGTAGAGTTCATCAAGCGTTTTCTGCGGCTGCCGCTGCGGCTCCGTCTGCTCAGCCACCTGCGGGCTGTCAAGAGGAGCGTGCTGCTGTTCGGAAACTCCATCTGCTGTCCGGCATGTACGTACAACAAGGAACTTCTGGGAGAACCGCTCTTTGATTCGCCGTACCAGTTCGCGTTGGACTGGGACACGCTGTGGAAGCTGGCGGAGCGAGGCGGCCGCTTTATCTGCATAGAACGGCCGTTAATGTATTACCGGGTCCACGAGGAGGCCACAACGAAGGCCTGTATTAAGGACAACAGCCGGGCGCGGGAGGAAGCGGAGATGTTTGCAAAGATGTGGCCTAAGCCGGTTGTGAAGCTTCTCATGCATTATTACCGCAGAGCATATGAGGAATATGAGTAACAGTTCAGACGGCGTAAAATCAGTGCAAAGGCGGGCGTTAAGCTTGCTTATAAGACCGTTTTTGCACTGATTATTCCATCGGATGGACATTCGATGCTTCTTGACCGTTTTTTCGGTCAAGAAGATGAGCCGTCTGAACTGTTACAAGATGAGGGATGACATGAGATATTTGACAT
>OHJF01000724.1_pt1 | contig 11231 bp, 10 predicted proteins | sample 1568521 | NCBI WGS metagenome assembly OHJF01 (sample SAMEA3879570, study PRJEB24766) | human gut metagenome | biome: human-associated habitat; feature: feces | place: USA | collected 1985/1987 | reverse complement strand
CCATCACTGACTCCCCACCTAAATATTACTGGTAACTCAGTGCTGCATACGCATCCAGCATTCCGCCGCTCACCATTTTCCCGCTTAACTGGTCCATCTTTCTGCTGGAGTTCAGCAGTATGTTTTTCACGTCGGACAGTGAAATCTCGGGGCGGTAGGAGTAGAGCATGGCGGCGACTCCGGTCACCATGGGGGCGGCCATGGAAGTGCCGCTCATGAAACCGTAATTATTGCCCGGCAATGTGCTGACAATATAGGTTCCGGGGGCCGCGATATCCACGCTGGCGGCTCCGTAGTTGGAGTCACGGCTCAAGCTTCCGTCGAATAACAAGTTGGCAACGGAGATTACGTTGTCAAATGGGAATGACGCGGGATAGACCGGGTAAATGTCGGTGTCGTATCCCTTTCCGGCAATGCCGCCGTTGCCGCAGGCCACGATGAACAGCATCTTCGAATTCTGCATGGTCTGGGCCAGCGCCTCGTTATAAGCGGAGGTTCCCATGCTTAAGTTACAGATGGCGGCACCGTTGGCTTCCGCGTAGCGAATCGCCTGGATGACCGAGTCGGGCGAACCCGTTCCGTCACTGCCGCCTAATGCCTTTAAGGACATAATCTTTACGTAATTGTTGTCGGTGATGCCGGCGATTCCGTAGGAACCGCGGACCGCGGCGATGGTGCCTGCGGCGTGGGTGCCGTGGCTGTCTTCTTCGCCTACAAAGATCTGGCTGTTGCCGGAATAGAAGTTCCAGCCGTGAACATCGTCCACGTAACCGTTTCCGTCGTTGTCAATTCCATCACCAGGAATTTCTCCGGGATTCGTCCACATGGCGCCCGAAAACTCCTGATGGTTATAATCGACGCCTGTGTCGATGATGGCTACAACCACGGACCGTTTGTTTTCCGACTGGTCATAGAGATCCCAAGCCGGGCGGATATTGATATCGACACCCGTTACCGCATCGGTAACCGTGGACTCGAAGTCGCCGGGACCAAGGCCCGGAAGGCCGAAACCGCCTTTGCCGCCGGAATAGATATTGTCAGCGGCCTGGAACTTTGCTTTTATCTCGACGAGCTGAAATTCCCCGTCATTCTTTAATCCCCATTGGTAGGTGGCAAACTGGTCAGCCGGGGATAAATTGACAAGTCCTGGCCCCAATGCGAAGGTCTGCAGGGACTGGCCGCTCTGGCTGACGGACAGCATGTCTCCCTGTGCCGCCTTCCAGGAGGCCGTTCTATTACTTCCGGAATCGGAAATGGATCCGGAAGCGGAATCGGAAGTGGATGCAAAAGTCCATGGGATCACTGCAGACACGGCGATGGCAAGGGCTAAAGAAAGACTGACTGCGCGCGTTCTTTTCTTCATTCTGATGATTCTCCTTATGCGAGGAACATTTTTCTTTAGTATACCATAATCCCGGAGCAAAGGCGTGGAAAAATATGTGAAAATTCCCTTAATATTTTCTCAGCAGGCTGTGAACTGTAACCTCACCAGACCGGCCAGTGCGGTGGCAAGCGCCTCGTGGCCCTCTTTTGTAAGGTGCATATAATCGATTTTATTGTTTTCTTTTACGACGGTATTGGCGTCGAAATAGTGGCAGCCCATCAACTCTGCGATTTTTCTGTATTCTTCGGCGAGACCTTCTGATTTTTCCGCACAGCCGCGGCCCATCGTAGCACCTACCGCTGTGGCCTCGTACTCTTTTTCGATGTTCTTGGGAGCGACCACAAGGATATTGGGCTTCTTATCCCGCCAGCAGTCGGTGGTGGCGATGGCCTTTGCGATGAGACGCTTGAGGCCCAGCGCAATGCAGGCGGCGGATGCGCCGAAACGTTCCTTGGTATCATTGGTTCCCAGCATGATGATCAGCAAATCTACGGGTTCGTGGCTCATGAGGCATGGGTAAATATAATCCAGCCCGGACAAGCCCTCGTGGATCGGATCGTTAAAACAGGTGGTCCGGCCAGACAGGCCTTCCTCGAGAACGAGATAATCTTCTCCCAGCTTCTGTTCCAGGAGACGCGGCCAGCGCTCATTTTCATCAAAACGGCCGTCGTTCGCAGCACAGTACCCGTGGGTATTGGAATCTCCGTAGCATACAATGTGTTTTTTCATGATGTCCTCCTCCTAAATAGTTAAATACTCCGCCGCAGCTGCCAAATACTTATGCAGGCATGGCATCCGGCTCGCTGCCTTCGGAAATAAAAAGAGAGGATGCAGCCTGCAAGCAGGTACATCCTCTCAGACTGATTTTTAAAGTCTTTATAAATCTTTCGTATCCTCGACTGCTTTCCTGATATCGTGGTAGAGCTCTACCAGCTTCGGATCATCCAGTGCAACCGGAAGGAATGGAAGTCTTGGATCGCCCATCGGACAGCCGTCCAAGGAGATGATTCCCTTTACTGCGCCGTGCATGGACGGGAAGGAGCAGAGACGGTAAATGAGCGGGGTAACCAGATTCTGCACTTCTCTGGCCTTTTCCCATTCGCCGCGGTTAACCAGTTCGTCCATCTTTAAGTATAACTCAGGCATGGCACCGTATGTACCGCCGATACCGGCATCAGCGCCCATCAGGCGTCCTGCGATGAACTGCTCGTCCGGTCCGTTGAATACGATGAAATCCTTGCCGCCGGCCAGCTTAAAGCGCAGGATATCCTGTGCCGGGTCGGAGGAGCATTTTACGCCGGCAACGCGCTCGTTTTCCAGCATACGGCCGAACAGCCCCATGGACAGATTGAATCCGGTCAGCTGCGGGATATTATAAATGAAGAAAGGAAGATCGGCAGCCTCGGTAATTTTTGTCCAGTGCTGGTATACACTTTCCTCACCCATGTGGTAATATACACAGGGAACTGCGGATGTAGCATCGGCGCCTACAGCCTCCGCATGCTTGGCGAGTTCGGCGGAATGTCTCGTATCAGGACAGCCTACATGGACGATGATATTCATGCGTCCTGCCGCTTCCTTTACAACAGTCTCCGTCACGGCCTTTCTTTCTTCCGTATCCAGAAGGAAGCCTTCGCCCGTACTGCCGCAGACATACATCTGCTTAATACCTTTGTTACAGAAATAGTTTACAACGGCCTTTGTCGCCTCTAAATCAACATCGCCGTTTTTGTCGAACGGAGTGTTGAGCGCAACAGTAACGTTTTTGAATTTGTTGACATCATACTTGGACATAATACATACCTGCCTTTTCAATTATTATAATAATTCAACAGTATCTGTGTGTATCATATCATCATTACTGGCAGAAATCAATAAAAATAAAAACTTTTTTTTATTTAATGTTTGTATTGAAAATATTTTTTATACGTGCTATGATTAAAACAGTTAAAAATCCCAAAAATCAGTAAAAAATACAAGAGGGGGTATCTAATATGGATTATTCAGTACTGGAACGGGTCAGAGGTGGTCTGATCGTATCCTGCCAGGCATTAAAGGAAGAACCGCTGTACAGTTCTTACATTATGTCCAGAATGGCATATGCGGCCAAAGAGGGCGGCGCGGTCGGCATCAGAGCTAACACGGTCGCAGATATTGTGGAAATTAAGAAAACGGTAGATCTTCCGGTAATCGGCATTATTAAGGAAGTTTACGGGGACTGTGACGTATATATCACACCGACCATGAAGGAAGTCGATGCGCTTGTGGAGTGCGGCGTGGATATTATTGCCACGGACTGCACCAACCGCATCAGACCGGATGGAAAGACTCTGGACGAGTTCTTCGCAGAAGTACGCGCCAAATATCCGGATCAGCTTTTTATGGCAGACTGTTCCTGTTATGAAGAAGGTCTTCATGCCGCACAGATCGGACTTGATCTGGTTGGCACAACGATGAACGGCTATACGGATTATACAAAGGGAGCTAAGCTTCCTGATTTTGATTTGATGAAGCATCTCGTTGAGACCTGCGGCAAGCCGGTTATCGCGGAAGGCGGAATCTGGACGCCGGAGCAGTTAAAGGCGGCTCTTGATACCGGTGTGCTGGCGGCAGTTGTAGGTACCGCGATCACGAGACCGAGGGATATCACAAGACATTTTGTGGCTGCGATACAGTAAAGAATAGTTAGGTATGACGGACAAAGAGGCCAGAAAAGTTAGTTTCTTTGTCCTTTTTCTATCAGGAGGAGATTGTTATGAGGATTGCGGCACTGGATATCGGGGGCACCTCCATCAAGTCTGGAATCTGGAACGGACAGGACATTGTGGGGGTGAAGGAGCATGCCACCAATGCCAGGAACGGCGGAAGGTATGTGATGGAGCGGGCTGTGGAGATTCTCCGTCAGTACGATGACTTTGAGGCCATCGGGATCAGCACTGCCGGCCAGGTGAATTCTGCGGATGGCTATATCCGCTACGCCAATGAAAACATACCCGGTTATACGGGGATGAAGGTGCGGGAGATCATGGAACGCGAGTTTCATGTGCCTGTCGCTGTAGAGAATGACGTCAACGCGGCAGCCATCGGAGAAGGCCAGTTTGGAGCGGGAAGAGACTTTCAGGATTTTCTCTGTATCACCTACGGGACCGGAGTCGGCGGCGCCATTGTCATGAATAAGGGAATCTATACGGGAAGTGCCTGCTCGGCGGGAGAGTTCGGCGGTATTATGATCCATCCGGAGGACAGTGTGTACGGGGAACCTTTCTGCGGATGCTACGAGAAATACGCTTCCACTACAGCGCTGGTGCGGAGGGCTATGGCCTACAACCGGGACCTGGACAATGGAAGAAAGATATTTGCCAGACTGGACGATCCGAAGGTGAGAGACATTGTGAACAGCTGGATCGATGAGATCGTGTACGGGCTGATTTCTGTTATTCATATTTTTAACCCATCCTGTATCGTCTTAGGGGGCGGTGTCATGGCGCAGCCCTATATTCTGAAAGAGGTGAAGCAGAAGGCTTCTGCGAGAATCATGAGCAGCTTCCGCAATGTGGAACTGCGCCAGGCGGAACTGGGCAACCGTGCCGGATTGATGGGCGCGGCGTATCTGGCCGGTGCACTCTTAGAACAGAACGGCCGGACTGAAGTGCAATAAGCAGAACTGATGCAGGCCAAAGTGAAATAAGCATAATTGTTTTGAGAACAAATGAAATACTACAATACTGTATACAATATCACGAAGGAATCTTTTGGATATTTGTAAACCGGATAAAAAATACATAAAATAAAAAATGGAAAAAATTTTTTTCTATTCAATGTTGACAAAATAAATTTTCGGTAATATAATGTGTTTATCAACAACAAGGGCGTGACGGATGAAGGACAAATGATCCATTGCGCCTTTTTATTTTAAAAAAGGAGGAAGTATTGCATGAAATTGAAAAAAATCTTTTCTTTAGGACTGGCTGCGGCAATGACGGCATCTTTGCTGGCAGGCTGTGGATCCGGTAACCCGGCGAGTTCCACTACAGCTGCCACCGCGGGGGGACAGGCAGATACGACAGCCGCACCGGCAGAGCCGGCAGCAGCGGGGGAATCGGGTGTTCTCTACAGTAACGGCGGCCCTACTGAGTTCTTCGAGACACCGTGGCTCAATCCTGGTACATACACATATAACAAAACCCTGTACGCACATCTGATCTTTGCCGATGAGAACCTGGCGCCGGTAACCGGTGAAGGCGATCTGGCTAAATCTTACGAGATGTCCGACGATGGAATGACACTGACCTTTGAGTTAAGAGATAATATTTTCTGGCACGACGGCGAAGCGATTACAGCAGACGATATTCAGTGGAGTATCGAGTATGCGCTTAAGACAACGGTGTTAAACTCCGTATTCCGTTCCACATTTGAAGCATTAAAGGGTGCGGCAGCTTATGAAGACGGCAGCGCCGAGCACATCGAAGGAATTGCCGTAGATGGCAGCAAGATTACACTGACCTTTGAGAAAGTCGCACCGGATGCACTGCTGACATTTACGCAGTTTGCTCCTCTGCCTAAGAAGTATTTGGCGGATACGATCTCCTTACAGCAGGCCAAGTATTTCCAGAGCCCGGTTGGTTCCGGCCCATTCATGGTAGATGAAGTTCAGATGAACAACTACACCACATTGAAGCCGTTTGACAAGTACTATGGCGGAACCGCGAACTTCACTATTCACTTAAATCCGAGTGCAGGCGACAGCGATGCGAACTTCGTAACGAATGCGAAGGCAGGCAAGCTGGATTACGCTTACACCAAGAACATTGCCGATGTCAAGGCGCTGGAGGGAACACCTGGACTTACCATCGACACCGTAAATGTGCGTTATACCCGTCTCCTGTATTTAAACAAGTTTGACAAAAAGGACGGCAAGAAGGCGCCTCTGGCAGACGAGAAAGTACGCCAGGCCATCGCTTACGCACTTGACATGAAATCCATCTTAGACGGCGTTTTCGAGGGCGCAGCACTTCCTGCAAACAGCCTGACACCAGACGGAGCGGACAAGGCAGACGGACTGAACAATTACGACTACAATCCGGAAAAAGCAAAAGAACTGTTAAAGGAAGCAAACTGGGATCCGAATACAGAGCTTGATGTTGTTTATTACTATACGGATCAGATGACACAGGATCTTATGGCTATCATTCAGCAGTACCTTGCAGAAGTAGGCATTAAGATGAACGCAAGACTGGTAGAAGGCGATCTGGCAACCATTCTCTGGAAAGCTCCGGAAGATCCGGTCAACGGACCGAGCGCAGTAGACTGGGATATGTGCTACGCAGCCAATGCAGCGTTATCCTTACATGAGTACTATGACAGATATCAGACCGGTTATTCCATCAACTCTCATACACCGAGCGATCCGAAGTTAGACGAACTCATCGCAGCCACCAACGCTTCCGTAGATGCAGAGGTACAGAGAAAGGCATTCTTCGAATTACAGAAGTACGAGAATGAGACATTATTCGAGCTTCCGCTTTACTATCAGCCAATCTTCCTGCTTCAGAGCGACAAGATTGTAAAGGGTGCAAAGCTTGGCAACCCGCAGTTTAACTATAACTGGGATATTCAAAACTGGGAAATCAAGTAACACTTAGGAGGTGCTGTTAAGGGATTGTATATTATGTACAGTCCCTTAACTTTTAAGAAAGGTGATAAAATGGCAAAATACACAATTAAAAAAATTCTTGGTATGATTCCCATGCTGTTGATCATTACGTTTATCATTTACTGGCTTCTGGATTTGACACCAGGCGATCCCGTTTCGTACCTGATGGACCCGGAGGCGCTTGCGAGGCTGACCGCCGAGCAGGTAGCGGCGCTGCGCGCACAGTATGGACTTGATGATCCTTTTTTTGTCCGCTATTTTAAATGGCTGGGCCGCCTGCTGACCGGAGACTTTGGCTACAGTTCTTCCAGCGGTGTGCCTGTAATCCAGATTATGGCGGAACGGCTTCCGGCCACTCTTGAACTGGCCGTGGCGGCACTCTGCATCTCCACCGTATTAGGAAGTGTTCTCGGTGTTCTCGGCGCAATCTACAAGGGAACCATCGGCGACAACGTTCTGACCGTAGCCGGTATGATCGGCGTATCCATCCCTCAGTTCTTCTTCGGTGTCTGTGCAATCTTAATCTTCGCATTAAATTTAGGATGGCTGCCGGTTGGCGGCCGGACGGATCCGACCGTGGTCAATTTTGCAGGGCGAATCAAGTATCTCGTCATGCCGGCTCTCGTTCTGGGAATCTCCATGACGGCAGGTGTCATGCGTTACGCCCGAAGCAGCATGCTGGATACCATGAACAAGGACTACATAAAGACGGCCCGCAGCAAAGGGCTCTCTGAATTCAGAGTGAATTTAGTACACGGCTTCCGTGTATCGCTGACTCCTGTTATCGTCCTGGTGGGCTTCCGCCTTCCGACCCTGATCGCAGGTTCCGTAGTTATCGAGACCGTATTCCAGTGGCCTGGAATCGGAAGTGCATTCAATACGGCGGTTCGTTCGCAGAACTACAATCTGGTCATGATGCTGGCGCTGTTATTCGTCTTCATGACACTGTTTGCCAGTACGCTGGTCGACATCCTGACTGCCGCGTTAGACCCGCGTATTAAGCTGGAACGATAGGAGGGACGGAAGATGAGTATAAAATCAAAACAGCTGCATTTAAACCGGAAGTTTGACCAGATCCGACAGATGGAGGAATCCGGAGAACTGAAGAACAAGAAGTCCGGCAACCGGGCGCTACGAAAGCTTTTGAACAACCGTCTTGCCATCGTGGGCGGCGTAATTTTCCTGATCATTCTTCTGGCCTGTATCTTCGCACCGCTTTTAACCGGCTATTCGCCGAAGGCCGTGGATATGAAATCTATTCTGAAGCCGCCGTCAGGCGAGCACTGGTTTGGGACGGATAAGATCGGCCGGGATGTATTTGCGCGAGTCCTGTACGGCGGCCGCATGTCCATCGCGATCGGATTCGGAAGCGCCCTGGGCTGTGCATTTATCGGCGTACTCTTAGGATGCTACAGCGGATACCGCGGCGGCTGGTTCGACAGCCTTATGGTCCGGATCTCCGAGGTGTTCATGTCCATTCCACAGCTGATTCTCGTTATGATGCTGGTTGCGATCATGGGACAGAGTGCGAAAAATATCGTGATTATCTTTATCATCTGCGGATGGGGGTCCTGTTTCCGTATGGCCAGATCCCAGGTGCTCTCCATAAGAGAAGAGGAATACGTACAGTCCTTAAAGGTGTTCGGACTCAATCCGTTTATCATCTGCTATAAGCATATTTTACCGAATGCGTTAAGCCCGATTATTGTCAATGTTACACTGAGTACGGCCATGTTTATCCTGGAGGAGGCTTCCTTAAGCTTCTTAGGCCTGGGCGTTCCGCTGGAGGTCCCGACCTGGGGCAATATTTTAAATGCGGCTCAGGATATGTTCACTCTTCAGAATAACTGGTGGATGTGGCTCCCAACCGGTATTGTGGTTTCCTTATTCGTCATGAGCATCAACTTCATGGGCGACGGCATCAGAGATACCACAGATCCGACACAGCAGGGCTAGGAGGCAGGATATGAGCGATAATGCAGTAATTTCCGTTAAAAATTTAAAGACGTATTTCTATACAAATGAGCGCTGCAACAGGGCGATCAACGGCGTTTCCATGGATATTAAAAGCGGCAAGACACTCTGTATCGTAGGAGAGTCGGGCTGCGGCAAGAGCGTGACGGCTACTTCCATCATGCAGCTGCTTCCCAAGCTTTCCAGGATTGAGGAAGGGGAAATCATCTATCACAGCGGAGACAAGCGCGGTGATATTAAGATCCACGAACTGGAAAGAAACGGAAAAGAGATGAGGGATATCCGCGGCAAGGATATCGCCATGATTTTCCAGGATCCCATGACGGCGCTGAACCCGGTCTACACGATCGGATGGCAGATTGAGGAGATGATCCGTTCCCATAACAAGAACGTATCCAAGAAGGAGGCCAGGGAAACAGCCTTAAAGCTTCTGACCGACATGGGAATCCCCAATCCTCAGAAGAGAATCGACCAGTATCCCCACGAATTCTCCGGCGGTATGAGACAGCGTGCCATGATCGCCATGGCCATGAGCTGTAATCCGAAGGTCCTGATCGCCGATGAACCGACTACGGCTCTCGATGTGACCATACAGGCCCAGATTTTCGAACTGATGGATCATTTAAAGAAGAATTACAACACGGCTATCATGCTGATTACCCACGACATGGGAGTTGTCTGCGAGCTGGCCGACGATGTCGCCGTCATGTACATGGGCAATATCATCGAAAGCGGCTCTGCGGAGGAGGTGCTGGATCACCCCACGCATCCGTACACGAGAGCGCTGTTAAAGTCCATCCCTGTTCTGGGAAGGGGCGCCGAACAGGACATCAACCCGATCAAGGGTTCCACGCCGGATCCGTACAACAGGCCGCCCGGATGCCAGTTCGCGCCGCGGTGCGACTACGCCTGCCCGGAATGCGACAAATGCATGCCTGAAGAGGTACAGCTTGGCGGAACTCACATGGTACGATGTGCACGGTATCAGGAGGTGACAAACGATGGCAGATAAGAATCATGATAAGAATAAAGAAGCGCTGCTTACAATCAAAGGCTTAAAAACGTATTTTCCGGTCAAGGGCGGCTTTATGGGAAAGACTCAGAGCTACGTCCAGGCCGTCAACGATATTGATTTGACCATCTATAAAGGGGAGACCCTGGGGCTGGTAGGAGAGTCCGGATGCGGAAAGACGACGCTGGGCAAAACCATCCTTCAGCTCTATAAGCCGACCGAAGGAGAGATGGTCTACGAATTTGAGAACGGCCCCCGCAATCTGGAGAAGCTGACCAGTAAGGAGATGGATGAGGCCAGAAAGAAGATTCAGATCGTTTTTCAGGATCCTCAGTCTTCCTTAAACCCGTCCTTTACGATCTACCAGTCCCTGTCAGACCCGCTGAAGAAATTCGGCATCAAGACGAAAGAGGAGAGAAGGAAGATCATCGGCGATCTGCTGGAAGCCGTAAATATGCGGCGGGAATACATGGACCGTTATCCCCATGAGTTCTCCGGCGGCCAGAGACAGCGTATCGGCATCGCCAGGGCGCTGTGCATCAACCCTGAGCTTGTGATCTGTGACGAGGCGGTCAGCGCGCTCGACGTATCCATACAGGCTCAGGTATTAAACCTGTTAAAGAAACTGAAGGAAGAGCGCAATCTGACCTATATCTTCATCACCCACGATTTGAGCGTGGTGGAGTATATCAGCGACAGAATCGCAGTCATGTATCTTGGCAGAATCGTGGAGCTGGCTGAGGCGGATGAGCTGTACCGCAATACCGTTCATCCATACACCCAGGCCCTTCTCTCCGCGATTCCGGTTGCGGATATTCATCATAAGAAAAAGAGGATCATTCTGGAGGGTGATGTGCCTTCCCCGATGAATCCGCCCAGCGGCTGCCATTTCCACGGAAGGTGCAGCCAGTGTCAGGAAATCTGTAAGAACCAGAGGCCGGAACTTAAGAAATATGACATTGACGGGCGTGAACACTACGTCGCCTGCCATTTTGCAGAGGAAAATATCAAACATGCGGCTGAAAAACGAAATAAAATGTGATGTGCTTGTCATGGGGGCCGGGATCGCGGGCATTATGGCTGCGATCTCAGCCGCCGAAGCGGGGGCAGATGTCTGTATCGTAAGCGGTACGTGCATCTGCTCCGGCTCCAGTTTTTATCCGGGGACATGGGGCCTGGGGCTCGTGGGAATTCGAAAGATCGGAAGA
>OHJF01000718.1_pt1 | contig 11432 bp, 8 predicted proteins | sample 1568521 | NCBI WGS metagenome assembly OHJF01 (sample SAMEA3879570, study PRJEB24766) | human gut metagenome | biome: human-associated habitat; feature: feces | place: USA | collected 1985/1987 | reverse complement strand
TACCGTTCTGGGTGAGGGTGGAATCGCCAATTACCCCGTCCAGTCCCACCTCGCAGCCGGCGGCCGTCGTCACTCGGAACTGGGCCCCGGCGAGAGGCTGGCCCGTGGCGCTGTCCCGTTTCTGGATGATCAGCTCACCCTTCGGCTGATTCTTAAAAGTGAGGCTGACCGTCCGGCCCTCTTTGATCTGCACGGTCTGGGCCTGGGTATCGATGAGGTAGCCCGGAGGGGCCTGGGTTTCCGTCACCACCACGCTCTTTCCGGGCTGGAGGCCGGAGATCAGGATCTCACCATTTTCGTCCGTCCGGTAGATGCCGTTGGAGTCCCCAATGAGGGTGCCGTCCGCATAGGTGACCTTGAACTCTGCGTCAGGCAGGGTCACGCTGGGGTTGGCCGAGCACACCTTGCGGATCAGGAGGTTCCCGTCCGGCATGTTTTCAAAGCGGACAGTGATGACACTCTGCTCCCCGTTGTCTGCCAGGTAGACGGTCTCGGAGGACTGGATGATGCTGTACCCGTCCGCCGGATCCACCTCCTCCACGATGTACGATCCTGGCTTCAGGCCCGTCCAGATGGCCATGCCGTTGGAGCCGGTCACCTTCTGTCCGATCACGGTGCCGCCGGTACCGGAGGCGCCTCCCAGGTAGCGGAGCTGGAAGGTGGCCCCGCCCAGGGCCTCGCCGGTGACACTGTCATATTTCTCCACCACAATGGCGTTGAGGGGGACATTTTGGAAGGTCACCGTCCTGTCCCTGCCGCTGGTGATGTAGAACTCCTGGGTGGTGGGTTCTTTGATGGTGAAGCCGGGGGCGGGTTCCAGCTCCGTCACCCGGTACCAGCCGCCTCGCAGGTCCTCCAGCACGATCTGGCCGCTGGCGTCAGTGAAGTAGGTCCCCAGGTCGTTCAGCTCGCCGGTGTCGGTGCCATTGCTTCCGTACCAGACCTGGAATTTGGCCCCCTGGATGGGGCTGCCGGTAATGCTGTCCACCTTTTGGATGGTAAGGGTGGGCTTTTTGTGGTTCTCGAAGTAGACGGTGTGGTTCCGGTTGGGATAGAGGGTGACCAACTGGGGCTCCGCGTCCATGAGATAAGGGGAGGGAACCGATTTTTCTGAAATTTGATACACCCCGGGCAGCAGATTTTCCAGGGTGGCCGTTCCGTCTGCCCCGGTCTTGATTTCATCCACGCTGTGGCCGTCCGCCGCTTCCACCAGGAATACGGTATCCGGCACGGGCTCCCCGGTGTCGGCATCCCGCTTCACCACCGTCAGGTTGGGGCGGATGTCGTTCTCTAGGATGATCGTGGAGGTCTTGCCGGGGAACAGCTCCACATGGCGTTCCACCGGGTCGCTGATGTGGTCTGAGGTGGTGTCCAGCTCCTTGACCGAATACACCACTGGCTCCAAGCCGGAAATCAGGATTTCGCCGTTTTCATCAGTGGTGCGGTCCAGGTAGTGGGTGCCGTCCTCAATTTTGGCGATGCGGAAGGTGACCCCAGCCAGCCGGGAACCGTCCGCACTCAGCTTGATGAGGTGCAGGGAGGGCTGGACGGAGTTGGTGAACACAAACCGGGCTGTCTGGTTGGCCTCCAGTTGGATGATGCGCTGGGCCTCATCAATGATGTAGCCGGGGCAGTCCAGTTCCGTCACCACATAAGCTCCGGTGGGCAGTTCAGACAGGTCGATTTCGCCGTTTTGGTCGGTAACAAATTCCGCCGGGCCAAAGCTGCCGTCCACCGCCTCAATGCGGAACTTGGCGTTGGGGATCACCTTGGAGGGGTTGGCGCTGTCCACCTTGACCAGCCAGATCCCGGGCTTCTGGTCGTTAAAAAAGTAGAGCTCCTTAATACTGTCTCCGGCCTTCAGTTCAATTTCCTGCGGGGTGAAATCCACCAGATGTCCACTGTCCCCAGTGTCCACCTCCTGGACGCGGTAGGTGCCCGGCCGGCAGTCCGTGAGCAGGATTTCTCCCAAAGCGTCTGTCTCATAGTCCCCCAGCAACTCCCCATCCCGCCAAATACGGAAGGTGACGCCGGGCATGGTCTCATGGCTCTCTCGGTCGTACTTGATAATCTTCAGGCCGGGCAGGGCCTCGTTCTTCAGGGTGTAGGTGACGCAGTCTCCTGCCACCACAGTGGTGGTATAGGTCTGGGGATCCCGCTCCCACCCCTCCGGGGCGGCCAGCTCCAAAATCTCATATGCCCCAGGCTTCAGCTCTGTGAAGGTATAGGAACCGCCGGTGCCGGTGGTACCGGTATAGGTCGCGCCGCTCTCAATGTGCTTGATCTGAATCCGTGCCCCGGCCAGGCTGGCCCCGGTGGAAGCGTCGATCTTCTCGATACGCAGGTCGCCGTAGGGTTCATTTTCAAAGTCCACCTCGGCGGTTTCCCCGTACTTCACGGTGACCTGTTTGACCGGCTCCTCATCCAGCAGGTGGTACTCCGGTGATACCCGTTCATAGATGGTATAGTTGCCCACCTCGGTGAGAGGGATAGTGATGGAACCGGATTCCGGCGTGGTGTAGACGCCGATGGTGTCCCCATCCGGGCCCACCACCTCGAAGGTGGCACCGGAGAGGGTGACAGTGGTGCCCGCCTCATACTTGGTGATCTTGAGGGCGGTTTCGCTGGGAGGGGGTGTAGGCTCGTCCGGGTCATCCGGCTCGTCGGTATCCGAATAGTTAGAGATGGCGTTTCGCAGCAGGCTGACCTTGGGATCCGTGTCGCAGAGGTAACTCTGGAGGTTGCCGTACTGGTCAACCTCCTGGCAAAGCGCGTAAAATACGACATACTGGTACACATCGGCTGAGAGGGAGAGCTGGACGCTGCCACTCTGGCCCGCTACGCTGTCCTCTGGGTAGAGCACCTTGAAGGTCCCCTTGTAGCCGTCTCCGGTATTGGAGACCTTGACCTGGGTAATATCCTGGTTGTTCTCATCCACAATACGGGTGCCCTCCGGCACGTCCGTCCCATCCTGGAACGATACATTGACAGCCTGTCCGTCCACCCAGGTAGGGGAAGTGACGGTAAATACCTGCTGGTGATAGGCGGCCCCATCAATGGTGACGGGGTAGGCTGCCTCCTGATCTGGGGAGGTGGTGAGCTGGGGCTCTGCCACACTGGTCCATGTGGTACCCTGAGTATAGATTTTGACCGCGGCATCGAGAATGCTTTCCCCAATCTCCCTCTCCGGGCCGGTAAGGCCGGGGGCTACGGTGACGTCGCTGATATCCCACTCGGGGATCAGGTAGCACCACAGGGCAATCTTGCCGGCGTAAAACGCCTGGTACTTGTTACTCAGGCCCAACTCCGCCAGGGAGCGGTGGGGGTACATGTTGGCCACCAGGCCCACCACTTTAGGGTCTGACGCTTTTTCCTCCGCCAGATAGCGGATGCTCTCCCCCTCGGGGACCGTTTGGGGTACGCCGTACTGATCTGGATTTACACAGTACGCTGGGATCTCCTGGGTCTCCCCGGCGGCGTTTTCGTAAAGGAAGTAAGTATACGACTGGGTCTGCACCCTGCCGTTGACGGCCAGATAATTCATGGAGTAGCCGCCGCTGTAAATGTTGACCTCACCCAGGGCCTCCTCCGGGGTGGAGGCGGCGCCCGCCAGCAGGACCAGCAGGGACAGGGTCACCGCCAGGGTGAGCATCAGGCTGATGATTCGTTTCATTTGCAAACTTCCCTCCTAAGCAAAAAGCGGGAGGCTTGCTGCCTCCCGCCGGTTTGTTTGGGACGCTGTTGGGTCACGTCCCTCTGATATTATATTCAGTATAGAGATATTTCCCGTCGTGGTACACATCCCAGGCTTCCACCTCGAATCGGGCCCCCGGCGCGGAACAGAACACCTGGGTAAGCTGATCCTCCTGCCAGGGCCAGAACATCTGCACCGCGTTCTGCGCGGAGATACCCAGGTGCAGGTTGAGGGTGGGGCTGCCATCCGCCCACAGCTCTGGGCAGTTCATCGCGGCGTTGTAGATGGTGTACTCCATCCGCCGGGTCTCATAGAGGTTTCGAATGTGCAGGTTGTCCCCATATTCACTTTGAAACCGACGCACCTCCGCCTTCGGCAACTCCAGCTCCGGGAAGCGCGTCTGGTCATAGGCGGGCAGGGGTTCCGGCTCCTCCCACAGACGCAGGTCCGTGATCTCATAAGTGGTGCCGTCGTCGCAGAGCACCTTGTCTCCCTCCTTCAGCCGGAGGGGCTCGTCCGACTGGGGGATGGTGACCACCCCGGAGGGGGCGGACACCGCACTTTCCTCTGTGTAAGGGGAGCTGGTGTCTACCAGGACACGGTTGGTGCCTTGGTCATACGCCACGCCGAAGTCCACCGCCCGGCCGACATCCCGGAGCTGCACATAGTTGTGGCCGTGGATGACATACGCTTCCAGATCCACCTGTTTCCCGTCCACATAGAAGGTTTGGGTGCTTGGGGCTGCAGTGAGGGCAGCCACCCCCGCCGATGCTGGCCCTGCCAGGACCGCGCCGGCCAAGGCACCTGCCAATACTGCTGGAATAAGCTGTTTCCTTTTCATACGGTTGACCTCCTTCTTTCCTCTGCTGTCCTTGTGTTCCTTACAGCAACAACATACCGGAAATCTGGGGAAAAGTCTACAGCAAAGAGCAGTTCCCTGTGGAGAAAATGAGCCCGGAAACTCAAGCAGGTTACACAACCTCCACCGCCTGCACCTGCCAGCGGTAGGCCCTCTGATTACGCACACAGGTGTAGAGAGTGAGCATGTTCTCGGTGGAAGGGGCGGTGCCGCTGGTATCCGTCTCCTTGACCTTCTGCACACTGGTGACCTCATAGGTGCGGGCGCCCAGCTTGGTGGTCCAGGTGATGGTATCTCCCCGCTCCAGGGTGTGGAGATCTCCAAAGTCGTCCCGCACCCCCTGGTTGTGTCCGGCGATGGCGCAGTTTCCATCCCAGATGCTGGTGCCTTTGAAATGTCCCGCGCCCTTCATGAGCGTGGAGCTGTCTGTATCCTCATAGACCCGCACACTCAGGCCGATGGCGGGGATTTTTAAGGTACCCAGGTATCCGCCGGAGTAGTAGAGGTCCGAGGCCACCGGGGTATAGCCCAAGGTGCCGCCAGATTCCGTCTCCTGCTCCGGTTCCGCGGGGACGGCGGTGAAGGTGTCCACAGAAGGCGGGAACACAACGGGCATCCCGCTGCCGTTGACGGCGCCCACTGCCATACCCTCCGGGGCCAGATTGGGGGTAAGCCAGGTTCCGGTGTTCAGAGTATCCGCACTGGCGCTTCCGAAGCCCGGCGGGATGAGGGCGGCATTTTTGCTGATGTCCTCATTTTTCAGGGCCCCACCATCTGCCGTATGTACCACCTCCACCGAGGTGAACTTGCCGAAGTCCGGCCCCTCCGGCGCATCAATGGCGTAATCTAAAGCACCCGCCGGGGTAGCCAGGGCCGCCGCCAGGCAGGCGGCCAGGCACAGGGTGGCCAGCTTCTTCACTTCGAATCCTCCTTGTTCTCCCGGCGCCGCTTGACGAACAGGCAGGCTCCAATCACGCCGCCCACAGCAAAGACCACGCCCAGCGGGAGCAGGATGGCCACCCAGTTGAACTGGGCCAGGCCGTCCCCAGGCTCCTCCATGGGTACGGTGGGTTCCAGGGGTTCCCCCTCAAAAATTGCAACGTAACGCACCCGGTTCAGGGCGATGCGGCTGACGGTGCCGGTGTAGTCCGCCGTGACAGTATAGCCGGTGACATAACTGCTGGTGGCGGTGCCGGTGTAGGTGGCCACGGCGGTGTAACAGTCCCCCAGGTTGTAACCGGCCACGCTGGCGGTGTTGTCCGTCCGCCAGTCAATATTCTGGAGGGTGAGGGTACGCCCGTCCTCCTCAATGCTCTTGGGGATGCTGGCGGTATCCTGGCTGGCTAGGTTGGGGTAGGAGCGGATGGCGGACACCTCCCGGGTGGAGCTGCCGTAGCCCGCCGCTTCCACCTGGACAGTGTCCAGCTGGAGGGACAGGGTGCCGGACAGTCCGTCCTCCGTGACGAACTCCTTCTCCTGGGGCAGCAGGGCCAGGACGGATTCCATATCCTTGCTTTTACTCTCCAACGATACCGTTTCCGTGTGCGGGCGGCTCTCATGCTCCGGCAGCTCCTGCTGAAGCAGATCCGTCAGGGTGTAGTGGAAGCCGTCCTGCTCGAAGTCCGACCGTGGGATACCGGCAGGGTCCTGCTCCGGGGAAAGGTCATAGACCTTGCGGATCTCCGCCCCGTCCTCACTGCGTGTGACAGAGGTTGGATAGCAGACCTGCACCTCGGTGACCGCGGGGAATGGCTCCGCCGCCAGGGCGGTTGGGAGCAGCGCCGCGGCTATCAACAGGCCGGCGGCGCATCTCAGAATGGTGCGTTTCACGATGGGGTTCCTCCTATTACAATGTATTTACGGTCTAAGGCACGGCAGCCAGCCGTGTCTTTTTCCGCATCGTTGCCAAAGCTGTTAGAATGAGAGAGTCTTGGCCTGATGTGTTCCTCCAAGGACCATAGCGTCCGTAGTGAAGTCCGTCAGCCAGCCTCTCATTCGCAGCGTTCGATTTATGCAGGTTGAGCCACCTCCTTGGTGCGCCCGTGTCATCAAATAGATTGGATCGGCAATGGTGGAATGGCTGGTCGCCAAAACAAATCCATGATGAGGAGCGATCAATATGAACAATGTTGCAGGGATCGATGTTTCCAAAGGAAAGAGCATGGTGTCTGTCCTCCGTCCTTTTGGAGAAGTGGTAGCAAAACCATTTTCTATTGGTCACACCGGCAGCGAACTCAAGGAGCTGGCAGACTACTTGAAAAGCCTGGACGGTGAGACACGGGTAGTCATGGAGCACACCGGACGGTACTATGAGCCAGTAGCCCGCTTTCTTCATGATGAGGGCGTCTTCGTCAGTGCAGTCAATCCGAAGCTCATCAAGGACTACGGAAATAACACCCTGCGCAAAGTGAAAACAGACAAGGCGGATTCCCGCAAGATTGCCCGGTACGGTATTGACAACTGGGCAGAATTGCGCCAACATACACCCATGGATACGATTCGAATGCAACTGAAAACACTGAACCGGCAGCAGAGTCTATACACCAAGACTAAGACGATGATGAAAAATAACCTCATCGCCCTTCTTGACCAGACCTATCCCGGTGTCAACGCCCTATTTGACAGCCCTGTCCGTGAGGACGGCAGCCAGAAGTGGGTGGACTTTGCCACGACCTTTTGGCATGTGGACTGTGTGCGGAACATGAGCCTCACTGCCTTTGCCGAGCGTTACCGCAAGTGGTGTAAACGGCATGGCTACAACTTCAGCCAGAGCAAAGCCGTTGAGGTCCACGCCGGAGCACAGGACCTGATCGCCATGCTCCCCAGGGACGCCCTGACCAAAACCATGGTCCGGCAGGCCATTGATGCGCTGAACGCTATCTCTGCCTCTATGGAACGGCTCAAGGCTGAAATGCAGGCCCTGGCAGCGCAGCTCCCGGAATATCCCGTCGTCATGGCCATGCACGGCGTAGGCGATTCTCTTGGCCCTCAGCTCATGGCGGAGCTCGGGGATGTGACCCGGTTTACCCACCGAAACGCCATTACCGCTTTCGCGGGTGTTGACCCTGGCGCTGACCAGTCCGGCACTCACGAGGCCAAAAGTACGAGGGTTTCCAAAAGCGGGGCGCCGGAGCTGCGCCGCGCCTTATTCCTGGTTATGGACTGCCTACTGAAAACACAGCCCCAGGATGATCCAGTGTACCGTTTCATGGACAAGAAACGAGCCGAGGGCAAACCCTATCTGGTTTACATGACAGCCGGCGCCAACAAGTTCCTGCGCATCTACTATGGCAGAGTAAAAGAATATCTGGCATCCTTGGAGGGAAATTAAGGAAGCATCCTTCCTTGTTGGGGAACGATACTGCATTTACGCTAAAAACATCTTATGACAGAAAGAGAGCGATTAAGATGTTTTTAGACAATTTATCCACCTCCGTCCTCAAATTATGTGATACTCGAAGACTCAGCTATGAAGCCGCCTCGGAACGATGCGACCTCAGCTCCAGATACTTCGCTGACATTGCCCGGGGCAAGACTGCGCCTACGATCCTGACGCTGGAAAAGCTCTGCGTTGGTTTTGATCTGACGCCAAATGACCTGTTGATCCCCTCAGAACTCTGGCGAGAGATGGCCTTCCGCGAACCAATGCCGGTTACACATATCCGCTGCTTTCACTTCTTTCACGGCCTGACTGGTTTCCCAGTTTGCCCCCAATGTGGGAGAACTCTCGAACGGGAATACCAGCCTTACTGTGACCGCTGCGGGCAATGCTTGGATTGGAAAGGTTTCTCCAAAGCAACGATTATCCTGCCTCAGAAATAATCCTTACTGCTACATACCTGCTAATCCGGCCAGCGTCCTTTACCTGCTGGCTGCTTTTGGCATGTCCTTTTCCCCTCCTCTCAATTTTTCTTCATTTCCCTATTGACTTTTTATTTGCAGACTTCACATTTTGTCATATTTTGCTCCAGCCGCTCCAGAGTGCGCCGGGCCAGGAGGCGGAACTCCCAGGGCTCCAGCTCCAGGGGGCGGTAGTCGCCTTTGTCCGTGATGCCGTCCGCCCACACCTTGAGTACCAAGGGGAAGACGGCGGCGTGCTCTTTGAGCACCGTGGGGGCCAGCCAGCCCTTGCCTGCCAGGTACACCCACCGGAGAGCGGAGGCCGGATTACCGGGGACGTCGGGCCATAGATATTTCCCCGCCAGCTTCTTGCGGCGCTGCTTCTTGTTGACGGGGATAGGGGCCAGGATCTTGCCCTCTATCTGGTAGCGGAGCCCTAGGGCCTCCACACAGGTGCGGACAGCTTGTCTTGCCTCCGTCGTGTCTGCCCAGGTGGGCAGCGGCTCCCCCTGCTCTGCGGCCAGCACGTCCTCCCCCTCTGGATCATCTGGGAAGAGGGGCACGTTCTTCACCAGCTCCAGCACGTGGAAGCCGTCCGTCAGGCCCAGCACCTTCCGCTTGGTGATGGGGATGCCCCGGTAGTGCTCCAGGGCCTCCCCCAGCTCCGGGCGCTGCCGGATCGTCCAGCCCTTCCGGAGGAAGCCGCCCCGGCCCAGCCGCAGATCATCCATGGTGTAATAGGCCAAGCTCATTCGGCATCCTCCTCCCGGGTCAGCAGGGCGCCCAACCCGAACAAATCCACGCCGCAGTGCTCCAGCATGTCCAGGAACTCCGCGTCATAGGTTCGGAATACCTCGGACGCTCTTTTGCACGGCATACCGCTGGCTGACCGGCTGTCCAGAGCCAAGCGGACAACCATGCCGACGTTCAGATCGTGGAGCAGCCGGATGGCCTCTAACTGCTCCCTTGCAGTGGGCTCCTGCCGGGTAAGCACGATGCAGCCGTGCTCTGTATGCAGGGCCAGCCGCTCCGCGTCCTCCAGTCCGGAGAGCTGGAGGGCGGCCCGGGGGATGGCCAGGGTCTTCTTGCTTGTGTCATGGCAGATGGTAAATTTCATCTTCTGTTTTCACCTCGTATTCTTAGTCCTGCGGCCAGTCCCACACCCGAGGCAGCCGCCCGGTAGGGGCGGACAGGATCCGCAGCTCCGGCCGGTCGCTGGACAACAGTCCGGGGTTATCCAGCAGGGAGAGCTGGCGGTTGAGCATGGGGCTTGGGTCAAAGTTGGTCATGAGCAGCTCGTGGTACCTGGAGTCCTCCTGCCGGGCCATGGGGTTGGGGCGGTCAAAGCCCACAATATAAAAGTCCGGGGCGAAGAGGTCCAGAATGTCCGGATGGCTGTTATAGGACAGGACGATGTGGCTGTCCCGCGCCGCCGGGGCGCACAGGCAGTCGTGGAGCCGGACGTGGTCCCGGAGGTCGAAGGAGGGGGCGTACATCCTCTCCGCCTCCAGATAGGGCGGGTCCGCATAGATCACCGCACCCGGCCGGGCGTACTGTCGGACTACGTCGCAGCAGTCCTTGTTCTCCACCACCACGCCCTGGAGTGTGTCCGAGGCGCGTCGGAGCAGTCCGAGGAAGCGGCGCAGCTCCACGCTGCGCCCGCCGAAGCTGTTTCCGGTGGCACTGTAGCTGTACCGGATGCTCAGATAATAGGCCGCAGCCCGCTGTACGTCCGGCAGGTTGGCCCGGCCCACCAGGAGCTTCTTCACCTCCTGCCTGTCCATGGGCGGGAAGTAGTCCTCTGCGATTTGGAGCTCCTCCTCCAGGTAGTCCATGGGGTCATACTCGTGGTTGAGGAAGCGGAACACCACCTCGAAGTCCGCCCTGGCGTGGAGGGGCAGGAAGTCCAGCTCCCTGAGCAGCGCCAGGGGCCGGTCCCGGGCACAGCGGAACAGGTTGGCCAGATCCGTGTCGATATCGTTGTACACCCGCAGGGGGGCGTACCCGGCGCCCAGGCCCAGGGTCACCGCGCCGCTGCCGCCGCAGACCTCCAGCAGGCGGGGCGCCCTCCTGGGGAGCAGCTGGAAGATGTAGGGGAGCAGGAACAGCTTCCCGCCTACCCAGGGAAAGAAGGGCTTAGCGATCCGCCTCACCTCCCCCAGGCAGGCGGAAGTCCCCCGTGGACCTCTCCAAGCTGCGGATGGCCTTCTCCACGCCGTCCCGCATTCGCCGGAGATGCCCGATTGTGGCAATCACCTCCCAGGCGTTGGCGGGGTAGAAGTAGCCGGTGCGGTCACTGCAGATAGGCGCCCCGTCCACCCGCAGGTTATGGACCAGCTTCCGCAGCTCTGCCTCATGGACGCGGAACCTCTTTTTCAGTTGTTTGCCGCTGATGGCGTTTTCCCGGCCGGGGCAGTAGCGCTGCAGATACTCCAGGAGCTCCTTTTCTTTTGCTTTCATGACGTCCTCCTCTGGGCCGTCCTCCCGAAAAAGGGCACAAAAAACAGGGGCCGCTGTCCTCTTCGGGAAAACGGCCCCTGTTTCGTGTTGATATAGATTTGATCTGGGGTTACATCTGCTGCATCTGCATAGGCGCCCGAATCTGAGCATGCGGGCCGAGAATGTAAGCCCTGCCGTCCGCTGTCTGGATATAGCCCTTGTTCCGCAGCAAATCCAGCCCGTACCGTTCCAGGTTGAAGCAGCCGGCAACTGCTGGGTCCAGCGTACTCCCTGCCGACCGCAACTCCGCTTTCGCAACGTCCTGAAGCTGGTCTGTATATACCACATGGTAGCGGTTCAGGTGCTGGGCAATCTCCAGGGCGGCGGGCAGGGTGGTGCAGTCCTCATGCTCCAGGGCCCAGAGGTAGGTCTGGAGGAAATCCTTCTGCCCCTGGTTCTGTTCCTGGAGAATGAACCCCAGGTTCTGGCCGTCGTAGATCAGATCCTCCAGCCGGCCGGCATAGGCGTCCTCCAGCCCGGTGATGCCCGGCAGGCTGCACCGGGCCTCCAGCAGGGTGCACTCCCGGATGGTCTGCACAT
>OHJF01000689.1_pt1 | contig 11943 bp, 10 predicted proteins | sample 1568521 | NCBI WGS metagenome assembly OHJF01 (sample SAMEA3879570, study PRJEB24766) | human gut metagenome | biome: human-associated habitat; feature: feces | place: USA | collected 1985/1987 | reverse complement strand
CCGTTTCTTGTTCCTGTTATATCAGTAACGATATGGGAACTGAAGTCTTTCGCAGCTTTTATCGGACCTCCTTTTTCAGCTTATGCAGTATTATGAGTTAAACACCTAACCACTTAATAGACTGCATTTTTGCTGTATTATCATCAACCTTGCTTTTTCTTTCTGCGTTTACTTTAAAAACTAATTACCATTAAAACTTTTCGGGCTTAATCAGGACATACATCAAATACCCGAAAATCACTACACAAAGTATAAACAGTGCTAAAAACATAATTTAATTCTCCTTTCTCATATTAAATTTTCTCAAACCAGTCCACACACTTGAAGAAAAACCAATAGCATGCTACACCGGTAGCACACAAGAACAAAAACGATAACGTATCTTCCATACTTCTTTTTATTAAATTGTTAATACCATTTATTTTTTCGTTTTCTTATATGCTAAAGTCGTGCCAAAAGTTTTAACTCATGCGTAATTATCTATTTATTAGACATATAGTCAAAATCATTCTTGTTATGCAACATGCTAAATCCTTTTCAAAATGAAAAAAATATTTCCATTTTAGGATAATCGCATATTGTTTGCCTTACCAGTCTTTAAGAGAGTTATTTTCACATTTCAGGCTTCTGGAGTCTTTTCCTTTTGATATAAAGTCTGTAATTAAAAGGTACTTGAAAAAAACGAGAAAGACTTATCCTCCAGGAATAATATGCCGACATTTTCCTGAACGGGTAGGTATCCGTTCGCCATCCGATGCCTACTTGTTTCCTATCGGGTAAACATCCGTTTTTTCCTCCTCAGCCATGACCTTTGAAAAATAAAATACCTATGAAAAACCAGAAAGATGATATGAAAGAGTTAGTATGGAGGATATATTGGTTTTGCTTTTTCATTTTGAAAAGGTACATAGAAAGACAAGCTACCTAAACAGGCAGCCTGTCAGGTATACAAGAACAAAGTGCTTCACATTATAGTCCATAGGTTTCCATCTTCCTATAAAGCGTGGTTAACCCTATCCCTAGAAGACGAGCAGCTTCAGGTTTGTATCCGTTGGTATGTTGGAGGACTTTCTGAATGTGGTGCTTTTCAACGCTGGCTAGGTCCAATCCAATATTATTCCCCGTATTTTCAGATAATTCCAGCATCTGCAACGGCAGAGATTGATAGTCCAGTATTTCCCCCCTCCGTAACAACTAAACATCTTTTTACCGTATTCTTTAACTTCCTGACATTTCCTTTCCATGGGTATCGTTTTATGGCTACCATGTATTTTTCTGATATCAGAAGCTTTTCCCTCCTTATTTTTTTGAAAAAGAAGATACGAATTCTCTTACAAAAAAATATCTTCCCGCCATTCCCATAATGGAGGAAGATGGATATGGAAAGAAGATAAACGGTTAAATAAATCTTCTCTAAAATTTCCATTAACTATTTCTTGTTCCAAATCGCGATTTGTTGCTACTATAACTCGGACATCGACATGTATTAGAGTAAGTACTACCAATTTTCATAAATTGCCCGGTCTCAAGAACACGCAGCAACCGGGTCTGCAAAGAAATATCCATTTCTCCTATCTCATCTAAAAATATAGTACCACCATTTGCTTCCTCAAAAAGTCCTTTTGTTTCCGTAATTGCCCCGGCAAAAAACCTGCCGTGTGTCCGAATATTTCACTTTCGAGTAAATCTTTACTGAAAGAAGAACAATTTATAGCGACAAAAGTCTACCCACTTCGCTGGCTATCATTATGGATCAGACGTGCGAAAACATATTTTCTTGTTCCGGTTTCACCTGTCTGCAATACAGACGCATCCGTTTTTGCCACTTTTTGGGCTAATGAAACGGCCTCTAATATTGCCGGAGATTTACCGATTATTTTTTTAAGTGTGATTGTTTTCGGTAGTTATATCTACAATAAATGCTTCGGATGCTACCAATATGATTGAAAAGCTTGCTAATACAAGATTGAAATTCAATATCCAATTCCCATACATAAATGAATCTGCATTCATTAAAAGTACAGGAAATGGTTTTCTTAGCAAAATCAAGTCTAACATTAAGGCTGTAAAGGAGGCTGGAATAAAGATTGGACTTAACACTGTTATCCAATCACGGAAGATTGAAGCGATAATAGAAATGATTGAATTCGCGATTCAAAACGAGTTACCTTTAAAACTCCTTCCTCAAATAGGCTTGGAAGGTAGCGATAAGTTTAAGGATTAAATATACCCCATTCTTAATAGATACGCTACAACCATTTGCGATAAAGGAACTGGAGCTACAGCCTGGAATGTCGAAAAAAATGGGCATAGGACTCGCGTTCTTTATATCGATTCGCCCTGTTTCAGTAACGATATCGAAACCTGTCGTGCATTTGGTGAATTAAGAATACTTCCAGGTATGTATGCACAGCCCTGCATACTTAAAGAGCCTGAAATACGATTAGATCTTTCTAAAGGCGACGAATACATACTTAATCAATTAGCACAATTATGGAACGGCTTCACGACATGCTAACCACTTATAATGCCAATATTCCTACGGATATGAGGACATCCTGGAGCAAGCAATTTTTACAGCCTACTTTCCCCTCGTATTGGGAGATTACATACAAAGTGTTGCAATTTATAGATAGAGAAAAACGTATAATCGAAATTGGTGCTGGACAAGGAGATGTTACAGCTATAGCTTGTTATTTAGGGTTTAATTTCATCTCTGCATATGAACGAAACATTGAGGCTGCTAATATAGCTGAAGCTAAGATTTCCGACTTATTTCACAGAATATCAATCATAGAAAAGCAAGATTTCGCAAAGGTAGATCTCAAGGATGAATGTGCAGATATTCTTATCATGGTGAATTGTGCTTATGCAGATGGTTGCACAACTAAAGAAGAATATCTTTCAAGACTTGTTTCTTTCTATAACAAAGCGGGAAAACCAAAGTTGGTTATACTCGAAGTAATAGATGCTTCTTATACTTGCGAAGATTTGGATTTCCCTGTATGTATTAGACTAAATCCACAAGATGTTGAATCAATGTTTCCGATGTCAAAAATATCGTCTTATCTAACATATAAATATCCAAAAAACAAGAGGACTAAGCGCCTATATGTAATTGAGAAAAGATGAACATTTATATAGTTACAAACGAATATAGTATTGAAGGTGGCGGCTTAGCTTACAGTTGTCATGCTTTTGTGAATATGCTGGAACAAATAGGACATGATATCACAATTATTTCTAGTTCTGTTCCATCAGAATCTATTATATCCGGAGGATATAAGCCATCTCTTGGATATGAACTAGCAATGGAGGAAAAGCTCAAAGAGAATATTAAATCACTTGCCTCTGGTGGGCTTATTGTATCGTTTGGAGGTGGTTTTAACGCCTACTATGCCGCTCTTTTGGCGTCCAAATCGAGACTTAAATTATGGCTAATGTTCCGAGGTTCAGATGCTAATATCAGCAAATGGAATCCTATTGAATCTTATTATAATAAATTCGTGGTTGATTGCGCCTCTGAAATTTTCGCTCTATCTAAGGAAATTGCAGATAATGTTCAATTGTTTTCATCGAACAAACTTGATATTCATGTTATTCCCAATTCTGCTAGTAGGAAATCCGAGCAAATCAAGTCTATATCCAGTAGGCATATTACATTAGGAACTGGCGCGACACATCTCAATGAAAAGAAAGGAATCTCACATCTTTTGGAAATGGTCGCTGTTGTAAATAGAACAATGAAAGATTTACATCTTTCGCTTGAACTCGTTGGCCACATAGACAATGATGTAAAGGAACTGTATAAAGCAAAGATGGATGAATTGTGCATTTCAAGTGATGTGAACTTTTTAGGTAGGTTGAGCCGAGATGAATTTAGAAATAGACAAATGACTTGGGACATGTACGTTCAAACTTCTGTTTGCGAAGGAATGGGTAACTCTGTAGTTGATGCAATGTCTATGGGGTTGCCTATTATGATATCCAATACCGGTTATGTAGCAGAAGCTGCGCAAGAACATTTTCCTCAAATTGTATTTAGTTCTCTGAATCCACATAGTATGGCAGATGAACTTTCGATACTAGTTAGTCTTAAAGATAGGGATTTTAGATATGGAAATTTCTATTCAATGTTCTTCTCAGGAATAACACCCTCCAAGATTGCTTCTCGATGGAAACAATTTCTTGAATGCGATACCCCCAAAACGAATTTTGAGTATAAACCTAGCGCGGTTTTATCTCTTACATTGCACGATGTAAGTGGTGATAAGCATGATAATATCACAACGCCAGTAGAAGTCTTTGAATCTTTTGTAGATCGAGTCCATCAGAAGGGACTTGGTTTATGCTCTATGAAGTCTTATGTACAGAAATCGATAGATGAAAGAGAAAGGTGGATTGTCTGCACTTTTGATGATGGTTATACAGGGTTACTTGATAATGCTTTACCTATTCTAAACAAATACGGTTTTACCGCTTCGGTCTATGTATGTACAGATTATTTGGGAAAATCCAATGATTGGAATTTTAAGGATAAGTCTCGACGAATGCATCTGAATGTAGAAGAACTTAAGGAATTAATTTGTGCCGGTTGGGAAATCGGTTCGCATGGAGTAACTCACGAGTCTCTGTTACGTTTGGATGATGCCGATATAGAATGGCAGTTAAAAGAATCCAAAAAGATTCTTGAAGAGCTTTTCGGTCCGGTAATATCTTATGCTTACCCTTATGGAGATATAAGCCCCTACATTGAGACACAGGTGAAAAAATACTACGATTATGCGTTCCTTTTAACGCAAGGCGGAGTGTTTTTGAACACAGATGCGCATAAAATTCATAGATATTACATCTCGGAGATTAATCAAATAATAAACGGTTTATGAGGATTCTTGGAATATTTCGCGGTTTTCCCGGACTTGGGAGAGTTGTAGCAGGAGTCTCCTTATTGGAGGAACTTCGAGATCAATACGGAGCTAATATTCGTATGATTAGTTATCTTCAAGGTAATGAATATCTTAAGTCCAAGGGCTATGCAGATTTGCACGAAGCCACCCCCATGGACTATTGTTCGATTGGCTTAGTCCCGACAAATAAGATGGGAGCATACATTCATACCACAATTAAAGAATATACCCCGGATTTAATATTGATAGATGGTGAGCCCTTGATAGTTCATTCCATTAAATTGTCTTTCCCGAGAATGAAAATTGTAGTGTTATTAAATCCTTCTGATGTCGACAATTCATATAATGACAAAGAAGCGATGGACTACTTTAATTCATTATATTCTATGGCAGATGTTGCCATCGTTCATGGGCTTCGGAAAATCAGAAAGCCATTGTTTTACGATTATAAACAGTTCTATTCACTTAACACGATTCTGCGCAGGGAGATTCTTAAACTCAAAAATATCCCGTCCAAAGATATTTATTGCATTTTAGGAGGCGGGACCGTTAATGTGAGTTGTCAATTTACCGAATCTTCAATACGTATTGGGGAATTATGTATCAAAGTTGCCGAGGAGTTATCAGAATATCGAATGCATATCGTTTGTTCAAGTGCAAATATATATGATGCTCTGTACAGAATGAGTATCACGGACAATGTATTCCTATATAAGGATATCATTAGCCCTCAGTACTATTATGCGCATGCCTCACTCATTATTACCCGTTCTGGGAGAAATACATTGAGCGAGATTAAATATCTTGATATTCCTGCAATTACGTTTGTGACTGGCGATAGGTACAGAGTAGTAGAACAGAGACAAAATGTAAACTTGCTTCATGATGATTGTTGCCTTATGGCTGAGTCCAATTGGACAAAAGATGAACTCGTACGACTAATAAAACGGCTTAACATACCTAAAGAAAGTGATAAAATTGGAAGTTTTATTCCAGGGAATGCAATAGCAATGGAGATTCTTCTTAACAATACATCATCAATGCCGACTAAATAACCACAACATTATGAACGAGTTGTCACAACCTCTATTTCAGTTGCATGCTCCCTTTATTGTGCTAACAGCAAAAAGCAGTATTGAAGTGCAGGCTTCTATAACATATGCTTTTGTGTCTGCATGTACAGATTCTATTATTATAAGCATTCCAAGAGGTACTAGATTATTTACAAGCAACTCCAATAAAAGGGATAATGCGGGGCTAATACAATGTGAGATTATTTCTCATAGAGAAGAGATTGATGCGAATACCGAAACGTTGGTGCGAAATAAGTTCCCGGAATTTTGTGATGAATATAGCAAACTTTCTTGTATAGGCTATATTTATATAGATCCGTCTCAACTTGGGTGTTTCAAAATTGAAGATGCAACAACTGACGACATATTTGCAATGTTTAATATTAGATAACAATAACATTATCGATATGATAGACAATTTTATATCTGAATTTTCTATTACAAACTCTTGGAATGCAGAGAAATGGTCTCGGTTAATGGAGGATGTTAAAAATATGACTGATGGCGATTCTCGTAAAAGATCTATGAGAAAACTAAGGGCCGTAGTTTTTGCGGCGAATAAGTTTATTCTCAATAAAGGCAATTATGTTACTCATCAAGGATTGGTAAATATGCCGATTTTTCAATCATATGATAAAATATATAAGCAACCGATAACTGTTAATCATATTAGAAGAATTGAAGCAGAAACCATATTCGGAGTTTTGAATATGGATTGTATAGATGCAGGTAAGATGCTTCAAGAAGAGGGCTATCATCCAGCTGTTTTAAATATGGCATGTGAGGACGGTCCTGGAGGTGGGGTAATTGGAGGATGCTATGGTCAAGAGGAAAGCCTTTTTAGACGCAGTAATCTTTATGTGTATCTTTATCCTTATTCGCCCCATGCCTTAGAGTGTAACTTGCAGTCTAAACATCCTCAATATCCGCTAAATGGCAATTTTGACGGCATATACGTAAGAGATGCTGTTATTTTCAGGGAAGCCGAAAATAAAGGATATGAACTGCTTCAAAATCCGTTTAATATGTCTTTTATTTCTGTTCCGGCAATCAGAGAACCAATTTTAAATGACGGAATGCTCAATAAAAGAGATATCATTATAGCGAAGGATAAAATCCGGACAATCCTACGCCTTGGATTGATAAATTCTCATGACGCTTTAGTTCTCGGGGCATGGGGTTGTGGCATATTTCATAACCCACCACGAGATATTGCTAGATTATTCAAAGAGGTCTTTTTAGAAGAAGAGTTTTTTAATAAATATAAAAAAGTAGTATTTGCGATTCTTGATGATTCTATATCTTTGAGTAGAAAGAAAGATGACGGAAATCTGTTGCCGTTTAAAGAATTATTTGACAAATAATATACCAATATGATTAGACTTAGCATAATAATCCCGGCATACAATGCTGCTCAATATGTTGAGAGGTGTTTATTGTCCATAAATAATGAAGCTATCAGGTCAGGAATATCTCAATCAGAATATGAGATAATCATTGTAGATGATTGCTCATCTGATAATACAATAGAACGAACTTTAGAATATTTCAATCATCTTAATCTAAGTAATGGCAAAGTGATATGTCATCACACTAATAGGAAACAAGGGGCAGCCCGTAATACTGGATTGCGTGTTGCTAATGGAGATTATGTGTGGTTTGTTGATATCGATGATTCTATTGGCGATGGAATCCTAAAATATCTACATTCATCAGAACTTAGTTCTACCCCTGATATATTTCAGTTCCATGCGGCATCGAAAGACCAATCCAATAACATCGTCATTGAACCTTATTGGGAAAAGCCAATTGGGCCTATGTCAGGAATTGACTATTTGGAATTTGAAGCAATGAATGCCTATTCAAACAGAATCAGAGCATCATGGTCCAAATGGTTTCGCCGAGAATATCTGTTATGCAATAATCTCTTTTATGAGGAAGGTGTTTTCTGGGAGGATGTAGTCCACACTTTAAAAGCATTTTATCTTGCTGATACAGTTATTTATCACCCGGTTATCGGATACATCTATATTCAGACCCCCAATTCGGACATGAGGGGCGTTCAGAGCGGAAAGAAATACGCTGATACTATTCGCTTTTGCACTCAATCCCTTCAATTTCTATTAGAAAAGCATGCATCTCCAAACATTAAAAATCATCTTTCGTCATACTATCTTAAAGTATTGAGAAAGTACAAGAATTACTTAAGCAAATTGACAGAAACAGAAATTGATGCTTTCATAGAGGCCATAAGTGATCTTAAAATGAATGTAATAGAACAATTCTTCGGTAACAAGGAACATGATTGGCTTCTTAATGACAGCAGTATAAGAGAATTATATAATCATCAACGCAAATGAAAACTAAAATTGTATATGTTCTCGCAAGTTCTCAAGAAGATTATTTTCTTGAGCAATGTCTTATTTCACTAAAATTCCTTAGGAAATATAATCCAGAAGCATATGTCGTTCTTGTTTGTGACGACACGACTGAAAGTTCACTAAATGGTAATCGACAAGATATTAAGTTGCTAATCAATGAATTGAAATCCATACAATTTGAAAGGCCAGTAAATAAGGTCGAAAGATCTAGATTAATGAAAGTGAATCTCCGAAAATATGTTGAAGGAGATTTCCTATACATAGATTGTGATACGATAATTGTAAATGACTTATCAGAAATTGATAATTTTACTTTTTCGATAGGAGCTGTTTTGGATGGGCATCAACCGCTTAAGTCCCATCCAATGCGTTCATATTTTAAGAAACAGAATCAACATCTCAACTATAATTTTGATGAAGTCCTTTCATATTATAGTGGAGGTGTCATGTATTCAAAGGATGATGAATCTTCTCATGATTTCTATGCTCATTGGTATAATAATTATCTGGAATCTTTGAAATCAGGAGTTAAACTTGACGAACCACCGCTGGCTAAAACCAATGAGGAGTTGGGCGGAATCATTTGTGAAATGAATGGCATATGGAATTGTCAAATTCGATTTGGTGCATTATATTTAGCTAATGCCAAAATTCTCCATTTCTGTTCTAAAAAAAATATGCCTGTTAATAATCTCGCACGAAGAGAATTTTTGTACAAGATTAAAGAACGAGGATTAGACATCGACGAGATGCAATGGTATTTGGAAAATTGGCATAGAACAATACCTTCTAATTTATTGCTGTCAACAAATATTGATGCCAATTTTAATCTGTCCAGGGACTATGAAGATGCGCGTTCAGCCTATGTGATTGTTAAGATGCAAGATGGGATATTTCAGCCACAAATAACTACATTTAAGGAACTATACAATCATTATAGAAATATCATTATTGGAAAGTTCAATCCTATGTCATTAGCAAAAATACTATTTAAAGAAAAATTTGGTTATTCTATAGAAAATGAGCCTATTAATTCTCTAAATCGAAAGCTTTTTAATCTTGCATTCTTTAATCCAGTTGATATATGGACAACTCTTGCGGATAAATTGGCTGTAAGAAAATTTGTAAAATCTAAAGGATGTGCAGATATACTGCTGACCGTTTATAAATATTGGGATAATGTTGGGGTTATTGATTTTTCATCACTACCAAATTCATTTGTCTTAAAGTGCAATCACGATAACGGTTCTACTATTCTTGTGTATGATAAGTTTTTTGTAGATAAGTCATTCATTGAAGACTTTTATCGCCGAAAACTATCGCTACCTTTCGGCATTGAAACTGCAGAGCCGCATTATCTGGGCATCAAGCCCTTTGTTTTTGCTGAAGAGTTGCTTGAGAATGACAAGCAGTTCTCATCAGGACTTGTTTCTTATAAATTTTTCTCAGTTCATGGGAAGGCCAAATTTTGTCAAGTCATTTATGACACTGAATGTTATGATGAGCAGAAATCTCAAATATATGAGACCAATGGTTGGATTCAATGTCCCGGATATATTCTTAAAAATGAAGGACGGATGAAGATACCGCAACCAACTTCTTTAATGAAGATGTTGGAGGTGGTAGAAAGACTCTCGTCTGAGATTTCATTTTGTCGTGTGGACTTATATGAATATCATGGACGTGTGTATTTCAGCGAAATGACATTAATGCCAGCAGCAGGAAGAATCAACAACTTTTCTCAAGAGTTGCTATGTTTAATTGGTAAGAATATTTAATGCTAAATATGAATAACATTATTATTATTACTGGAGTAGCAGGGTTCATCGGTTATTCTTTAGCTGATAAACTACTTAATAAAAGATATTCAATTATCGGAATAGATGCAATGTTTGGGTCTGGAGAAAACCTACGCTTAAAACAACGTAGGCTTGAAATTCTTCAGGAGTACAAGGCATTCAAGTTTGTGAATGTAGATCTCTCGCTAATGAATAATAACTTAATAGATGTGTTTTCACAAGCCGATGTTGTAATTCACTTAGCTGCTTCTCCTGGTGTACGACAATCAATGAAAACACCTGAGCCATATATGCAAAATAATATTCACGCCTTTGCGAATGTTATTGATCTTTGTCATTGTGCTAGAATAGGTAAATTTATTTATGCAAGTTCAAGTAGTGTTTATGGGGATGTGATTACAAATGGGGCAATCATACCATTAACTGAAGATATGGATACAAATCATCCACAGAGTGTTTATTCAATGACTAAGAAATCTAACGAATTACTAGCATATGTATATTCCTCCGCATTTGGTATCAAGACAATCGGATTACGCTTGTTCTCAGTATATGGTCCATTTGGACGGATTGATATGGCTCCATGGATTTTTGCACAATCCATTCTTGAAAATAAGGTAATCACCTTATACGATGAAGGTAAAATGATTCGTGATTTCACATATATTGATGATGTAACCTCTGCAATAACCGCAGTGTTGGAGCAAGATATTGACAAAAATTATTCAATTTATAATGTTGGTTCATCAAATCCACATTCGGTAATTACATTACTCCATACTATAGAACATAAATTAGGCATAAAAGCTAACTATATTTCTTCAAAAGCACTTGAAGGTGATGTCAAATACACATGTGCATCAACAGACCTAATTCGGAAAAATTATACATTACCTCCCGCAACTAACTTCTCGGAAGGTATATCATTGTTTTGCAAATGGATAAAAGAGTATCTGTTCTAATTTTTAAAATTTAATACAAAGCATTATGGTCGGAGCTTGTAATTAGAGATTTAGCGATATGGACATGGGAACACGATAGAAAATGTTTCTATGACAGTCTTGTGTCTCCTCATTCTAAGTTAACGGGTTACAGAATTATTCCTATAGTGTGTAGTCAATGATAAATGAAGACGGTTTAGTCCATAAGAATCGTTTTATGTTGTTTCCTTGGATTTCTTTGAGGCAATCTGGATTGTATCTATTTTCGATACGATTTGATAACCAATTTTCAATCTATTTCCCCAACTTTGGAGGGAAAGGTTTTAGCAAGTAGTTTTGGGGCGCTGGAAATATTTCGGGTGCCCGAAAAAACACCTGGCTATACATGGTCTACGATAAGCTAAGAGAGATTCCCCTTACACAAAAGTAGGGCATCTCCTTGTCGTATCTCGCCTTTATACTTTCATGTACAGTAGTCTACCGGATCGAATGAACAAGACCTATCCCATACATAAACCAATTTAGACTGCTATATTATTTTTGAGGAAGAGAGGTGGAATGAGATCAGATACCCTCTTTAGGATTGACTGTAAGTCGATTAAATGTGGAAAAGGATTGCTTTTGTCACAAGTAAAGTGTATATTTGCATTGAAAGAATCGTTCTTTGACAGAGGCAAAAGAAAACAGAATTTTGTAATTCGCTCGTTTCTAAATCGTTACCTGTTATTAATTCAATAGAAGTAACTATTTGATTTTCAATTAAATAGCGAATATATAATGTTTCGCAACATGCGTGCTCAGTGGTTTATTGATACCGCATATGTCAGCGATCTCTTTCAAAT
>OHJF01000686.1_pt1 | contig 12040 bp, 10 predicted proteins | sample 1568521 | NCBI WGS metagenome assembly OHJF01 (sample SAMEA3879570, study PRJEB24766) | human gut metagenome | biome: human-associated habitat; feature: feces | place: USA | collected 1985/1987 | reverse complement strand
CCACCTCGGCATCCTCCAGCCGGTACTCCTCCACCTGCACATCCTTCTTCCAGGACTCGTACAGGGCGGCGGCATCCTCGTTGGCCTTCTGCATGTCGCTGGTCAGCCAGTGGCCCGGCTGGATCCAGGCGCGGTGGGCGTAGTCCAGCTTGTGGCCCACGCAGGCCCAGCCCTGCTTGGACGCCTTGAGGGCGGCCACCTCCTCCTCGCTCTTCATCCCGGGCAGCACCACCGGCTCCATCATGGTGCCGATGACGCCGTCGGCCAGGATGAGCACCGGGTTGCGGTCCCGGTCGGCGTAGTCAAAGGCGGCGTAGGTCATGTCCACCGCCTCCTGGACGGTGGAGGGGGCGAAGACCATCATCTGGAAGCCGCCGTTGCCGCTGGCCTTGGTGGCCTGGAAGTAGTCCATCTGGGCGGGCTGGATGGAGCCGACGCCCGGGCCGCCCCGGGAGATGTTGGCGTACACCATGGGGATGCGGGCGGCGGCGCAGTAGGAGATGCCCTCGCTCTTCAGGGCGATTCCGGGGGAGGAGGAGGAGGTCATGGCCCGCACGCCGGCGGAGGCGGCGCCGTACACCATGTTCACCGAGGCCACCTCCGACTCGCCCTGGACGAACACGCCGCCCACCTCGGGCATGCGACGGGAAAAATACTCGGGAATCTCGTTCTGCGGGGTGATGGGATAGCCGGCAAAGAACCGGCAGCCCGCCCGCACGGCCGCCTCGGCGATGGCCTCGCAGCCCTTCATAAATACGCGTGACATATTGCCTTCCTCCCCTTACTTGTAGATCTCGATGGCCCCGTCCGGGCACATGCGGCCGCAGATGGCGCAGCCGATGCAGTCCTCCGGGCGCACGGGCACCACGTACTCATAGCCCTTGGAGTTGACGCTTGTGCCGATCTCCAGCACCTGCTTGGGGCAGAACTTCACGCAGTAGCCGCAGCTCTTGCAGCGCTCCGCCACAATTTCCACTTTTGCCATACTGACATCTCCTTCTTGCATATTGCATCTTGCAAACTGTTGAATAGGGGGCTTACGGTGCGTCCGGCTCCGGCCCGGTCGCCCAGGGATAGGTCAGCCACAGGCGGATGGGGAGCACCGGGCAGGGCAGCCCCTCCGGCAGGGCGGCGCACAGCTCCCGGCGGACGCACAGGTAATCCACCGGCTTGTAGGGGCACCAGCTCCCAGAGCCTCCGGGCGCCCTCCGCCACGTCGGCGGGGGTGGTCTCCGGCCCCAGGTTGGGGTTGCCCACCAGCCGCAGCCGGGCCAGCTCCACATGGGAGACCCCCAGGGTCTCCCCCAGCACCTGGTCAATGTGCTCCAGGGTGGCCGACCAGGGGCGGAAGGGGTTGATCACGTAATACACCGTGGTGCCGTCCCGGTTGAGCAGGGGGGCGTATCCCCCGATGGAGCGGGCGCCGATGTAGTCGCCCCCCACATCCAGCACGGCGCAGCAGTGCGGATCGTTCAACCGCTGCCGCACGCCGCCGGTCAGGGTGGGGGCATCCATGAACTGGGCCTCGTAGTGCACCTCCACCCCCAGCGTCTCCAGGGCCTCGCGCCGGTCTCTGGAGCGGAAGAGGGGCTTGGTCATGTCCAGGTCAAAGAAGTGGACGGGCTTGCCGCCCAGTTCCGCCAATGCCTGGGCGAAATTGAGGGCCAGCTCGCTTTTGCCGCTGCCCGCCTCGCCCAGGAAAACAACATTGCTGCTGGAAGTCATATCCAGTAGACTGGATACTGAGGTTTGCTGTGCCATGGATACCTCCTATAATCAAACAAGATATAATTTGTATCTTGCAAGATTTATGAGTTAAGAATACCACACTTTTTTTAAATTGCAAGAGGGGTGGACCAGGTTTGGAAAAAGTGTCAAAATTGAGTGCATTGATTTGGGAAAAACGCTGGCCGGGCTTGTCTTTTAAAGCGGACGCTGTTATAATATCTTGCAAGAAATGAAATGGAAGGAGACGAAACCATGGCGGCGATCAAAAAGCGCTCCCTGGTGGATCAGGTTTATGAAATGCTGCGCGGCGATATCATCACGCTGCGGCGCCCCTTGGGCAGCAAGTTGAATGTCAATGAGCTTCAGGATGAGCTGGGCGTGAGCTGCACCCCCATTCGGGAAGCGGTAAACAGGCTCCAGCAGGAGGGACTGGTGGTCTACGAGAACAACGTGGGCGCCCACATCCTGGACTTGGATCAGCATGACATCACGGAGATTGAACAGCTGGCCATGACCCTCCACTGTGCGGCCATCCGCCTGGCCATGGCGCATGGCGACCGGGCCGCAATCGTGACAGGGCTGGAAAAGTACCTGGAGGAGTACCGGCGGGCGAGGAATGTGCAGAGCGAGGTTATGGCGGTTAACCGTTTTGTGGGGACCTTTTACGCGCACTGCGGCAATCGCCGGCTGGATGCGAATATGATCTCCATACAGGGCCAGCAGTTGCTGTTGCGGTATATCTATGCCGACTGCCTTACCGAGCGCGGCAGCCACGTGGAGGACTTTGAAGGCATGCTGGAGGCGGCCCGGAGGGGGGATGCCGAGGAGGTCTGCGTCTGTCTGCAACGGAACACCGACCGGTGTATTCCGGTTCTGATGGAGTATGTCCTGAAGGAGAAAGCGGCCCGGTAACACGCCGCAGAAAATGGAGGCCAGAGTAAGCAGCGCCGCCGATCCCAACGGATCGGCGGCGCTGCTGCTTGCGCTGTATTCAACAGATGGACCGGAATACGTCCAGCAGGTGGGGCAGGGCGGGATTCTGGTTGTCCTCGTTCCACATCAGGCGGACGTTGGCAAAGGGAACCCCCAGCAGGGGGATAAAAGCCACCTTGCCCTGGCAGAGACAGGCCATATCATCGCTGAGGGTAGAGATTCCAATACCGCAGGAAACCAAGGTGAGCAGAACCGGCACATGAGTGGCCTCCGCCACCACATGGGGGGCGAAGCCTGCATCAGCCGCTGTCTTCCAGATAAAATCATGGCCGGGAATGGAGGCGGTGCGGGCCATGACCACAAACGGCTCGTCCTTCACCTCTTCCATCCGTATGCTGCCACGAGAGGCCAGCGGGTGGTCCAAAGCGGTGATGATGCACTGGTGGTTTTTGTGCAGCAGGATGGAGGGGGACTCCTGCCCGGAGGGCATTGGCATATAGTTCAGGATGGCGTCCACCTCTCCCCGCTCCAGCGCGGACAGCAAGCTGGAGTGGCTATAGCCACGGATAAGCAGCGAGACATGGGGATAGGCCGTGCGAAAGCGCTGATAGAGTGTGGGCAGCTTTGGTTCGAAGGTGTCCCGCATGATGCCCAGGGTTAGGGAACCGCGATAGCCCTCCTGGGCCAGCCGGGCGGCCACCACGCTGCCCCGGTATTCGTCCAGAATTTTCGGACATTTTTTGAAAAACACCGTGCCGGCCGGGGTGAGGGCTACGCTGCGGGAGTTGCGGTAGAAAAGCTGAAGGTCCAGCTCTTTTTCCAATGCGGAAATCAGCCGGCTCAGAGCCGGCTGGGCCATGAACAGGTCGTCTGCCGCCTGGGTAAAATTGAGACGCTGTGCCAGCACCATGAAACACTCCAGTTGATTTAGAGTCACTGGGAATCCCTCCACACGTTCGATAAGTTGGGGATATCAGTATATCAAAATTCGTGCGGCTTGTCACGACCTGTTTGCTATGCAAAAGCATAGCAAAGTTGGCCATGTGCCGCTTACAGCGGCACGGCCATGAGATTATCGCACATGGGCCGGGACGGCCCACATGCGCAAAGACTTCATGCGTCTAAGCCTTTGCATAGTTTCGTAGTGCGCCCTGTGCGCACGGAGTTTTATGCAGTTAGGAGATAGTAGCCATATGGTAACTGTGCATCAATTCATGGTTAGCCACAGAGAGACACCTTTATTTTTGTGCAAAACAAACAATACTGAACCTGTTAAATTCCTCTATATGGAAGATTGGAGTCGGATTGCAGTAATCTAATCGAAAGCTGCATTTCAGCCATACAAAACCGGCATTTTACACAAAGGCAAAGAACGGGTAATATGCAGGGGAAACGAAGGCAAACTAAACTTTTTGCTTTTCAGAAGGAGGAAGTACAGATGAAAATTTTGGGTATTTCCGGCGGTATGCGCAACGGCAGCAACGACGGTATGTGCATCGAGGCCCTGATGGGGGCCAAGGAGATGGGCGCCGAGGTGGAGTTCATCCAGCTGCAGAACCTGCACATCGAGCACTGCACCGGCTGCACCGCCTGCGTGCAGAGCGTGCTGGGCGGCCGCGGCGGCAAGTGCGTGCTGAAGGACGACTTTGACTGGCTGCTGGACAAGATGCTGGACGCCGACGGCATTGTCTTCTCCACCCCCATCTTTGAGAAGGGCGCCACCGGCCTCTTCCACACGATTACCGACCGCTTTGGCCCCCGCATGGACCGCGGCAACAACATCATCGGCACCAAGATCGCCGAGGAGACCGGCGGCACCGCCCCCGATCCCCGCATCCTGAAGGACAAGGTCATCTCCTTCATGTCCGTGGGCGGCTCCGACTGGGTGACCCGCACCCAGTGCGACGCCGGCATGCTGGCCCTGACCCCCATGTGGAAGGTCATTGACAACGAGGTGTTCCCTTGGGCGCTGTCCATCCTGGTGGAGGACGAGCGGGTGGCCCGCGCCCACCAGATCGGCCGCAACATCGCCGAGGCCGCCAAGGACATCGAGCACGCCCAGTACCAGGGCGACGCCGGCGTGTGCCCCCACTGCCACAGCCGCAACTTCCACCTGCAGGACGGCAAGGCCATCTGCTGCCTGTGCGGCCTGGAGGGCGAGATCCACAACGCGGGCGGCAAGTACTCCTTCACCTTCCCCGCCGAGCAGCTGGAGCACGCCCACGACACCCTGTCCGGCAAGTTCATCCACGGCAACGACATCAAGGAGAACACCGGCAAGAAGATTGCCAACATGCAGACCGAGAAGTACAAGGCCCGCCAGGCCGCGTACCGCGCCTTTATCACCGCCACCGTGCCCGAGAAGGGCTGAGAAGGAGGGTTCGGGATGTCCGTGGAATTTCGTCCCATGCGCAGCGTCATCTATGTGGACGTCTGCAGAGAGGAGTACCGCCACCGCCTTCAGCACTGGCTGTACGGCCACCATATTCAGGATTCCATCTCTAACTTCGGCCCCTATGTGACCAAGTACGCCTTCTACAACGCCCTGCCCGTGCCCCCGGAGGGGGAGCGCTTCGGCACCCGGCGGATGCAGATGACCGAGCACTACTGGCTGGTCAACGAGATGGAGCCTGAGATGCGCAACAAGGCCATTGCCGAGTATATGCCCATGGACGTGCTGCGCTGGCAGGGCTGCGTGCCCGACACCGACGAGACCCCCCACGAGAACCTGGACGGCGACGTGGGCCGCTCCATCGGCGGCGACAACGGCTGCCCGCCCTTCGTCTTCGCCCATGTGCCCATCTCCTGGGAGGAGGACTTCAAGGGCAAGGGCCGCATGGTGTGCGACGGCCCCAACTACCGCTGGCAGTTCGTCATCCAGTACCCCGACGGCGTCAGCGAGGAGGAGGGCGAGCGCTGGTTCCATGAGGAGATCGTCCCCTACTTCCAGGCCCGGCCGGAGGTCAACCGCTTCCTGTCCAGCCGGATCTACCACGACGTGGTGGGCTGCACCTTCCACCGCCTGGTGGAGCTGTGGTTCGACGGCCCCGAGGAGTGGTATCAGGCGGCGGTGGAGGGCGCCAAGGCCCTGCCCAAGCCCGTCTGGGCGCAGCAGGAGCGCTTCCCCTTCCTGAAATCCAACTTCAACATTGTGGGCATGTTCCTCACCGACATCCCCACCAGCGACAACCTGACCCAGTTCCGCGGCTACATCACCATGCGTTAAGCGCCTTCCGCCCCGGGCGGAGCGACGCGCCGGCCTCCCGCCGGGGGGCCGGAAACACAAAAGGATGGAGGGATTCCCCATGTTCCGCAAGGATCAATTCGGTATTGTCTTCAACACCATTTTCTCGATTATGTTCGCCATCTTCCTGCCCCTTTACATCGATGGCAGCAACATGTTCCGGGAGGCGGGCGCCATCCTCTGGGGGCCGCTGGTTCAGCAGCTCACCAAGGACTTCATCCCCGGCTTCGCCGTGGCCTTCGCCATCGGCACCTACATCGATCTCAAGGCCATGGGCGATGGCTTCGCCCGGCTGTGCGGGGTCAAGAATGAAAACGGCCTGCTGTTCCACATTCTGCGGGTGGCCTCCATTACGTTCGTCATGGCCGTGCTGATGAGCCTCGTCATGATGTTCCTGGCCGTGGGCTACACCATGCCGGCGGGCGCCTTCTTCATGGCCTATCTGATGAGCTTCCCCCTGACGTACGTGGTGGCCCTGGTGGTGGCGTTTATCACCTTTGCCATCGGCATGCCGCTCACCATCGCTCTGTGCCGGAAGCCCCCCAAGATGCCGGTCCACCCCTAACCAAACAGCGATCTGGGCGCACCGGCCGGGTGTGCCTGGATCCATTTCCAAGGAGGTACGTTATGTCAGTTCCCTTTTACGCCAAGAGCCCGGAGAACCAGGGCTATATCAAGAACATGGAGGTCGTGGGCTTCTGCGATCTGAACGGCGTCAACGCCTTCCAGATGGCCCTCCACAAGACCGACGACGGGCGCTATTACATGTACTGCGGCTCCTTCCGCGGCCCCGGCTGGAACGTGGTGGACGTGACCGACCCCACCCAGCCCAAGGTGGTCAACTGGCTGGAGGCCTGCGATCCCAAGGAGTACCCCGCCACCAACACCCCCAAGATTCAGGTGGCCGACGGCCTGATGATCGGCGCCACCGGCGGCGGCGTCTCCTTCCTCCACGGCTGCAAGCCCGGCGACAAGAGCCTGGGCAGCCTGCAGATCTTCGACATCAAGACCGATCCCGTCCACCCCAAGCTGCTGGGCAAGTGGGAGACCGGCGTGGAGAACGGCATGGGCGTCCACCGCTTCTTCTACAACGGCGGGCGCTACGTCCACCTGTCCGCCGACTGCCCGGGCTACACCGGCAACATCTACCGCATCCTGGACATCATCGACCCCACCCACCCGGTGGAGGTGGGCCGCTGGTGGGTGCCCTGCCAGTTCACCGACGGCCTGAAGGAGGGCGAGTACCCGGTGGACGGCCCCCAGCACTGGGAGTTCATGGACTGGCCCCAGCTCCACGGGCCTCCGTTCGTGGTGGGCAACCTGGCCTATCTGTCCTACTACTGCGAGGGCCTCATCATCCTGGACATCTCCGACATCACCCGGCCCAAGAAGATCGGCCAGCTCCAGCTGAAGGGGCCCTTCTCCGGCAAGTTCGCCGGCGCCCGCACCCACACCTGCCTGCCCCTGCCCGGCCGCAACTTCCTGGTGGCCACCAACGAGGGCGAGCGCTTCCCCTTCTACAACAAGGAGATCCTCACCACCGGCCCCCGCAAGGGCGCCCAGCCCATGAACAACCTGCACATGATCGACATCTCCGATCCCACCGATCCCCAACTGGTGGCCGAGTTCCCCTACCCCGAGGTGCCCGAGAACTATCCCTGGCCCAACTTCAACACCGCCGGAATGGACGGCGCCCAGGGCCCCTTCGGCCCCCACAACATCCACGAGCCCATGAGCAACAAGCCCTGGCTGGACCAGAACCCCAACCGGGTCTACTGCTGCTACTTCCACGCGGGCATGCGGGTGTATGACGTGTCCGACCCCTACTACATCAAGGAGCTGGCCTACTTCATCCCCCCCAACCCGGAGAAGCTGCTCTTCGATATCCCGGTACCCGGCCCCATGCTGGCCACCACCGAGGACTGCGTGGTGGACGACCGCGGCTACATCTACATGGATACCTGGCACGACGGCATGTACATCCTGCGCATGAAGGAAGACAACAAGAACTAAACCACAAAAAAGCCCTCCGCCGTTCGGCGGAGGGCTTTTTATCGGCCTGAGGAGGCTCAGGGGCGCTTGATGTTGAGGTTGAGCGCCAGGGCGGCCACGGCGAGCACCAGCAGCAGCACCAGCGGGGCGGCGTAGCCCCCGGTTTGGGTGAGCAGGACGCTGGCGGCGGTGGCAATGAAGGAGGCGCCGGTCAGGTTGAAGTTCATGACGGAGAAGTTGAGGGAGAAGTACTTGGCGCCGTAGAAGGAGGAGGTAAAGGCGGAGGAGATGGTGGGGCAGGCGCCGTAGGAGATGCCGGTGATGCACAGGCCGGCCACGCACAGGGGGACGGAGTGGACGGCCACGGACAGCAGCGTGACCAGGGCGGCCAGGATGGCGGCGCCGTTGGCCAGCAGCATGGTGCGGCGGCGGCCCAGGGTGTCGAAGAGGGCTCCGGTGAGGATGCGGCCCAGGCCGTTGCACACGGCGAGCACGCCCACCAGGGTGGTGGACAGGGCGGCGCTGGCCCCCACGGAGAGGGAGAGATCCTTTGCAAAGGAGATAACGGTGTTGCCCATGGCGGCCAGGAAGATGATGCACAGGAAGGCACGCCAGAAGGTGAAGCGGCGGAGCATCTGGCCGGTGGTGTAGTCGGCGGCCTCAAAGTCCTCCTGCACCCGGTTGGCGGCGGCCTTGGGCTGGGGCAGGACGGTGCCGGGGGCGGGGAGGCGGATAAGAAGGGCGGCCGCGACCAGCACAATTCCGATGGCGACGCCCAGGCAGAGGAAGGCCGCCCGCCAGCCCACGGCGGGATTCTGGATGAGGGCGTCGGCCAGGGAGCCGAGCACGAGGGAGGAGGCACCAAAGCCCATCAGCAGCGCGCCGGAGCAGGTGCCCTTTTTGTCGGGGAACCAGGCCTGCACGGTGGAGAGCACCACATTATAGGCAAAGCCGATGCCGGTGGCGGTGATGACGCCGTAGCTGAGGTAGAGCATGGGCAGGCTGCTGCCGTCCAGCCGGGCGGTCAGTACAAAGCCGATGCACGCCAAAGCGCCGCCCAGGGCGATGGTCAGGCGGGTACCCAGCCGCCTGGCCAGCAGACCGCCGCCCACTCCGCCCAGACAGAAAAAGCACATGGTGAGAGTAAAATTCATGGTCAGTTGGGAGGCGTTCCAGCCGAATGCGTCGGCCAGCGGTGCTTTCAGTATGGACCAACTGTAAAGGATACCCGCGAAGAGCATGGAAAGGATGCCTATGGTCAAATAAAACCACCGAATTGTGGGGGCCTTGGTGTTGCAGGGCATAATATGTCGCACCTCAAATCTTGTATTTTATATTTCGCATTATATATAAAAATTTAAAAATTGTCAATCGGCGGCTGGGAATTTTACAGGAGGGAGCGGCCGGCCCGGAGGACGATGCCGGTAAAGGCTGCGGAGGTACGGAGCGTTACCCGTATTGAAAAAAACACGGTTATAGAGGACGGTTTAAGTCTGTCACATCTGTAACAATTCTGTAAAAAATTTTTTGAATCATGTAAAAAGGTGGTTGCCCTTTTCGGAGGGATAGAGTATAATAAGGGCACACGCTCAGGGAGGGGAGGACAAAATCGTCTGGACCAAACTGGGCTATTTTTCTGAAAGGAAGGTAGATTACAATGAAGAAGTCCAAGAAGCTCCTTGCACTGCTCCTGTGCCTGGCGATGGTCTTCGGCCTGGCCGCCTGCGGCAACAGCAACAAGCCCGCCAACAGCCAGACCCCTGCGCCTGGCACTAACACCGAGACCCCCGCGCACGAGACCGAGACCCCCGGCGAGACCGAGGCCGATCCCGACGCCATCGAGGACAGCATGACCTCCGCCGACAGCAAGTATCAGGTGGCCTTCGTCACCGACGTAGGCCAGTTGAAGGACAAGTCCTTTAACCAGGGCACCTTTGACGGCGTGAAGCTGTACGCCGCCGCCAACGGTCTGAGCTACAAGTACTACCAGCCCGCCAACGGCAGCGAGGCCACCGACGATGACCGCTATGACGCCATGAAGGCCGCCGTCGAGGGCGGCGCTGACGTGGTGGTGTGCGCCGGTTACCTGCAGGAGGCCGCGCTGAAGAAGGCCGCCATCGAGTATCCCGAGACCCCCTTCGTCTTCATCGACGGCTATCCCCTGACCGATGACGCCGGCAACACCCTGTCCAACGTGGCCGGCATCGCCTTCAAGGAGGAGCAGGCCGGCTACCTGGCCGGTTACGCCGCCGTCATGGACGGCTTTACCAAGCTGGGCTTCTCCGGCGGCGGCGGCGGCACCAATCCCGCCTGCTGCCGGTTCGGTTACGGCTATGTCCAGGGCGCCAACGCTGCGGCGCTTGAGAAGGGCGTCACCGTGGACATGAACTACTCCTGGCAGTACGGCTCCAACTTCTCCGCCTCCACTGATCTGCAGACCATGATCAACGGCTGGTATGTGAACGGCACCGAGATCGTCTTCGCCTGCGGCGGCTCCATGTTCCAGTCCATCGTGGCCGCCGCCTCCGCCAATGACGGCTATGTTATCGGCGTAGACGTGGACCAGTCCGGCGAGTCCGAGTACGTCGTCACCTCCGCCATGAAGGGCCTGGCTGACGCGGTGCAGTGGGCCGTGGCCAAGGTCTATGACGGTACATTCGACACCATCGGCGGCCAGCAGACCTCCCTGGGCGTCGCCGACAACGCCGTGCAGCTGCCCACCGGCGCGGATTCCTGGCGCTTCGAGACCTTCACCGTGGAGGAGTACGAGTCCCTGTACCAGCAGATGGTGGACGGCACCCTGGTGGTGGACGACGACTACACTGTGATGGACAACGCCGAGACCGCTACCAACTGGAGCAACGTGAATGTGAATATCATCTGATTCACACAATCATCTCAGAAAGAGGGAGAGGGCTTTGTGCCCTCTCCCTTTTCTTGTGACAGAAAAGGGACAAATTTCTTGTGTTTTCCATGGGGGTATTATATAATAAAACTATACTGTATAGAGGAGGCGGGATGAGGACTATGGAAGCGGAAAACGTCATTGAAATGCTTCACATTACCAAGGAATTCCCCGGTATCATCGCCAACGACGATATCACACTCCAACTCCGAAGAGGGGAAATCCACGCCCTCCTGGGGGAGAACGGCGCAGGCAAATCCACCCTGATGAGCGTGCTGTTCGGTCTGTATCAGCCGGAGGCGGGCGAAATCAAGAAAAACGGTAAGGTGGTGAAGATCAACAATCCCAACGACGCCACCGCGCTGGGCATCGGCATGGTGCACCAGCACTTCCAACTGGTGGATGTATTCACTGTGCTGGACAATATCATTCTGGGCGCCGAAACCACGAAGCTGGGCTTCCTGCAGAAGAAGGAGGCCCGCAAAAAGGTAGAGGCCCTGTCGGAGAAGTACGGCCTAAAGGTGGATCTGGACGCCAGGGTGGAAAACATCACCGTGGGCATGCAGCAGCGGGTGGAGATCCTCAAGATGCTCTACCGCGACAACGAGATTCTGATCTTTGACGAGCCCACCGCCGTCCTCACCCCCCAGGAGATTGATGAGCTGATGGCCACCATGAAGGAGTTTGCCAAGGAGGGCAAGAGTATTCTCTTCATCTCCCACAAGCTCAACGAGATTATGGCCGTGGCCGACCGCGTCACAGTGCTGCGCAAGGGCAAGTACATCGGCACCGTGGATACTAAGGACACCGACAAGCAGTCCCTGTCCAACATGATGGTGGGCCGCCCGGTGCAGCTTGAGGTGGTCAAGGAGAAGGCCAGACCCGGTGAGACGGTGCTCAAGGTGGAGCACCTGACGGTCCCCTCCCATACCCAAAAGAGGGATGCGGTCCATGATGTCAGCTTCGAGGCCCGGGCGGGTGAGATTCTGTGCATCGCCGGCATCGACGGCAACGGCCAGAGCGAGCTCATCTACGGCCTGACCGGCCTGGAGAAGTGCAGCGGCGGCACGGTGACCCTCTGCGGCCACGATATCAGCCACGCCTCCATCCACCACCGGAGCGCGGACATGAGCCACATCCCGGAGGACCGCCATAAGCACGGACTGGTGCTGGACTTTACCCTGGAACAAAACATGGTGCTCCAGCGCTTCCGGGAGCCACGGTTCCAGCACATGGGC
>OHJF01000685.1_pt1 | contig 12074 bp, 11 predicted proteins | sample 1568521 | NCBI WGS metagenome assembly OHJF01 (sample SAMEA3879570, study PRJEB24766) | human gut metagenome | biome: human-associated habitat; feature: feces | place: USA | collected 1985/1987 | reverse complement strand
TCCGGATGCGCTCCTGTTCCATGGTGTCGCGGTCGCGCACGGTCACGCAGCCGTCCTGCTCGGTTTCGAAATCGACCGTGATGCAGTAGGGGGTGCCGATCTCATCCTCGCGGCGGTAGCGCTTGCCGATGGAGCCGGTGTCGTCATAGTCCACCATGAAGTCGCGGGCCAGCTCGTCCCGCAGCTGCTGGGCGGGGCCGGAGAGGACCTCCTTCTTGCTGAGGGGGAGCACGGCGCACTTGAAGGGGGCCAGGGCGGGGTGGAGGCGCAGGACGGTGCGCACGTCGTTGTTGCCCTTCTTGTCCTGGCCGACGATCTCCTCGTCGTAGGCGTCCACCAGGAAGGCCAGGGTCACGCGGTCGGCGCCCAGGGAGGGCTCGATGACATAGGGGATATAGTGCTCGTTCTTCTCCTGGTCGAAGTAGGTGAGATCCTTGCCGGAGTGCTCCTGGTGCTGCTTGAGGTCGTAGTCGGTGCGGTCGGCCACGCCCCACAGCTCGCCCCAGCCGAAGGGGAACATGAACTCGAAGTCGGTGGTGGCCTTGGAGTAGAAGGCCAGCTCTTCGGGCTCGTGGTCGCGCAGGCGGAGGTTCTCCTCCTTCAGGCCCAGATCCACCAGCCACTTGCGGCAGAACTCCCGCCAGTACTGGAACCACTCCAGATCGGTGCCCGGCTGGCAGAAGAACTCCAGCTCCATCTGCTCAAACTCCCGGATGCGGAAGATGAAGTTGCCGGGGGTGATCTCGTTGCGGAAGGACTTGCCCACCTGGCACACTCCGAAAGGCAGCTTCTTGCGGGTGGTGCGCTGGATGGCGGGGAAGTTGACGAAGATGCCCTGGGCGGTCTCGGGGCGCAGGTAGACCTCGGTGCTGCTGTCCTCGGTGACGCCCTGGTGGGTCTTGAACATGAGGTTGAACTTGCGGATGTCGGTGAAGTCCGCCTTGCCGCAGCCGGGGCAGGTCACGCCGTTGTCCCGGATGAAGGCCACCAGCTCCTCGTTGGTCATGGCCTCCACATTCACGTCGTCGCGGCCATTCTCGGCGCACCAGCCCTCGATGAGCTTGTCGGCCCGGTGGCGCATCTTGCAGGCCTTGCAGTCGATGAGGGGATCGTTGAAGGTGGACACATGGCCGGAGGCCACCCACACCTCGGGGTTCATGAGGATGGCGGCGTCCAGGCCCACGTTGTAGGGGTTTTCCTGGACAAACTTCTTCCACCAGGCCCGCTTGACGTTGTTTTTCAGCTCCACGCCCAGGGGGCCGTAGTCCCAGGAGTTGGCCAGGCCGCCGTAGATCTCGCTGCCGGGGTAGACGAAGCCCCGGCCCTTGCACAGTGCCACGATCTGATCCATGGTCTTTTCGGTGTTCTTCATATCCATAAGCTCCTTTTCGCTTTATTCTGCGCGGAAAAAAACGCCCTGAGCCGAACGGCTCAGGGCGAAGTAAACTCCGTGGTGCCACCTGAATTCGGGGCAGAGGCCCCGCGCTCAAACCCGGTAACGGCGGGGGACCGGCGGGGCATTTCCTCCCCGCGGCTGGCGGGCGCCTTCCCCTGCCTCCGCCGGAGCCTTGCACCAGACGGCTCCTCTCTTGGGACGGTGGGACGGGGTACTCCTCCCGGTCAATGCCTGTTTCTGGCCGCTATTGTATCACGCAAACCGCCCGCCGTCAAGGCGTTTCGGGGCCTATTCCACCAGAATCAGGCCGAAATGGTTCCGTTCCTCCCCCAACACCCGGAGCGTGCGCACCTCCAGGCCGTGGGCGCGGGCGGTGGCAAACACGTCGATGCCGCAGGCCTCCATGGCGGGGACGGCCTTCCCGGGGAAGCGGCACCCCTCGGGCGCGCAGGAGGGACACAGCTTGCAGGGCCCGCTGCCGAAGGCCAGGGCCTTGTAGTACCCGTCCAGAAAGAGCCGCCGGGCCCCCTCGGCCGCCATGGCGGTGGCGTTCCAGTGGTGGACCCGAAACAGGATGCCGGTGGAAAAGCTGTCCAGCACGGCCCGGGTGCAGGTGTAGTCCGGGGCCTCCGGCGGGCAGCAGTGGTTTTTGCCGAAATTCTCACAGCCGAACTGGCACTTGAAGGTGGTCCAGGGGGCGGTCACCACCGTGTGTGGGTCGATCACCAGGGCCGGCTCGGCCCCGTTCTCCCGCAGGTAGTCCAGGCAGGCGTCCATGGGCAGCACTCCTCTCTGCTCAGAGTGTACGCCCGCCGGCGAAAAAGGTCAAGCGTCGGGGGAGACAAACTCCACATTGTGTGCTATGATGTGGATAAAAAACAGAAGGAGGCGGCGGTTTATGGCGCGTCCGGCATTCGCATCACCCTCATTGACCGGCTGGGAAAGCGGGGCTGCCACCGGGGCCACCGGGTGGGGGAGAGCTTTGACTTTGACACGGAGCGGGGGAAGCTCTGTCCCATGGCCATGCATGTGGCCTTTCCCTATGTGGATATTCTCCGCTATGGCGGTGCCATCCCCGGCCAGCCGGCGGGCACGGCGGTGTTCTGCTGCCCCGATGTGGACACCATCAATGTGTTTCGGATCGAGGTGTCGGACGGGGCGGCCAGCCCGGGTTAGCTGAGAAAGAGCTCCACGTCCTCGATGGTCAGGCCGGTGTGAAGGGCCAGATTGATCCCGTATCCGATGACCTTCGCCAAGTCGTGCACCTGGGTGTCGATGTCCTTGGGGGTGACGATCAGGCCGTTCCCCGCGCCCTGGAGGGCGGCGGGGTTCAGCTCCCCCTTGCCCGCCTCGGCCAGCACGTCGCAGGTGAGGGTGGCGGCGTCCACTACGGTGGGGACGCCGACGGCGATGACGGGGACGCCCAGGGTCTCGGCGTTGAGGGCGGCCCGGGCATTGCCCACGCCGGAGCCGGGGGTGATGCCGGTGTCGGCCAGTTGGATGGTGCGGCAGACCCGCCGGAGGCTGCGGGAGGCCAGGGCATCCACCGCCACCACGCAGGCGGGTTTGATCTGCTCCGCCACGGCGCGGACTACCTCGCCGCTCTCCATGCCGGTGGTGCCCAGCACCCCGGCGGCCAGGGCGGCCACCGGCCGGAAAGAGCCGAAGTGCTCCGGCACCCGTTCCACCAGGTGGCGGGTCACCATGGTCTGGTCGGCAGCCTTGGGGCCGATGTTGTCGGGGGTGATGGCCCGGTTGCCCAGGCCCACCACCAGGGCGGGCGCGCCCGGCTCCAGGCCCAGCAGCGCCCCCAGCTCCGCCGCCAGGGCCCGCGCCGCCCGGCCGAAGGCGTCCTCCTCCCGGCGGGCCAGGCCGTCCAGCTCCAGGGTCACATAGGTGCCCACCGGCTTGCCCGCCTCGTCCCGGATGCGCACGGTGGTCACCGGATAGCCCTCCCGCGTCGACTCCTCCGACTCCACGCCCGGCAGCGTCCCGGCCTCCCCGGCGCTCTCCTGCCAGAGCTGGGCGGCCTCCAGAGCCAGGTCGGTTCTCCGTTTCAACATATACGTCCCTCCATACCCCAAGATGTGGTGTTGATGACACCAGATGCCCCTATTTTTTGCGCAGAGCGCCTCCATATGCAAAAAAAGTGAAAAAAGTTCAAAAAAAGAGTTGCATTTTTAAAGAATGGCTGTTAAAATAAGAATCTGCACGGGCAAACTGTGTAAATAACGATTACGTCATCGGAGGAGGTGTTTGGTTTGCCGAATATTAAGTCTGCCAAGAAGCGTGTCCTGGTGAACAAGACCAAGGCTGCGCAGAACAAGGCCGCTAAGTCCGCGCTGAAGACCGACATCAAGAAGTTCGAGGCCGCGGTGGTCGAAGGCAACCGCAGCGAGGCCGAGGGCGCTTACAAGGTGGCCGTCAAGGCGGTCGACAAGGCTGTGGTCAAGGGTCTGCTGCACAAGAACAACGCCGCTCACAAGAAGAGCGCCATGACCATTAAGCTGAATAAGCTGGCCTAAAGGTCTGGTCGAAGGGGAGACCGTCTGCATCCGCAGGCGGTCTTTTTCGTTTTTTCGCGGGAGAAAACGGGTATGCTGGAAAAGAGACGCGGGGGAGGCGGGGAAGGATGAAAAAGCTGCTGGAGTGGAAGCCGGTCCGGTTTGGGCTGGAGGTAGGGGAGCTTTACTTTTCCAAGCGGGTATCCCGTTCGGCTGCGGAGCTGGCCTACTTTCTGATTCTCACCTTCTTTCCTGTCCTTATCTGCATTAACGCCTTCATTGGTCTGCTCCATTTGGACATCAACGCCGTACTGGAGGCCGCCTCCCCCTTCCTGCCCCGGGAGACGCTGGGGATTTTAGGGGACTATATTCAGTATATTACCGGAAACCAGTCACCCGCCCTGCTGGCCGCGGGAGGGATTATGACCCTGTTCTCCGCCTCCGCTGCCTTCCGCGCGCTGATGAATATTATGGAGGATCTTTACGGACGCAAGAGCTATGCAGGGGTGTGGCGCATCGCGGCCAGCGTGGCCTTTTCGGTGCTCTTTCTGCTCACCATCTACCTGGCCCTGGTGGTGCTCCTCACAGGCGGGTGGCTTTTCCATCTGGTGGAGCGCCTGTTTCGCCTGGAAACGGTCACCCTGCCTTGGGACTGGCAATGGTTCCGCTTTCTGCTGCTGTTCCTGCTGGTGTTCCTTTTTGTCCTGCTGGTGTACCGGATGGCCGCGCCCCGAGGCAGGCCACGGCCGCCTATCCTTACAGGTGCCTTTCTGGCCGCCGTGGCCCTTGTGGCCGCCACCGCCCTGTTTTCCTGGTTTATCGGCCTGTCTTCCAGGTACTCCCTGGTTTACGGGTCCCTGGCCTCGGTGATTATCCTGCTGGTGTGGCTCTACCTGTGTGGGAACATCCTGATTCTGGGAAATGTCTTTAACTGCGTGTGGTACCGCCACAAAAAGCGGCGGGTCACAGGGGAGCGGCCGGGCTGAAAAAAGGCGGCGTACCGATCCGGTACGCCGCCTTTTTTCACAGGCTGCGGAGCCACAGCTCCCGCAGACCCATCAATTGAAGATGGGGCTCATACTCCACCGCCCGGCGGAGGAGGGGTAGAATGTCACGGCCATGACCGCCGGTAAGGACTACGGTGACGGGGCCCAGCTCCTCCTCCAGGCGGAGGGAGATCCCCTCCAGGGCGGCGGCGGCCCCGTAGAGGGCGCCGCTGCGCATGCAGGACACAGTATCGGTACCCAGCAGTCCCTCGGGCTGGGTAAAAGTAATGCAAGGGAGTTGGGCAGCCCGGGCGCTGAGGGCGTCCACCGACAGGCGCAGCCCCGGGAGAATCATGCCGCCCCGGAATACGCCCTCCCGATCCACCACCGACAGGGTGGTGGCGGTGCCCATGTCAAAGACCGCCAGAGGGGGCCGCCACCGGGCTAGGGCGGCCACGCAGTCCACCAGCCGGTCCATGCCCAGGTTGGAGACGTCATAGTCTCCGGTGGGCAGGCCGGGGTCGAGATCCCGCCCCAGCACCCGGACAGGGCGGCGGGTGAGGGCCTCCGCCGCCTGGACGGCGACCTGGGTGAGGGAGGGAACCACCGAAGAGAGCACCGCTCCCTCCACGTCTTGGGGGGCCGCTCCCTCCTCTGCCAGCAGGGTTCTTATGCGCGCGGCGCAGACGGCGGCGTCCATGTTCCGGTCGCTGGGCAGGCGGCGGACAAAGCGCAGCTCCGGCCCCTGAAAGCCGCCAACAGCGACTGTAGTGTTTCCAATGTCAATGGTCAGCAGCATGGCTCAGACGGGCTCCCGGGCGGCCAGGGGGGCGCGGTTGAGCTTGAGAGCCTTTCCCATGGGGATGCACACCGCGGGGACAAGGATGGCCGCCACAATGGCCTCGGGCACACCGTTGGCCGCCACGATGCCCAGAATAAAGCCCAGCACTGCCTCGGCTGGAATCCCCTGGGCCGCGGCGTAGGCATCCCGGAACAGCAGAGCAATCAGTCCCATTACCAGGGCGGTGTTGGTAAAGGCGCCCACCACGGCGGACAGGGCCATGCTGCCGGCCTGGAGGACGGAGCCCCGGCGGCGGGACAGGGCCTGAAGCAGCGTATAGACCAGCCAGGGGGTCACGCCGACAAGGATACGGGGCACAAAACAAACCACCAGGGCCCAGGGGCTACCCCGGTCCAGGCCTGGTACCGGTATCAGGGGGGAAAAGGCAAAGGAGGACAGGTTGGGTACCAGGGTATTTTTCAAAAGACTGGCCAGACCAAACATGCCGCCCAGAAAGGCTCCCTTCTTGGGTCCGAGAAGGAGGGCGCCGATGATGACTGGCACATGGAGTACGGTGGCCTTAATGATGGGCAGGTCAATCATGCCGATGGGGGTGAAGGTGAGCAGAAAGAGAATGGCGGTAAACATGGCCAGGACAGCCAGGCTCTGCACCTGCCGGTGCTGCTGGGCGCGGGGGGTGTGGGTGTTCATATTCAATTACCTCCAGGCTGCCGTTCCCGACGGGCGGGATACAGCGCGTATTTGGATGCAGCCACAGGCAGAGATGGGCCTGCCGTCTCCCTCCGGGGAGTACAGCGGCCCGCCGCCCGGGACAGCCGAGGCCATTATAACGGTTATATCCTCAGATTGCAATCCCATTGTGGAAAACCTGCGGCTGTTTTGGTATAATTGGATGACTATATACGGAGCATAGGGGCGGATGTCCGCATCCGCCCACTGACAAAGGAGAGACCTGCATGTTAAAGGGGAAAACTGTGCTGCTGGGTGTCACCGGCGGCATTGCATGCTATAAGTCGGCGGGCTTGGCCTCGGCCCTGGTGAAGCAGGGGGCGAACGTCCAGGTACTCATGACCCGAAACGCCACGGAGTTTATCGGCCCCCACACCTTTGAATCCCTGACGGGCAACCGGGTAAGCGTGGACACCTTTGACCGCAACTACCAGTTCCAGGTGGAGCACATCGCCCTGGCCGACCAGGCCGACCTGGTACTGGTGGCCCCGGCCACGGCCAACGTTCTGGCTAAGCTTGCCCATGGCCTGGCCGACGATATGCTCACCACCACCGTTCTGGCCTGTGACTGTCCCAAAATCGCCGCGCCCGCCATGAACACCCGCATGTATGAGAATCCGGTTACCCAGGATAACCTGGCCCTCCTGCGGCGGTACGGCTGGGAGATTGTGGAGCCGGCCAGCGGACGCCTGGCCTGCGGGGCCGTGGGGAAGGGGAAGATGCCGGAGCCGGAGGAGCTGCTGGAGACGGTGCTTCACGCCCTCTCCCATGCCAAGGACATGGAGGGGCTGAAGGTGCTGGTCACCGCCGGCCCCACCCAGGAGGCGCTGGATCCGGTGCGCTGCCTGACCAACCACTCCACTGGGCGGATGGGCTATGCGGTGGCCCGGGCCGCCGCCGCCCGCGGGGCGGAGGTGACGCTGGTGTCCGGCCCCACGGCGCTGAAGAAGCCCGCCTATGTGGAGACGGTGGACGTGGTGTCCGCCCAGGACATGTTCGAGGCGGTCACCGCCCGCGCCCCGGAGCAGGACATCATCATCAAGGCCGCCGCGGTGGCCGACTACCGCCCGGCCCAGGTGGCCCAGGACAAGGTGAAGAAGGGGGAGGGGGAGCTGTCCATTCCCCTGGAGCGCACCCGGGATATCCTGGCCTGGCTGGGGGAGCACCGCGGGCCGGGGCAGTTCCTGTGCGGGTTTTCTATGGAGACCCGGGACATGGTGGAAAACTCCCGCAGGAAGCTGGAGAAGAAGCACCTGGATCTGATTGCCGCCAACAACCTCAAGGAGCCGGGCGCGGGCTTCGCAGTGCCAACCAATCTGCTCACGCTGATCTCCCCCCGGGAGGAGCTGGAGCTGCCCCTCCTCACCAAGGAGGAGGCCGCCCACCGTCTGCTGGATGAAATCCTGAAGCTCCGCTGAGCCGAAAAAACCGGCGCACCCGTCAGGGTGCGCCGGTCTTTTTCAGCTCAGATAGGACAGGGGGTTGACGGAGGTGCCGTTGATCTTCACCTCAAAGTGGCAGTGGTTGCCGGTGGAGCGGCCCGTGGAGCCCACCTTGGCGATGGGCTGACCCTGGTAGACCTTGTCGCCGGCAGAAACCAGGACGCTGGAGCAGTGGCCGTAGTAGGTCTGCTTCCCGTTGCCGTGATCCACGATGACCAGATTGCCGTAGCTCCACATGCTGCCGGTGGCCCGGCCGGCGAAGACCACGGTGCCGCCATCGGCGGCTGCGATGTTGGTGCCGTAGGAGGTGGCAATGTCAATGCCGCCGTGGTAGCTGTAGGAGCCAAAGATGGAGCGGTAGCCGAAGTAGGAGGTAATGCGCCCGTATACGGGCCAGATAAAGTAGCCGTTGGGCAGCCAGGAGGGGCGCACCTTGGTGCCCACAGCGATGACCTTGTTGGTGGCCTCCCGGGTGACCTGGGTAGAGAGCACCGTGCGCTCCTGCTCCACGCCGTTGAGGTAAGCGATGTCCGCGTTGACGATCTGCTCGCCGGGGACGCCTGCATCCAGCACCTTGGACTCGCCCTGGTACATGGAGTCGTCCTGCACCTCCACCACCGGGCACTCAATGGACTCGGTATAGGTCACGTTATCCACCGTCTTGACGGAGAGGAAGGGAATCTCCTCCTTCACGTTGAGGAGCTGGCCGATGTAGATACGGTTAATGTCCACATCCGGGTTGAGGGCCTCCAGTTCCGACATGCTCATGTCGTTGTCAAAGGCGATCTGCATGAAGGTGTCGCCCTTCTGCACCTCATAGGTGGTCTGGCCGTTGGTGTTGGCGGTGAGGGTGGCCAGCATGGCCGCCGGGTCCTGATTGACATCGGAGGGGGTGTATTCGTGGGTAATGTAGACCCCGGAGGTAAACTCGGCGGACACTGTGTTTTCATCTACATAGGCAGCCTTCACCTGCTCCAGCACCCCATTCAGGGTCTCCCGATCCTGGGCCGCGCCGATGAACTGGCCGTTGACGGTGAGCACATAGCTCTTCATTACCTCGCCAATCTGGTCAAAGAGGTAGGTCTCAAAGTCCGCCACGGGGGTGATGGACTCCCGCTCCGTCAGGGCAGGGGCGTAGGTCACCGCGCCGTCCATGGTATAGTCGTAGCCCAGAATATCGGTGGCACGGCTCTCCACCCGGTCCACCACATCCTCAAACACAGAGGGGCTGGTGACGGTGCCCAGGGCCACGCCGTCCACCTCCACCACATAGCTGGGAGTGTAGACAGTGCCCACGACAGCCGCCACGCCGATGACCACGGCGGCGGCCAGGAAATGCAGGGGATTGATCAGCCGGCGGCCGCCCGCAGTGGCGGCGTCCAGCCGGCGGCGGAGCGGCTCCACGCGCTGCGCCAGGGCCGCGGTACCCGCCTCCCATCTGTCCCGGAGTTGGGCCAGGGGCGGCCGGATGGCCGAAGACTCCTCCCGGGGCGTATGCAGAATTTCGTCCATGAGGGAAACCCTCCTAATTATTTGTTCTTGCGTAAAAGAAGGCCCGCGAGGGCCGAAAGGTAACAGTCAGAAACGAAAAGTTACAAATGGTTACAAGGCGTATCATACACGCTTTTTGCCAAAAAGTCAAGACTTTGACTGGAAAAGGCGGGAATCCGCGGCAATTGAAGGTCAAAGCACAACCGACACGACATATAGTGGGCGGCTTTCAAAAAGATGTCCTACTACTACCAGAAGGAGAAATGGTCAGGGCAGAGCAGCAAAAAGATTTGTCCACTTTGACCGGGACGAAAAGCCCCCACGGCATCCTTTTTGGTGCCGCGGGGGACCGGAGGGGACGGGGGATCTCCCCCCATAGCCGGAAAAAGTCCGGAGTCCCTGAAGGAAGCTCCGGACTTTGGAGGGTTGTTAGGCCAGCGCGGCGGTGATGATGGCCATGGAGCAGCCCCCCACAGGCAGGTGCCTGTGGGGCCCCCGGCTTTTTTACTGCGCGGGGCAAGTAAATTGCCCCGGCATCAAGGTTTTGCGCCCTTGCGCAAAACGCTTGACGGCGCGGAGCGCCGTGCCCCCGGAGTGGGCGGAGGTCTCCTCCATGGCCGGAAAAAGTCCGGAGCCCCTGAAGGAAACTCCGGACTTTGGAGGGCTGTTAGGCCAGCGCGGCGGTGATGATGGCCATGGAGTAGACCTCCTGGGCGTTGCAGCCGCGGGAGAGGTCGTTGATCGGGGCGTTCAGACCCAGCAGAATGGGTCCATAGGCGTCAAAGCCGCCCAGGCGCTGGGCAATCTTATAACCAATGTTGCCCGCATTAATGTTGGGGAAAATAAAGGTGTTGGCATAGCCGGCCACGGGAGAGCCGGGGAACTTGAGCTGGCCCACGGTGGGGGAGACGGCGGCGTCGAACTGCATCTCGCCGTCGATGGCCAGGTCGGGGGCGGCAGCCTTGGCCTTGGCGCAGGCGTTGCGCATCTTGTCCACAGTGTCACCCTTGCCGGAGCCCTTGGTGGAGTAGCTCAGGTAGGCCACCTTGGGGTCAATGCCGAAGGTTTTGGCGCACTTGGCGCACTCCAGGCCGATCTCCACCAGCTCGTCCTCCGTGGGGTCGATGTTGATGGCGCAGTCGCCCATGGCCAGCACAGTGTTGTCGCCCACGCCCTCGCGGACCATAATGAAGCAGGAGGAGACGATTTTATTCTCGGGCTTGGTCTTGATGAGCTGCAGGGCGGGGCGGACGGTGTCGGCGGTGGAGTAGGTGGCGCCGCCCAGCAGACAGTCGGCCACGCCCATCTTTACCAGCATGGTGCCGAAGTAGTTGCCCTTCATCAGGGCGGCGCGGCACTCGTCGGCGGTCATCTTGCCGCGGCGCAGCGCCACCATCTCCTCCACCATCTTGTCCATGTCGGGATAGGTGGCGGGGTCGATGATCTCGGCACCCCGGATGTTGAAGCCGACCTCCTCGGCCGCGGCCTTTACCTCCGCCTCATTGCCGATGAGGATGGGGGCCAGCCAGGTGCCGGCCAGCAGGCGGGCGCTGGCCTCCAGGATGCGGGCGTCGGTGCCCTCGGTAAAGACAATGCGCTTGGGGGACTTTTTCAGGGTGTCGATGAGCTGCTGAAACATGTGAATGGCCATTGGTATCTTCCTCCATCATAAAAAACGTACGTCAAATGCCAAAATGCTCGGCGTCGGAGCTATTATACACCATTTCGACTGCGGTTCTCAATGCCTAAAAGCCATAAGATTGTGAAAAAATACACTTTACTTTTTGTATTCTCGCATTTATACTATACCTACTGTTTTGAAGCCAGTTGAAGTTGAGGTGTGTTATGAGTTCCGATTTTTCCCGCTGCCTTTCCCTGCTCCGGCAGGAGAAGGGGATCTCCCAGCGCGCGGCCGCAAAGGATCTGGGGATCAGCCAGGCGCTGCTCTCCCACTATGAGAACGGCGTGCGTGAGCCCGGTCTGGCCTTTGTCACGAAGGCCTGCAACTATTATAATGTGTCGGCGGATTTCCTGCTGGGCCGTACCCTCTCCCGGGACGGCACCACCATCGCCGCCGAAGAGCTGTACGATTACTCCACCGAGAAGGACAACGTGCTCCACGGCTCCATTATGGCCACGCTGAACAAAAAGCTGCTGGTCAACTCCATCGGCGTGCTCTTCGACCTGCTGGGCAAGACCGGCCGCAAGGAGGCCATTAACGCCGCGGCGGACTACCTGGGTACCGCTGTTTACAAGATGTTTCGCCACCTGTACCGGGCGGACGGCAGCAAGAACGAGGACTTCTTCTCCGTGCCTGCCCGGCAGTTTATGGCGGGCGTGGCCACCGCCGACATGATCTGTACCGAGGCCCAGTATGTGGACGCCCTGGCCGCCCACGTCAAGGAGAAGGGGAACTTCCCGCCCATGCACAACGACGCGCTGATGGAGAACTACCCCGGACTGTACCAGTCCCTGCTCCAGATTATCCACAACACCGGGGAGCGGGTCAACCGCCGGATGGAGATTCAAAACCAGAAGTAGGGCGCGGCATCCCGGACGCACCGCCTGTTTACCGGCTACGCCCGGGGGGTGCCACCGGTACCATGCCCTTGAACGGCCGGGGCGGCCGCAGTAGGGATATGCAGAGTATCGCTCCAATGTCAATCGATGCTTTCACATCTTCGGAGGTGTATTTTTTTGACCGACCAGAGCAAAATCCGCAAT
>OHJF01000679.1_pt1 | contig 12242 bp, 7 predicted proteins | sample 1568521 | NCBI WGS metagenome assembly OHJF01 (sample SAMEA3879570, study PRJEB24766) | human gut metagenome | biome: human-associated habitat; feature: feces | place: USA | collected 1985/1987 | reverse complement strand
TTGCCACCGCCATACGCAGGATGATGGTCTGCAGGTCCAATTGCCCCGTGCTTTCTAAAAACTCCAGTAATACTTTTCTCATACGACATCCCTCCTATAACGCAAATTTCATGGTGGCGCTCCGCGCCAGACAATATTTGCTCACTGATAATTCCGAACGATTGGCTTCGTTGACCAGTTCCTTGATATAACTGAGCAGAAAGCCGTTATATTTCACTTCCAGCACACCATTGAACGGATCCAACACCGGACACATGTTCAAATCCGGTGAAAACAACTCCATACAGCTTTCTGTTGCCTGAATCTGATGATCAAATGTGATACGAATTTTATTTTCCTTGGCGATATAGGCTTTTCGCTTATATTCCACAATGGTTTTGGGGCGATAACACGCCATGTGCATGAGCCCGTAGCACTCCGCCGCAAAAGGGTCCGTATATTTCAGCAAGCTGTGATACCTGCCTTTTGTCAGCTCTATGGCATCTTCCCGGGAAACCCGCAGGGAACGCTTTTTCTGGTAGCTGCCTTCCTTCTGTTTCATTTCCAGCATAGCAAAATCGGCGGCAGGGTCGTAAATCCTAAGACGGATTTTCCGCCGCAGCTCCAGACCATCTATTTTTGCCTCATAATCCCGCTCGTTGATGGTATCAAAGTACAGGGAGCGGATATTGTAGCCGTTTGCGCCGTTATGGGCATCCTGTATCATGACCTGATCCAGCTGACCGGAAAGTTTTTTCATATCAAAAAGTGTCATGAAATACTTCTTTTCCTGACGATATACCTCATTCAAATAACATCCCTCCCAAAAGAAAAAGCTGCAAAAAATCAGACACAGGGATGCCAGTCATTTTTGCAGCTTGACGATCATAGCAGCTTTCTGCCGTAGACTCATAGCTTTGCGTCATCGCTTTTCAACGATTTTGCCAAAGGATTCAATTGTTTTCCGTCTGCTCAGAAAATGTGGTGTAAAGCCGGTTTTTGCCCAGCTGTTTTGCGTGATACAATGCTTCATCGGCTTTGCGGTAAAGCTCATCATAGCTCACATTGGGCGTGGATGCCACTGCCAGCCCCATACTACAGCTGGGAGAAACCTCTATGCCGTTCCAATGTATTCTGGGAATTTTGCTGATGACTTCTTCCGCATATGTTTCCATACAGGATATGTTACAACCGATCAGCAATACCATAAACTCATCCCCACCGATTCTGCCAATCCTTGCTCCCACAGGGGCATGATGACGCAGGATGTCAGCGGCTTCTTTGAGGACATGGTCCCCTGCCGGATGCCCATAACGGTCGTTGATATCTTTAAAGTCATCCATATCCACAATCAAAGCAGCCAGTTTTTCTCCTTCCCGCAGTTCAGACAGTTTTCGTTTGCCGTAACGCTCGATGGAGGCTTTGTTCAATAGACCGGTGAAAAGATCCATTTGGATTTCTTTTTCCAGCTGACTGATCCTGTCCTTTCGGTCTGTAATATCCGAAAGAATCCCAATACCCAAAACAGGCTCGCTCTGCTTATTGGTCTGGGTAATGACGCGGATTTCAAACCATCTGTTTCCGCCGTTTTTGACAGGCAGCATAAACTCATACTTTTGATAAGGAACACCCTTTTTGATATTCCGCATACAGGTAAGCAGGATCTCTTTATGTGATGAGGACAGCTGTTCCAGATTTTTGATAAAATCATAAAATTGAGGGATACTTTCTGGATGATCGAAGTAATGCTTCCACTCCTTGGAAAAGCGAATCCAGTCTTCCTGAATGTCCCATTCAAAGGTGATGGAGCTTTCCTGCTCACGAATCATTTCATACTGCTCAATGGTCAGACGAAAATCCCGCTGGGCATCTGTCAGTTCCTGCTGTACTTCCCGCATCTGGTTTGCCTGACTGATTTCAATGCGCAGGTGCTTATACCGGATGAGATACATCAAGATACACAAGCAGATGGTCACAGAAAAATTGACGATCTCACCCACACTGAATATAGGGTTGATAAACCAGATATACGTCAGGTAGCATACGCCCAAACTAATGATGGTATAAAGAGGTTTGAACATCAAAAAACCGGAAAAGAAAAAAATCGCCGTGACGATGGTAAAGTACGCCATAGCACCAGACAGATACACATTGTATATATTAAACAGCAGATGCCAAAACAAAATCATGCCAACGCTGATCATGTAAAACCGATGTCTTACCATAACTGACAAACTACAGAAAAAATCAATGATCAAAAATGCAGTGTAGCATACCAAATAAATCAGATAAAATCTCAGATAAATCAAATGATTTACCATCGCATACCCCATATTGCTGAAAAATAACACTCTGCATATATTACACAGTTCAAAAAGGACACCGAACGCCGATCCGATCCGAAGAGCAATCTGATTGCTCGATACAGATTTTTCCACAAAATCTGCATGTGATATTTTTGCGCCAAGAATCCATTTGATAAGCGCATCAACTCTAGTTCCCAAGCAAGTTCACTCCAAAAATGCAAAATGAAGACACATTGTCAACTTTCGTAAAATAAAAACCACCCCTCAATTTCGAAGATGGTTTGCTCTTATCACGATATATTCCCCAAAGGCTCTTTCAGAAATTTTATTCTGAATGTTTACTTTGATTCATTTAATAGTACACTATGTAACGACAGAAATCAACGATTTTTTGGCATTTTCTTGTTTTTTCATTGCATATAAAAGCCAGAAAATCAACTGTTTCACCAAGAAAGACACAAAGAGGCAAGTATGAGAAAATGCCTCCTGACATCTTATCATTTTATGAAACGCAGAAGTTTTCTTGTGCAAAACATGCACATAAGTCAACAAAATAATTATTCTGTCTTGAATGAATATTTTAACCGTATTTTTCCTGAAGAAAGCATATAAGTGCAAAAAAGGCGTTTCCTCTTACGAGAAAACGCCTTCTGCATTTCTACTTATTAAATTAGTACAATTTTGCACCTGCGGGGATTCTATCATCCACCATAAGCAGGTTCAGACCTTCTTTGCCATCGTACTCGTGTACAGCGGAGATCAGCATACCGCAAGAATCAATGCCCATCATGGGACGAGGAGGCAGGTTTGTGATTGCGATGCAAGTTTTGCCTACCAGTTCTTCGGGTTCATAGTAATCGTGGATACCGCTCAGGATCACACGATCTGTGCCGCTGCCGTCATCCAGCACGAATTTCAGCAGTTTTTTGCTCTTAGGCACTGCTTCACATGCTTTTACTTTTACGGCTCTGAAGTCGGATTTGCTGAATGTTTCAAAATCTACCAGTTCTTCAAACAAAGGTTCAACTTTTACTTTGGAGAAGTCGATTTTTTCTGCAACGGGGGCAGAAGTTTTGGATTCTGCTTTCTTAGGCATGTCCAAGGGTTTCATTGTGGGGAACAGAATTACGTCTCTGATGGAAACGGATTCTGTCAGCAGCATAACGAATCTGTCGATACCTACGCCCAGACCGCCTGTAGGAGGCATACCATATTCCAGAGCTGTCAGGAAGTCTTCATCGATCATGTTTGCTTCGTCGTCGCCTGCTTCTCTCAGGTATTCCTGATATTCGAAACGATGACGCTGGTCGATGGGGTCATTCAGTTCGGAGTATGCGTTGCCGTATTCTCTACCAACGATAAACAGTTCGAAACGTTCTGTGAATTCCGGTTTATCGGGTTTTCTCTTTGTCAGAGGAGAGATTTCAACGGGGTAGTCGATGATGAATGTAGGCTGAATCAGGTTCTTTTCTACGAATTCTTCGAAGAACAGGTTCAGGATATCGCCTTTTACATGACGTTCTTCATATTCTACATGATGTTCGTCAGCGATTCTCTTCGCTTCTGCTGTATCAGCTACCTGATCGAAGTCTACGCCGGAGAATTCTTTAACAGCGTCTACCATGGTCTTTCTTGCGAAAGGTTTGCCCAGATCCAGTTCGTGACCGCCGTAAACCACTTTTGTGGTACCCAGTACGTTCTGCGCAACGGTACGGAACATTTCTTCTGTGATGTCCATCATGCCGTTATAGTCTGTGTAAGCCTGATACAGTTCCATCAGGGTAAATTCGGGGTTATGACGAACGGAGATACCTTCGTTACGGAATACACGGCCGATTTCATACACACGTTCAAAACCGCCGACGATCAGACGTTTCAGAGGCAGTTCCAGAGCGATACGGCAGTACATGTCGATATCCAGTGTGTTATGGTGTGTGATGAAAGGTCTTGCGGAAGCGCCGCCGGGAATGGTCTGCAGTACAGGTGTTTCCACTTCCAGGAAGCCCTTGCCGTCCAGGAATTTACGGATTTCTGTGATGATGCGGGAACGTTTGATGAATGTGTCACGCACTTCGGGGTTTACGATCAGATCCAGATATCTCTGACGGTAACGCAGTTCCTGGTCTTTCAGACCGTGGAATTTTTCGGGCAGTACCTGCAGGCTCTTGGACAGCAGTGTCACTTCTTTTGCGTGTACGGAAACTTCCCCTGTTTTTGTTTTGAATACGAAGCCTTTGATGCTGATCAGGTCGCCGATGTCGAATTTTTTGAATGCGGCATAAGCTTCATCGCCGATGTCGTTACGACTTACATAAGACTGGATGTTGCCGTTTCTGTCCTGAATGTTGCAGAAGGACGCTTTCCCCATGATACGTTTGCTCATAAGTCTGCCGGCGATGGCAACGTCTTTACCTTCCAGTTCGTCGAAGTTGTCTTTGATTTCATCGCTGTGATGTGTTACTTCGCATTTTGTAATTTCAAAGGGGTCTTTGCCTTCAGCCTGAAGCTGTGCCAGCTTTTCCCGTCTGATTTTAATCTGTTCGCTCAGTTCCTGCTGTGTCATTTCCTGTGCAGGCTGGTTGTTCTGTTCTGCCACTTTGTTTTCCTCCGTTTCCGTGTTCTCTTATGCAAAAAATAAAAATTATTTCTGGATGTTCAGAATTTTAAATGCCACTTCGCCGTCGGGTGTATCTGCCATAACGGTTGCGCCAACTTTCTGACCCAGCAGAGCCATACCCAGAGGGGATTCGTTAGAGATTCTGCCGTTCATAGGGTCTGCTTCTGTGGAACCAACGATGGTGTATTCCATTTCTTCGTCAAATTCCACGTCCAGTACTGTTACTTTGGAGCCCAGGTTGACAACGTCCATTTTCAGTACGTCTTCGTCGATAACTTCCGCGTTACGCAGCAGGTTTTCCAGCTGTATGATACGGCTTTCGATTTCGCCCTGTTCTTCTTTCGCAGCATCATATTCGGCATTTTCAGACAAGTCGCCCTGTCCTCTTGCTTCTTTGATTTTTTCTGCTACTTCTTTTCTGCGTACGGTTTTCAGGTTTTCCAGTTCCTGTTCCATTTTTTTCAGACCGTCATAGGTCATGACTACTTTTTTTGCTTCTGCCATTGCTTATTTCATCTCCTTGCGGGTTTTATCCAATTTTTCAAAAATAGGGATTTTCCTTGATATTACAAGGAAAAGGGAGGGCTTACCGAAATGCCCTCCGAAAATTCATTGATAAATTATATACTAAGGTAAGTAATTTTGTCAATGTTTTCTCCCGGGAAAATGCGATTTTATCCCTGTTTTTTCGGAATTTTTCGTCTTTTTCCGCCCAGAAGAAAACCGACGGGACACAACTGTCCCAAACCGGCTTTTGCCTCTGCCGCTTTTTCGGCGCCGGGCGCATCAAAATACGCCCGAAACATCTGATTTTCACAATAAGTACGGGCTTCTGTCAGGGCACCTGCCTCCATCTCTTTTTGGTTGCCGAAGAAAAATCCGTCTGCCGCCAGCACATCGGCGCGACGCAGGGCAATACTCTCCGTAACGGTACCGTTGCCCACCAAATCCAGAAACACAGCCCCTTCCGCCAGAGCATAAGCCATGGCGCCGTTGCCCTTCGCGCAGGAAAGGACCACATCCGCCTCCCGAAAAACGCCGTAGCCCACGGAGCTGAACACTTCCACCACCAGCCCTCTTTCCTCCAAGAATCTCTCCTGCCATGACACGAAAAAAGGCTGACGGTCTGTGAGGATACCAAGACGATTCACCCAGCCGGGCAAAGCTGCCAGTGCCGCTTCCGTTTCCCATTCGCCGCCGTCTGCCACCACGAAAGAAGCTCCTTCCTGTCGTTTGCCCATGGCTTCCAGCCCTGTGGCTGCCGCTTCTGCCCCGAATATGGGATAGAGTTTTCGTCCTGTGGCAAAGGGCAGGATATCCCCAGGCAAGTCTGCTGCCATAGGTGAAAGGGCAATCTTTGCTCCCCCATCTGCTGCCTGTTCCAGCAACTCTCTGGCTTTCTCCCGCCACGGAGGCAGAAAACAGCCGTCCCTATCCGTCTGCAAGCACCAGCTGCCCTCCGCCGTTTCCACCCACGGGCAATACTTCAGCTGCCATTTCTCTGCCCAGCTTTCCGGCAGTTTCCCCACCCACTTGGGACGATGCCGCTGGGATTTCTGCCGCAGACACGTGATATTGATGATTTCCATGGAAACGCCTCCCAAATCGTTAATTTATAAACAATCTTTTTGCATTTTTTGTCATACAATCCTTTGCAATCCCCTGAAATCTGCCCCTGTTTTTCCTTGAATTTCCTCTTTTTTCCAGCCCTTTCGCAAACATGCGCCTCACCAATTTGACGATGTACCAACGAAAATACAATAATTTATTGTTTTTTCTTTTTTCTGTACACAACAATTTCGTGATTTTTTTGCTCGTTTTTTCCTGTTTCCTCCTTTTTTTGGAATTTTTTATGGTTAAATTGCACAAATTCACAGCCGAATGTCAAACAAATTGACTTTTTTTGTTTTCTTTTTGGTAATTTCTTGACAGTGTATGCAGAATACATTATCATGAAATTACAGTTATTACGGGGACATTTTATTTATATGAAAGGAGTTTTTCCATGAACACAAAAATTATGAAAACCATGGACGGGAATGAAGCGGCTGCTTATATCTCTTACGCATTTACAGAAGTCGCTACCATTTACCCTATTACCCCTTCTTCTCCCATGGCAGAACACGTTGACAGCTGGTCTGCAAACGGCAAGAAGAACATCTTCGGTCAGACAGTACGTCTGGTAGAAATGGAATCCGAAGCAGGTGCCGCAGGTGCTATGCACGGCGCACTGGAAGCTGGTACACTGACAACCACATACACAGCTTCTCAGGGTCTGCTGCTGATGATCCCCGGCATTTACCGTATTGCCGGTCAGCTCAAACCCGGCGTATTCCATGTAAGCTCCAGAACCGTTGGTACACATGCTTTCTCCATCTTCGGCGACCATTCCGACGTTATGGCTTGTCGTCAGATCGGTGTGGCAATGCTGTCCTCCGCTTCCGTACAGGAAGTTATGGACCTGGGCGGTGTGGCACACCTTTCCGCTATCAAAGGCAGCGTACCTTTCATGCATTTCTTCGATGGTTTCCGTACTTCTCACGAACTGCAGAAAATCGAAGTCATGGACTACGAAGATATCGCAAAACTGCTGGATGAAGACGCACTGCGCAAATTCCGCAAAAACGCCCTGAACCCTGAACATCCCGTACAGCGTTCTACCGTACAGAACCCTGACGTATTCTTCCAGAACAGAGAAGCACAGACACCTTTCTATACACGTCTGCCTGAAATCGTGGAAAACTACATGCACGAAATCAACAAAATCACAGGCAGAAACTATCAGCTGTTCAACTACTTCGGCGCACCCGATGCAGAACACGTTCTGATCGCTATGGGCTCCATCACTGGCGCAGCACAGGAAGTTGTGGAATATCTGACAGCAAAAGGCGAAAAGGTTGGTTTCCTGCAGGTTCACCTGTACCGTCCTTTCTCCCTGAAACATTTCTTAGGCGCACTGCCTGAAACAGCGAAAATCGTTACCGTTCTGGACAGAACAAAAGAACCCGGCGCACTGGGCGAACCTCTGTACCAGGATGTATGTTCCGCACTGACAGAAGCAGGCAGAACTCCTCTGGTACTGGCAGGCAGATACGGTCTGTCCTCCAAAGACGTAACACCTGCACAGGTTGTTGCTGTTTTTGACAACATGAAAGGCGAAAAGAAAAACCACTTCACCGTTGGTATCATTGACGACGTTTCCATGACATCCATCGAAGTTGGCGCAGAACCCGAAGTAACAGACGCAAGCACCATCTCCTGCAAATTCTGGGGTCTGGGCTCCGACGGTACTGTTGGCGCAAACAAAAACTCCATCAAGATCATCGGTGACCATACAGATAAATACGCACAGGCATACTTTGAATATGACACCAAAAAATCCGGCGGTATCACAAAATCTCACCTGCGTTTCGGTGATGTGCCTATCCGCTCCAGCTATCTGGTATTCAAAGCAGACTTTGTGGCTTGTCACAACCAGTCCTACATCTCCAAATATGATATCGTTTCCGAAATCAAACCCGGCGGTACTTTCCTGCTGAACTGCGGCTGGAAAGGCGAAGAACTGGAAAAACACCTGCCTGCTGACGTAAAACGTTACATCGCAAACAACAACATCAATTTCTATACCATCGACGCTGTTGAAATCTGCCGTGAAATCGGTCTGGGCAACAGAACCAACTCCGTTCTCCAGTCCGCATTCTTCAAACTGGCAAACATCATCCCCGTTGATGACGCCGTTGGCTACATGAAAGCAGCCATTGAAAAATCTTACGGCAAAAAAGGTGAAAAAGTCGTTAACATGAACTATGCCGCTGTAGACGCAGGTCTGACAGGTCTGGTAAAAATCGACGTTCCCGAAAGCTGGAAAGACGCAAAAGACGTAGACAAAGAAGAAATCAAACGCGTTCTGCCTGAATACGTTGAAAAACTTCTGGTTCCCATGAACGCACTGAAAGGCGACTTGCTGCCCGTATCCGTATTCGTTGGCAGAGAAGACGGTACTGTACCTCTGGGTACTTCCGCTTACGAAAAACGCGGTGTTGCCATCGACGTTCCCGAATGGGATGCAACAAAATGTATCCAGTGTAACCAGTGTTCTTATGTATGCCCTCACGCATGTATCCGTCCTTTCCTGCTGACAGAAGAAGAAGCGAAGAACGCACCCGAAGGCTATGTAACAGAACCCGCAAAAGGCGCTGGCGAAATCGCGCAGTATCGTTTCCGCATCCAGGTTGACCCTCTGGACTGCCAGGGCTGTGGTGTCTGCGTAACAGCATGTCCCGCAAAAGAAAAAGCGCTGGTAATGAAACCTCTGGATACTCAGATGCACGAACAGCCTAACTGGGACTTCTCTCTGGCTCTGTCCGATAAGAAGAACCCTATGGACAAATACAGCGTAAAAGGCTCTCAGTTCGAACAGCCTCTGCTGGAATTCTCCGGCGCATGTGCAGGCTGCGGCGAAACAGCTTACGCAAAACTGATGACACAGCTTTACGGCGACCGTATGTATCTGGCAAACGCTACAGGCTGTACACAGGCTTGGGGCGCTGCTGCACCTTGCGTACCTTACACAACAAACAAAGAAGGCTGGGGCCCCGCATGGAGCAACTCCCTGTTTGAAAATAACGCAGAATTCTCCCTGGGTATGGTTCTGGCAGTAGAACAGCAGAGAGAACGCGTAACCATGAAGCTGAAAGAACTGCTGGCTCTCACCGACGATGCAGATCTGAAAGCAACGGCTGATGTATGGCTGGCTAACTACGATGACGGTCACAGAAGCAAAGAAGACACCAAAGCTCTGCTGGCAGCTCTGGAAAAAGTTTCCGTAAGCGGCGAAGCGGCAGACCTGAAAGCCTTCATTCTGGACAACAAAGAACACCTGACCAAGAAATCCATGTGGATGTACGGCGGCGACGGCTGGGCATACGACATCGGTTACGGCGGTCTGGACCACGTACTGGCTTCCGGCGCAGACGTAAACGTACTGGTGGTTGACACAGAAGTTTACTCCAACACAGGCGGTCAGTCCTCTAAAGCAACACCTATCGGCGCTGTGGCACAGTTCGCAGCAGGCGGTAAAGCAACAGTGAAGAAAGACCTGGGTATGCTGGCAATGAGCTACGGCTACATCTACGTTGCACAGGTTGCTCTGGGCGCAAACCCTGCACAGCTGATCAAAGCCCTGAAAGAAGCAGAAGCTTACAAAGGTCCTTCCCTGATCATCGCTTATGCGCCTTGTATCAACCACGGTATCTCCAAAGGCATGGCAAACGCACAGCTGGAAGCAAAACTGGCAGTGGATGCTGGCTACTGGTTCCTGTACCGTTACAACCCCGATCTGAAGAAAGAAGGCAAGAATCCTTTCATCCTGGATTCCAAAGAACCTTCCATGGATTACAACGACTTCATCATGGGCGAAGTTCGTTACGCTTCCCTGGTTCGCACCTTCCCCGAAACAGCAAAAGTGCTGCTGAAAGAAGCTGCTGACAAGGCGAAAGAAAAATACGAAGCATACAAGAAGCTTGCAGAACAATAACCCCGTAACATACTGTTTGCAGGCAGCAAAAAAACCTTGGCGAGTCAGCCGGCAAAGCCGGCTGAACCTCGCCCCCTTGCAGACAGATGGGCTTTCGGCAAGGCTCCATGAATATTTGTGATAGACTCTGGGAAAAAGAGGTCATGTCCATTGGGGGCTTCTTCAGAAGAAAATTTTCTTCTGATGACAGCCGCCGCAGTTTCCCTTAAGAAATCAAAAACCAATGTTTTCTTAAGGGAAGCCTGCTGGACATGCCTCTTTTTCTATTATGTAAAAATTCCATATTTTTCCATTGTATGAATATCCATACATCATTTTCGTCAATTGTAAAAAAAGTACAAAAAAATACGCATTCTTTTGGCGAAAATCCTTGTCAAGGTTTTCGTGTATCTTTATAATAAGGAACGGATAAAAATTCAATGAGAAAATCATAAAAATAGGAAAGGAGTGTTTACATTGACGAGCCAAAAGAAAAAAATGCCTCTGGCTTTCTGGATCTTCCTTGGTCTGATCATCGGTATCGTAGCGGGTCTGCTGCTGATGAACGCAAACCTGTTCGGCATGACCGGCGTTGACTTCGCGAAAGCTTATATCCAGCCCTGGGGTACCATTTTCCTGAACCTGCTGAAATTCATCGTCGTGCCCATTGTGATGTTCTCCATTGCGGCTGGCGTCATCTCCATGAAGGACATTCGCCGTGTAGGCGCCATCGGCGGCAAAACACTGATTTATTACATGTGCACCACCGCTTTTGCCGTAACACTGGCACTGATTCTGGCAACCCTGTCCAAAGGTCTGTTCGTTGTGCTGGACCCTTCCGGCGCTTCCTATACCCCTGCAGAAGCCCAGAGCGTTATGGATACCATCGTAAACATCTTCCCCTCCAACTTTGTGAAGCCCATGGCTGAGGCTTCCATGCTGCAGGTCATCGTCATTGCCCTGTTCGTGGGCTTCGGCATCCTGCTGGCTGGGGAAAAAGGCATCCTTGCCGGTCAGGTGGTAGAAAGCTTCAATGAAGTGTTCCTGAAAGTCATGGACTTCATCATCAAGCTGTCCCCCATCGGCGTTGCCTGCCTGATCTGCCCCGTTGTAGCAGAAAACGGTCCTATGCTGCTGACAAACCTCATCATGGTACTGGCTGTGGCATATGCAGGCTACATCGTACACATGGTTGTGGTATATTCCTTCACCATCAAAACACTGGGCGGCGTTTCTCCTCTGAAATTCTTTAAAGAAATGATGCCCGCTATGATGATGGCATTCTCCTCCGCTTCCTCCGTAGGCACACTGCCCTTCACCATGGAAGCTGCGGAAAGACTGGGCGCCCGCAGAGAAGTAGCCGGTTTCGTACTGCCTCTGGGCAGCACCATCAACATGGACGGTACCGCTATTTATCAGGGTGTTTGTGCCGTATTCATCGCCGCTTGTTACGGCGTTGACCTGACACTGGGTCAGATGATTACCATTGTACTGACAGCCACACTGGCTTCCATCGGTACAGCTGGTGTTCCCGGCGCTGGTCTGGTTATGCTGGCAATGGTACTGGAAAGCGTTGGTCTGCCTGTAGCTGGTATCGGTCTGGTTGTTGGCTTCGACCGTATCTTCGACATGGGTCGTACCACTGTTAACATCACCGGTGACGCTGCCTGCGCTACCATCGTTTCCAAACTGGATGACAAACGCAATGCCAAACTGGATGCAAAAGCTAAAGCATAAAAAACGAAATATCTTTGGGGGCATCTTCATAAAAAAAACAAAGAAAGCCAAAATCCTTATCATGACAAAGGATTTTGGCTTTCTTATT
>OHJF01000611.1_pt1 | contig 14155 bp, 13 predicted proteins | sample 1568521 | NCBI WGS metagenome assembly OHJF01 (sample SAMEA3879570, study PRJEB24766) | human gut metagenome | biome: human-associated habitat; feature: feces | place: USA | collected 1985/1987 | reverse complement strand
GGAGTACCTGGTTTACAACGTGGGCGAGGAACCCAAGACCTGGGACCCCCAGCTTAACACCTCCAGCATGGGCGGCCATGTCATTCTGAACCTCTACGACGGCCTGGTGCGCGACACCCGGGACGGCGTCCAGATGGCATCCGCCGAGCGCTACGAGCTCTCGGCCAACGCCGACGGCGTTGAGGACACCGTGTACACCTTCTATCTGCGGGACGGCCTGACCTGGTCCGACGGCGAGCCGGTCACCGCCTACGACTACGAGTACGCCTGGAAGCGGGCCTGCTCCCCGGAGATGGCCTCCCCCTACGCCTTCCTGATGACCGACTACATCAAGGGCGCTTATGAGTACTTCAGCGGCGAAGGCAGCCGGGACGAAGTGGCGGTCAAGGCCCTGGACGACAAGACCCTCCAGGTGGAGCTGAAGCAGCCCACCGCATACTTCCTGAACCTGGTGTCCTGGTTTACTTACATGCCCTGCCGCGAGGATATGTCCTCTACCGGCGAGGGCTGGGAAAAGGATCCCGCCAAATGCGTCTCCAACGGCGCGTTCATGCTGGAGGAGTACAAGGTGGGCTCCCACATTCTGCTGAAGAAGAATCCCAACTTCTGGAACGCCGATAATGTGAATCTGGCCGGCGTGCGCATCCTCTTCATCTCCGACGCCACCACCTCCCTCCAGGGCTATGAGGCCGGCGAAATCAACGTCACCTCCATCCTGCCCGGCGCGGAGATTCCCCGCCTGCTGGCCGAGGATCCCAACTTCTCCAGCGAGCCCGCCCTGGGCAACAGCTACTTCCAGTTCAACATGGACGCCGACGTGGTGAACGACCTCAATGTGCGCAAGGCCCTGTCCCTGGCCATTGACCGGAGCACCATCACCGACCAGATCCTGCGTGACGGCTCTGTACCCGCCTCCGCCTTCGTGGCGCCTCCCTTCAAGCTGTCCACCGGCGAGAGTATGCGGGCGCTGGATGAGAACGGAAACGTGGTGGAGGAGTACGAAATCGACCCCTACTCCGCCAAGGTGGAGGAGGCTCAGGCCTATCTGGCTGAGGCCGGCTACCCAGGCGGGGCGGGCTTCCCCGAGCTGAACGTCCTTTACTACGACAGCGGCAACAACTCCCTGATTGTGGAGGCGGTGCAGCAGATGTGGCAGGAAAACCTGGGCATCAAGGTTAACCTGCAGGTGCAGGAGTACGCGGTGTTCACCAACACCATCAACTCCGGCGACTGGAGCATTGCCTTCACCGGCTGGAGCGCCGACTACAACGACCCCATGACCATGCTCTCCCTCTTCACCGCCGAGGGCATGAACGATGTCCGCTGGCGCTACAAGCCCTACTCCGGCGTGCCCGGGGATACCATTCTCAACCCGGAAAACGAGGCCTATGACAACGCCGTGAAGATGGCGGCCAAGACCTCCGGGGAGGAGCGCGACGCCTACCTGAAGGAGGCTGAGGATGTCCTCATGGAGAATATGGTTATCTGCCCGATCTACTATACCACCTATACCCAGGTCATTGACCACGGCAAGGTTTCCGGCCCCGGCCGCACCCCGGTCGGCCAGTGGGACTTCCAGTACTATACGGTGATCGGCTGAGCCGAGGCGCCCCTCATGCCACCTGCCGCGCATGGGGGGCGCCCTTTCTTTCCGGCATCCTCTACCAGCCGCCCCGGGAATATGGTATAATAGCAAAGTATTACGGGCTTGGTATTATGCTCCTGAGCAATTGGGGAGAGAGGTGTGTGCGGCATGTGGATCAGCGTTTTGGAGGACGAGGCCGTTCTCAACAATCTGATTACCAAATATCTGCAGAAGGAGGGCTACTCCGTCCGCAGCTACCTGCGGGGGGGAGGATGCTGTGCAGGGGCTGGACAAGCCCACCGACCTGTGGGTGATCGACATTATGCTCCCGGACATCGACGGCTTCACCGTCTTTCGGGAGGTACAGAGGAAGAATCCCAACAGCTATGTGATCTTCATTTCTGCCCGCAACCAGGATATTGACCGCCTGGCCGGGCTGGAGCTGGGCGGGGACGATTACATCTCCAAACCCTTTCTGGTGCGGGAGCTGGTTATCAAGGTTCAGCGGCTGCTGAAGGGGGGACGGCCTAAAACAGCGGTGGTCCAGGTGGGGCCGTACACGGTCCATCTGGAAAAGCACCTGGTTTACTGCGGCAGCGAGAGTATCAGCCTCACGGTGAAGGAGTACGACCTGCTGCTCTATCTGGCGGCTAACCGGGGGCACGTCCTGAAGCGGGGCGACATCCTGGACGCCGTGTGGGGCTATACCTTTTATGGCTCCGACCGGGTGGTAGACGACACGATCCGCCGCCTGCGCAAGAAGCTGCCCGGCATCGAAATCAGTACGCTCTATGGCCTGGGCTACTGCCTGACGGAGGAGAGACATGAATCGCTTTGCGACTAGATACTGGCTGCAGGACCGGCCCCTGAGCGTCCAGCTCTGGGCCTGCCTCTCACTGGCGGAGGGACTCACTTTGGCCGCCATCCTGCTGTACGTCCTCCTCCTGCTCCGGCCGGAGGAGCCCGGACAGTGGTATGGGCTGGCCGCCCTGTTCCCCCTGCTGCTCATTGCAAACCTGTTCGCCGCCAAGCTGGCGGCCCGGCGCATTACCGAGCCCCTGGAGCGGCTGGCAGGGAATCTGGAGCGCATCAAGGGCAAAAACTGGAGTGAGCCGGTCTTGCAGGTGGCCCGCCGGGACGAAATCGGGACGCTCGTCAACACCCTGTCACAGATTCAGCGCAATGTGGTGGAGCTCAACGAGGACGAGGAGTTTTTCTACCAGAGTGTGTCCCATGGGCTCAAGACCCCCATTATGGTCATCCAGAACTGCTGCGCCGCCTATCAGGACGGCATCTACGGCTCCGAGGCCATCGACATCATCATGAAGGAGAGCCTGGCGGTGGAGGCAGGGATCAGGAAGCTGCTCTATGTCTCCTCCTTCGATCACATGCTGGGCAAACAGAGCGACTTCCGGCCGGTGGAGCTCCGGGGACTGATGGAGGAGTGCCGCAGGCGGTTTCGGGGCAACGAGCGGGGTATCCGGCTGGAGGTGGACGTCCCGGCCGGCCTCACGGTGTCGGGGAATGCGGCTGCGCTCCAGACCGTCTTTGACAATCTGGTGGAAAACGGCCTGCGCTATGCGGCCAGCTACATCCGCATGGAGTTGACCGGGGAGGAGGAGGGCGGCTACCTCCTGACCGTGGAGAACGACGGCGCGCCCATCCCGCAGCCGACTCTGAACGTCCTGTTTCAAAAGTTCTACAAGGGGGCGGACGGCAACTTCGGCCTGGGCCTCTACATCGCAAAAAAGATTGTGCAGTTTCACAAGGGGGACATCTGGGCCTCCAACTGGGCCGACGGAGTGCGCTTTCAGCTCCTGCTGCGCAGGGAAGACCGCATGGCCGGTCGGCGTTAGAAAGGAACGATAGGGTCATGAACAAGGCTTTTTTATATGAGATGCTCCGTACCGAGTCGGTGAGCGGCGGGGAGATCCCCCTTCAGAAAAAGGTGGCCGCCTACATGCGGGAGCAGGGAGCGGAGGTGGAGACCGATCTGGCGGGGGATGTGATTTCCTCCATCAACAGCGCATCCCCCTTCCGGGTGCTCCTGTGCGGACATATCGACGAGATCGGCTTCCGGGTGACCCACATCACCGACGACGGCTACCTCCAGGTGGGCAAGGCCGGCGGCATCCGTCTGGCACTGGCTCAGGGTAAGCGGGTGACGGTGCTGGGGCGGAAGCGGCTCACCGGTGTTATGGGCCTGCTGCTGCGCAACGGCGAGGTGCGCACCGACATCGAGCTGACCGATCTCTACATCGACTGTGGCTTCACCAGCCGGGCGGAGGCCCTGGAGCTGGTCGCCCCCGGGGATTTCGTCACCTACTCCTATGCCGTGGACGAGCTGGAGAACGACTGCATCGCCGGCCGGGGGCTGGACAACCGCCTGGGCGCCTATACCGTGCTCCACGCTCTGCTGCGGGCCCGGGAGAAGGGGGCGAAGGTGGGCGTCTTTGCGGCCACCACCACCGGAGAGGAGACCACCATGCGGGGCGCCTTCCATGCAGCAGGCCGGGTGCGGCCCACGCTGGCTGTCGCGGTGGATGTGATCCACACCTCTGATTTCTCCGGTATGCCCCCCCAGCGCTTCGGCCGTATCAAGCTGGGCGGCGGCCCCGCCCTGGCCAAGGGCTCGGTGTGCAGCGCGCCTCTCAACCGGGCGCTGGAGGAGGCCGCCGGGCGGTTGGGAATCCCCCTGCAGTATGCCGTCACCCCAGGCGTTATGGGCACCGATGCGGATAAGCTCAACCAGACGGGTGCGGGCCTGCCCGTGACCACCCTTTTTATTCCCCTGCGCTACATGCACTCCCCCAGTGAGGTGGGCTCTCTGGCCGATGTGGAGCAGACGGTGGAGGTGCTGGCCGAGTTTCTGGCAGCCCTGGATGAGCACTTTGATCCCGACCCGTTCCGGGACTAAATGCGGAGAGGAGAAACACCCATGCTGCTGCTGACCAATGGAACCATCGCCACCATGGACCCGGCCCGCCCAATGGCGGAGGCCGCCGTAGTGGACGGCGCATACTTCGCCTATGTGGGCGGTCGGGCGGACGCCGAGGACTTCACCCGCCGCTTTTCCAGGGGAGCCTGGGAGACTCTGGATCTCCAGGGCCGCTTTGTAATGCCCGGCTTCAATGACTCCCACCTGCACTTCATCCACTATGTCAAAACAAAGCTGTCCGTCAACCTCTTCGGCTGTACCTCTCTGGCGGAGGTGCAGGAGCGCCTGCGCCGGGGGCTGGCCGGGCTGGAGGCCGGCTCCGGCCGCTGGCTTCTGGGCGAGGGGTGGAACCAGGAGCAGTTCACCGGCGAGCGGCGCTTTCCCACCCGCCGGGAGCTGGACCAGGTGAGTACGGAGTACCCCATCCTGATCCTGCGCTCCTGCTTCCACGTGGGGGCGCTCAATTCCAGGGCTCTGGAGCTGCTGCACATCAACCGGGACACGGTGGGGCACTACGGCGCCTTTGCCGAGGTGGACGAGACCGGAGCGCCCAACGGCGTAGTGAAGGAGAACGTATTGGACGACATCAAGGCCGCCATCCCCTCCGTGGGCCTGAGGCCCCTGCTGGAGCAGGTAGTTCAGTCCCAGCACGACCTGCTGGCGGAGGGCCTGACCAGCATACAGAGCGACGATTTCAAGTATGCGCCGGACGAGGAGCCCTACGCCCTCATGGACGGCCTGCGGGAGCTGGCCGAGCGGGGGGCGCTGAAGCTGCGCTTTGCCGAGCAGGCCCTGCTCACCGAGCCGGAGACCCTGGAGGAGTTCTTCACCCGGGGCGGGGCCTGCTTCGGCGGCGGCGACCGCTTCCGCATCTCCACGGTGAAGCTCCTGGCCGACGGCTCCCTGGGGGCGCGGACGGCCTTCCTGCGGGAGCCCTATTCCGACGCCCCGGACACCTGCGGCCTGCCCATCTACCCGGAGCAGGCACAGTTGGACCGGCTGGTGGTCACCGCCCACCGGCACAATATGGCCGTTGCCATCCACGCCATCGGAGACGGAGCGGCTGAGATGGTGCTCAACGCTTTCCAGCGGGCCCGCGCGGAGCTGCCCTGGCTGCACCCCCGTCACGGCATGGTGCACTGTCAGATCCTGTCGGAGGGACAGCTCCGCCGCATGGCGGAGCTGGAGGCGGCTCTGGAGGAGGCGCGGGCCCGCCGGGCCAGGCTGGAGCAGTACCGCGCCGCGGAGGACGGACGGGTCTTCTTCCGCCGGGAGGAGGCGCGGCCCTACGTGTTCCTGGAGGAGGACATCATCCTGGAAAAAGAGATCGACTTCCTGCTGAAAAAGCTGGAGCACCGCCACCAGGACTATCTCAAAATCATCGGCAGCCAGTGTATGGGGGCGGCGGTGGATGAGGAGTGGCTGTCCCGGGGAGTGTATAACCACTTCTCCCGGGTGTTCTTCCTCACCGAGCCGGGCCTGCCCCATGACGACGCCCTCCCGGCGGGGGAGTACGCCTGCCTCTATTACCGCGGGGCCTATGACCGCCTGGAGGAGCACTGCGGCGTCCTGCTGGCGGGGATCGCGGCGGCGGGCCGCCGCCCGGCGGGGCCGCCCCTGGAGCTGTACCGGGTGGACGCCCACGACACCAACCGGGAGGAGGAGTATGGCTCCGGCGCGGGACATTTTCATTGGTTCAAAAGCGGTTCAGCGGCACCGAGCCGTCGTCGGCACCCTTCTCGATCGCTTTCACCACCGCGTCATACCCATAGGTGTCGTTGACCTGGATGTGGAACGTCTCCCCCACCTTCCGGCCCAGCAGGGCCTTCCCCAGAGGGGACTCCTTGCTGATGAGGCCGTGGAGGGCGTCCTGCCGCATGGTGGTGACCACCTGGTACACCTCGGTATCCCCCTCGTCCTCCAGAAAGACGGTGACTCTGTCGTAGAGCTGTACCCCGTCGCTGGCCCCCGCGTCGGGGAGCACCACGGCGGTCTTGATCATGTTCTCCAGGAACCGGATGCGGCTCTCGTTGCGGTTTTTCTCCTGCTTGGCGGCCTTGTACTCGAAGTTCTCGCTGAGATCGCCGAAGGCCCGGGCCTCCTTCACCGCCTCCAGGAGCTGGGGCCGGAGCTGGATGCGGCGGTAGTCCAGCTCCTCCTTCATCATTTGAATGTCTTTTTTGGTCAGTTCATTGTGCATGGCGGAATCCCTCTTGTTCTATGTTGTTCCACCATTATAACACAAAGCGCCGGCGGAATGGTAGAATGCGCTATATTTTTCGGCTGCCCCGCAAGGGGCTCAGCGGCCGCGGAATTTTCGCTCCTCCTCCCCCCGGAGGATGCGGCCCAGCCCCCGGATGTGCCGGGAGAGCATGATCAGGGCCAGAATCAGGGCCAGCAGCAGTCCGGCCGCCGAGGCGATGAGGAAACCCCATACGCCGTTCCACACCAGGCTGTCGATGGAGGACAGGGGCATGGAGGCCCGGCCCACCATGCCGTCGGCAAAGCGCTTGGACACGTAGAGCATGGAGGTGCCCAGGGTTTCGGAGTGGCGCACCGCCTCGCCCCAGCCGGTGGCGGCGGCCTGCTCCACCTCGGGGCGGCTGTTGTGGTCCTCCAGCGTCTGGGGGTTGGCCTCGGTGTCAGCCAGAACGGTGCCGTCGGTGTCGATGATGGTCAGCCGCTTGTCCGGCGCGGCGGCGTGGAACTGCTGGGCCAGGCCGTCGGGATCGGTGATGGCGCTCTGAGCGTCCATCAGCACCAGCAGCTCCTGAAGAGTGTTGCGGGCGGCGTCCATCTCCCGGCTGCGGAACAGGAGCACGCCCACTAGGTTGGATATGAGCAGGGCGCACACCACGGTGATGAGTGTGGCGCCGATGATGCGTTTTTTCACTGGTCAGACCTCCCAATCGGGTGTTTCCTGCGGGGCCGCTTCGCAGTGCTTCACCCGCCCCGCGGGTGAAAAGAAATCAGAACGTCCGAAGGCGAATTTACTGCATAGCCGTTGGCGGCTTTGCTGCCTTACGGATATGGTGTGCCCCTTGCGGGTACTTCGCCGGAGGACACAGTTGCCCACTCCGCCGCCGCCCGGCCGGCGCGGCGGCCGCGTATTCAGGGGGGATGCAATCCCCCTGGAGGCCGTCAGACCATTTTATATCCCACGCCCCGGACTGTGGTGATGATGTCCTCGCCCAGCTTTTGGCGCAGGGCCTTGACGTGCATATCCACGGTGCGGGTCTCGCCGGTGTAGTCGTAGTCCCAGACGGCCTGGAGAATCTCGTCCCGGGTGAGGGCCACGCCCCGGCGGGAAAACAGGAGCTTGAGCAGCTCAAACTCCTTGTAGGTCAGCTCCACCGGCTTTCCGGCCTTGTGTACCTCCCGGGCGGCGGGGTCCAGTTCCACGTCCCCCCAGGTGAGTACCCGGTCGCCCCGGCGCTCGGTGCGGCGGAGCACCGCCTTGACCCGGGCCTGGAGCTCCATGATGCCGAAGGGCTTCACCACATAGTCGTCGGCACCGTTTTCCAGGCCGGCCACCCGGTCCATCTCGGCGGAGCGGGCGGTGAGCATGATCACGGGTACGTCGGCGGTGTCCCGCCCCTCCCGCAGGCGGCGGAGAATCTCCAGCCCGTCCATGCCGGGGAGCATGATGTCCAGGATGTAAAGGGCGGGCAGGCCGAGGCCCTCCTCGCCGGCAAAGAGGGCCTCGCCGGACTCGTAGGCCCGGACGGCGTAGCCCACCGATTGAAAATAATAGCGGAGCATCTCACGGATACTCTCGTCGTCCTCCACGACCGCAATGGCCTTGGACATGGGGACACCTCCTTACCCGAGAATTTCGCCGGTCACACAGAAGATGGCCCACTGGGCGATGTTCACCGCGTGATCCGCGATGCGCTCCAGGTACTTGGCGATAATGATGAGGTCGATGGCCTGGTCGGCCTCGTCCCGGTTGCCCGCAATGAGCTCCACCAGCTCCCCCTTGATGGTGCGGAAGAGGGCGTCCACCTCGTCGTCCAGGGCAATGACAGCCTGGGCGGCCTCGGTGTCCCGGTTGACGTAGGCGAAGATGGAGCGCTTGACCATCACGCCGGCCTTCTGGCTCATGGTGCGGATGTCGGCCAGGGTGCGGGTCTGCTTCTGCTCCTTGAGCAGCAGGGAGATCTCGGCGATGTTGGCGCACTGGTCGCCGATGCGCTGTAGATCGGTGACCATTTTCATGGCCGCCGAGATGGTGCGCAGATCCCGGGCCACGGGCTGCTGCTGGAGGAGCAGGCGCAGGCAGCGGTTCTCAATGTCCCGCTCCATCTGGTCCATGCTGCGGGTCATCTCCACGGCGGACTTGGCCGCCGCGTCGTCGCCGGAGGCCAGGGACTCGGTGACCACGTCGATGGCGTCCTCTGCCGCCGCCGCCATGTCGATCATTTCATAGTTGAGCTCCTGGAGCTCCGCGTCAAAGGTCTTTCTCATGGGGCCTCCTTTTTAACCAAACCGCCCGGTGATGTAATCCTCGGTGCGCTTGTCCCTGGGCATGGAGAAGAGCTGGGTAGTGTCCCCAAACTCAATGAGCTGGCCCAGCAGGAAAAAGGCGCACTTGTCGGACACGCGGGTGGCCTGCTGCATATTGTGGGTGACGATAACAATGGTATATTTCTGCTTCAGATCGGCAATCAGATCCTCGATCTTGGAGGTGGAGATGGGGTCCAGGGCGGAGGTAGCCTCATCCATCAGCAGGATGTCGGGCTCCACGGCCAGGGCGCGGGCGATGCACAGCCGCTGCTGCTGGCCGCCGGACAGGCCCAGGGCCGACTTCTTGAGGCGGTCCTTTACCTCGTCCCAGATGGCCGCGCCCTGAAGGGACTTCTCCACGATGTCGTCCAGCCTGCTCTTGCTCTTGATGCCGTGGGTGCGGGGACCGTAGGCCACGTTGTCATAGATGGACATGGGGAAGGGGTTGGGCTTCTGGAACACCATGCCGATCTGCTTGCGCAGCCAGGTTACGTCCACATTGGGGGCATAGATCTCCTGCCCCCGGTACTGCACCGAGCCGGTGATCTTGATGCCGGGCACCAGGTCGTTCATGCGGTCCAGTGTCTTGAGAAAGGTAGACTTGCCGCAGCCGGAGGGGCCGATGAGGGCGGTCACCTGCTTTTCGGGGATATCCATGCTCACGCCCTTCAGGGCCTGGGTGGGGCCGTACCAGAGGTCAAGGCCCTTGGCGGAGAGGATGATGTTTTCGTCCATGGTAAGGGCTCCTTATTTTTTCTTTAATGTTCTGCCCACCAGCTTGGCGCTGAGGTTGATGACCAGGGTGAGCAGCATCAGAATGGCCGCGATGGCAAAGGCAACGTCGAACTCAGCCCGCTCACGGGCGTACACATACAGGGCCACGGTGAGGGAGGCGCCGGAGGAGTGGATGAAGTTGCCCACCGAGCCGAAAAAGTTGTTCAGGCTCATGCCCATGCCCGCGGTGAAGAGCAGGGCGGCCGACTCGCCCACAATGCGGCCGATGGCCAGAATACAGCCCGTCACGATGCCGTCCACTGAGGAGGGGAGCACCACGGTGCGAATCATATGCCACTTGCCCGCGCCCAAGCCCAGGGCCGCCTCCCGGAAGGACTGAGGGACGGTCTTGAGGGACTCCTGGGTGGTGCGGATGATGGTTGGGATGGTGACGATCACCAGAGTCAGCGAGCCGGCCAGCAGGGAAGCCTGAAGCCCCAGAAGCTGGCAGAAAAAGAGCATGCCCACCAGGCCGAAGATGATGGAGGGGATGCCGGTGAGGGTCTCGGTGGCAAACTCGATGGCGGCCACCAGGCGGCGGTTGCGGGCGTACTCGGTGAGGTAGATGGCCGCGCCGACCCCCAGGGGCAGGGTGATGATCAGGGTGACCCCCACGAGATAGACTGTGTTGAGGATATTGGGCAGGATGCCGATGGTGTCCTTGATGAAGCTGGGCTGGGTGCTGAGGAACTGCCAGGTGACATGGGGCAGGCCCTTGAAGAAGATATAGCCGATGATGAAGAGCAGCAGGGCGCAGGTCAGGGCGGCGCAGAAGTAGAGGAGAAAGCGGAGAATCCGGTCATAGGCTCTGCGCCGGCCGGAAAGAGGCTTCATTTCCATATCAGTATATCACCCCTTCTTCCGCTTGAGAAGCGTATTGAGAACAATATTGATGAGCATGATGAAGAGAAAGAGAACCAGGGCGATGGAGAACAGGGCCTGCCGTTGCAGGCCGGAGGCGTAGGCCATCTCGCTGGACACGGCGGTGGTGAGGAAGCGGACGGACTGGAAGAGACCGGGCATGTTGGCCACATTACCCGCCACCATGATGACCGCCATGGCTTCGCCGATGGCCCGGCCGATGCCCAGCACGATAGAGGCGGCGATGCCGCTGGAGGCGGCCGGGACGCTCACCCGGAACACGGTCTCGATGTGGGTGGCGCCCAGGGCCAGCGAGGCCTCCTCGTACTCCTTGGGCACCGCCTTGAGGGCAGTCTCGGATACGGAGATGATGGAGGGCAGAATCATGACGGCCAGCACCAGAATGGCGCAGAACAGGCTGGCGCCGTCGGGCAGGTGGAAGGCCACCCGCACCGCAGGCACCAGAACCATCATGCCGATGAGACCGTACACCACGGAAGGGATGCCCGCCAGCAGATCCACTGCCGGGCGCACCAGGCTGGCCAGACGGGGAGGCGCTACCTTGGCCAGGAACACTGCGGTCATGAAGCCCACCGGTACGCCCAGGACAATGGCCCCGGCGGTGCCGTAGATGGAGGTAAGGATGAAGGGCAGTATGCCGAACTTGGGCTCGGCGGCGGTGGAGGCCCACTCGGTGCCGAAGAGGAAGTCCACCAGCCCGATCTCGCGGATGGCGGGCAGGCCGGACACGATCAGGTAGATACTGATGAAGAGGACAAAGACGACCGCGATCAGACCGCAGACAAAAAACAGGAGGTTCATAAAGACTTCCAGCGGTCGGAGCTTCTGTTTCATGGCAAATAACCGGCCTTTCGTAATGGTGTAATCATGCCGAATGCCCCCTCGGGCTCGAGGGGGCGATCCGGAAGAGAGGGACGGATTACTCGGCTACCGGCACAGCGCCGGCGCCGGCGATCAGGTCGGAGGCATCGGCGGAGGTGGCGAAGTCCACGAACGCCTGGGCAGCCTCGGAGAGCGGGGTGCTGTCACTGACGATGAAGTTGAAGTTGCGCTGGATGGCGTAGCTGCCGTCCAGAACGGTCTCCTCCGTGGGTTCCACGCCGCCCACGGTGATGGCCTTCACGGTCTCGTCCACGGCGGACAGGGAGGCGTAGCCGATAGCGTTGGGGTTGGAGGCCACGGCGGCGATCACCTCGCCGGTGGAGGTCAGCTCATTCTGGTACTTGCAGGCGTCCTTGGTGCCGGTGATGGATTCGAAGCCGTCGCGGGTGCCGGAGCCGGCCTCACGGCCCATGAAGACCACCTGGCCGTCCGTGCCGCCCACGTCGGCCCAGTTGGTGATCTCGCCGGTGGCGAGCTGGGCGATCTGCTCCACGCTGAGGTCGGCCACGGGGTTGTTGGGGTTGACGATGATGGCGATGCCGTCCTTGGCCACGGTGATGGCCTTGACGCCGGTTTCGTCATCCTTCAGGTCGCGGGAGGCCAGGCCGATGTCGCAGGTGCCGTCCTGGGCGCCGGTGACGCCGGCGCTGGAACCGGAGCCGGTGTAGTTCACCGTGATGCCGGGCTGCACCTCCTTAAAGCCCTCGGTCAGGTAGCCCATCACGCTCTCCATGGAGGTGGAGCCGTTGGTGTTGACGGTGCCGCTCAGGGCTGCGGTGGATTCCTGCGAGGGGGTCTCGCTGCCGCCGGCGGCGGGAGTATTGGCGGAATCGTTATTGCCGCTGCCGCAGCCGGCCAGCAGGCCGACGCACAGGGCGGCGGAGAGCATCAGAGCAAGGGTTCTCTTTTTCATGACATTCATTCTCCAATCATGCATCGTTTTGGTTGCCTTCGGGAACGGTTATCAGTATACAGACGGATTGTAAAGTTGTCCTTCAACGGATTGTAAAGAGTGTGTAAAGCCGCTCTCCCTCATAGGATTCCCGGCTTTACAAAAATGGATACCAAAAAAGCGGCCGCCCGTCGGGCGGCCGCTTTGCGGCGGGGACATTTGATTCAGTTGAGGCCCAGCCACTGCTTGAGATCCCAGAGATCCCCGGCCACGTGGTCGCAGGGGATGCGTCTGGTCTGGAATTCCTCAAAGGTGGTGGTGCCGTTGAGCACCGCGCAGAAGTGAGTGCCAGCCCGCCGGGCGGCCTCCCCGTCGATGACGGTGTCGCCGCAGAACAGAACCTCGTGGGGTTCCAGCCCCAGGGCGGTGAGGGAGGCCAAGAGTCCCTCCGGGTCCGGCTTGGGGGCGGAAACCTGGTCGCCGCCCAGAATGGAGGACAGCAGGGGAGTAATGCCCCTGGCCTCCGCTACGTCGCGGATGGTGGCGGTCTTCTTGGTACTGACAATGCCGGTGGGAATACCACGGCGCTTCAGGGCGGTGAGCAGCTCCAGCGCACCGGGAAACAGCCGGGTGACGGACACATGCATGGGGCCGGCCTTCTCGGTGTAGAGCTGCCGGAACTCTGCCCGGCGGGCGGGGTCGGCCTCGCCGGAGAGAAAGGTGAACTCGTCCTCCAGAACCATGCCGATGGTGGGGCGGATGGCTTCCTCCGTGGGCTCGGGCAGGCCCATCCGCCCAAAGGCGTACCGGAACCCGGCCACAATGGCCTCGGTGCCGTCGGCCAGGGTGTAGTCGAAATCAAAAAAGACAGCTTTAAAGTTCATCGCTCAGAAGGCTCCTGACGTTTCATATTGCTTGCGGCCGGCGGTGCTGGGGATGTGCAGCTCGTCCCGGTACTTGGCCACGGTGCGGCGGGAGAGGGAGCAGCCCTGGGCGGACATGAGCTCACAGAGCTTTTGGTCGGACAGGGGCTTTTTCTTGTCCTCCCCGGCGATAAGCTTCTTCAGCAGCGCCTTGGCCGCGTCGGGGGAGGCGGCCTCGTCGCCGGCGGCGGGGCCCAGGCTGCGGGAGAAAAAGTAGCTCAGGGGATAGACACCCATGGAGCACTGGATATACTTCTCCTTTACCGCCCGGCTCACTGTGGACTCGTGGACGCCGATGCGCTCGGCCACGTCGGCCAGGGACAGGGGAACCAGGTGGCCGGGCCCCTTGCGGAAAAAGGACTCCTGGAATTCCAGAATACACTCGGCGCACGCCATGAGGGTGGAGCGGCGCTGCTCGATGGCCTTGACCATCCACTTGGCCTGGCGCACCTTGCCGGTCAGATAGTCCTTCACCTGGCTGTCGTCACTCTCCTTCATCAGGCGGGTGTAGTATCCGCTGATGTTGAGGGTGGGGAAGTAATAGTCATTGGTCAGCAGCTCGAAGTGGTCGGGGAAGCTGACCACGATGATGTCGGGGTTGATGTAGGTTAGATTCTCCCGGGCGGCGAAGCCGGTTCCGGGGCGGGGGTTGAGGGAGCGGATCACGTCGCAGGCGGCACGCACCTCCTCAGGACTGGCTTTCAGTTCCCGGGCAATGAGGCCGTAGCGGCTCTTGGACAGGGCGTCCAGGTGGCGCTCCACAATACGTACCG
>OHJF01000605.1_pt1 | contig 14358 bp, 11 predicted proteins | sample 1568521 | NCBI WGS metagenome assembly OHJF01 (sample SAMEA3879570, study PRJEB24766) | human gut metagenome | biome: human-associated habitat; feature: feces | place: USA | collected 1985/1987 | reverse complement strand
CTTTATACTTCTGTCTACTCGTCAAAGTCTTGAATGAAATGAGACTTTGACGACAGGGTGGCGATTTTTTCGACACCCTGCAAGCACAAAACCCCATGGTTTTGTGCTTTTTCTTTTGGTATGGATTCTGTTTTTTATGGATATGCTTTTTTGTGACACCATACCCCATGGATTTGGCTGGGATACATATTTCCATTTGACGGCATATCTGCTATAATAAAGCAAAACAAAGGAAGAAAGGCGGTGGCACGGCATGCAGCTCATTGAAAACCTGTTTGTGGGAGAAAGTGTGGGAAATCTGGGTACAGTGGTTTATAGTCTGAAACGGGACATTCCTGTTTTTCGTCTGTACTGTCTGGTGTATTTTGCGGACAGAAACCGCATAGAAATCCTCTCTTCCAAAGAGCTGTTCACAAAGAAATACCGCAGCCGCAAAGGCATCATTGCCGGTGTTGCCATGGGGCGGCATGAAGCCGTTGACCTGCTGTGCTACATGTTGGAAGAGGCGGCGAAAGCCGGGCGGGATTTGACAGACCCTTCGGCATGGCTGCAATAAAAAGAGGATGATGAAGTGAGAAAATTCGGTTGGCGATTTTTGGGGTTTGTGGCATCCCTTGCGTTGATGCCTGCCATTCTTTTGACCTGTGTCCAGTGGCGTGTCAGCTCCATGGATTATTTCCGGGAGGAATATGCCAAATATGACGTTTTGGAACGGGTGGATATGGAAATGGATGACCTTTTGTATCTGACAGAGGAAATGATGGCATATCTTTATGATAAGCGGGAAGAATTACAGGTGACCGTTCCCATTGGCGGAGAGGAACTGCCTTTTTTCAGTGAAAAGGAAATCCGTCATATGGTGGATGTGAAAAATCTGTTTTCCGCAGGCATGGATATCCGCAACGGTTGTTTGGTGTTTACCCTTGCGGCGGTCATTGTCATGTTCGCAAAGAAAAAAGGCAGGACATTCCTGCGTACCCTGCAGGCAGGCATTGGTGTGTTTTTTGCAGCCTGCGGCTTGCTGGTGGCATTGATGCTGACAGACTTCAATAAATATTTTACCCAGTTTCACCTGATATTTTTTGATAACGATGACTGGATACTGGATGAGCGGGTGGACCGGCTCATCAACATTGTGCCTGAAGGCTTTTTCAGTGACACTGCCTTTTGGATTGGCGGTGTGTTTCTGGGGGTGTGCCTCCTGTTGTTTGTGGGGGCGGAAATCATCCTGCGCCTTTGGGGCAGAAAATACTTGACGGAAGAGAAGAATGGGAGCGTTGAAATCCATTGATTGGCGTATTGTTATTTATATTAAAGTGCATAGGGATTCTCCTGCTGGCGCTGATATGCCTTCTGCTGCTTATCATGCTGGTGGTACTTCTTGCGCCCATTCGCTATGAGGCAGGGGGCGAGAAAACCGATGCCATCCGGGCAGACGGTCAGGTGAAATGGCTGTTTGTGCAGGTGGTGGCAAGGTGGCAGATGGGGGATAACGAGCCTTTTGTGGATTTGCTCATTTTCGGGAAATCCTTGCTGGAGAAAAAGAAGGCCAAAGCCAAAGCCGCAAGGAAAAAACGGAAGAAACCCCGTCCCCAGAAAGAGGGGGATTTGATTTATACCCGGGAAAAGGCAGCGCCGCCAAAGGATACGCCGCCCAGACCGGTTATGGAGCAGGAAGTGCCCAAAGAAGTTGTAAAAGAGGAAGTTATAAAAGAAGAAATTCCGAAAAAGGAACCTCCGAAAGAAGAAATTCGTAAAGAGGAAATCCAGAAGGAAGAACCTCTGAAAGCAGAACCTCCAAAAGAGGAAATTCCTAAGGAAGCACCGAAAGAAAGTAAAAAAGAACCCAACACCGTCCGTCCCATGCAGAAAAAACAGGGCATGCGGCGGGTACGTTTAGAAGATATTGAAGAAGAAAAGCCCGCCGAACCCAAAGCGGAGGATATCCCCGATGATTTGGACGAAGCCTTTTTCACCGGAGAAGGGGAGGACACAGAGGAAACGAAAGAAAATCCCCTGTGGAAACAGCTTCTGGCGGTGGAGGACAAAAAAGGCATTGCCAAAGCCTTGTGGAAATTCATTAAGCGCATGGCAAAGGGCATCCTGCTGGGGCATCTGATCATCAAAGGTACCTTTGGCACTGGCGATCCTGTCTGGACAGGGTATCTCCTGGCAATGGCAGGCATATTGAAAGGAAAATTCGGCGAAGATCTGGAAATCAAAGGAGATTTTGCCAAGGCTGCAGCGGAAAACATCGTTGTTCGCGTGAAAGGGAAAATCGTTCCCGGCTATCTCCTTTACAGCACACTGGCTTTTGCACTGGCGAAGCCCGTACGCCGTTTGATTATGACACTGTGGAAAGGAAGAAAACAGCATGAGTAAAGAATTTGACACTTCATTGGATGTATTATTCGGAAAAGTAGACGAACTGGTTTCCACCAAAACCGTTGTGGGAGAAGCCATTGTTCTTGGCGATGTGACACTGCTGCCTTTGATTGAAGTTGGCGTTGGTGTTGGTCTGGGGGGCAAAGATTCCGGCGGTTCCGCAGGCGGTATGGGTGCCAGAATCACACCTTCCGCCGTGCTGGCAATCCAGAATGGCAGTGTACAGCTCATCAACATCAAGAATCAGGACGCTGTCAGCAAGCTTATCGACATGGCACCCGGCGTTATGAACAAACTGAACTTCGGTGCTGTTTTCGGTCATAATAAGAAAGAAGAAAAGCCCGAACCGGATGTAAAGTTTGAAGAAGAATTGGTTGTTGAGGAATAAAGAAACTGGGGGGATACCCATGACAAGAACACTCATTGAATATTATGACAAAGACGTTTTGAAAAATATCATGGGACCGCTGACACTGCATCCCGATAAGGTGATTTTTCTTTATGACAGCGGCATGCAGGATATGACGGCTTTCCGCGCCCTTCATACCTGTTTCAAGCGGCATATTCCCCATATTACATTGGAAAGATACCCTGTGGACATTCTGTCCATGGATAAGATTTACCGCAAAACTGCCCAAGTTATTGAAAACAACGAGAATTGTTTTCTGGAACTGACAGGCGGTAGTGAATTGATGGTCATTGCCGGTTTCCGTGCCGGTATGGAAAAAGGTGCAAAGCTCATCCATACGGACTTGGTGCATAACCGCATCACAGACCTTTTAACAGATGAAACCGTTGCGCCTACGGCCACATTATCTCTGGAGGACTTTGTGGACGCCAGAGGGGCGTGCTTCATCGGCGAGTCCCATCGTCCGCCGGAACCGGAACGTTTTGACGCTATCTGGGAAATGGCGCGGTATCTCTTCCGCCATCTGGAGGAATGGAAGCACACATGCAGTTATCTCCAGACTGTAGCGGCAAGGTATCTGCCCCATGAAGTCTATATGGACTCCAAAGAACTGATTTATATGAAAAATGGCAAGAAAACCTACCCCGACAAAGCCATCCTGAAAGAATTTCAGCGCTTGGGCTTCCTGAAAAATCTGGTTATGGATGGGGAACGGGTGCGGTTTTCCTTCTGTTCCGTGGATGACCGTCAGTATTGTACAGGCTATGGGGTCTGGCTGGAATTGTATGTGTATATCGCCGCGAAAAAATCAGGCGTGTTTGATGATGTGAAACTGGGCACCATGATTGACTGGAACGCCTATGACGGCGTAGTGGTAGCCGGCAATGAAATCGACGTGATTTTGATGGAGCAATCCCTGCCGGTGTTCATTTCCTGCAAGTTACGCAGTGCCGATACGGCAGCCCTTAACGAACTGCTCATTGCCAAAAAACGTGTGGGCGGCTGGTTTTCCAAAGGGGTCATGGTTACATTCAGCCGGGAAAAAGCTGAGAACAGCGGTACATATAAACGCGCTCAGGAATTGGGCATTGAACTGCTGGACGCCGGAGATATTCTGGCGGAGGATTTCCCAGCCCGTCTGGTGCGTGCCATCAAGGAGCATGACCTGGTGAGCCTGAAATGGAAGAAAGTATAAAGGAGAAGTACCTCTATGGCAAAAAAGAACAACCGCAACACCAAAAGCCGCATCATTGCTGCCGCTTGGAAACTCTTTTACGAGCAGGGCTATGATGACACCACCGTGGAGGAAATCGTGGAGGAGTCCGGCACATCCAAAGGCTCTTTTTACCATTATTTCAATGGCAAGGACGCCCTTCTTGGCTCCCTGTCGGAACTGTTCGACGATAAGTATACAGAACTCATTCCTACATTAAAGGAAGATATGCATTCCTTCGATAAACTCATGTACCTGAATCGGGAAATGTTCCGTATGATTGACAACAGCATTTCTCTGGATTTGCTGGCAAGACTTTATTCTTCCCAGCTCATCACCACCGGCGAACGTCACCTTATGGATCACAACCGCGTGTATTATAAACTCCTGCGGCAGATCGCCGCCGAGGGACAGCAGAAAGGGGAACTGCGGGACGATATTTCCGTCAATGAGTTCGTCAAGACATATGTCCTTTGTGAACGTGCCCTCATTTACGACTGGTGTCTGTGCAGCGGGGAATATTCCCTCAGCAGATACGCCGCGGAAATGATGCCCCGTTTCTTGGGCGGATTTCGCAAAGACTGAATTTCTCAAAAACAAGCTGAAATCTTTTTCATACGAAGGATTTCAGCCTTTTTTATTTTCTGCGGAAGATTTCTCTGCCGGAAATTCTCTTTTTTTCTTCCATTTTGTGGTTTTTTCTTCAGAAAAATATAATTTTATTTTTCGCCGCTGATTTTATATGATTTTTCGTCTGGTTATTTTTATTGTATTTATCATAAAAATTTGATTTATAGTCAAAAAACGTATAGACTATATTCTATACTTCATTCTGTATTTCAGTCTAATTTGTTTTGTGGTATACTGCATGTGAATGTAAGACGAAAAGCCTTTTTTCGGATTGGCAACGGGAGGACTGACCCGAAAAAATGCTTTTCTCTCTATTAATTATGAAAGGATTTGAGAAAATGCTATCAGCAAAAGTATGTATTATGCTTGCCATCGCCATTTACCTCATCGCAATGCTTGCCATCGGCATCTATTGCTCAAAGAAAAATAAGAATGTAGATGACTTTTACCTGGGCGGCAGAAAGCTTGGTCCCTTTGTAACGGCTATGAGTGCCGAAGCCTCTGACATGAGCAGCTGGCTCCTCATGGGTCTGCCCGGCGTCGCTTACCTCACCGGTGTTGCGGACGCTGCATGGACAGCCATTGGTCTTGCCATCGGTACGTATTTCAACTGGCTCATCATTGCCAAGAGAATCCGTATCTACTCCCACGTGGCGGATAACTCCATCACCGTGCCTGACTTTTTCTCCCGCAGATACCGTGATGACAAAAATATCCTCATGTGTATCGCGGCCATTGTTATCATCGTGTTCTTCATTCCCTACACAGCATCCGGCTTCGCTGCCTGCGGCAAACTGTTCAGCAGCATCTTCGGCATGGACTATGTTCTGGCAATGGTCATCAGCGCCGTTGTCATCGTGGGCTATACCGTAACCGGCGGCTTCCTGGCAGCCAGTGCCACCGACTTGGTGCAGAGTATTTTTATGACTGTCGCTATCATCATCATTCTGCTGTTCGGTGTGAAAGTAGCCGGCGGCTGGGATACCATCATCACCAATGCCCAGGCATTGCCCGGTTATCTGAATATGACCGAAACCTATGACGTTGTGACCGGCACCGCCGCTCCTTACAGCCTCCTGACCATCATTTCCGTTATGGCTTGGGGTCTGGGTTACTGCGGTATGCCCCATATCCTCCTGCGCTTCATGGCAATCGAGGATAGAGAAAAACTGAAACTCTCCCGCCGTGTGGCGACCACATGGGTAGTCGTTTCCATGGCCATCGCTGTCAGCATCGGTATCGTTGGCTATGCCATGACAAAAGCAGGCGCCATTCCTTTCCTGGAAGGCTCCACATCCGAAACCATCATCGTGCGCATCGCGGACCTGCTCAGTCAGGAAGGCATGCTTGCCGCTTTCATTGCCGGCATCATTCTGGCTGGTATTCTGGCAGCCACCATGTCCACCGCGGACTCCCAGCTTCTGGCTGCATCCTCCAGTGTGTCCCATAACCTGCTGCGTGGCTTCTTTAAAGTAAATATTTCTGAAAAAACAGCCATAACCATTGCGCGTATCACTGTATGTGTCATTTCCGTCATTGCCATTTTCCTGGCTCGTGACCCTGACAGCTCCGTATTCGGCATCGTATCCTTTGCATGGGCAGGCTTCGGCGCATCCTTCGGTCCTGTGGTGGTATTCGCCCTGTTCTGGAAACGCTCCAATAAATACGGCGCACTGGCAGGCATGATTGCCGGCGGTGTTATGGTATTCGTTTGGAAATACCTCGTTGCGCCTCTGGGCGGTGCCTTCGGCATCTATGAACTGCTGCCCGCATTTGTCTTTGGTGCACTGGTGAACATCATCGTCAGCCTGGCAACACCTGCGCCTGAAAAAGAAATCGTGGAAGAATTCGAACTGGTGCAGAAACTGTACAAACAGAAAGCATAATGTCAAATCCTTTAAGAAAGGGAAATGTGACAGCTGAAAAACGAAATATAGATAAAAATGAAAATAGTCGGAATCTTTTTTACAGATTCCGGCTTTTTTTGTTTTCTGAGAGAGTATCTCAAAAAATAAAAGCCGTTTGGATTTCCAAAAGGTCTTTTTGCAGTGTGAAGAAATAGAAAGAAAATTCGCGAATCGAAAAGAAAACAAAAATAAATTCACAAATTGCAACATATTTCTGAAAAAACATATTTTTTTCTGCAAAATGTGACTGGGACGCTGACCGTCTTGCCCACAGGACTTATCCCCAGAATTGTGGATAACCCTGTGGAAAAGTGGATAACTTTTTATGAGAAAACACTTATATTACATGAAAAAACCCTTAATTTACACCAAAATTACAGTTATATTACAATTAGAAAAAAAGTCTTGCCAAAAAGTTTACTGCCTGATAATATAAGTCATGCAAAGTAAATCTGTACGTTCTGTCCGTTCCTGACAAACGGGCGAAGGAGAGCCGGCGGCGAAGAAGGAATCCTCATGGAATGGGGAGAGGGGACTGACGGACCCAAAGGAGCTGCTTCAATCGGGCGGCAGTAACGACAGAGGCACAGAGCGAAATGCGCTTCGTTGTATAATTATAAAACGAACACATAACGAAAAAACAAAATTTTAAAGGAGGAATGAACCCATGAAGAAATTTCTTTCCATGGTAATGGCTGCGGCTATGGTCGTATCTCTGGTTCCTGCAACAGCATTTGCAGCTTCCGGCGACGTTAAAGCTACAGCTAAAGTAGTTGACGCTGCTAACTTCCCTGTTGACGGCATCGAATCCGGTGTTAACCTTGGTGCTGCTGGCAAAAGACCTGAACTGCAGCTGACACTGACAACAAGTGACACAACAGTAAACGGCGCAGAAGTAACATTTGAATTTACACTGGACAATGGTAAATTCGATCCCGCTTTTGGTATGGGCGATCTGTATGTAAAAGATGATGACGGCATCAAATATGGCTCCCATGCTAATGCTAATGGTATGCTGAAAGATTTCAAAATCACAGATACAGATGACTATGATGAAGCAGAAGTTACACTGGTAATTCCTGCAGAAGGTCTGGACAGAGGTACAGTTCTGGGCTTTGCTCTGAACAGAATCTCTATGGACAAAGTTTCCAAAGGCAAAACAACAACAATCTCTGTTGACTCCAGCGATGCTACAGTAACAAACGGCGATGATTTGGTATTTGCAGCTATCGAAGCTAAAGGTATCAAAGCTTCTGTAAAGAAAACAGTTGATGTAGCTACAGAAGAAATGGCTAAAACAGAAAAAATCAAAATCGAAACAACAGTTGGAAATTTCGTATTTGGTGCCAAAGATGAAATGAAACTGAAACTGAACAGCGGTTTTGAATTTGCGCTGAACAGCAAAGAAGATGCATATATCGGCGATCTGAAAATCACTAAAGACATGATTGATGAAGACGAAATCGTATTCGACAAAACTGATATTGATGCAATGAATATTGCAGGCAAAGATACAGTAGAAATCACAAACCTGTATATTGATGCTGTTTCTGCTAAATCTGGTGCAACAGCTACAATCAGAGTATACCTGACAGGTTGCGACACAGTATCCGTAGAAGTTGCGAAAGTAGTTGATTATGTTGTATCCATGACAGTTGATGAAGACGAAGACGTACCTGTAATCTACAGCGGCGTTAACGTTGACAACGACGGTATCACAGACGACAGCAATCATCAGGGTCTGGAAGTAACACTGAAAGAAACATTCGCTGGCGCTTGGAACAACAGCAAAGACTTCACACTGTCCGTACCTGAAGGTGTTTACATTGCTGATGTAAAAGCTACCATGAATGGTGATAGCGATGTAGAAGTTGACAAAGGTGCATATGACAGCAAGGAACAGGCTTGGTTTGCAGATGCTTATGATGAAGGCGACTACGTTGATCTGACATTCGAAAGAAGAACATGGACAGAAACTGATCCTCAGGATAAGACAGATGTTGCTGAATTGACATTCACACTGACACTGGTTGCTGACCCTAACTTCGAAGGCGACGTAGTTCTGAAACTGAGCGGCGATGCTGTTGATGAACAGGAAGTAACAATCGCTAAATTCGTAAAACCTTATGTAGTAGAAGCACAGCAGAATGACATGCAGATCGACTACAGAAACACAGAAATCCCTACATCCGTAGTGATCAAAGAAGCTGAAGCTGGTCTGTGGGATAAAGGCACACAGTTCGTACTGTCTCTGGACAAAATCGGTTTTGACGATGAAGGTAAAATCACAGTTGACAGCAAATCCGGTCTGGAAATCAAAGACAACGAAGCTGGTACAAATCTGTATGGTGAAAAACTGGCTGACGACTCTATCTACTTTGTAGTAGATTCCAGAAGTGATGATGAACCTGCAACAGTAACCATTTCCGGTATGCAGCTGTACATGCAGAGATCTCTGCCTGCAGGCGCTTATGATCTGAGTGTATTTGCAACAGGTGATAAAGAATCCACATTCAACAGCGCTTATGAAGAACAGCTGGTTCTGGGTGGCGACAAAACAAATAAAATTGATAAAAACACAAACAGAACAGTTGATGACATCAACGATGATTTCGTAAGCTACACAGCTAAAGCTGGTTTCGTTAACATCGTAACAGCTGGTCGTGAAGACACAGATTCCTTCACAACTAAAGTAGTCGTTCCCGTTGGCGAATCTTACCTGATCTCCGGTGAAAACAAAGTTGAAATCCCCGTTCCTGCTTACATCAACGCAGCTGGTTACACAATGCTGCCTCTGAGAGCAGTAGCAGTTGCTCTGGGTATCAACGAAAACAACGTTCTGTGGGATCAGACAACAAGAACAGCTACAGTAATGTACGGTTCTAAGATCATCAACATGACATACGGTCAGAAAGTTGTTTACGTAAACGGCGCTATGATTCCTGCTACAGCAGCAGTTGAAATCACAAACGACAGAATGTTCCTGGGCCTGAGAGATCTGGGTAACGCTCTGGGCGTAACAGACATCGCTTGGGATGGCGCTACAAAGACAGCTACACTGAACGGCAACAAATAATTTGTTTCCACTAAGTGTTTAACCTTTGTGAGAATAAGAGACCTCCTCTTTTGAGGAGGTCTTTTTTTGTTGTTTTTTCTGTGGTATCATATAGTCCTTCATGTGTTTGGTTTCCTTTTTTCTTTTTGATATGTATTTTCGCTCTTTTTTTCCGTTTTTCCCTTTCCATATATTTCCTACTACATTCGTATACATATGTATTATATAAGTAAATAATTGTATATTATTAGTGTATCTTTTCGTATACTGTGAAGTCGGAATGTAGGAAATTCGTAAGATTTTTATAAGACAACTTTTCCTGCAAATGCAAAGAAACGTTGATATATCAATGAAAAATGGCACTTTTTTCTTGCTTAAAAATGAATGAAAAGGTTACAGTTCTGTTACATCCGAAATTTCCTCTTGCCAAAAATGCTGTGCATAAGTATAATGAACTTGCATACGAAATCTGTGCTTTCTCTGTATCTCTTCGGCACAGACGAAGATTGTACCAAGGAATCCGAGGCTCTTTGCGGGATGGGGGAATGAACCGCAGTGCACGAGGTGCCGTTTTTGCCTGTGGCGGACGGTAGAGAGGCGGTACAGACCAGTGGCAGGTTCGTTGTATAATTATGAAACGAAAAAGAGATGAAAAGACGAGACAAAAGGAGGAATGAACCATGAAGAAATTTCTTTCCATGGTGATGGCTGCGGCTATGGTCGTATCCCTGGTTCCAGGGGCTGCATTTGCGGCTTCCGGCGACGTAAAAGCTACAGCTAAGGTTGTGGGTTCCAAGAACTACACACAGGACGAGATCGAGAATGCAAAAGGTGCAAACAAAAAAGTATCCGGTCCTGAAGTACAGCTGACATTTACAACAGCTGATTATTCTGCAAGCAAAGAATTTACAGCAAAGTACACACTGTCCCTGGACAACGCGGATTTCTACAAATCCGGCAGCGCAATTGCTGATAAAGGCGATCTGACTATCGGTATCAAAGGTGACAAAACACAGTATAAGAATGTTTCTGAAGGCGTAAAAGATACTACATTCGATGTATACGATAGCAAAGACGAAGTTAAAGTAACATCCCTGAAATACACAGATACAGACGAAGTGGAAGTTACCATCAGCGGTAAACTGCAGAGAGGTACTGTTCTGGCTTTCGATCTGACTTCTGTAATGGACAAAACTTCCAAAGGCAAACAGGCAAAAGTAACTGTTGAATCCGACGATATCACAATCTCCAACGGTTCCGACCTGACATACGCTTCCGTTGAAAGCAAAGGCATCAAAGCATCCGTAAAAGACACAGTTGATGTGGCTCCCGACGAAGTGGTTGAACTGAAAGAACTGAAAATCGAACCCGCTGTAGGCGAAGCAATGAAAGCAGTTCTGAAAACAGACAGCAAACTGCGTCTGAAATTGAACAGCGGCTTTGAATTCGGCAAACTGGACGATGTTGTTCTGAAAAACAACCAGAACAAAGAAATCGATAAGGATTATGCAAAACTGAACAAAGCAGCTTCCAGTGATGATGAAATCGTAATCGATATCAAAGGCGAACTGGATACAGACGTAATCAAAATCTCCGGTCTGAAAGTGGAAGCTACTTCCGCTAAAGCAGGCGCTACAGCTACTCTGAAAATTTACGCTGAAGGCAACGACACAGTTTCCGTAGAAGTTGCAAAAGTTGTTGATTCCGCAGTTGTACTGTCCGTTGATAAAGACGCAGACGTACCCGTAATCTACAGCGGCGTTAACGTGAAAAACGTTGGTATCACAAGCAGCAGCGACCACGAAGCTCTGGAAGTAACTGTAAAAGAAACATTCCCCGGCGCATGGAACAATGCAAAAGATTTCACATTCAAACTGCCTCAGGGCGTTTACATCGCTGATGTTCAGAGCATCACAGCTGACAACATGGATGTAAAAGACAAAAAAGAATGGTTCGAAACCGCTTACGATAAAGGCGATTACGAAACACTGACATTCAAAAAGAGAACTTGGGCTGAAACAGATCCTTCCAAGAAAGATAAAGCTGAACTGAAATTCACTCTGGTTCTGGTTGCAGACCCTAACTTCGAAGGCGATGTTACTCTGACTCTGACAGGCGACGCTCTGAAAGAACAGAAAGTAACAGTTGCTAAATTCGTAAAACCTTTCACAGTAGTAGCAAAACAGAACGACATGCAGATCGACTACAGAAACACAAAAGTTCCTACAGATGTAGTCATCAAAGAAGCAGAAGCTGGTCTGTGGGATAAGAACGTAACATTCGCTCTGTCTCTGGATAAGATCAACTTCGATACTGATGCAAAAGTAACAGTAGACGATAAGAGCGGTCTGAAAGTAAAAGACGTGAAAACAACAAAAGGCGTTGTTACTTTCAAAGTAGACGGTAAGAGTGATGACAAACCCGCAGAAGTAACAGTATCCGGTCTGACACTGTTCATGGACAGAAACCTGCCCGCAGGCGCATATGACCTGGATGTATTCTCTCCCGTAATGCTGGGCGCAGCTGACGGCAACAGAGAAACAGTTACAGATCAGAAAGCACCTATCGCAGACAACGGTTTCCTGTCTCAGGATATCCTGGGCAAATCCACAAGCAAACGTGTGGTTGCTGACATCAACGATGATTTCTACAGCACAACAGCAAAAGCTGGCTTCGTAAACATCATCACAGCTGGTCGTGAAGATACAGATTCCTTCACAACTAAAGTAGTAGTTCCCGTTGGCGAAAAATACATCGTTTCCGGCGAAAACAAAGTTGAAATCGATGTACCCGCTTACATCAACGCAAATGGCTACACAATGCTGCCTCTGAGAGCAGTAGCAGTAGCTCTGGGTATCAACACAAACAACGTTCTGTGGGATCAGTCCACAAGAACAGCTACAGTCATGTACGGTTCTAAGATCATCAACATGACTTATGGTCAGAAAGTTGTATACGTAAACGGCGCTATGATCCCTGCTACAGCAGCAGTTGAAATCACAAACGACAGAATGTTCCTGGGTCTGAGAGATCTGGGCAACGCACTGGGCGTAACAGATATCACATGGGATCAGGCTACAAAAACAGCGACTCTGAACGGCGGCAAATAAGCATCCGTTGTATTCCAAACCCTTATGTATAGAAAAGAGGCTCCTGCGGGAGCCTTTTTTCCTTTTGGAAAGAGCGCCTATAAGTTAGGTAGAAATACAGTATTAAGATTACCCCATAAGAAAATATAACAGCCAGAATTCTGATGCACAAAGGATTCCGGCTGTTTATTTTTGCCCTGCTTGCAAAGGCGATTTTTTGTTTTTCCCGAAGAAATATTTAAGAAATATGAAAGTACCTGTTTTTTTTCTTGAGAATATGGTATAATTGGTTTTACTATAAACATATCTTGGGATATTACCCATAGGAGGTTTGAGAGATGAAGAAATATTTTGCCAAAGGAAAAACCGTTGCGGCAACGGCTATGGCTGCCCTGTTGGTGTCTACCACAGCTTTTGCGGCAGAAAAGCCTCAGGAATCCATCCCCGCTACGGAAATTTTGACAATAGAAGAAGCACAGGCACTGGAAGCCCAGAAGGAAAAAGAACTGACTTTTGAAGAAGCAGTGGAACTGGCTACCAAAAACAGCTCTGATTTGCGTTCTGTGGCAGAAACAGCCGATTATTTGCAGGATCTGAAGGAAGATATCTGGGATATCACAGGTTCTTTCTCCGTGCCCACCGTATCTTATCAGCAGTGGGTGGATGATGACATTTATGCCATCTATTCCTCCATCCAGAACATCAGCAGCAGCATGACCAAAAACCGCTACTCTGAAGAACTGACAAAAATTTCTTTGGAAGCAACCGTAAAGAATTACTATACTTCCATTTTCAGCGACCAGAGCTCTCTGGAACTTGCAAAAAAAGATATGGAAGCGAAAAAGACATTATGGGAACAGGGTCAGCGGAAAAACCAGCTGGGACTGCTCAGCGATTATGACCTGAACACCTTGCGTTCCGATTATGAACAGGCACAGTATAACGTGACAAAGCTGGAAATGGCTCTGGAACAGGAATATCTGTCCTTCTATAACTTCATTGGCGAGGACAGGGAAAAGGACTACACACTGGTTTATGACGTGGAATATGCCCCTTATGAGCTGCCTCAGCCTATGACACAGTATATCAACAGCAAAATGAACACAGACTATACCATCAAATTGCAGGAACAGGCAGTGGAAGACGCAGAATTCAACAAGAATTACATGTCCATGTCCTCTACAAACGCAACTTCTGCCAACAACAAACATTCCTATGAGGAAGCAAAACGCAGCCTGAAAACCGCTAAGGACAGCAAAGAACTTGCCATCCAGAATGCGTATAATTCCATTCTGTCTTTGGAAAGCCAGTATGATTCCGCAGTGACCACACTGGAACAGGCAAAAGCGGCACAGCGAGCGGCAGAAGTAAATTATAAAGCGGGCAATACAACAGCCATTACATTAGACCAGGCAGCTCTGGCAGTGGAACAGGCACAGAACGCTGTGACACAGCTGGAATATGCCCACGACATGCAGATTTATCAGTTCGAAAATACAGAACTGCTCTCCAGCGGCACAACAGGAAAAACTTCCGCATGAGCCAAAAATGAGAAAATGTTAAGAGAATTATGAGAAAAAAGGACGTTTTTATGAGAAACGTCCTTTTTTTGTAATTATTACTTTAGTGCTGAAGGCTGCAAAGCAGCCTTTAACAACCGCCCGCTCTGC
>OHJF01000604.1_pt1 | contig 14386 bp, 10 predicted proteins | sample 1568521 | NCBI WGS metagenome assembly OHJF01 (sample SAMEA3879570, study PRJEB24766) | human gut metagenome | biome: human-associated habitat; feature: feces | place: USA | collected 1985/1987 | reverse complement strand
AATAATGTCAATGCATATCGGTATATTACAAATTATCTTTTACAAATTGGTATTCTAGTAAATGTAGATGGTTATCTTAAACTTTCTGAATATTATAGTTCTATTAAGGCGGGGGAAAAATATGAATTTAAATAATGAATTGTTAACAGATATTCTTGGCGATGTTGAAGAATTAAAAACAGAACTTGAAAAATCAATAGGTATTTTAGATCAGAATAAGAGTTCTTTTATAGATTTTTCTTATATGGTTAATATAAAGGAAAATAAGGATTTTGCTATTGAAAGTATCTCAATAATTAATAAATATAATCTTATGACAAAGGAGGCAATAGGTGAATTATCAGATAGCAATTTTTGTTCAACTTATCTAAAAAATAGTTATCCGATATTTAAACTTGTAGAACCAGGTACTGATTTAAAAGAGGTCATATGTGATGAAGAAGGTAAATATAGGTATTATAAAGATGAGTTTCAATTTTTTGACAATACTTATGTAATTACAAATAATTGGTTCTATAAAACTGAAAAGCATCCTACAAATGATAATAGAACACCTTATGTCAATTATTTAAATCACTTATTTAAAAGAAGTAGAATAAATAAAAAAAATATGGCATTCCTGGATGTGGTAAAAGTTATCAGGTAGATCAAAAGATAAGAAAGCATTATACAAAAGATAAGAATTTTGATAATAAAAGTTATAAGGATAATGTTTTTAGAACAACTTTTTATTTAGATTATTCTAATAGTGATTTTGTTGGACAAATAGTTCCAAAAACTGATGTAAAGGGAAATGTAACTTATAAACCTAATTTTGGTCCTTTTACAAAAGCTTTACAACGTGCATATGAAACTGATGATATGGTGTTTTTAGTGATTGAAGAAATAAACAGAGGCAATGCTGCTGCTATTTTTGGTGATTTATTTCAATTATTAGACCGCTTAGATGAGGATAAAATAAAATTAAGAGAAGAGTTAGGAGAGAAGGAATGGAAGGTTGGGGATAGTGAATATTCTATAACTAACACATTTATTCAAGATTATTTAGGGATAGAAGAGGGAAAAGTGATCATTCCTTCAAATTTGACAATTATTGCAACTATGAATACAAGTGATCAAAATGTATTTCCTTTAGATACAGCTTTTAAACGCAGATGGAAAATGAAGAGAATTACTAATAAATGGGATGAGAATCATCCATTTGCTAACCATTATATTCCTTTTACAGATATAACATGGAAAACCTTTGTTGAAACGATAAATTCGCAAATACTTAACGCATCGGATGATGGCTTGCTATTAGAAGATAAACAACTTGGAGAGTTTTTTGCGGATAAAGAAATGTTTATTAAAGAAAAGGCTGACGAATGTAGTGTAAATAACAAAAATAAGGAAAAATTAAAAAACTTTACTAATAAGGTTGTTGAATATTTATATAATGATGTATTTAAATTTAATAAAGATAAGTTATTTGAGAATAAAAAAAGTTTTAATGAGATATGGGAGACTATTAATAGCTATGATGGTAATACATTTAAAGGCTCAAAAAAATTATGTTTGAAAATTGATTTTAATAATACAGATGTTTCTAATGAAAATATACACCATGATACTAATGGTGAAGAGACTAGTGGTGAATAACTTGTGAATAGCAAGGAAAATGAGCCAAAATTAATATTTGTAAAAAAACCTAATAATTTTATGGGTATTAAGATAAATGATAATATGGTGGAACTTCATGTACCACAAATATTTCACAAAAATACAGATAAAAAAGAGTATCGTCTTGAATTGTTGAGATTTTTACATAGTCTTTCATTGGCAACTACTAAAAGTGAAGATGTTCAGATAAGTGATAATGAGTTAGTAGGAGAAATGTGGCCTATTGAATCATATTTTTGGATGATCAATGACTATTTTGAAAATGGTTATTACTTTAATCGTGAAAAGAAATATTTTCATGATAATAAGGGTAAAATAGATTGGAAAAGAACCATGAGAACCACTCCCATATATTCAAATGGAAATATTATATATGATAAATTAGTTACTTCAAGAATAACAGCAAGTAACGATAGAATTACACAGATTTATAAAATTTGTTTATCAATTAGTTTGAAAAGAATTGGATGGTTTCGTAATATAAATTTTAAGGTTGATGTACAACAAAATATGTCAAATCAAATTATGATATATCTTATACAAAAAGAATTAGAATCAACTTTTGATAATATTAAAAGAGTACGTTTCAAGCACATGTTAAAAATACTTAGAAATATAAAAAATGATAGTGCCTTAAGCAATAGAACAACATATGGTGTTACAAATTACTATTATGTTGTTGAAAGAATGATTGATAGAATGTTTAAGGGTATAAGTGCAAAACAATTAAAAGTTTACAATCCGTATGGCTGGTGGGAAGTCGATGGAGAAAAAACAAAGGCTTCTTTACTTAGACCAGATACAATTTATAAAAAAGACAATAACGTTTATATTATTGATTCTAAAATGTATAAATATGGATATACTGCTGAAAAAAGTGACTTGCCACAAACATCTTCAATACTAAAGCAAATCGCATATGGCAATTTTGTGAAAAAAATGCATCCTGATAAAAACGTTAGAAATGTATTTATTATTCCATACGATAAAGAACTAGATGAATTTAAATTGTTAAACAAAACCAAGATTTTAGAATATATAGGTAAAGCAAGTGGTGAATGGAATACAAATAATGTTGAACATAATAGTATCTACACATATGTCATTGATTATATGTATTTATTAATGAATTATAACAATTATAATGATACATTAATTGATGAATTGTGTTCTTCAATAGAAGAACATATCTCTAAGAAATAAATACAAATAATTTTGTTGGAAAAAGGCGGTTAAAATAAAATACCGTTTTTTTCTATTTGAAAATAATTATGGGTACTGATTTTAATGACTTTTATAGTTTTGTTTATTCTGATATGATAAAATTTTTGTAGATGCGAGGATCTTAACATGGATGAAGAAAAATTATTAACTGAAATTCAAATTTTAAAAGAAGAAAATAAAAAATTACGACAATTATTAACTAAGTATGGATATGTTTTTGAAGAGACTAAATTTAGTTCTGAAGATAAAATGAAAATATATCGTAATTATTTTATAGGTCGTGATGATATTTATGCAATCTTTTAAAAACAGTCAGTTTTTTCAGCGTGTTATAATCGAACGAAAGGAAATTGTTATTACGAAAAAGGCCATGAAGTTTGTTCAAAATGTAATAGCTCCAATTTTGTTCCACTAACTGATGATGTAATCAGAAATCATATTTGTAAACCTAACCAAAGAATTGGCCTATATCCATTATTAAAAGATAATACATGTTATCTTTTAGCTATAGATTTTGATGAGGATGACTGGTTTTATGCTATGTTGAGTGCGTATCGAGTTGCTAAAAGATATGATATTGATAGTTTAATGGAACGTTCTAAATCAGGTGCTGGTGGGCATTTATGGATATTTTTTGATAATAATATTTATGCTTCTTATGCACGAAAATTAGGATTTTTCTTATTAGATGAAGCAATGAAAGTGAATAAACGAATTTCATTTAAATCTTTTGATCGTTTATTTCCTAATCAAGATACTATGCCAATTGGCGGCTTTGGTAATTTAATAGCATTGCCAATGCAATACGATGCTATAAATAGTAATAAAAACACTCTATTTATTGATGAAGACGGTAAATTAGTGAGCAATCAGTTTATACATCTTGCTAATATTAAAAAGACTAGTTCATTAAAAGTAGAAGAAATTTGTCAGAAAAATACCGAAGGGATTTTTAGTAATAAGATAAGTGAAGAAACAGCTGTAAAGTTTAATAACGAAATAAAAGTAGTTGAAGATTCGATGCTAAAGATTTATCGTTTAAATTTAAATGCTCTTACACTTAATACAATCAAAAAGATAGCATCAATTTGGAATCCGGAATATTTTTTATTTCAAAATACACATCGTCCAATATTTCATAAAACGACTCCAGCTATTTTATCAGAGTATGAAGAATCAGATAAATATCTATATCTACCTAGAGGATTAAAGGATAAACTATTAAAGATTTTTGGTGAAAGATTACAAATAGAAGAAATTACAGAATCAGGTCACGAAATAGAAGTTCAGTTTAAGGGAGAGTTAGTTGAATACCAAGAAAAAATTATTGAAGAATTAGATAAACATGATTTGGGTATCGTTAAAGCCCCAACCGGTTCAGGTAAAACTATAATGGCTTTAGCGTTGATTACTAAATATAAGATTAGTACATTAATAATTTTACCTGGTAAAGAATTGTTAAAACAATGGAAAAGACAAATAGATAATTTTATTAAATATCCTCAGGCAAAACTAAAAAGAGATCATTATATTGGGGAATATACTGGAAATAAAAAGAAATTAAAAGGGAATATTGATATTGCAACAATTCAATCGTTAGTAAATGTTGAAGATTTTGTTATTTTACAAAGATATGGATTAGTAATTATTGATGAATGTCATCACTGTGCCAGCAATACTTATCGAACAGTATTAAAGCGACTGAATGCTAAAAGAATATACGGGTTTACAGCTACACTTGAACGTCAAGATGGACTGGAAGAAATAACATGTATGTACCTAGGAAATATTGTCGCTAAGGTGAGTGAAAAGGATATTACTAAATATCGGGATTATGAACAAGTTTTGATTCCCAGTTTTACAACTTTTACTATGCTAGAAGAAAAGTCTAACTTTATTGAAGTAGTTAATATTCTTATAAAAAACGAAAAAAGGAATCATTTAATTATTACAGATGTAGTTAGTGAATTTAAAGAAAAGAGAAATATCATTATATTATCTGATCGGGTTGAGCATCTAGAGTATTTATATGATCAACTACGACATGTTGATGAACATATTTACCTGTATTTAGGTAAAACTGATAAAAAAGATAAAGAAAATATTCTTGAAGAACTCAGATACGCTAATAATTTTAATTACATAATTCTAGCATCATCAAAGCTCATTGGTGAGGGTTTTGATTTACCAAGTTTGGAAACTATGTTTATGGCAACACCATTTTCGTGGAAAGGAAGAACAAAACAATATTCAGGTAGATTACATCGCCAATATGAAGGAAAAGAACTAGTAAGGGTATATGATTATGTTGATCATAAGGTTGGATTTTTAGTAAGAATGTTTAATAATCGTTTAAAAACTTATTTGAGTGAAGGATATAATATTTTAGAGAGTAGTGAACTTTCACCATTAAATCAGTATTTGTACGACAATTATATTAAGGCTTTAGAATTAGATATGTTAAATGCTAAAGAAGAAATTATTATTCATAGTTCTAAAATATTACTATCATTAATCAAGAAATCTTATCAATTTATTCAATCCTTATTATATGATGGAATTAGTGTAATTGTTGTGATAAAATCACAAGCATTAAAGCAAAATGATGAAATAGCATATTTAAAGGGACTTGGAGTAAAACTTATTTATAGTGAAGCACAAATTAATAACATTATTATCGATAACAAGATTTTGTGGATACCAAATCGTGGATATTATGAAAGACAAAATAATGTAAATGCATTCCGTATTGAAGATGTTAATGTTATTGAAGAGATTATATCAATAATAAAAGATAATACTTGAGATGAGTAATAATAAATATGGTATACTATAAGAGGTATATAATATACTTATTATTTGGAGGTGTTTAGATGAAAAGAGTTCCAATCGGTATAGAAAATTTTAAAAAAATGATTGATGATAATTGTTATTACGTTGATAAAACTGGATTAATCAATGATGTTTTAAATGAAGAAGTAATTCTGTATACACGTCCAAGAAGGTTTGGTAAAACATTAAATATGAGTATGCTGTATTATTTCTTTTCAATTAAACAAAAAGATAATGCTTATCTATTTAGAGATTTAAAAATAGAAAGAAATATTGAAGCTAAAAAACATCAAAATAAGTATCCAATTATTTTTATTATCTTAAAAGATATGAAACGTAATAATTTTAATGATCAAACAGAAAAGTTTGCAGCTTTAATTTCTGATATTGTCGATAATAATATAGAATTGTTAGAGAGCCTTGTTTAAATGAACGACAAAAAAACTTATTACAACAATATTTAAATACAACTAGCTCATTATCAAATCTACAAGATGCTCTACTTAATATCTCAATTTGTTTACAAAAGCATTATCATGAAAAAGTAGTTATACTAATTGATGAATATGATGTGCCTTTACAAGAAGCATATATAAATAACTATTATGATGAAATGGTTGATTTTTTAAAAAATGTTTTTAGTGCTGTCTTAAAGACAAATGCTGTTTTACAAAAAGGTGTTTTGACAGGATGTTTAAGAATAGCTAAAGAGAGTATTTTTACGGGTTTAAATAATTTTTCTGTATGTTCTGTTCTTGATGAGATATCAGATAATCGTTTTGGCTTTACAAATGAAGAAATAACAGATATTTTAAGTTATTATCATCTAGAGCAGTATCAAAAAGAGTTTAAAAGATGGTATGATGGATATTTATTTGGTAAAACAGAAATATATAATCCCTGGAGTACATTATTATATGTTAACAAATTAATTAAAACCACTAGTATAACAGGTGAATCATTTTGGGCTAATACTAGTGGTAATGAGATTATTTATCGTTATATAACTAATAATAATCTTAAACTAAAAGATGAATTTGATATTTTAATTAATGGCGGGATAATAAAAAAAGTAATCAAGCCGGAATTAACATATCGTCAAATGGATGACCTCAATAATATTTATAGTTTTCTTCTTTTTACTGGTTATCTTAAGATTAATAAATACTTAGATTACAATTATTATGAATTAATGATTCCTAATTATGAAGTTAAAATGATCTATCAAGAAACATTTGATGATTGGACTAAAGAAATTATTGAAGATAATAGTCAAAAACTAATAGATGCGCTTTTAAACAAAGATGAGGATAAAGCTAATAAAATTTTAAATTATATTTTATTACAATCAATCAGTTATCATGATAATAAAGAAAGCTTTTATCATGGTTTTATAATGGGTTTAATGAATGGTAATAATATTTATTCTAATATTGAAACTGGTGATGGACGCAGTGATATAAAATACTTACCAGTAAATAAAGAAAAAAGAGGTTTTATCTTAGAACTAAAGATAGTTAAAGATAAAGACCTCTATGATACTGCGGTTGAAGGCTGTAATCAGATTATTGAAAAACGCTATTTGGAAGGTGAAAAAGTTCGTGGATATCAATATATAGTAGGTTATGGAGTAGCATTTGATAAGAAAAGATGTTTTGTTAAAATGGTCAAACAATAATTACTCCATATTCTCTAATAAATTATTAATAAAACTATCATAATTATAACTATGAATAATACTTTGCTGTAACTTAGCATTATTAACAATTTCAATAAAGATATCATAAAGGTGCTCAATGTCTTGTTGGTCACCTTGTTTTATTGCTAGTAAAAAGATAATCTGAACCGTATCTTGTTGATACCAGGTTAATGGTTTATCGATGATAGCAACAGCAACTTTAGTATCTTTAGCACATAGGCGCATAGGATGTGGTAATGCAAATACTTCATTCATATTAGTTTTTGCTAAATTTTCACGTTCCATAACACAATCAAAATAATTGCTATCAACAATATTTTGTTTTTCCATTAATTGACACATTTGTTTTAATAAAGATTCTTTAGAGTCTATTCCATCTAAATGAATAAAGAGGTTTTTATCAAAAAATTTATTTGATTTCTTCATTTTATTTAAAGAAATTGATGTTAGAAATTTAGAGATTGCTTCGATATCTTGATTATTTAAAGCAAAGTCAACAGTAATAGTAGGAATATGTTCACTCTTTAATGGTATTGTAGAAATAACAAAGTCAATATTCAATAATTCTCTTTTTGTATAATTAATAAATTCGTTATATGAAGCTTTACGAACAATTGTTATCTTATCTTTAAAGAAAACATTTAATCTAGCTTCTAACATTCTTGTTGTAGCTTGACCAGAACCACAGACTAAAATAACACTTTTGTTTTGAAGGCTTCCTGAAAAACAACGCTCAATCGCAGCTCCGATATGCAAAGAAACATAACCAACTTCATCTTCAGTTAAAATATAGGGTGGCTTATTAAAGATTTTTGCGGTACACGTTAAAGTAATATCAAATGCTAAAGGAAAATTAGTTTTAATGGTATTTAATAATGGGTTTCGTTTATTTAACGCAAATGATTTAGTATTTAAGATAGATTTAAAATGTAAAAAGAGGTCATGTGACAAAATTTCATCATTACGCAAATCAAAATTATAATCAAAATATATATTATTCAATAATTCTTCTACTAACTCCTTGATTTTATTATCATTATCGACTAAGTCGTTTAATTGTGTATTGGCTACTAAATGTGAATAAATATATTTTTTTTCACCTTCACTAATCGTAATATTAAAAGTATACTCAATTTCATTTGCAATATCATCAATAAAATCAGTATAATTATCATCAATTTTAATAGTATTGTTCGTATTGATATAACAGTCAAATTGAATTCTTGAGATCATTAAAGCAAAATGGATGATTAGGTTTTTAAAATTAAAATCATTTGTTTTTATATGTGCATTTTTTAATTTATTAGAGATAATTTGTTTAAGAAGATCTAGATCAATTCCCTCAAAAAGAGTATATTCATCTTTTGTAAAGCCGGTAACATAGTTTTGAAAGTTGTACGATAAAACATTTTCAACTAGACATTTGCGTTTATCATCTTCATTACCAATTATTTTGACCCCGACATTAGTTTTTGAGATATATTCAAGATTATATTTTGAAAAAATAGCTTTTAAAGTTTTAATATAGTTTTGTAACGTATTTTTACTCACATAGATATTATCAGCCAAATCATCTAGACTCATATATTCATCACTATATAATAATAAATTTAATAAATATTTAATCCGATCTTGAGAACTGTCTAATTCTAAATTACTAGTTCTTGTTTGTTTTATTGAACATAAAAAAGTATTATATTTTTCTTGATCGTTGATCTCAATATAATATCCAGCTTTTCTTTTTAATTTTATTTTTGCTCCATTTTTTTCAAGAATTTCATTAATTGCCTGAATATCACTACGGATCGTTCTATCTGTGATGTTTAATAGAACTGATAACTGACTTGCAGATACTATATTATCTTGTCTGACATAGTCAAATATTTCATTTAAACGATTGTATGGAAACATCATTATCACGATTCCTTCCTTATTATGTCTATATTGTATAGATAATTGTTTTTGATTGCAAATAATTGATTTCCATTTTATTTTGGAAATCTTGATGTTTATAAAGTAAAAGTTTCCGTTAATAAGTGGAAATAGCATTGATTGAAATAAATTTAGATTCGAGATAGACTATAGTTGTAGCAAGGAGGTAGTAACGGAATGCTTAATGAAGATTATATATTTTTAGATGTGAAAGTGACGAATAAAAATCAATTATTAGGGTTTATTGCAGACAAAGCCCATGAATATAATATTTGTGACAATCGAGAAGGACTGCTTGAAGATTTAATAAAACGTGAAGCAGAATTTCCAACAGGATTGCAAGATGGATTCGCAATTCCACATGCACGTAGTAACCATGTCAAAAAGGCTGCAATTTTATATTTAAGAACTGATGAAGCAATTGAGTGGGGAACTATGGATGATAAAAAAGTGAATTATTTATTTTCATTGTTAGTTCCTGAACAAAATGAAGGAAATCTTCATTTACAGATGATATCTAAATTAGCTACTTGTTTATTAGAAGATGAGTTTAAGAATACAGTAAAGTCGGCAACTAATAAATTAGAGCTAAAAGATTATATATTAAAAAATATGGAGGTAGATTAAATGAAAATCGTTGGTATTGCCGCTTGTCCTGCGGGATTAGCACACACACCTATGGCAGCTAAAGCCTTAGAAAAAGCAGGAGCTAAATTAGGTTATGATTTAAAAATGGAGCAGCAAGGAAGTATGGGTCAGGTCAACAAGATTACTGAGGAAGAGGCTAAAGAAGCAGCTTTTGTAATTGTAGCATCAGATCAAAAAATTCTAGGAATGGAGCGTTTTGAAGGAAAACCGGTAATTAGAATTGATATTACAACTTGTATCAAAGCTCCGGAGGCGGTCATAAAAAAATGTGTTCAAGCAACACAAAAATAAAAAAGCAATTTAACTTGGCGGAGTCAAATTGCATACACAAAACTATAGTGAGTAGTGTGTACTCTCATTATAACATAAAATATGAAAAGAGAGGTAAAACGAATGAAAAAGTTTTTAAAAGATGCTAAAGGCCATATAATGTCAGGAATTGGTTATATGTTACCTTTAATTATTGGAGCATCATTAGTAGTTGCAATCCCTAAATTAATCGGGGTAGCGATGGGAATCAATAGTCTTGATGCTTATGCTACTAAAGATGGATTTTTACACATATTATATTTATTAGAACAAGTAGGTTGGACAGGTATTGGCTTAGTTAATACCGTGTTAGCAGGTTTCATTGCCTTTTCAATTGCTGATAAACCAGCAATTGGAGCTGGTTTGATTGGTGGAGCTTTAGCCAGTAATACTAAAGCAGGGTTCTTAGGAGCTGTTATTGCTGCGTTTATTGCAGGATATATTGTTAAATGGGGTAAAGAACATATCAAATTACCTGATTCAATGCAGCAAATGATGCCGTTAGTCATTTTACCATTTTTAGCAACTGGTGCCGTTGCAGTAATTATGGGAGTTATTCTTGCGACTCCACTAGCTTCAATTAATGATGCTTTAGTATCGTGGTTAAGAGATATGTGTAGTGGTGGTACAAGTCAATTAATCCTTTCATTAGTACTAGGAGCAATGATTGCTTCAGATATGGGTGGACCAATCAATAAGTCAGCATGGATGGCTGGAAATGTTTTAATGACAGAAGGAATTTATCAACCAAATGTATATATTAATTGTGCTATTTGTATCCCCCCATTAGCATATGCAATTGCTACGGTGATTAAGAAAAATCGTTTTTCACCAAGTTTTAAAGAAGCCGGTAAAGGTAACTGGGTAATGGGATTTATTGGTATTACCGAAGGAGCGATTCCTTTTACATTGGTTAAAGCAAGTCGTTTAATTCCTATTAATATGATTGGTGGAGCTTTAGGGGCAGGAATCTGTTGTTTACTTGGAGCGACTGCGGATATTCCACCAGTAGGTGGTATGTATGGATTTGTTTCAATCTCAGGTGGTTGGGCTTATCTTGTTGGAATTATTGTAGGAGCTTTATTTATTGCAATTGTAGCGCCAATGGTAGTTGATTTTAATGATAGTGAAGATGAAGAAGAAACAATTTCAATTGATGATATTGATATTGTAATTGAATAAAAAATAGGAAGATAAAATATCTTCCTATTAAATTAAAGGAGTTAGTATGAAAAGAAAAGTACATGTAATCCCCCATTCTCACTGGGATCGAGAATGGTATTTTACAACATCTAGGTCAAAAGTTTATTTAATGAAAGATCTTAAAGATGTTTTAGATACATTAGAGACAAGTGATGATTTTAAATATTTTATGGTCGATGCTCAAGGTTCGCTGTTAGATGACTATCTAAAATGGATGCCACAAGATAAACAAAGAATTAAAAAACTTGTCAAAGCTAAAAAATTAATCATTGGACCTTGGTATACCCAAAGTGATCAATTAGTAATTTCTGGTGAAAGTATCGTACGAAATATGTATTATGGAATGAAATGCTGTGAAACTTTCGGGGGGTATATGAATGTAGGCTATGTTCCTGATTCATTTGGACAGTCAGGTAATATGCCTCAAATATATCGCCAGTTTGGGATTGAAGATACTTTGTTTTGGCGAGGCGTTAGTGATGATATGGTCAAACATACCGATTATAATTGGCGTGGTGATGATGGCAGTGTTGTTTTTACTACCCAAATTCCTTTTGGTTATTATATTGGTGGAAATATACCTGAAGATGATAAAGCAAGTGATGAGTTTTGGCAAAAAGAATGTTTTGAAAAAGCCGGCAGCCGTAGTGCTACAAAACATATTTACTTCCCTAATGGATTTGATCAGGCTCCAATTCGTAAAAATCTTCCTGATTTGATTAAGAAAAGAAATGAAAAAGATCCTGATAATGAATACATTATTAGTTGTGTTGAAGACTATATTAAAGATGTAAAGAGTGAAAAACCTGATTTAGAAGAAGTGAGTGGTGAATTAGTAATTGCCAAGCATATGCGGATTCATAAATCGATTTTTTCATCACGAAGTGATTTGAAAGTGTTAAATACGCAAGTACAAAATTATGTTACTAATATTTTAGAACCGATGTTAACAATGTCGTATCATTTAGGTAATGATTATTCCCATAGTGCAGTTAGTGAGATTTGGAAATTGTTATTTGAAAATGCAGCTCATGATTCAATTGGATCATGTATTTCTGATAACGCTAATGAAGATGTGTATATGCGCTATAAACAAGCTCGGGATATTGCGGTTAATTTAGTTGAGTTACATTCACGTTTGATTGCAACTAAAATCAAGAATAAAACTAATAATGAGATCACCTTAACATTATTTAATACATTACCAAAAAAACGTAATGATACAATTGTTTTTGAAACATATTTACCAGCTGATAATTTTGCAATTAAGGATAATCATGGTAATCATGTTAAATATACTGTAATTGAAAAAACAGATCTTACTGACTATGTTTTATCACAAACAATTCGATTAAATCCTAGTAAAAATATTTATTTGCCAAGTGTAGTCTATCAAGCAAAGATTGCCATCGAAGCTAGAGATGTACCAGCATTAGGTTATGTGCAATATACAATTAATTTGGATGATAAATCTAATGACGATCTTCAAGAAATAACAAGCATGGAAAATGAGTATTATCAAATTACAGTTAATAAACAAGGAAGTCTTGATATCTATGATAAACTAGCTGATTATCATTATCAAAATCAAGCTGTTCTTGTTGAAAATGGTGATGATGGTGACAGCTTCAATTACTCGCCGCCACGTCAGGATTTAGAAATATTTTCTATTAACAGTGAATTTGATTACCAGATAATTGGCTCTAGTCTTTATCAAAAGACAACGATCAATTATAAAATGGATATTCCTGCTGATTTACAAGAACGGGCTAAACAACAGACAAGTATTAAGTTACCAGTAACTTTAGAAGTAGTTTTAAGAAAAGATTCAAATGTAATTGATCTAAACGTACATGTCGATAATCAAGGATTATCACATCGTTTATGCATCTTATTTGATAGTGCGCTGACGACTAAATTCAATTATGCTGATCAGCAGTTTGGTTTGATCAAACGACCAAACACTTATGATAAAGAAATGGAGTTATATCTTGAAGGATTAGGAAACCAGGAGAAGGTAGAAAAACCAAAAGAATTAGCTAATTGGGTCAATGATCAATCTACTTGGCAAGAACCACCAATATCAATTGAACCAACTCAAAGCTATGTTGCTCTTGCCAATAAAAATAGAGGAATTGCGGTTATTCCCCAAGGGGTTCGCGAATATGAAATCATTGGTGAGCAAGGAAATCAAATTAGATTAACATTGTTTAGAACATATGGCTTTATGGGTAAAGAAAATTTAGTTTATCGCCCTGGTCGAGCTTCAGGTGAAAGAATCATTGCAACCCCGGCTGCCCAGTTATTAAAAGAAATGGATTTTAAATTAGGATTTACAACTTTTAACTGTGATATTAATAATGCTAATATTGATACTTTAGCCAAAGAATATAACACCCCAATTGAAGTATATGAATACGCTGATTTCTTAAATGGTAGATTGATTTTTGCCCAAGAAGATGAGAAACAAATTTTACCAGTTACTAATTCGTTATTTGAAAGTGAAAATAACTTAGTTGTTAGTGCAATCAAAAAAAGTGAAGATGGTGAAGGATATATAATTCGTCTATTTAATGGTAAAGATCATCAGGATATTGGTGATAAACTAACTTTTAATTTTGATATAAGTGAAGCATATTATACTAATTTAAAGGAAGAGAAGATTGAGCAAATAAATGTTGTTGATAATAGTGTAGTAATTAAACCAATATCACATTGTAAATTTATTACGATATTAATAAAATAATTATAATAAACCTATATAGAAAAGTACAATGATTATGATTGTAATTCTAATAGGTTTTTTTATTATAATCATATATTTTTTATTAGAGCAATGATTAAAAGTAATAGTAGGGAGTTGATTTTTAAGGGGCT
>OHJF01000602.1_pt1 | contig 14392 bp, 10 predicted proteins | sample 1568521 | NCBI WGS metagenome assembly OHJF01 (sample SAMEA3879570, study PRJEB24766) | human gut metagenome | biome: human-associated habitat; feature: feces | place: USA | collected 1985/1987 | reverse complement strand
AAGCGGTTTAAAATCCATCTCCTCCACTTCCAGTGAAGGCAGCTCCATGGTCATGCTGGAATATGAGTACGGCACGGACATTGACGAGGCTTATGACGATTTAAAAAAGCAGATAGACATTATCTCTACCCAGCTGCCGGATGACGCCGAAGAACCGGTGATTATGGAGATGAGCATGGACGCTCAGGCAGACATTACCCTTTCCATCAACAACAGCCAGTCCCCCATCCTCAAAATAGCGGTAAGCCTCCACATGATCCAGCGGGGAAGCGATCAAATAGAACACTTCTCCCCTATATAAGTTCTTCATCATGGTCAAATAACAATTCGTTTATTTAATTGGTTCCACGTGCAAAGCGATGTGCGTAGCCTGACCGAACTTATCACGCAGATTCTGTTCGATCTCTTTCGTCAAGTCATGGGCACGAGTCACGGTTATCTGTCCGTCCACCCGTATATGCGCCTCGATAGCAAAATTATTACCGATGCGGCGGGTACGTAGATTATGCGGGCTCTTTACCTCGGGAACCTCACTAATGATCGCCAAGATCTCATCCTCCACCTCCTTCGGCAAAGATTTCTCCAATAAGTCATTAATCGCCGGGATCACTAGTTGTAAGGCTACTTTTACGATAAATAAACTGACAATCACAGCCGCCAACGGGTCCAGCACACGCCAATTATCCCCCAACAAAATCGCCCCTCCGATACCTAAAGCCGTACCGATCGAGGAAAAGGCATCCGAGCGATGATGCCAAGCGTTAGCGATAACGACTTGACTATTCTGCTTCCTTCCTACCCAAACCGTAATATGATACAGTAATTCCTTGATCACAATGGAGATAAGAGCGGCAACTAAAGCGATCATTCCCGGACTTTCCAACGGAATCCCCTTGAAATAAAAGTCATAAATCTTGTTCGCTCCCTCCCAGAAAAGACCAAAACCTACACAAAGCAAGACGATACCGACAATTGAAGTCGCCAAAGTCTCGTATTTACCATGCCCGTAATCATGGCTCTCGTCCTTCGGCTTGGAAGATATATTGACAAAAAGAAGTACGATTATATCCGTTACGAAATCAGATAACGAATGTACCGCATCGGCGATCATAGCGCTACTATGCCCCCAGATACCCGCCACGAACTTGAATACCAATAAAACAAAATTAGCGAATGACCCTAAAAGTGTCACTCGCATAATCTCTTTTTTCCTCGCCTTTGGTGCCTCCTCCATAGAATCCCATTAACAAGATTTACCGGTCATGATGTCCAGCACCAGACGATCCGTCGCCTCCATTCCTTTAGAACCGATAGCGGTCAAGTTCGCGATCGATTTATCCACATCCTCATCGATGATACCTTCCACGGAAGTCACCACCTTATCCTCCATGGCCATCAAAGCGGAAAGCATCGCCGTAGATACGCCACTAGATACTTTCATCGCACAACTCGGCTTGGCACCGTCACAGATCATTCCGGTAATATTACCGATCATATTCTTGATCGCATAAGAAATCCGCGCCTTATTTCCTCCCATCAAATAGGTGATAGCGCAACTCGCTCCCGTAGCGGCAACCACACAACCGCAAAGGGCGGACAAGCGTCCCAGACTTTGCTTGATATAGATCACCATCAAATGGCTTAACATCAACGCACGGATCAGTTGCTCTTCCGAGCATTGGATATCCTCGGCGAAAGAAAGAACCGGAAGCGTAGCGGCGATTCCTTGATTACCGCTTCCCGAATTACTCATCACCGGGATCATAGCGCCGTCCATGCGAGCGTCGCAAGCGGCGGAAGTCATGATCAACATATGCGTATAAGCGGAATCTCCCATGAACTTACGGCCGAAAGCACCCGAGACCGTCTTGCTTACGGTATGTCCGTAATTGCCTTTCATGGAAGCTTGGGCGGCTTTCTTATTCAACTCGGCCGTTTCTAAAATAAAACGAATCTCATCCAATGGCATTTCCATGGCAAACTCATAGACCATAGAGAAGGAAAGACGTAAATCCTTATTCTCACATACTTCCTCGCCAGAAGCGTTTGCCGTACGTAAATCAGTCAATACCTCCCCGTTTTTCTCTACATATATTATATGGGTATGCTCATGGCAAATGATCACCCTTGAACGATCGTTCCCTGCAGAACTTATAATTTCGATATAAAGTTTATCTACATTCTCTTTCAGGTCTATACCGATACATTTCTTGCAGACCATTTCCTTACCTTCTTTCAATCCCTCCGGAGTCAAGTCTTTCAGCACCTCTAGCCCATAAGCGGACTTACCGATGATCGATCCCAAGGCGATAGCGATAGGCAACCCCACCATGCCAGTCCCCGGGATTCCTACTCCCATGGCATTCTTCAGGATATTGGCGCTCAGATAAACCTCTATCTTCTCTGGCTTACGCCCCAGCACTTCCGCCGCTTTTGCGGCCGCCAAAGCCACGGCAATAGGTTCCGTACATCCGATAGCAGGGATTACCTCCCTGTGAATCAAATCTATAATTTGAGTTTTTATGATAGTATCCATACTGATAGTCTTTATTTAGAATTAGATAGTTAATATACAATAGATTAAGAACAAAACTCAACAACGATATCTCGCAAGGCATCGTATTGTTTTCCCAATGCATCTTCATAACGCAACGCTTCTTCCAGATTCCCTTCTCTCAACAGCGATAGTATATTATTCGATACATCGAATAGATTTACCAGACCTAAATTAGCGGCTATCCCTTTCAAGGTATGCGAATATAGCTTGGCATTCTCCAAATCCCGCTCTACTAAAGAGCTCCGTAATTTCACATACGAACCGTCTGTAGTAATAAATTTATATAGAAACTTTTTGAAGAGGCTATCACTATTCATAAAACGATCTAAGGTATTCTCTTTATCCCAAGCAGCTACATCTATTAATGCGTTATAAAAAGCATCGTTCTCATTCATTTTTTTATGATATTAGTTTTCGTACAAAATTAGGAATTTTATAGACACTACCAACGTTAGCGGTATTCTTTTTCTTTACTTACCGCAACTTGGGTACGGAACGATAATTTTAGTACTTTTGTCGCCTACTTCGGGACCTAGAACGCCCGGGCTGTATTTATCCGATTAATAGAATTGAAAAAGGAATGGGAATTTCATCGCCGCTTGTAGATTTGCAACATCAATATGATCTCCTGCAGAAAGAATATGAATATGAGAAGGAAACATACCGACAGCAATCCGAGCGTACGGGTTTGCGAAAACGAGTGGCGCAGGGCCTCTGTTGGTATCCGGTCACTCCGGGACGCAGTTATTATAACTCCTTAAACCAATTGGTGATCGAGATCGAAAGGACAGAAGACCGGGAGATCGAGCATAATTTTGAGTACGGGCGCCCGGTTTGCTTCTTTACGGCAGATATCAGTGGTAAATTTAAGTATCTGGATTTCTCCGCCACGATCAGCTACGTGCAAGAGGACCGGATGGTGGTAGTTCTCCCCACTCCTTCCGCCTTGATGGATATACAAGAAAAAAGCAATGATCTCGGCGTGCAACTCTACTTCGACGAGACCAGCTATAAAACGATGTTTTCCGCTCTCTCGGACGTGATGCGGGCAAAAAACAACCAACTCTCCCATCTTAGGGATGTATTGCTGGGGCAGGAAAAACCCGGACAGCGGGAATTATTCCCGATCCGCTTCCCTTGGTTGAACCGCTCGCAGGAAGAAGCCGTAAACAAGGTATTGGGAGCGAAACAAGTATCTATCGTACACGGCCCTCCCGGAACCGGGAAAACAACCACCTTGGTGGAAGCCATTTACGAGACCCTTCACCGGGAGAATCAAGTGATCGTTTGCGCTCAAAGCAATACCGCCGTAGACTGCATCTCGGAGAAACTGGTAGATAGAGGCATTAACGTCCTGCGCATCGGGAACCCCACTCGTATCAATGACAAGATGCTCTCTTTCACATATGAACGCCGTTTCGAGTCGCATCCGGATTATCCCGAGTTATGGAGCATCCGGAAAGCGGTACGGGATATACAATCCAATATGCGAAAGAAAAGCCGGGAGGAACGGGATACGATCCGAAACCGCCTCTCCCGTTTGAAATTCCGGGCGACCGAACTGGAAGTCAAGATCGATACAGAGCTGTTCGACGAGGCTCGTGTTGTCGCTTGCACCTTGGTTGGCTCCGCAAACCGGGTCATGATGAACCGGCACTTCACGACCTTGTTTATCGATGAGGCCGCCCAAGCCTTGGAAGCCGCTTGCTGGATAGCGATCGGCAAGGCAGACCGGGTCATACTAGCGGGCGATCATCACCAATTGCCCCCTACTATTAAATGTATAGAAGCGGAACGAGAAGGCTTAGGACGTACCTTGATGCAAAAGATAGCCCACACGAAACCGGAAACGGTCTCTCTCCTGAAGATCCAATATCGTATGCACGAGGATATCATGCGCTTCTCCTCCCAATGGTTCTATCATAACGAACTCGAATCCGCTCCCGAGGTAAGTGGGCGAGGAATCTTGCGACTGGACACTCCCATCGTATGGTTCGATACGTCCGAGTGCGATTTCACGGAAAATACGAGAGAAGAGACCATGAGCCGTGTCAACAGGCAAGAGGCGGAATTGCTCGTGGAACAATTACGCTCCTATATACAGAAAATATCCAAGGAGAGAGTGCTGGAGGAGCATATCGACTTCGGATTGATCTCCCCTTATAAGGCGCAGGTACAATACATCCGTAAATTAATCAAACAGGACGCTTTCTTCAAGCCTTTACGCAGACTGATTACCGTACATACCGTAGACGGTTTCCAAGGGCAAGAGCGCGATGTCATCTTGATCAGTTTGGTGAGGGCCAACGAGGATGGAAAGATCGGTTTCTTGAACGACTTACGGCGCATGAACGTAGCGATCACCCGTGCCCGTATGAAACTGATGATCTTGGGAGACGCTTCCACCCTTACCCGACACGCATTTTATAACGAACTCTATAATTATATCTCCCAAAGAGGTAAAATAATCACGATCAACACGAAACAAGAGCATGAACTATAAATTATTGGTACTGGATTTAGACGGTACACTGACAAACAGTAAAAAAGAGATCACCCCGTTTACGAGGGAAACCCTTCTGCAAGCGCAGGAAAAAGGATTGCATCTAGTCTTAGCCTCCGGCCGGCCCACCTACGGTATCGTGCCTTTAGCCGAGGAACTGAACATGAAGCAATATGGTGGTTTTATCCTTTCCTTCAACGGCGGTAAGGTGATCGACTTGATGACAGACAAAGTACTTTTCGAACAGGCTTTGCCACCCGATATCGTACCTGTTTTATACAACCGCTCCAAAGAAGCGGGACTGGCTATCCTTTCCTACAACGGTAAATATATCTTAAGCGAGCATCCGGAAAATAAATACGTACAATACGAATCTTTCTTAACCAAAATGAAGATCAAGGCTACCGACGATTTTCTGCGGGATTTGCATCAGCCAGCCGATAAATGCTTGGTGGTAGGCGAACCGGAGATGTTGGTATCGTTGGAAGAGAAGCTCCGCCAAGAATTAGGGAAACGTATCAACGTATATCGTTCCGAGGCATTCTATCTGGAGCTTGTCCCCAAAGGCATCGATAAGGCAGCCTCGTTATCCCGCTTACTAGAGCGAACCCGGATAAAACAGGAGGAAGTGATCGCTATCGGCGACGGTTTCAACGACGTATCCATGATCCGTTTCGCCGGATTGGGAGTCGCTATGGCCAACGCCCAGCCCCCTGTCAAGGCCAATGCCGACCGCATCACCCAATACACGAACGATGAGGATGGAGTGGCTCGTTTCATCCAAGAATTGCTTTGAAAAAACACGTACGTATTTTCCGAGAAACACGTACATGTTTTCGCGAGAACACGTACGTGTTTTTTCAGAGACATTTACACCAGTATCGACACAGGCCAATGCCTATATCGGCATAAGCCTGTACGTATATCGCCGCAAGGCTACACCGATATAGGCGTGAGCTTGCGCCGATATACGTAAATTCCTTTCATGGAAATGTCTTCTAACTATCAACTATTTTATGTACATTTGTATTCTAAACCATAAAATAAGACGCCATGAAGTACAAATTATTAGTCTTAGACGTAGATGGGACGTTGCTTAACGACAAGAAAGAGATAACTCCCCGGACCCATGCCGCCCTGTTAAAGGCTCAGCAGATGGGAGTTCATGTTGTATTGGCATCCGGCCGACCCACCAACGGGGTTCAACCCTTGGCGGAGGCTCTTGAATTGAATCATTACGGTGGTTTCATATTATCTTATAACGGAGGTCAGATCATCAATGCCCAGACCGGAGAATTGATGTTCGAGAAACGAATCGATCCGGCCATGATTCCTTATTTGAACCGGAAGGCGAAGGAAAACGGTTTTGCTATCTTCACGTATCACAAGGACTATATCCTGACCGATAGCCCGGAAAACAAGCATGTCCAAGAGGAGGCCGAACTCAATAAGATGCGCATCATCGGTGTGGAGAATTTCCCGGAAGCGGTGGATTTCGCACCCTGTAAGTGTATTCTTACCAGCGATGACGAGAACAATCTAGTGGGTCTCGAAAATCATTGGAAGAAACGTCTGGACGGGGTATTGGAAGCTTTCCGCTCCGAGGACTATTTCTTGGAGGTAGCTCCTCATTTCATCAATAAGGGAAATACGTTGGCGGTATTGATGGAGATGCTGAATATCACGACCGAAGAGGTTGTCGCTATTGGTGATGGCGTAGCCGACGTATCCATGCTTCAATTAGCCGGTACCGGCGTGGCGATGGGTAACGCACGCGACTCCGTAAAGGCTTGCGCCGATTTCACGACCTTATCTAATAATATGGATGGTGTGGCGGTAGCGATCGAGAAAGCGATCCTTGCCACGATCAAACCCACGGAGGTTCCGTTAGATCAACTAAACGCACGGGCCAAACATGCCTTAATGGGTAATCTAGGCATTCAATATACCTATGCGTCGGAGGATCGTGTGGAAGCGACCATGCCTGTAGACGAACGGACCCGCCAGCCTTTCGGTATCTTGCACGGAGGCGCTACGCTGGCTTTGGCGGAGACCGTGGCCGGACTAGGTTCCATGATTCTGGCGAAACCGGACGAGATGGTAGTCGGCATGCAAGTTAGCGGCAGCCATATGTCGTCCGCCCACGAGGGAGACACGGTACGTGCCGTCGGGACGATTATCCACAAAGGCCGTTCATCCCATGTGTGGAACGTAGACATATTCACCTCTACCGACAAACTGGTTTCCTCGGTACGGGTAATCAATAGCATACTAAAGAAGAAATGATTCCAAGAGATTCTTACGAAATAATAGACACGTTGATCAAGCAAGGCCGGAGTTTCGCTATTTGGCGTATTCCCGGTGAGGATAGGCTCCATTTCAGGATGCAAAGCGCCGGCTCTCCTTGCCTATTATACGACATAAAAGACTTAAATGAACGGAGCGGTTTTGTAATCGCTCCGTTTCAGGTGACAGCGGAACGACCTATCGTTTTAATCCAACCGGATTGCTTTGAAATCCCCTCCGAATCCGATTGGGATTTCTCTCGAGAGAAAAACGAATTCCCTTCGAATGAAATCGAAATCCCATCCGAATCCGAGGAGAAGGAACGATACGCTTACCATTTCTCCCTGTTTACCAGCCCTTTGCTAAAAGGAAGCCAAGATAAACTAGTCCTATCCCGTAGCAAAACGATCCGGAAAGATCCCTCTTTCTCACCCGGCAAGGCATTCTTCGCCGCAGTAGAACGATATATCCGCTCCTATGTCTACCTTTGCCATACCCCGGAAACCGGAACTTGGATGGGTGGGACACCGGAAATCTTGTTATCCGGCGAGAAAGGCGACTGGCAAACGGTAGCTTTGGCCGGAACCCAATCCTTACGAGACGGGAAATTACCGAAAAGCTGGGACCATAAGAATTGGAGAGAACAGCAATTAGTCGCCTCCTATATACGCCGCCAGCTGTCCACCTTGGGTATTACTCCCGAGGAGAAGGGGCCTTATTCAGCCCGGGCCGGAGAGGTTTCCCATTTGAAAAGCGATTTCTTCTTCTCCTTGCCGAATCCCGAGAAGCTGGGTGATGTCCTTCAACTATTACACCCTACTCCAGCCGTTTGCGGTCTTCCCAAGGAGGAGGCTTATCATTTCATCATCGAGAATGAGGGGTACGATCGTAGCTATTACTCCGGTTTCATCGGTTGGCTGGATCCCAAAGGCAAAACAGATCTGTACGTAAACCTCCGTTGCATGAATATCCTCCCCCAAACCTTTACGCTGTATGCCGGAGGCGGTCTGTTGGCGGCCTCGCAGCTAGAGGATGAGTGGCAGGAGACAGAGGATAAATTAGATACGATGCGGAGAATAGTGGGTAATTTATAATTTTATATCATATAATGTATAGCGATAAAAAGAACATCCTTCAATTGGTAGCCTTGCTGATAGAGCACGGCGTAAGTAATATCGTGCTATGTCCGGGGAGCCGGAACTCTCCGATTGTGCACACATTGGCAAACCATTCGTTCTTCAATTGCCATTCCGTGACGGATGAGCGAAGCGCGGGATTCTTTGCCGTAGGGCTAGCGTTGCACGGAGGTAAGCCGGCGGCTGTTTGCTGTACCTCGGGCACGGCCTTGCTGAATATACATCCGGCGGTAGCGGAGGCTTTCTATCAGAAAGTTCCGCTTGTCGTGATATCCGCCGACCGCCCCGCCGCATGGATCGGGCAAATGGACGGACAGACCTTGCCGCAACCCGGGGTGTTCGGCTCGCTGGTGAAGAAATCGGTACAGCTACCGGAAATACATACGGATCAAGATGAATGGTATTGTAATCGATTGATCAACGAGGCTTTGTTGGAACTGAACCATCACGGCAAAGGGCCGGTTCATATCAACGTCCCGATCTCCGAGCCTTTATTTCAGTTCACGACACCCGAATTGCCGAAGGTACGGGTAATCACCCGTTATCAAGGCCTAAACGTGTACGACCGGAAATATGACGATCTGATCGAGCGTTTGAACAAATATAGCAAGCGAATGATGATAGCGGGACAAATGAGCTTGATCTATCTCTTCGAGAAGAAAATATGCAAGTTACTATACAAGCATTTCACTTGGCTCTCCGAGCACATCGGCAACCGTATCGTACCGGGATTGCCGATCAAGAATTTCGACGCCATCCTGTACGCTACCCCAGAGGAGGAAAAAGAGAAGCTGGTTCCCGAGCTCGTGATCACCTACGGCGGCCATATTGTCTCCAAGCGGCTGAAAGAGTTTTTGCGGAAACACCCGCCTAAGGAGCATTGGCATGTCTCATTGGATGGGGAGGTAGCGGATTTATTCGGTAGCCTGACCACGGTGATCGAGATGGACGCTTTCGAGTTTCTGGAGAAAATCGCTTATATGCTGGAGAATAGGCAGATTGAATATCCGAAGGCTTGGGAATATAAATCCCGGAATCTGCCGGAGCCGGAGTTCGCTTACTCCGAAATGGCGGCGATCGGTGGTTTGATACGTTCGCTTCCGGCTGAATCGGCCTTGCATCTGGGGAATAGCTCCACCGTACGTTACGCACAATTGTACACCGTACCCGAGACGGTTGAGGTTTGTTGTAACCGAGGTACGAGCGGGATCGAAGGCTCCTTGTCTACGGCTATCGGATACGCCTCGGCCTCGCAAAAACTAAACTTTATCGTTATAGGCGATCTTAGTTTCTTCTATGATATGAATGCGTTGTGGAACGGAAACTTGCACAATAACCTTCGTATCCTGCTCTTGAACAACGGAGGTGGTGAGATCTTCCAAGCCTTGCCAGGATTCAAGATGAACGAGCGTACGCACCGTTACGTCACCGCCTCCCACCAGACCTCAGCAGAGGGATGGGCCACGGAAAGGGGATTCTCCTACTCCGCCGTTCATAACGCCGAGGAGTTGGCAGCTGCGATGAGCGCCTTTACCCAAACGGAGCAACCGAGCGAACATCCCCTATTCATGGAGGTTTTCACGGACAAAGCGGAAGACGTACGATTGCTCAAGGAATATTATCATCAACTAAAAAATTCATCCCAAGCACAAAACATATAATATATGGAAACGAAAAGAGAATGGACAACCATCAAGGAATACGAGGAGATCTTATTTGATTTCTACAACGGCATCGCCCGCATTACGATAAACCGGGAACGGTATCGCAACGCTTTTACCCCGACTACGACCACGGAGATGAGCGACGCCTTTTACATCTGCCGGGAACGTCCGGACATTAACGTAGTCGTTCTGACAGGAGCCGGAGATACGGCGTTTTGCGCGGGAGGCGATATGAACGTGAAAGGACGTGGCGGCTACGTGGGTAAAGACGGCGTACCTCGCTTGAACGTATTGGACGTACAAAAGCAGATCCGCTCTCTCCCGAAACCCGTCATCGCGGCCGTGAACGGTTTCGCTATCGGCGGCGGACACGTATTGCACGTGGTTTGCGACCTTACGATCGCTTCCGAGAACGCTATCTTCGGACAGACAGGCCCTCGTGTGGGTAGCTTCGACGCCGGGTTCGGCTCTTCTTACCTCGCCCGTGTGGTCGGACAGAAAAAGGCCCGTGAGATCTGGTTCCTATGCCGCAAGTACAATGCACAGGAGGCTTTGGATATGGGTCTGGTAAATAAGGTAGTCCCCTTGGATAAATTAGAGGACGAGTACGTTCAATGGGCCGAGGAGATGATGTTGCTTAGCCCGTTGGCCTTGCGCATGATCAAGGCGGGCTTGAACGCCGAGTTGGACGGACAGGCCGGTATACAAGAGTTGGCCGGAGACGCTACCATGCTTTACTATATGACGGACGAGGCGCAGGAAGGCGGCAAGGCATTCTTGGAGAAACGCCGTCCACGCTTCGAGGATTACCCGAAGTTCCCGTAAAGGGAATTGAGAATTGAGAATTGAAAATTGAGAATGAATGGTGAAGGAGAGGTTTTATAAAACAGAGGTGGTTCCCCGGTGCTTGACTTTCAAGCGACCGGCAGGAACCTCACGGGGTGTTTACACGACCCGGAAATTGTGGGAGGTCCGAATCCGCAAGGAAGACGAACCCTCGGTTATTGGTATCGGAGAATGTGCCCCCCTGCCGGATCTCAGTTGCGATTATGGAGTGGATTACGAGATCACGTTATCCAAGGCTTGCCTCGATCTGGAACAGAAGGGATATGTTGACACCGAATCTTTGCGCCATTACCCATCCATCCTTTTCGGATTGGAAATGGCCATGCGTCATTATGAACAGGGTGGTTGGCGGCATTACGACACGCCCTTCTCGCGGGGGCAAGCGGGCATCCCCATTAACGGACTGATCTGGATGGGCGATTATAAGTACATGCTGGAACAGGTAGAGGAAAAGATGAAGGAGGGCTTCCGCTGCGTCAAGCTGAAGATCGGCGCTATCGATTTCGACCGGGAACTCTCTTTATTGAAACACATCCGTGCGCATTTCTCTGCCAAGGAAATAGAGCTTCGGGTAGACGCCAACGGCGCTTTCACACCCTCGGAGGCGATGGACAAACTGAAGCGGCTCGCCGAGATGGACTTGCATTCCATCGAGCAGCCTATCCGTGCCGGGCAGTTGGAAGAAATGGCACACCTTGCGGCAGAGTCACCCCTTCCCATCGCTCTCGACGAGGAACTGATCGGCTGTAACGCCCCGGACGAGAAACGGCGGTTGTTGGAAACGATCCATCCCCAATACATTATATTAAAGCCTTCCCTCCACGGAGGCATCGCCGGATGTACGGAATGGGTTCACTTAGCGGAAACTATCTTAGGGAGTACCCCCGAGCGACCCAAATGGTGGGTCACCTCCGCTCTGGAATCGCAAATCGGACTGAACGCTATCGCCCAATGGTGCGCCACGTTAGGTAACCCGCTACCGCAAGGTCTGGGAACCGGCGAGATTTTCAAGGATGATAAACATCGGTTAATCCAACGAAAAGGAGACACCATCTGGTTCTCCAACGACCTTTGACCTATGCCGATACAAGATGATTTACAAGCATTCTTAGCTGAATGGCACGATCCCTCCCCTTTTCTGGAAGTCCAGACCTCCGGCTCCACCGGTACGCCCAAGCGGATGAGAGTGCGCAAGGACCGGATGCTGAACAGCGCCCGGCTTACCTGCGATTATCTGGGTCTTAAGAAGGGCGACAAGGCCCTGTTATGTATGCCCCTGCGCTATATAGCCGGAAAGATGATGGTGGTCCGCTCCCTATACGCCGGACTGGATCTGGAGGTGCGTGAGCCCTCCGGACACCCGTTGGCGGATTGGGGGGATACGCCCCTGCGCTTTGCCGCCATGATCCCCTTGCAGGTTTACAATACGTTGCGAGTACCCGAGGAACGTAAACGGCTGGAGCAAACGGATATCCTGATTATCGGCGGCGGGGCGATCGACGCGGCCTTGGAACAGGAGATACGGCAGATGCCAAACACGGTTTATTCCACCTACGGAATGACGGAGACGCTGTCTCACGTCGCCCTGCGCCGGCTGAACGGGCCGGAAGCCTCGCCCTATTACCATCCCTTCTCCTCGGTGACGTTATCCTTGTCGCCGGACAATACCTTGGTGATAGACGCCCCATTGGTTTGCGACGAGCGGCTGGTGACGAACGATGTCGCCCGCCTGCTGCCGGACGGGAGTTTCGCCATTATCGGAAGGAAAGATAATATCATCAATAGCGGAGGTATCAAGATACAGATCGAGGAGGTGGAAGAGCGGCTACGGCCCTACATAATGGGCGATTTCGCCATCACCTCCGTACCGGACGAGAAGTTGGGCGAGGCAGTAACGTTGCTCACCGAAGTTACCAACGCAACCGGAAGCCTGCTGCCAACGCAACCGGAAGCCTGCTGTCAAGGCAATCGGAAGCCTGCTGTCAAGAGAACTGACAGCCTGCTGTCAAGAGAGCTGATGGGATGCCTCCCCAAATACCAACGCCCGAGATTCGTCTTGAAGGTAGAGGCCATCCCCAAAACCGGAAGCGGCAAGATCGATCGTGCCGCCTGCCGGGAGCTAGCGAGAAATATCATCACAAAAACACTATAAACATGAAAAGGATTCTAACAATCACCGCGGTCTCCCTATTGGCCTTATCGCCTATGTACGGGCAGGAAGCCTACGCGGGATACGACTGCGTCACCTTGCTGGACAGCACCGCCGTCACGGTACAACCTACCGGCTCGGGGGCTTTCGCCGTATGCAAGGCTTTTAAGGTACAGACTCCCAAGGGAGCCGTCGCCAACCGTATCATCAAATACGATTACGACCCGCTGACGGCGCATGCCGAGTTTCGTTACGCCACGATCTACCGTGCGAATGGCGACGTGATCAATCTCGACGTGACTGGGGCTTGCGACTATGCCGCCCCCGCACGTGCCATCTACTGGGGCGCCCGGCAGATCATGCTGGAAGTGGGCCGCCTGCAACCGGGAGATGTCGTGGAGTACGAGATCGCCAAGAAAGGTTTCACCTACGCCTTGCTGACGGCGGGCGACGACGAGCGTTTCATCCCTCCTATGCGGGGACAGTTTTACGATATCGTCCCCTTCTGGGCTACCGAGCCTACCGTGCGTAAGGTATACCGGATATCCATGCCGATGGAGAAAGAGTTGCAATTCCAGTTCTACCAAGGCGAATGTACCTCTTCCATGCGATATGAGGATGGACGGAAAGTATATACCTTCGCCTCCGACGATATCCTTCCTTTCGCCAAGGAACCGAATATGGTAGACCTATTCGACGCAGCCCCGAAGCTCATGATGTCCAGCACGCCCCGCTGGGAAGATAAATCCGTATGGTTCAATAAGGTTAACGAGGATTACGGAAGCTTTACCGCGATCCCGGAAGCCCAAAGGAAGGTAGACGAGCTGATCAAAGGCAAGAAGACGGAAATGGAGAAGATAGCCGTGCTGACCCACTGGGTGGCCGATAACATCCGTTACTCCGGGATCTCGATGGGTAAAGGCGAGGGTTTCACGCTTCACAACCTAAAGATGAATTATACCGATCGTTGCGGTGTCTGCAAGGATATCGCCGGTACGTTGATCGCCTTCCTCCGCATGGCCGGATTCGAGGCTTACCCGGCGATGACCATGGCGGGAAGCCGTGTAGAAAGCATCCCCGCCGACCATTTCAACCATTGCGTGGCGGTGGTAAAACTGGCTAGCGGCACGTATATGCCTCTCGACCCGACTTGGGTTCCTTTCTGCCGGGAATTATGGAGTAGCGCCGAGCAACAGCAGAACTACCTCCCGGGTGTGCCCGAAGGCTCCGACCTCTGCCTGACCCCTGTCT
>OHJF01000567.1_pt1 | contig 15904 bp, 21 predicted proteins | sample 1568521 | NCBI WGS metagenome assembly OHJF01 (sample SAMEA3879570, study PRJEB24766) | human gut metagenome | biome: human-associated habitat; feature: feces | place: USA | collected 1985/1987 | reverse complement strand
GTAACTATGTGGCTTTCAGCCACATTCGTGGCAAAGTCGTGAATAATTCAGGTTATATCATGCAGGAAGCTCTTTTTCTATATTTGGTTTCAGAGGCACACATAATCTCCGGTTTGCACGATGTTACAATATGTCTGATTTTATGTGTTGTGCGCCAGTTACAGATTTAGGATTACAAAGCAGTCAGGTCAGTCAAGAAATCCTCAAAGCGTTTCCTTTTTATTAGGATTTTTACACCATTCTGGATCACTAAACCGGAATCCATGTGGTCAGCAATGATCCTTCGCAGCTTTTTTTCGCCGATATTAAAATACTCTGCCGCTTCTTCAATCGTAAGACAGAACTTATCTTTTACCTGGACTTGCTTCTCACAAGTCATTTTGTACCTCCCTTTCACAATAAGAAAAACTTGATATTTTCAGAGCAGGCTAAACGGACGGCTGCTGGCACAGCTCCACGGGAGTCTCACCCCGGCCCATGCTTGTGGGTACGGCGCGCAATGCTTTGTGGGCGTTCAACGCGCGAGTATCTTTAACCTGTCCTGTATGTCATGGCCCACAGACCGCCACGTCTGTTTTGCGGTCAGTGTTTATCGCTCGCTCCCAGGGGAGGTCATGGCGCACCGGACGCATGGCTCGATACAGGACAGAACGTATCCGTCTGCCTTATACTGCGCCGGCGGCCTCCCGCCGGGCTTTCTTTGTCAAGGTCCGTCAGGCTTCATGCCGGACCGTCGGGACAGTGAAAGGGAGAATAAGCCTGTCCCAAAGGTTTTAGACCGGCAATACCTTGAAGCCTGTTACAATGCTATGGATCAGCTTTGCTTCAAGCCTGAGCCGCATATCTTCATCGACGCACAGATATGTATTACCGTAATCGTCTTTCAGCGGCCTGGTTGCAAGCGCCCGGATGTAACTCTGATAGTGGGCGACTACGGCGGCAAGGGCGTCCTCGTCGCCATTCACAGCCGCCAGGATCACAGGAACCGGGATTGGCTTCACTCGTCCGGCCATTCAAATCCCTCCTTCACCAGATACTCGCGCAATTCTTTCAGTGTAGCGTGCCGCCGCTTCGATACGGCCTGATGGACGATGTTCAGCTTTTCGCTGATCTCACGGTCCGTCATTCCCAGGAAGTAGGACAGCAGGATCACATCCCGCTTGCCCTCCGGCAGCTGCGCTAAGGCGTCGGCCAGAATGTTGCCGTTCACGACAACCGGGAGTCCCTGCACGTCAAAGATATATTCGTCCATAAAGTGCTTGTCCCATACGGCGGTCTGTTCCAGCTCGGAGGCGGTCAGCTCGCCCAGGGATTTTTCCTGGTCCCGGAGGTGGGCATATTCACGCTGGATATGCCGGGCCTCATTCTTCAAAACCTTGACACAGAAAGCGCCAAACTGATTCTGAATACGCTGCTCATAGGAGTCTTTCATTTTCTCACCTCCCTTCGCAGCCCGCAGGTGCGGGGGTGGTGATTTCCTCCCTTTCGCCTCAGTAATCCAGGGATGGCAATTTTGGCAACCGCGAAAGGAAGAAAATTTTTATGAAAGGCTCCGCTGTATGACGGAGGCTCGCATAAACAAAAAAAGGCGCCCGTCTGCAAAACGCAGATAGACGCTAATGAATTAACCGAAGTATTTACATGATTACACAGTTCATATTTATAGGCGAAGCAGGTCCCGGCGGTGGCCGGACTTTTTTTGACAGGTTAGGGGGATGGAAAAAGAACAAGGACACGGTGATACCTCCTGGACACCGCCGTATCCTTAAAAAAGGGTGACTTTAACACACCCCCCGTAGTCTCATTTTTCAAAAAGAAAACGGCGGCTTGAAATTTGTTATTTCAAAACCGCCGTAAGGCTACTGTATTTTGTTTTGGCGCATGAATATCCAGCCGCCGAAACAACGGTTTTTTTATATGCCGTTGGGCGGTTGTTTTCATTTAGATTGCATTGAGTTCCTGATTAAAATAAGTGATATTTATAATCACTCCCAGCGGAAACACTTGATAGCTATTCCTATACAAACCATAGTCACCACAACCATAACGATTATTGGCGTTAAGATATTTTCTGTCGACAGGCCGAGAGAGGTTGCTTTCATAAGCTGAATACCTTGTGTCAGCGGAAAAACACTTATGACCTTTTGCATTGCAGAGGGCATGACCTCAATAGGAAGTGTAGCGCCGGAAAAAATCAGCATGGGGAAATAAAGAATACAGGCGATTACACTTGCACTTTTTGCGGTCTTTGCAACACCTCCAACCATTAAACCAATGCTTAATGTGGAGAAAACCGTGAGAGCCCAACTCCCAAGAAATCCAAACCATGAGCCATGTATGGTAACATCCCAAAAAATTTTTGAAGTCAGAATGAGCGTAACCATTGATACCAGGGTATATAGTACATAAATAAGAAATTCAACGATTAACAGCAGAACTGGACTGATCGGAGTTACTTTGAACCGCTTTAATATTTTTCTTTCACGGTATTCAGAAACCACAAGGGGCAACCCCATTAAACCGCCGGCACAAATGGAAATAGAACAAAGCGCTCCTAAAGATTGGTCCATAAAAGAATATGCTACGCCCTCTGCGGCTGGCTTTGTTCCATAGATAAAGCCCAAAATTACCAGTACAACCGTAAGCGTCAAATAAAACAGTGTATAGAAAAATAACCGCTAACCTTTTACACTGAAAGATTAACGATTATTGACAGAGTTCCTTTACCATGGGATTCCAGGGTAGGTAATCATCCAGATATTCGGGATGTTCCAGGAAAGCGCTTCCCGGCATGTCCGCCAGGATATATTTTATATATTTCATTGGAGCAAGACCATTTGCTTTGGCAGTCTCAACCAGTGTATAGATCCCCGCACTTGCGGCGGCTCCTTTCGGACTTCCTGCAAACAGCCAGTTCTTTCTTCCGATCACGAATGGACGGACGCAGTTTTCTGCAAGGGAATTACTGATTGAACAATGCCCATCTTCCAGATAATTGAAGAATTCCTGACGGTTACTTAATGCATAATGGAACGCTTTGGAAAGTTTGGATTTTGGCAGTTCGGAAGCAGCACTTTTCTCTGCCCACGCCCAAAAAGCCTCGAGAAGTGGTTCCTCGCGGATAAGACGTTCTTTTTTCTTTTGCTCAGGAGAAAGACCCTCCAGTTCGGCCTCTATGTCAAAAAGTTTATTCAGCCGGAGGATCGCTTCTGCAGGTTTTGATGCTTCAGGGGTATGGACATCCTTAGGGAGCGCATCTACAAAAGCCCGGCGCAGATGGGTATAGCACAGGCATCGTTTTACTCTGGAAAGCCCATTGTATCCGGAATAGGCATCTGTGTGGATATAACCCTCATATCCTTTCAGGAATGCTTCCGGATATTTTCCTCCCCGTCCAGGCTGGTATTCAAAATATCGGATAGGATTTTGAGCACCCTTGATGCTGCAGTAAACCCACATATAAGAATCGGAAGTATTCTTCCGCCCAGGTTCTTTCAGCACCTGTACATGGGTTTCATCGATATGCAGATATCCCTGTTTCAGAAGTTCCTTCCTGAGACGATGAACGATATGCTGGAGCCAGTCCCGGTAGACAACCAGGAGCCAGCTTGACATGGTCGCCCTGCTTAAACGCAATCCCAGAGCCTCCCACTCTTTTTCCTGACGGTACAGTGGAATGCCTAATTCAAACTTCTGATGGATGAGCCATGCAAGCGTAGACGCGGATGCCAGGGAATGCATAACGGGGGGATATGGCACTGGGGCTTTCTCCATATAGGGAGTTCCTTTTTTACGGCAGGATCTGCATTCATAAGTTTCACGGTAATGGTCGATCACCTTCAGCTTTGCGGGAATAAACTGTACCTCCGTACGGACAAACTCCTCCCCGACTTTTACCATGGTACTTCCACATTTTTCGCAGATCTGTTCCCGTTCATCCATGGCATGGAGTACCTTGCTGTGGGGAATGTTTTTGACCAGTTCCTCCCGCTGGCCGGCATACTTCCTTTTACGGAGATGTTTTTCCACTTCAACAAGATCCGGTTCGGGTGAATCGGGATCAGCGCAGGATTCGATCTCATCAAAAAGAGACATCTGCCCCTCTATTTCGAGAGTAGATGTCTTCTCAGATCTTGTTCCATAAAGTTTTCGGGTCAGGAAATCAACCTGCTCTTTCAGGAGCCGGATCTGCTGTTCCAGTTCTTTGATCTGATCTTTGTACTCCTGTTCCGTGTTTTGCATGGTTTGAAAATCCTTCCGTATCAATGCTTTTATTGTACCATAAAACGGTCAGATTTCCCAGCATTTTTTAGGATTTTCAGAGTTCCTCCGACTTGTGCGGAAGCCATTTTTGGACAGCTTTTGGCTGTTCTGGATTCAAGCCTTCCAGAAGCCAGCGGAGCTGCTGCCCCGATATCTGTTTTGCTTCTTCGCCGGTCCGCGGCCATTGGAGGCGTCCGTTTTCATACCGTTTGTATAAAAGGCAGAAGCCGTCCCCTTCATAATGGACCGCTTTGATCCGGTCAGCCCGCTTTCCGCAGAACAGGAACAAAGAATTGCTGTATGGGTCCAGTTTGAAGTGATACTGGATGATATCAAGCAGCCCATTCAGCTGCTTCCTCATATCGGTGTAGCCGCATCGGATATAGATTTTCTCCACATGGGAGATATCCCCTAGCATGACCGCACCGCTTTCAGGATTGCAGCCAGCAACTCACAGGAAGTATCTGCAAAAACTTCAACCGTTATGGTTCCGATATGGAGTACCGCTGCAGGATCCGAACGGCCAGCATGTTTAATGGGAAGAGAAATTTCTGCAAACTCTGAGGCCGGATCTGGCAAAAGTGTAGTCTGGTCTGCGGGTGGATGAACTCCGTAACTCTTACGGGGCAGATCCTCCAGGGCGAGTTTTCGGATCTTTGCGATCCAGTAGTAATAACTTTTTAAAGAAATGTTATGCTGTTCACACCATGCCTGGTTCGTCAGCCCAGAGGCTCTGCATTGCCGGATCACATCCAGCCAGTATTGAAGTTTTACCTGCTTATTAGGTGTTAAAGAAGAAATGTCCATGAGTTCGCTCCCTTTTTCTGGATTTAAAGTTTTTGGAGTAAGATCTAAAAACTCTAACCCTAAGTTTACAGGAAAACTCTGAAGATTTCGCCACACATTCTTATTTGACGCTTACGTACAACCAAAGGCAAAATAATGGCAAAGATCACCATATTCATGTTTCGGATATTAAGTTTCAGTTCATTTTTTAATAGAGTTCTAAAAGATCTCATTCGTTTTCTACCTCCTCGCCCGAGAGCATGAGATATGCGTCCTCAAATTTTTCACAGCCACTTTGTACCTTTGCGCCTGCAACGGTTCCACGAAAGACAATGCGGCCCTTTTTGAGGATACATATTTCATCACAAAGAGTTTCGACTTCATCCATAAAATGTGAGGTCAGAAAAATAGTAAGCCCTTTGTCCTTCAATTCTTCAAGTATCTTCCATACGCCACGGCGTGCCTTTGTATCCAGACCTGTTGTAAGTTCGTCCAGAAATACAATCTCCGGATTGGGAATTAAAGCAAGAACGATAAAAAGACGCTGCCTCTCGCCTCCAGACAGGCTTTTTACCGCACTATTTTCTTTTTCTCCAATGCCAAACTGTCTGCATAGTTTTCTCCAGTCGGCTGGAGAAGTGTAGAGACAAGCGGTTTCCTCACATAATTCCGATACTCTGATTTCCGGCTGATAATCACATTCCTGGAATTGCACACCAACTTTCTGAAAAATGCGGCGACGCTCTTTTCTGGGGTCACAGTCAAGAATAGAGACTAAGCCTTTGTTTGCTTTCTTTGTTCCCAGAATACATTCAATCGTGGTACTTTTTCCTGCTCCGTTTGCACCAAGCAAACCGAAAACAGTTCCACGTTTTACAGATAGACTCACATTGTCTACCGCAAGCATTTCTCCATAAGATTTTGATAAATGCTCCACTTTGATTACTTCTTGCATATCGTTACCTCCTTTGTCACAAAAAAAGAATACCACCAACGAAAACATTGGTGGTAAAATGGAGGCTTTAAGAAAATATGAGTTTCATTTTTTGAAGTCGTAAAAGTATTTCATCAGCATTGTTTTCAGCATTCAATAGTGATGAAATGAGCTTATCACATACGGTCATAATATCGGTATCTTCCTTTGGTGTATCCAAGGCCTTTTTAATATCTATATTGGGATTCTCTGATAATTGGCGCAGCATACGAAGAATGGCCTCTAACGAATAATTGGCACACCGTAAACAGCGAATGATTTTTAATCTTTGTATATCTTCATCCGTATAGACTCGATACCCATTTTGTCTGCGCTTTACTGTCAAGAGCCCATTCATTTCCCAGTTCCGTAAAGCGTTCATAGAAATCCCCAGATATTCCGACACTTCTTTCCTCTTAAAAAAGTGTGTATTCTCTGGTATACCGCCGGATAAAATCCGTTTCACAATTTCAATCGCTTCTTCTGCATTCTCACGTTCTTTCTGGACCTGTTTCAGATAATCAGTGGCAATAGAAATCGCCGTGTCAAAATCACCGGTAGCAGATACCTTTATCATTTTGACAATTTTCTTTCTCAAACCATTTTGCAAAACCTCGATCTGAAATGCAAGGCGGGCGAGTCTAAATTGTTCAATATGAAAATCGGTAAATATGCGGTATCCGTTGGATTGTCGTTCGGGTTTTGGAATTAACATCAGTTCCTCATATAATCGTACTGTGTTTGGATGTATTCCTATTATCTTTGCAATTTCAGCAGTTCTGTATGTGTTCACTCTTTCACCTCCGATCTCCAAGAATATACTATCATAACTCAAAAGTCTGGTGTTATAGTAGAGGGTTTTATTATATCGAAACTTGCCTCACCGTTCAAGTGAAATATGAATTATTTTAGCTAATTACAGGAACTCTATAGACATATTCAGACTAAAAAGGGAACAGTAAAATGTAACTGGGTGAATGAATATGTCAAGGAGACCAGTGGAGAAAATCGACTTCCGCCCGTATGGAGCGGCAATCAAAAAAGCAAGGACCGGGCGCAAGGAATCTCGCAACAAGGTGGGAAATGAGATGTTCCTCTCTCCCCGATACCTGGCGAACATAGAGAACAAAGGGCAGCACCCAAGCGTCCAAATCTTTTTGGAGCTTATGGCACGCTACCATGTTTCCGTGGATCAAATCCTTTTCGGGGAGGCAGTGGACGGCAAGACCACGGCACGCCGCCAGCTTGACGCCTTGGCCGATGACCTGAATGATACGGAAATCGGAATCATCATCGCAACAGCGCGGGCCCTCCTGGACGCCAGAGAGAAGGGGGAATAGCCGTGTTCCCGGTACAACTGAACAAAGTATGAAAGACGCTATGAACGGATAAAGTTTGTAGCGTTTTTCTTTGTCAGAAGGTAGCCAAATTCTCCGTTTCCGTATTACTTAGGTACGAAGAAAGAAACGATAGTTATACCGAAAGTTGGATTATCCCGAATCTTCAGAAAAAACCGCTTATTCACCAGCTTTTTATAAAAAGATTCGGGATAACTTTTCCATACTTTTAAGACACTTCCGCTGGGATTGGAACGATATATTCCTAAAATTCGGGATAATCTTTTTTCCTGCATCACAGACCGTAGAGCCGTCTTAGCATATCTTCATCGCTAACCGTGTAATTCACTGATTCCGCATCGGCAAGGCCTGCCCCCATGGCTTTTTCAATCGCTTTCCGCTTGGCTTCCGTATCCGCGTAAGCGTAGATCAACGTTGTTTCAACCTGTTTGTGCCCCAGCCACTGGGAAATCATTGTCAAATCCATTCCATGCTGGTATAAGTGCATGGCCCTGGTGTGCCTCCACAGATGAGGATGAACCCGTTCCGGCACATCGGGGCAGGTTTCCCTTGCCAGTTCCGCATACTTTTGGATGCGGAGCCTTGCCGTATCATCACATATTGCGCTGCGGGAACCTTTTCGCTCTACATAAAAAAGCCATTCTGTTGAAAAGGCACTTTCTCCTTTATGAAATGCACCCATGTAGTTATCCAGATGCTGTACCGTATCCTTCATCAAGGGGACTACCCGGATCTTGCCGCCCTTTCCATGAAGCGTCACAGTTGGTGTTTTGTCAATCCGCAGATCACAGATTTTCACATCCAGGGCCTCCTGAATCCTTGCGCCTGTGTCATAAAGAAAGATCATCAGGAATTGATCCCGCAGTCCCATTTTTGTGCGAGTATCAGGTGCCGCAAACAGAGCCTTGACCGCAGCTTCGGACATATAGTCCACCTCCCGGAAACGCTCCTTTTTCTGAATCTTAATCGCTGCCAGTTCACTGGACAAACTGATATACTCCGGCCTGCAGGCAGAAGCGTAAGTAATAAATGCTCGTATGGCGGCCAGTCTGTTATTCCGGGTAGCAGGGCCTACGCCTTTTTCTTCTGAAAGCCAGTCCAGGTATGCCACTACCATTTCATAACGGATCATCCCAAATGTAACCGACATCATGGGAATCTTTTTCTGTCCCGCTATATATTTCAAAAGCTGGTTCCACGCAGTGCGGTATGCTTTTACGGTATTGCTGCTGGCGTGCCGCTGGTTTGGCAGGTAGATCAGGAGAAAATTCCTCAACAGGCTGAACAGCTGCTCGTCTTTTACTTTTCCCATAGTTCTACCCTCGGAATCAGGCCGTTCATGGCTTCCCAGTCAATCCCGGCTGATTTCACCAGTTTTTCCGGAAGCAGATGGATATAGTACGCGGTTGCCTCCCAATCCTTATGGCCCATGTATGTCTGCAGATAAGGAAGCCGTGAGGAAAGTTCTTTCTTTTCATCCAGCCAGCGGTTCAGGACAGCCGTTGCGAACCGGTGGCGGAGGTCATATACCCGGACGGCAGGAAGAAGGTCTTTGGGAATTCCCGGTTTTGTGCGAGCAAAGAACCACTTAAATTTCCCCTGCATCTTCTGGGCGGAATAGGGGCCGCCATCCGGCGCGGGGAAGAAATATGCGCTTCCCGGAAATGCGGCATCCCGGATGCCGGCATAAGACCTTGCAAGAAAAAGCATGTCCTCCGACATTACGATAGTTCTGCTTTTACGCCATTTTGTTTCAATGATCCGTACTTCTCCGCTGTTCAAGTCAACCTCGTTCCGTTTCAGATGCCTCCCTTCGTTTGGCCGCAGGCCGCAGGTATAAGTCATCCGAAAGTATGTACGGAGCAGATGCGGACGGAATGGGTCGCGTGGATACTGGTAACAGTCGATTTCATGGAACAGCGCTGCCAGCTCATCATCCCCAAACAGATAAGGAATGAATACAGTGCCTCCGGCAGTAAACCGGTCTGGGAGGATATATGCCGCTTTCCCTATGGATTTTTGATATTTCCCCAACGCCCTGACAAAAGCTGCCTTCCCGTGGATGGTCTGCGGTGATTTCCCCGGTTCTGGCTTCAGCCAGTTCAGCACAATGGCCTGGGTAAGCTCCTGCTGGCCGGGATATACTTCAAAGCAACGGCGGTCAAAACTTTTGGCCTTTTCCAGGTAAGTGTTTTCGGAATAACCGAGGGCGCATTTCAAAGCGATCATACTTTCCAGATCCTGTGCAAATCCACTGGCAAACTTATCATTCATCCCTCCAGCCCCCTTTCCAGCGGGATACCTTTAAAATCAAGGGCGCATTCTTTTAAGCTGCTGGTATCCAGGGAAAGGTACTGCCTTGCAGACTTTGGGTCGTCATGTCCCAGGATCTGTGTGATGGTTGTGAGCGGCGTTCCCGTCACCAAAAGCTTTTTTGCCAGCCGCCGCCGGAGTCCATGGAACCCTTTCCCATCAAAGGCATGGCGGTAAATCCCGGCTTTCCTTTGGTATTGCTGAAACATACATCCAATGCTGACCGCATCCGCCAGCCCTGTCCTGGGGGCAATCAGGCGCAAAAATACTTCCGGGCTCTCAGAGCGCGGCCTTGCATTCAGGATATAATCCTGCAAGGCTTCTCCGTCTCCTTAACCAGCGGGGTATAGCTTACACGCCCTGTTTTTCTCTGGGTAAATCGGATTTCGCCCTTCCGCCAGTCAATGTCTGTCAACTTTATCCGGATCAGGTCTCCGGCCCGTAGGCCTGTTGTTGCCGCAAGGAGGATGATGGCGCGGTCCCGTTTTCCCATCTCGCTGTCTGTATCAATCACCCGTAGGATCTGGTCCAGTTCCTCATCCGTTACATAGCTTTGGATTGGCATATCCCGATATACCCGGTAGGAGAAAAGCTCAACACAATCCGGGGCCGGGAGGCTGCTTTCTTTCAGAAATATGTGGAAATGTTTCAGATAGAGCAGGATGTTATGCAGGCTGGAGGTTTTTACTTCCGCCGCCGTTTTCAGGATAAATTCCCGGACCTGTTCTACCGTCACCCATTCCAGGGAAGCATACCCTAAAGATTCAAAGTAATGCAGGTATCTGCGGACTACCCACACCACATCGTCCCTGGTATTCGGGCCATAGCCTTTATAATCCAGGAAAAGGTCGATGAGCTTCTCGCTATCCTCCGAGACCGGATACTTTGTCCCATGCTTTGGCATATTTAAATGCAAGGTTCCCGTCAGATAGAACTCGTCCAGGCGGTTTGCCGCCGATTTTACCCGTTTGTAGTAGTGGATGGAGATTTCTTCCCGATCCAGACGTTCTTTCTGAAGATCCACAAGCTCCCTGGTGATTGCCGGGTCATAGAAACATACGCCTCTTTTTTCATAATAAACGGCAACAGTCTGAAATTTGGGCGTGATATTTCTCCAAATGGTTGCTTCGCTGTAGCCCAGCTTTCTTGCCTCAGCAATGATCTGGGCGATCATCTCGTTAATGGTTTGCTTTTGTGTTTTCATAAGCACAGCCTCCTTGATATAGTCAGGTAAACTTCCTGCTGTAAACTATTATCAAGGATGGATGTATGGGAAGCTATAAGATTATCCCGAATGTTGGGAAGCTTCTGATGAAAAAGTATTGAAACCAGCTCAAAAGGGAGAAAAAGTTATCCCGAATTTTTTGAACGAAATCAGCATGGAAACAGGCTGAAAAATAAGGTTTCGGGATAATCCAACTTTCGGTATAACCACAATTATGCTCCCTTTCAAATAAAAAAGCTAACGATGGGAGACTGTTGGCTCCCACCGTTAGCTCTCCGAGTTCAAACGACCAATCAATCCAATCAACATTATCAGATCGTCGTCAGACAGTTTCCTCATTCCATCAAGAGCCTTCTTGATGAGTTGAGGGTTGTTTTCTTGTGCATCAAAAAATTGAAATGGGGTGATCTCCATATATTCGCAGATGTTGAGAAACTGCTTCATAGACGGCAATGCACGGCCAGAAGAAATGGCTTGAACATAGTTTTTGTTTTGGCCCAAATCCATGCTCATCTGGTATTCCGACACACCCTTTTTCAAACGCAATTCTGTAATCCGATTGCGAATAAACTCCTCATCCATACAAATCACCTCTCTGCTACTTTTAGGATAGCAGAAAGCGAATGTTGATATTCCACATTGTATATGGTATAATTTTGATTAAATATGCTTTTTGTCAATATTATTTGCACGATTTTTGCTTTGTATATGTAATCACGGCCAAAACGGGGAGGGATTTTATGAATCCGCGTGCTTGCGCCATTACTGGCCATCGTCCAACAAGATTTTGCTTCGGTTATAACGAAAATCATCCGCTGTGTAAAGAAATAAAAGAGCGCCTTTTTGAGCAGTTTCAAATGCTACACGACAGAGAAAATGTTCAAACATTTTTTGTGGGCGGCGCTCTTGGTGTAGATATGTGGGCCGGTGAGCAGCTGCTGGCGCTGAAAGAAAAATCCGGGTATGAGAACATTGAAATTATTGTTGCGATTCCCTTCGTTGGCCATGACTCTAAATGGCCAGAGCAAAGTCAAAAAAGGCTGAAAAGTCTGATTCAAAAAGCGACAAACTGCATTGTAGTTTCTCAGGAAGCAAACACCGCCAGTTATAAAAAACGCAACTACTATATGGTGGATCATGCTGATTTTCTTGTGGGGGTATTTGACAATGCAAAACAGATACGATCTGGTACAGCTCAGACTGTAAACTATGCTCTCCGCCAAGGAAAACAAATCATCTTGATTCACCCTGACACTGCCGATACTGCATATCTCAGATGAATAACAAATTCACAAAAAGTTAATCGGCAGAACTTACAAAACATTTCCAATGACAAGCGCCTTATGATATAATAAAATATAAAATTATGCCTATAAAGGAGGTGCCACTATGGGCAGAGTCCTTGGACAACCACCAACTGTTCTTAGATATGAAAAAACCATTTTAGCTGTCGAAGAAACCACATCAGCTGGTAGATGTGGCTCCTCTCTTGCGGCCTTTTTATGTCCTGCGTTCGTCTGCCCTTGTGGCAGTGCGGCGCAGGGCATTTTTTTATCTTCTGAAAGGGGTCAAAGAATATGAGTTTGAAATATACCTGCCCCAGCTGTGGGACACCTTTAGGCTATGAGGGATTGTGCTGGAAATGCAAGTGCGAGCAGGAGCGAAATGCTGCGCTGGCCTGGACGCCGGAACAAATTGCTGAAAAGCAAAGAAACCTGATCCAGAACATTCAGCGGCTGGCGGATATGGAGGACCCGGAGATCACCGACTTCTGGCAACTGCTTGGCTACCATGATGCCATCACCCCGGAAATCCAGCGGGCGGCACTGGCCGCAGAGGTGTTCTGGCCCTGTGAGCTCTACTACCACGCGCCAGAGGATGTGCGGGACTCTTTAGTTGCTGCCCTGCTAAAAGCAGAATACTCTCGGAATGCCGCCGACCTGATGAGTTGCCTTTCTATGCAGGGAGATGACAAGGCAATGGAGACTCTGCTGGAGCTGGAGCGAAATCCCCGGCCCTGGCGCAAGGGCCTCTATGTAGACCCATCCAGCTATGCGCAGATCGGAGGCTGGACCTTCGACAAGGAGGGCCAGAAAATCCAGCTCAACTTCGACACCTGTTATCCTATGGTCAAGGGAACCGCTGGCGAGAAATCTCCCGTCCGCATTGGCCGAGCACGGGAGGACACCTGCCCTCACTGCGGCGGGCGTATGGTGGATATGTTGGTGCTGGATGGCCGGGATGAGCGTCTGAAATTTCTGGGGTTGGATGGTATTCTGACTGCCACCTGCTGCCCCAGCTGTGTGGGATTTTTGAAAGGTCCAGCCTTTAACAGTTTTACCCTGGATGGCGGAGTGGAAGTCTTCCCCTCCGAACTCTTTGACGGGGCGGAGAAGACAGATTGCTATGTCAGTCCCGAAGACTACAAGGCCCTCACGGAAAATCCCTTTGTGCTGGACAAGACGCCGGCGCCCCTGTTTTACGGCGCAGCCTGCCAGGATGTGAACACCATCGGCGGCTTTGCCAACTGGGTACAGGACGCGGAATATACCATCTGCCCCCACTGCGGGAAACCTATGAAATATCTTGCGCAGATCCAGTGGGATACGGTGTTTGACTGTGCGGAGGGCACGCTCTATGTGGAATTCTGTCCAGACTGCCAAATCGTATCCATGCAGCATCAGCAAACCTGAGAGGAGACCTTGCCATGAGTTTGCCAAAGCGTGATGGCGTACATGACCGCTACTATCTGATCCACAAGCCGGACACTTCCCCGGAGGTGCTGGCGGAGGCGGATCTCTGCATTCAGGATGTGCTGAACGGAACCGCTCGTGAAAATCACTCCGCCTACCCGACCGTGGTGCGAAATCACAACGGGACACCCTTTCTTCCCAACCAGCTCCTGGAGCGGTATCTGTCCAAACTGCCTTTGAAGGGATTCCCCTATGAGGAAGCTGTTACATTCTGCGATGCCCTGCGGCGGTTGGTGGGCTGGCAGGAGATCCGCTATACATTGGAGAAATACATAGAAAAGCAGGTGCAGGAAAGGTATTTTGAGGCTGGAGAAAAAGAGGATGATTTTACGCCTTACCCGCCTTGTACTGTGTGGCCGGAGCTGCGGCCGGAGGATGTGGATGAAGGCCTGCTGCGCTTTGCCTGCTATGTGGCGGTCTGCCATACGGTGTACGGGCAGAGTTTTGAATCCCTCACCACCGAGCACATCCTCGGCCTGGTCTCCCAGCTTCGCCCAGATATGGTGAAGCAACTGAAAACAGCCGGCAGCGGCAAATTACCAAAGGACATCCAGCAGCGTAAGACGGAGCATTTCACCGCATCGGCCAATGATGCGTTTGCTGCCATCCGCATCACCGCCAGGGACTCCACCGAGGAGTGCTATGCTGAAATCCTGGACTACCTGTGTGCGGTGTTGGAGCAGGAGGAATTTCCCCGCAGTTACTCGGTGGAGTTCCGTGGGAAGGAAAAACTCTATCTGCCTATTCCCGGCCTGCCCAAGAAGGGAGTCAATCAGCTCTTTGCCTGCGCTGTGCAGCACCCCAATCTGCATCCAGCTATGGAGCGATACGCTCGTCTGGCTATGCGGGAGTTTGAGTGGTACCAAAACCTTGCGGACGAAGCCTGTGCTATGCCTGGCACCTTTGCCGTGTTCGCCCTGGGACTGGAAGGGCCGAAGTGGTGGCGGCTGGTGTGCGATTACCTGGATCGATGTGATGACGAGCACTCCTCTTTGCAGGAGAAGTTCCTGCATATTCTGTTCAAGCAGTACGGGTTCACTGCCCAGTCCCTGCCTGTGCTGGTCCACGGAGTACAGTCCATGCAGAATCTGAAGCCCGCAAAGGAGTTCCGCGCCCTGATCGCCAATGAGGAGAGCCTGGATGCTCTGCTGGAGATCAAAGGGCATCTGGAATATTACCTGCCGGAAGAATCCGGCAATGACAAAAGGGCGCTGGACTACCTTTGGCGGGATGTGCTCTGGGCAATTTGGGGCAAAGACTCCGAAAACGGCGGCAGCAAGGTTATCAAGTCAGCACCGAAGGAACTGAAAGAGAAATATCAGCAAGTATTTGCGTGAGGAGAACGCCATGAAAAAGAGAACGGTCAAGGACTTTATTGCCCTGTACGCCCCAGAAGATGAGGAAAAACTGGTACTGATCCAGGACGGTGTCAGCGCAGACAAAACCTTTCTGGATACCTACTGGGCGGCGCATACCCATGCCCTCGCCATGGCGGATGTCCAGACCGGACAGGCGATCTCCGGTCGATGCTACCTGAGCTGGCCGCTGACGGACAAGGAACGGGATGCCGGCGACTATTCCAAGCGGTTTACCAAGGGCCAGATCTACCGGATCAAAGCCCGCGGCTGGAAAGGTGATGCCCTCTACGAACCTCAGTGGTATGTCACTGAGGTACTGGAGGAAGGCGTACCCTGTCCGGCACTGGAGGAGATTTGGGCGGAATACACAAAGCCCATTCTTCTGGAGGACGAAGTGCTGGGAACCCTCACGCTGGATCGTGAGATGAGCATATTCGAGGGGACCTGTAAGTGGATGGGAAAAGAAGTCCGGATCTCGTTGGATGTGGAGATTGAAAAGAAAGCGTCCTGGACCCGTGTCACCAATGTGATGAAGAAACTGGTGGCAGATCAGGAGGTGTGGGACAAGTCCCTGCGGGCGATGGCTGCCCAGAAGCTCACCGCTCAGGCCAACGAGTGGCTGGCGGACAATAACCAGACCGCCCGGGACCCGAAACAAGACCCCATCACCGAGGATGAGTTTGCCCGGCGCATCCTCCTCACCGAGTTTACAGTATCTCCCGGCGGCCGTTTTACCGCCTGGTACGAGGATGACGATATGTTCTGGGGCCATGTGATCACTGTGGATGGAACGCTGAAAAAAGGCCCCGTTGACGCTGAGATACAGGGCTGACTACAACCGTTTATGGGAGGAGGTGCCCATTATGTGCGAGCAC
>OHJF01000564.1_pt1 | contig 16118 bp, 19 predicted proteins | sample 1568521 | NCBI WGS metagenome assembly OHJF01 (sample SAMEA3879570, study PRJEB24766) | human gut metagenome | biome: human-associated habitat; feature: feces | place: USA | collected 1985/1987 | reverse complement strand
CACGTACGGTTCTTAGACGGGAAGGGGCGAGTAATCGCCCCGACCTAGTCGACTACGCCCCTTTGGCTGACGGCTTTGACGGTGAGGTTATCCGTATTGGAGGCGGGAGTAAGAGCTGCATCAATCCCATGGACATCAATATGGACTACTCCGATGACGAACAACCATTGGCCCTAAAGTCTGAACTCGTTTTAACCCTCTGTGAATTGTTGATCGGCGGGAAGTATGGCCTGTCAGGTGGGCAACGGTCTTTGATCGGCCGTGCCTGTTCGATCTGCTACCGGAAATATTTTCAGCACCCATGCCCTGAAAATATCCCGACTTTGAGAGACTTCTATGAGGTCTTGAAAAAGCAGCCTGAACCGGACGCAGCCAATATTGTACTGGAGCTGGAGATCTATATTGAGGGTAATCTATCTATCTTTGCAGACCATACAAATGTTGATACCAATAAGCGTTTTCTGGTTTACGACATCAGAGACTTGGGCAAACAGCTCCGCACTTTTGGGATGGTTGTGGTAATGGATCAAATCTGGAACCGGATAACCCGCAACCGAGCTATTGGGCGTCACACCTGGTTATACATCGACGAAATGCAGCTTCTCTTCTCGAATGAGTTCTCAGCAAACTACTTTTTTGAACTCTGGAGCCGGAGCCGGAAGTGGGGAGCAATCCCGACTGGAATTACTCAAAACGTGGAAACCCTTCTGCTCTCTGACCTTGCACGCCGGATGTTAAGTAACAGCCGCTTTATCCTGATGTTCAATCAAGCGACAAGCGACCGGGTGGAGCTGGCAAACCTCTTAAATATCAGCAATCGGCAATTAGACTATGTGACAAATGCAGATTCTGGCCAAGGGCTACTTTTTGCCGGGAAAAGCATTGTACCTTTTATCAACAATGTACCTAAGAACACCAAGCTATACCAGATGATGACCACCAAGTTGGAAGAGGTCGCCCCGAGCAGCGGAAGAGGTGAAAACGGCAGCTCCGAGGGATAGCCACTATCCTCCAGCCTTTTTCCAAGCTCCGTGCAGAGGATTTTAACAATGAGTAAAAAGCAAAAAGACCAGCCTTTCCGTGCTTCTGAAAATACCAGCTCTTCATTGATTCTGGAAGAGCAGCGGCCTTTATCGGAGGGTACCATACACGAGGATCTGGAAACCAGCATCCGAAAAAGCATCCATAAAAGCGCCGTGCTCAGTGGCGACGATGCCCCCGAGCACGATACCAGGGCCACGCAAGGGCCGGCAAAGTCGTCTGTTCGCCCACCTTCAGAAGTGGTTGACCGCAGCCATACAAAACCTGTCAGGTCTTCAACACCACGAGATAGCAGGCCAAAGCCAGGTGCTGAATCTTCTTTACCTCGCAAGCAGAGCGCCGCACCGCATAAGGCGCCTGCATCTGATGGATCTTTAGGCGAAGAACGGCTGCTCACCGGGGCCGCCAGCGGCGCGGTACTAAAGGGCTCCCATGGAGTCACTATCAAAACCCCCGAAAAGGGACGGGAGCGAATTAAGTCCGCCATATCGCCTGAACCTACCCTGGCCTCTTGGGGGGTGCATATTGGCCAAGACAGTGATCCCACGCCAGAGAACGACCCAAGCCCTCCTCTGTCACCTGCGTCTGAGGCTGCGGCATACGCAGAAAAGGCGTTCACACCCCATAGCAGGCGGGGCCCGCTCTCGGCCCTAGGCCGGGCGGTCCCCCAGTCTATCAATACCAATGCAGCCCGCTCCAGTGATTCCAGTGAACGGGCCGCCGGCATCGGCATCAAATATGGGTATCGGGCCAGCAGATATGCGGTACTCGGCGGCACGAGAGCCGTTAAGGGCACATATCAAACCGCCAAGTACCACCACACTCTAAAAAGGGACATAGCCTCTGGAGCACTCAGCGTTTCAGAGGCACAGTCTGTTTTCTGGCACCAGGTCAAGAAAAATGCTGGCGGTGTTCTGCATGGCGTCGGTTGGGCTGTAAAGGATAGTATCTCCTATGATGTCGAGGATTTCTATGGCAGCGACGATCTTGGTGTGCAGGCTATAACCAAACCTAAGAACATGATTATCGGAACCAAGCGCACGCTCACAGGAACCAAAGCCGCAGCCAGTACCTTGACCAAGGGGGCCAAGACTGGCGGACGGGTTATTGCTTCTGCTGCCCGGACGGGCCGCCGCGTTGTTCAGGTTGTTTCAGGCATGGTCAAAACGGCTTCTGTTGCAGCCAAGGCGGGTATTGGGGCAATAGCAGCCATAAGCCCTTATGTCCTGGTGATTCTCCTCGCCCTGATCATCGTAGTCTGTATTTTTTCAATTTTCTCTATTAAAAGCGACGATTGGGAACTCACACAAACCTACCTGTATATCACAGAGCTCGACGCCACCATGGAGCATGACATCATCCAAAATTCTAAGCGGAGCGGCGTGGATTCTTTTGCCTACTATCTCAACGGGGCCCCAGTATCTTTAGAGCAAATGGAGGTGTTCACCGATGCCGACTTGCTGCTTGCATATCTGGATTGCAAATATGACGACTATACTTTTTCCGATGTCCGGTCAGAAATTGATTCACTCCATGATGCCCTGCACTCGCTCCGCCTGGAGGAGTATACCACAAGCAGCACAACTACCGATAGTGAAGGTAACGAGGTGACGACCCATACCACCCATTTAGATCAATACCTGACCACCGAACCAACCCTAGAATACATCACAGATCACAAGGATACTCTGTTATCTGCTGATCAAGTGGAACGGCTTGAAGCGTTAGGGGAGGTTGGTATCTACACCATGCGACAGGAGCTTGCATCCCCCTTTGTTGGGATTGATTGGAGCTCTGGTCTAACAAGCCGGTTTGGCTGGAGAATCCATCCGATTAGTGGAGATCTCTCCTGCCACTATGCACTCGATATTGCCATGCCGGGCGGCACGCCTATCAACGCTTGTATGAGCGGCACCGCAGTTGTGCCAGGCTACCATGAAAGCTACGGAAATTATGTCAAAATCATGGGCAACAACGGTACCTATACCCTTTATGCGCACATGTCCAGCATAGCTGTTTCAGATGGTCAAGACGTAGAAATCGGAGACGTAATCGGGTATGTGGGTACCACTGGCAGCTCCACCGGAAATCATTTGCATATCGAGTATTTCAAAGATGGCCACCGCTTAAACCCCCTATTCTATCTGGAACCGTGACATTCCAGCAGGAGGACGATATATGATACTCATTTTAGCGGAAAAGCCGAGCGTTGGACAAGCTATTGCCAAGGTGCTCGGTGCTACGCAGCGCGGAGCTGGTTATGTCCATGGGAATTGCTATATCGTGTCCTGGTGCTTTGGACACCTGGTTGAGCTGGCCCAGCCCAAGGACTATGACCCAGCATTGGAGCAATGGGATCTCCGTACCCTTCCCATTATTCCGCAAGAGTTCAAGACTGTTATCCAAGCCAGCACAGAAAAACAGTTCAAAATTATTCAAAGCCTGATGCACCGAACCGATGTCAAAGAGGTTATTGCCGCGACTGACGCCGGCCGAGAGGGAGAGTTGATCTTCCGTCTGGTATATGAACAGGCGATGTGTAAAAAGCCTGTCAAGCGTTTATGGATCAGCAGCTTGGAAAGCTCTGCAATACGAGAGGGGATGGAGCACCTAAAGCCTGCTTCTGAGTATGACTGCCTTTATCATGCGGCCCGTTGCCGGCAGCGGGCCGACTGGCTTTTGGGTATAAATCTGTCGCGCCTCTATACAATCATGTACTCCCATAAGCTACCTATCGGCCGCGTCCAAACCCCTACATTACAGCTTATTGTAAGCCGTCAGGCTGAAATAGAACAGTTTGTTCCTGAAACATACTTTACCTTATGCGCGGATCTAGGTGGTTTTAATGCCTATTCCCGTGTAAGCACGGCAGCGGAGGCCGAGGCCGCTGTTGCCGTTTGTAAAATCAGTGATGCTTTTGCGGCCAAGATCGAACAATCCGAGCGCCAGGATTCCCCGCCCCATCTATATAACCAGGATACCTTACAGATGGATGCCAACCGTCTGTATGGTTTCACTGCCCAGGATACCCTCTCCTATGCCCAGGCTCTCTATGAGGCTAAACTGGCCACCTATCCGCGTACCGACAGCAGCTACTTAACAAAAGATATGGAGCCTGCTGTCGGGCCATTGGCCTCAAAATTGCTCCAGTCCGGTGTCCTTCCACCAGATATTAGCCGACAATGCTCTCTGGAGCTGCTGGATGTCCAATCCGTCATAGATGATAATAAAGTATCTGACCATCACGCAATTATACCTACCGGGGGCATCACCAAAAAGGTGTTTGATTCCCTCTCTGCCGGAGAGCAAAAGATCCTGTACCTTTTGATCCTGCGTTTTTTAGCGGCCCTGTACCCCCCACGCCGCTATTCATCAACAAAAATAGTTTTTGATATCAGCGGCTATGCTTTTTCTTCTACCGGAACCGAAGTTATAGATCCTGGCTACCGATTCATTTGGGATGCTCTGGTTGCCGAGCCCTCTATGGAATCCGGCTCCATGGAGGACGAGCCTGACAACGATAACCTCCCCTCTATTGCAGAGGGAAGTACATACCCAGTCAAGGGAATAAAAGCGATAGCAAAGAAAACCCGGCCTCCTCGCCCATATACCGATGGTACATTGGTACAGGCAATGCGGACGTGCGGCAAAACGCTTGCAGATGATGACCTGAGAGACGCAATCAAGGACTGTGGTATGGGTACAGTGGCGACACGGGCCGCAATAATCGAGAGCATTATCAAGAGCGGCTATGTCCGCCGCAGCGGAAATTTTCTCGTTCCAACAGATGACGGGAAATTGCTTATAGAACTTGTTCCAACCACGATTAAAGCCCCATCCCTAACCGCTCAATGGGAAAAACAGCTTGCCGAAATAGAGCATAACGCCTTGAGCGAGGATGACTTTATGGCGTCCATCATATCCTTTCTGCGCAGTTTTATCGCAGACGCCAAGCTGTTATCTGGAAGTCAGGACTCCAGTGAGCTTTTCGCTCCAAAGGAGCGGATTAGCCTTGGGCTGTGCCCCATTTGCGGGCGGCAAGTAAGAGCGTATCCGAAGTCTTATTCATGCGAAAGCGGGAAAGGCGGCTGTGGGTTCACAATCTGGAAGTCCATCGCCCAAAAATCTATTACAGAAGCCCAGGTCAAGAAGCTGCTGGCCACGGGGCGGAGTAGTCTTATCAAGGGCTTTGTTTCCAAGGCCGGAAAAAATTTTGACGCCTATTTAATTCTGAAGGATGATCACCAGGTAGGGTTTGAATTTCCAAGTCGAGGTGAAAGAAAGAAATGAAAAAGCTGGACATAGGTGTCCCTAACGCAACTATGATTGCCGGGTATTTTGAGGACGCCTTTGGGGTGCCACCCTCCCAGCGGACAACCAGAGCTGTCGATGGTACTTATTATCACATGTGGCGTAATACCCCTAGCTTTAGCTATGGGGATACCCCTTGCACACTTTGACAAACTCGTCGAAACGGGAATCTCATTTGAGAGGCCCAAATTCCCATAGCTGAAGCAATCGTTTTGTTTGGAATGGTGGTGATTGTATGGAATATTCGTACAAATTCCGGCTATACCCAAATCGGGAGCAGGAAAAACAAATTCTGCGCACACTTGGCTGCTGCCGGTTCGTATTCAACCACTATCTTGCCAAGCGGAAGGAAGTATACGCGCAGGACGGCAAGACGCTGAATTACTACGACTGCGCCGGTGATATGACACAGCTCAAGAAATCGCTGGCGTGGCTGCGGGAAGTGGATGCGACCGCCCTGCAATCCTCGCTACGGGATTTGGATACAGCCTTTCAGAACTTCTTCCGCCGTGTGAAGCAGGGGGAGAAACCCGGCTATCCCCGGTTCAAGAGCAAGCACAACCACCGGCAAAGCTACAAGAGCAAATGTGTCGGTACGAACATCAAAATTCTGGATCATGCCGTACAGTTGCCAAAACTTGGCCATGTGAAGTGCCACATCTCCAAGGAGGTCAAAGGCCGTATCCTGTCTGCCACTGTCAGTCAGAATGCCAGCGGTAAGTATTTTGTTGCTTTGTGCTGTACCGACGTGGAGATAGCCCCTCTGCCCTCTACCGGGGCGGTCATCGGGCTTGATATGGGCCTGAAATCATTTACCGTCACCTCCGATGGCCTGGAATATCCGAACCACAAGTTTCTGACCAAGAGCCTCCGTAAACTCGCCCGCCTCCAGCGGCAGCTCTCCCGAAAGTCAAAGGGGAGTAAACGCCGGGAGAAAGCAAGGGTAAAGGTTGCCCGGTTGCAGGAACATATCTCCAATCAGCGTCAGGACACGCTGCATAAGCTGTCCACCCAGCTTGTCCGAGACTACGACCTGATAGCGATTGAGGACTTAGCGCCTAAGAACATGGTGAAGAACCATAGCCTAGCCCGGTCTATCTCCGATGCTTCCTGGGGAGAGTTCCGCAGACAGTTGGAGTACAAGGCGGCGTGGTACGGCAAGCAGATGGTCACGATAGATCGCTTCTTCCCGTCCTCTCAGCTATGCTCCGTCTGTGGTGCTCAATGGCCCGGCACAAAGGATTTGTCTGTTAGGGAGTGGGTCTGTCCTTCCTGTGGCGCTGTCCACGACCGAGACACGAACGCCGCAAAGAATATCTTGAACGAGGGCTTGCGCCTCTTGGCGTAGGCTATACGGTAGGGCGGGACACGCCCGAACCTATACGCCCACGGAGAGTATGTAAGACTTGAGTTTTCAAGCAATGCTCGTTGAAATGGGAATCTCCACATGAATCCGGGAATGTCAAGCACTCTCCCCGAGCGTAAGACGCAACCACGGCGCTATACTCAGCGAACCGAGAATCCCCCGGATTTATCTGCGGGGAGTGTCACAGCGCGGCTAGGAGCGTCAAACAGACTACGTGAAGAAAGGAATGGAAACTATGTCTACCTCTTACCTGGACACGTTATATTCTTCCGAAATTACAACCCTGCTGAATGATCTTAATGTTGCAGGGCATTTTGAAAATGCCCTCTCCATCCCCCTCCCGCAGCGGGTTACTCAACTGGTCAATGGCATGTTCTATCCCGACAATGAGGCCGGCACCAACGCTATCTCCATTGTGGCCAACCGAGCCGCTGTGTTCTGTCACGAGCAGCTTATTGATCCCAGGGAGATATCCGACCTGGCGCAGATGTTCAGCGAGACTGCCCAAAAGTATCCGTTTCGCTGTGAGGCCCTAAAGCTCATTTACAACGACGAGCACCAGCACAACTCCTTCCCTGGGCAGTCTTTACCGGATAAGAATCGCTTTTTAGGCCGTGATGAAGTGGCCGCCGTTTTATTGGTGGCCGAGCAGACGCAGAGCATGGAGATCCCCGCTGCCCTGTTGGAGCAGTATCGTTCTGATATCTGCCTCTTTGCAGATCCCAGCATCATATTTGCCATGAATCATCTAGAGCAGTATACTAATCTAAATCTCACTCCCGGAGAGTACCGCGATTACTACAACATCGCCATTGATGTAAAAGATACCGCCGGCCCTGGCGGATACGAGGCCCTCGATGCTTTTATCAGCACAAAAAGCACGGGCCGCGAATCCCTTTCAGAGCGGTTGAGCCGGGCCTGCGCAGATTCCGCCAGGCAAGTCTCCTCCATGGAGCTTGACATCGAGCGTTCTCACCAAGAAAGGAGCCTGGGTGATGCCCGCTGATATCAAAGCCAGGCCCTCCGGCAACGATGATGCACGGGCAAAAAAAATGCAGGAGCTTTTTTCCCGCATTGAAGCCGGCGTTTCTGGAGTATTCACAAGTGATAACTACCGCTCATATCTCCGCACGATGGCTAAATTCCATCGGTACAGCGCCCGGAATTGCCTGCTGATTCATCTTCAGCGGCCCGAGGCAACCATGGTTGCCGGTTTTGACGCCTGGAAGAAAAAATTCCACCGCCACGTGCTTGCCGGCGAAAAGGGAATCACGATTATTGGCTACGCCTTAAAATCCAGTACATTGCGGAAGCCGCTCCGGGATGAAAAGGGCGATCCCGTGATAGGAGACGATGGGAAACCAGCAATTGAATATGTGAAGCACTCATATCCAGTCTACTTCCCTGTTTATGTCTATGACGTATCGCAAACAGAGGGTGAACCGCTCCCGCAGCTCGTTCATGATCTGGAAGGGGACGTGGCCTCCTATCAGGATTTCCTTGCCTCCTGCCGGAAGCTCTCTCCCTACCCGATTGAGTTCGAGAACATAGCATCCCCAAATGTTCGGGGCTACTGTAGCTTTGAAGAGCAGCGCATCGTCGTTCGCTCCGGGCTCAGTCAGGTTCAGACGGCCAAGACCGTGCTCCATGAAATAACCCATGCTATTCTCCATAATGAGGGAGACGCAAAAACCCGTGCTGAAAAAGAGCTTGAAGCAGAGAGTGCCGCATTTGTTATCTGTTCGCACTATGGGATCGACACCTCCGAGTATACCTTTCCTTACCTGGCCTCCTGGTGTCGTCAGGAGCGGGACAAGCTGGAACGCTGCCTTGATGCAATCCAAAAGCACGCCTTTTCCGTGATCGAGCAGTTGGACACCAGTATGCTGGAGCTGGAAAAGGCCAAAGCCGATCGGAGCTCCCTCCAGCAGCGGCTTGAGCTGGCACAGGCCCAAAGCGCCATTGATTTGACACGCAATCCACCATCGCAGGTTCGGAATATGGAATTAGAGCGGTGACGCAGAAGGAAGGAATATCATGTTTACTGTAGAAGAACAGACTATTATCAACCTATACCGGCAAGCCTCCAGCTCCATGACGCGCTCAGAGCTCCTTGCCGAGCTCACGGGTGCCCTCTCTGCAATCGACGATCTCCAGCTCCGGGGCGCAGTCCATCATATCATCACGAAGCTCCAGGCCATGGATGACCAATCTTTCTTCTCGCTGCGCCTTGAGGATGCACTTACGCCCGGACTGGAAGCATGAAAACATTTTGGGTCTTGGAGCCAGGGCGCTTCTACTTTATAGAAGCAGATTTTTTCCAGAGGTACGCCGATTTCTTCCCTGATTTAGATCTTAAAAAATATGATCGTCGTCCCTTCTTTTTCGCATTTCAGGAGCCCCATCCTTCCAAGCTCTTGTGGATGATTCCCATATCATCCAAGCATGATAAATACCAGGCTGTTTTTGACTCTAAAGTGGCGCGCTATGGGTTTTGTGATACTATACGGTTCGGCCGCGTTGAGGGCCTCCATACTGTTTTCCTTATCCAGAACATGTTCCCAGTAACCCGAGAATACATCCGGGAGGTATACCTGGATCGTTTTTCCCATTTCGTGCGGGCTACTCCGATTGTCAGGAATGATGTCATCCGCTCTGCAAAAAGTGTGTTGCATAAAGTCCAGAGCAGGGGCTTGAACCTTACTTTTGTAGATGTGCTGAAGCTCCGCTCCCAGCTCCTTGAACCGGAGCGCGGGATCTCTACCCCCAGTCTTGCCGCACAACTCGCGGCCGCCACGGAGCGGGCAGAAGCCCAGCAGCCAGAGTATCAAACTCCTGTGCAGCAGAGAGAAGATCCCTCGTTAGATCGGTAAACAGTAATTTACATTTTGTTTGTTTCCTGCTATACTAAAAATGAAAAGGCGTGGTGGTAATCCTGGCCAGTCCAGGCCAGACGCACACGAGCAGTAAAAATCTGATACCGTTACCCTTAATGGGGTCGAGCGGCAAAAGAAAGGAGTCAGGTAATACCTGACTCCTTTCCTTATATGGCTTCCTTCCTCCTCCATGGGGAAGATGGCACATCCGTCTGCTCTCCTCTTCCATGGTGGCCACCCAGCTCTCCAGGACAGCTCCGGGCTGGCCTGGCGACTGCCGGCCGCCTCCATAGGGAAGATGTACCATCAGCTGCTCTTCCCTCCCTTGGTGGCCACCCAGCTCCCCAGGGTAGCTCCGGGCCGGCCGGGCGGCTACTGGCCTCCTCCATGGGGAAGATGTACCATCGGCTGCTCTTCCCTCCCCTGGTGACCACCAGCTCATCCAGGGCAGTTCCGGGCCGGCCAGGCGGCTGCCGGCCGCAGCCGCTCGAGCCTGCATCTTTTCTGCTGGGGCCGCTGATCTGTAGACTCTGAAAATACATGTTTTTTCCAGAGTCATGTTACCATAGAAAATCCGGGCTGTAACTTATTACAAAAAATAACCGTTATATTACCTGAATTACTGTTGAAATTTGGGTAAATATAGGATATAATATCCATGCCATGGCACGATCGGTTGTAAATGTGGAATTGCAAAAGTGTAAAGGAGTGATTTTTTTGAAACTGTTCTTTAAACGCGCTACTTGCACCGTTGCCCTCTGTACTCTATTCACGTTTGTATTTGCAACTGTAGCTTTCGCTGCCGACGGATTTATCTACTATGAAGGTGGCCTAAAAGAACCTGTCATGTTGATTGAGGAACGTATGTCAGGCAATATTCTCGGCGATTGCATTGACGAATGGAATGACACCGATACTCCTATTGATTTCACCGAGGGAAACGGAGACAGTTATTGTATCTCCGGCCAGTGGGATGATACCTGGTATGGAATGTATACTCCAAGAGATTTGGAATTCATTTTCTTTGGCAGAGCAGGTAACTTTAAAATTGAGCTAAATCGTAATATGTTGGTCAGTGAAAGCAAGACCTTTTGGAAAAGTGTTCTAACCCATGAGCTTGGCCATGCTGTTTGTCTTGGCGATAATCCATCCTCTGGAAATCAGTCTATTATGAATTATGACAGAGATCGCAACTATTTAACTTGGCCTACTTCTGATGATGTTGATGGTGTAAATGACGCCTATAAATAACTATATGGGGAGGTGTTTCTGATGACCAAGAGAAAAATTATAAATGCCCCTGTTGTAATCATTGCTCTTGTAGCTGCACTTCTTATTGTGTTCCTGAAAATATCATTGACCTCTACGCCCATGTTACAAGGTGACTATCCGTATTACCCGGATGTGCAGAGCATCACCGATTCGGCCGATGTGATTATTGTTGGAGAGGTCGTGACCTCTGGGGATGTGCAGGATCTCATGGTTGACCGAACTCCTGGTAAGGAAGATAAGGAACCTATACAATATACCCTCTCTACAGTAGAGGTAACCGAGGTTATATCTGGCGACGTTCAGGTTGGAGATATTCTCACTGTAAAACAAATTGGAGACTATAAGAACCTTCCAGAAGCCACACTTAAAGAGACAGATGGTTATTTAAAGGCCGGTCAAACTGAACTTATGTTTTTGGCGAGCTATGAGAATTCTCCCTACTCCGCTGTAAACCCCGCGCAGGGCACAATAGAAGTTCTGGACGGTGGTGAGCTATACTCCGCAAGTAAATACTCTCTTTGGGGATATAATGATACAAGCACAAGATCTGCTGGGTCTGTTGATACTCTCACAGATGCAATCGCTGAAATAAAAGATTGTCTATAACATAAAAGGAAGGGGCGAAGATTTAGCTTCGCCCCTTCCTTTATTCAGTTTCACCCCGCAATTCTCTAAACTCGTCCAGCTTATCACGGTGTCTTTTTTGGTAGTCCTCCATCATTTCTTCCATCAGTTCACTGACACTCTTTCGTTCCACATAAGCGATTTTTTGAATTCCCTCATATATACTTGGAAGCGCAGAAAGACTAATCCGCTTTTTCAGCTCCCGATCTTCCTTCGGTCGGCCCCGCCGGCCGGCGCTGGCAGCCGCCTCTATTGGAAGGAGAGTACGGCCGACTGCTCTCCACTTCCTGGCGGCCTCCCCAGTCCCCCAGGGCCGCTCCAGGACAGCCCGGGCAGATCCAGGCCACAGAGAGTACAGCCGCCTGCTCGCCGCTCCCCTGGCGGCCTCCCAGCTTCCCAGGGCCGCTCCAGGACAGCCCGGGCGGATCCAGGCCACAGAGAGTACAGCCGCCTGCTCGCCGCTCCCCTGGTGGCCACCCAGCTCCCCAGGGCTGCTCCGGGCCGGCCGGGTGGCTGCCGGCCTCCTCCATGGGGAAGATGTACCATCGGCTGCTCTTCCCTCCCCTGGTGGCCTCCCAGCTCCCCAGGGTAGCTCCGGGTCGGCCGGGCGGCGGCCAGCCGTCACCATGGGGAAGGTATTCCATAAAGTCCAGAGCCGGGGCTTAAACATGTGTTTACACTGGATCTGAATAGGGGGAAGAGCGAAGATTAGCTTCGCTCTTCCCCCTATTTTCAAAATGTCAGGCTTGCTTCAACGATTGTTACTGGATCAGATGTCTCATTCGTAGTCTCTGGATAGCAGTAGCTGCTTTTTGTTGAGTTCCAAGTAAATGAAGTGAAGCCCGGATTTCCATCCATGCTCCAGCTATGATAATATCCTAGTTCCTCTGTTGCATTGTAATTGGTCTCTGTAAACAGAGTACGCATGGCCGCTCTCCGATTAAGTTCCAATCTAAACGTTACGTTTGTTCCTTTTGAAATTGTAAATGGTCTATCATTTACTTGTAGAAATTTTACCCACTCACCATTATACAGCGTAATGCCTTCCCAAGTATATCTTGATGCAGGGTCAGGAGTAATGCCAGTCTCACGTATATTTCCATCTTTGTCATACACGATGTACTTCATCTGTGTTATGACATTCTCAGGCTCGTTATTGCCTTCCTCCACTGCCGCTGCTGATATAGTTGCCATACAAAAGATTGCAGCTACAAGCAGGGCCGAAACTACCTTACGAGATAACTTTTTCATAAGCATCCTCCTATCTTTTTTTAACATACCAAGGCATCTTTAAACTACATATCTCCCTTTATATAAATATCTCCCTCCTTCACAGCAATCGGATCTGACGATGTTCCTAAACAATATACATAATAAGTGCCCTCAGATTCTGCATGAATTTCGAACTCTCCTTCTAATTCACTACAAGAAAAAGATGCACTATATACAGTCCCATCTTTAATGTAACCTATGGACAATGACTGATCAAATTCTATTGGCTGCTTGGCAAATTTCCAGGTTAATGTATCCCCCTCTTTTAATGACCAGCCGCCGCCATTCTCCTCTGTCAGAATTACCATATATCCATTATCCAATGTGAATTCTGGCGTAATTCCATTTGAAGTCGCAACATTATTGATAGAATATGGAATTATAGCATCATCTGCCCATGTCTTAGCAATGTCACTCGCCGGAATAGGGCTATTGTGATTTTGTTTAAAGAGCAAAAATGCAAATGATATAAATACAACAATAGCAATTATTGTAATTCCTAAAATTAACGGCAGTCTTTTTTTCTTCATCATATATCCCCCCTCTGGTTCCCACTTAGAGCAACGTTCTTTTTATCCATTATACACCAAATATCATTACACTTCAATTGCAAATTTATCATTTTCGTCCTAATTTTTAGGGGTGCCACGACCATCCTTTGGAAAAATAGAAAGAGGGGCCTTCAGTATGGCCCCTCTTAGGCTATAAGTCACAAGGAGGACTGCTGGAAAAAAGTAAAACAGTTGTTGCCTAGTAGCCTATTGGGGGTGCGGACATTTTCTTGGACTTACCTGTATGTTGGTGTGCTTAGCGGCAACTTATATCAGCTCTCCGCGCTCTCGCGCCCACAGGCCCACCGGAGACACCCCAGGCCACCTAGGTATATACCACCCATTCTCGTTGTACTCGAAAGAAACCAGTTGCCAGTTTCCTTTGCCCTGCTTGTCAGGGATCAACACATTAAGGCTTTGGCCGCAATGAATATCCCATCCGTCCCAAGTCAGGCGATCCCTCTCCGGCTCATAGCCTATCTGCAATACCTTTTTTTGCACTACCTACACCGTCCTTTCCTCTACTACGCCCAGTTTTCAAGCTCCAGAGCTGGCACACGCTCAAACTCTCGTACATTGTTCGTTACCAGTGTCATTCCCTCTGCCCGTGCATGAGCGGCAATCAGCATATCCAGCGGGCCGATCGGTGTTCCCCGGCTCTGTAAATAAGCCCGGATCTCTCCATACTCCGACGCCGCGCCCGCCCCAAAAGGCAGGATGCTCAACGGAGCCAGGAATCTCAAAAGCGCCTGCTCATTTTTTACCGGGTCAGAGCTGTGTTTCATCCCATACTCCAACTCGGCCAGAGTGATGGAGGAAATGCAAAGTCCTCCGTCCAACTCCTCCCGAAACCTGTTCAACACCTTTTCCGGCTTTTTCTTCATTGCATAGATGCAGATATTTGTGTCCAGCATATAGGTCATAGGTCTTCCCGATCCTCCTGGACACCCTGATCTCGCCCGTCCTCAAAAATATCGCTGGTGAAGCTGTTCACACCGTCCATGAACGTCTGCCATAGGGACTCTTTGGGAACCAGAAGAACCGCGTCTCCGAGCTGCTGCACAATAACCTCGTCAGCATTAAAGCGGAACTTTTTCGGCAAGCGCACAGCTTGGCTTCTTCCGTTTTCAAAAATTTTTGCCGTCTCCATAATCGTCGCCTCCTAAATAATATATATCATGGTATATATTATTTGTCAAGCATTATTTTCCCCATTTCACGCAGCATCTATTCCCCGGCCACTCCGGGCCGCCCTGGCATCTGCCGGCCGCCTCCATGGGGAAGAGGGTACATCTGTCTGCTCTCCCCTTCCTTGGTGACCACCAGCTCCAGCATTTCAATCTTGTTTGGCTGACTAATTATTAAATTTTTCCAAATTTACTCATTGTCAAATCACACAATTTAATGTATAATTTAAGCCGTAACTTAATCTATTATGTATAATGTTAGGACCAGGAGAAATTAACCTTTTGGGGGTACACTATGAAGAAGAAGATAATAGTTGGTATTTTTCTCTTTTCTTTAGTTTTTGCCCTTGCAACGGCAGGAAAAAGTGATGTAGAACTAGGGATAGTGGAAGATATGAATATGATAGATGCTTGGGGTAATGGTTATCCAACAAATGCGAGGGGTGAAACTTATGGAGTCGACGTAAAAGAAAATAGTAAAAGCCCGGATCTAATTTTGGTCGAAAACAGCGAAGGAATTCTTGGATATGTTAAATCAGAGGATTTAGATGGTTCCAATTATCTGACGCCGGAGGAGGCGATATTGAACCAATCACAAGGGTACAGCGTTGATATGTATTTAAGTGACGGAGAAACGAAAGTTGGAGAATTTCACATAGGCAGATAAAAGGAGTGGATGGTTATGAAAAAGATACTAAAAGGTGGATGTGCTATTCTAGCCGTGGTGGTAATGCTTATAACAACTGCATCAGCAGAAACTGGAATGTCCAATACGAAATATACAACGGTAAACAATTATGACTATAGATACTGGTCGCTTATTGCAAATAATGTGGAAGGAAGAGTTGATGCGGATGCAGTAGCTGGCTTAGATGGTATGAATTATGCGCCAGTTGGCTATATGGGGGCCCAGGCTAGATTATATAGTTCTAGCGGTGTGTTGAAAGCAAGCTCTACATGGGTGTATAATGAAGGAACCTCTTATCCAACAGCGAGTGGTAGCCTCACATACAAAACAACAAGCGGGTATTATTATAGCAAAGGACAGGTTAAATTTTATGATGGGGAGGGATATATTACATATACAAGTGCGGCCACGCCTAATTTTGCACCGACAAGAAGTGTAATTTCAGACAAAAACGTAATAATCCAAAAAAATGATAACGGAGAGATTTATGGCTCTGGACTTTTTTTGGATGAGATTGGAGTACAACCAGACTTAATAATAGCAGAAGGTATAAATGGAGAAATTGGGTATGTAAAGGCTGAGGATTTAAATGACGCTGAGATTGAGACACCGGAACAGGCAGTTACAAAAATGTTAAATGAGATACATTATGAGATCCCACTTTATGATAGTGACGGAATTACTGTTATTGGATCATTTATGTTGAGTCCTGTAGAAGATATCAATGAATGATAATCTTGGTTCTCCCACTGCTTTATCTTAGTGTCATTTATGGTAAATTCCTGATTAACCGCTGAAAAGGAAAGCGACTAATTTAGTCGCTTTCCTTTTTTCTTATAATTTGGAACATTAAAAATGCTCCCATAACAATTACCCGGACTGTAAAGTTAAATGAAAGTTGAAGACCCGTCAGCCCTTCTGGTACAATGG
>OHJF01000561.1_pt1 | contig 16178 bp, 15 predicted proteins | sample 1568521 | NCBI WGS metagenome assembly OHJF01 (sample SAMEA3879570, study PRJEB24766) | human gut metagenome | biome: human-associated habitat; feature: feces | place: USA | collected 1985/1987 | reverse complement strand
AGAAATAATATTTTTTCTTTAACATATATTAAAAATACTATTGTCATTCCAATTTAATTTATTTTATAAAAAAAGATCATATCTTAATGATATAATCTTTATTGATAATATTTTTGATAATAACGAATCCGCAAAATATCAAAAATCATCATAATTTGATAATTAAATTGCAAACCATCAAATTTACCAAGAACATGCGCAAAATAATCAGCACAAACATTCTCATAATCACGATATGCCAGATTTTGTGTAATTAGAACCAAATAAGCATCACAAATATTTTGTGGCTTTAATTTTTTTACATTTCTTTCCATCATTCTACCAGTTGCTGTAATAAAGAAGACAACATCGTCATCACTAAACTCAAAATTCAAATCAAAATGATGATACTCAACAACTTCTTTTCCCAATGAAATTAAATCTGTCTGGAAATCAACTGCTACACTACTTGGATATAGCGCTCCAAGAATAACAATTCTCTGCTTATTAAAAATCAATTCACAAAGTTCATCAATCCACTGTATAAATTCTTCCTTAGAATAATCAGTATTTACATGCTCAAGGAAATCATTTATATCAGTGTTTAACATCCGCGCATGAATTTGTTCAAGACGTCCCTGATGATCGGCTAAAAGACGTTCTTTAAATTCATCAAAACTATGTATTCCAAAATGTTGACAAAAGTCCAAGAGTTCTTCTTGACTGCATTTTGCTGCATCAATAAATGATACCATAGTATGATTTTCTATCAATGTATAATTTTTAATTATAAAATTACCAATCCTATACATATGATCATCATCTAAACACCCATTTAAATATTTTAAAATCCGTGAAATCATTAATTCCATTATTATTCCTACCTCCTTTTATCAAACATTAAATAATCCATTACCTATATTATATAATAATTAAGTTAAAAATTAAATTAATACATCTTTTCTAACTAATTTTTTTGCCTTTATAGCCTATCTTCTTAACCATGCCATCATTGCTCAATTGATAATCTAAACTATTAATAATTAATAACAAATACGACTTTAATATTAAAGAAACTCACTATAATATACAGTGAGTCATAAATATTCAAAATTTAGTCTTTATAAAAATACTTCCTGCACACGAGAAACAATATTATTACAATTATATTGTGCAAAATCAACAGGATTCATTATTAAAAAACGTTTGTGATACTTCGCTGCCATACTTTTAGTATAGTGTTGAACTTGTGGTGCCATCAACACTAAATCATATTCTTTCGATAGCGTATCATCATCATAGATACTAGTGGCTGAAAAATGGTATGGTAAATGATTATTATTACTAAAATCTTGTAACATTTGAGCAAACATTGCTGTTGTTAACCCACTAGAACAACACAGTAAAATATTTCGTTCACCATCATCTTCACTCACTTCATACTCTTTCTGGCAAACACAAAACATTCTTCGCTTAAAACTTTTGATTAATTCTTTAATCTGATTACGATCTTCCATCTCATAATGAAGATAAAAAATTTGTTCATTATTTGTACAATCAGTGATGATTTCTTCTACAACCGAATTATTCCATACGACAATTTGTCCAAAAAGATTATCTTTAAGATAATTATATGTCTCTTTTTGATCATCCTCTTTGATACAAAATTCAGTTCCCGGCTGTTCTTCGTGTAAAGTGGATAGCCATGCTTTAAATTCATCAGTATTAAAATTTCTTCTACAACATCCCATTTTTAGCCCTCCTATCTACTTATATCTATAAATAAATAATATCATCATCAAACTAAACTTTCAATTTAGTTAATTTAATTTAATTTAATTTCGAATCTTAAAAGTATTCCCAGCCCACTTAAGTACTAAAATACAAGCAATGACACAATAGCCAATACAAAATAGAATACAAACAATTCCAAAGGAAAGAATTGGTAACTCAAGTTTAGTAAAAGCATAACAAATAATATAGGTCAATGAAATAATTGTTGAATAAATAGGACTTTTTACTTCAGTATGCGCATTATATGGCTGCAATAAATAATATAAGATTAAATAGTGTGTTGAAAAAAATATGCTCATTGAAATTATTGAGATAAAAGATATAAATGCCAGAAATGCTTGATCAATTCCTCCACAAATAAATAAAATAGCCATATATCCTAATGCTAAAACAATTGCTGGCAATAAATTGATTTTAACTATTTCTCTTAAAATATTTTTAGGAATTCGATAAAAAGAATAAGTCAACATTGAATGATCGCAGTTTACAAACATTGCTTGTGTAATATTTTTAGCAGTATTTAATAAATACATAATAAAAACAAAAAAAGGTAAAATACTTGTCATAGCATTATTTGCATCTTTTTGAGTTTCAACATCATAAAATAAGATACCAATTATCACAACTATTATAAATGCAATCATATAAGTTTGTCGTTTAGCTGTTTTCCATAAAATTTTCTTATGTCTTTGCATAAATAATTCATTAAAATACTCAAAACCAGTTTTATTACTTTTAGTATCAGCTTCTAAAGTAATCATTTTATGATATGAATCATTAATAATATCTTGAGTATCTGTATTTAATAACGAATCGATATTTTTTAATAATTTATGACTAAGCTGATGATAATCATCATACTTTAATACATAACTCATCAAAATAACCGCTAATATACTAAGGATTATTAAAACAATCAGCATCATCTTAATCGGAATAATCAGATTAGAAAAAATAAGTGCATAACCCACTAATAAACATCCGATACTAAATCCAATTATTGCTGGTGAATTATTATTTTCACTTCGTACCTTTCGATTCCTTTTAAAATCTTTAAGATAAGCACTAACAGCCATTAGCTTTAAACCAATAATAAATAACGGTAATATATAACTTAACCAAAAAGGGTATTGTAATGTAAAAGATAAAATCATGAATGCTGTCATATATCCAACATAATGTCGGAACAGAGTATATAAGTATTGTGATAGTACAAACTCTCGTCCATCCATTTTCATTAAAATAACTGCATAATATTTATCTTTCGAGGGATCAAACATTCCTGTATTAAAAAATGCTCCGCCTAAACTTAGAAAAAATAATAATTGTAACATTGCACGAAAGTTAAATACATTCATAAAATTCAAAGGTATTATGAGCATAATTGCAAAATATATTATTTTTCCTAAAAAAACTGATATAATTTCCCAAATAGTATTTAAGATAGTAACAAATATTTTTAGACTTTGATTTTTATAAAGTGACATAGGTAACACTCTTCTAATAATTGGAATTTGTTTAAACATATAAATAATGCTATTAACACGATAAGTATTTTTCAAACGAAATGAAATTAGAAAGGTATCAAGCATGATCTTCATCCTTTAAAATCTTGATTATCTTTTCTTGAAAAGCATCATCATCCAGATCCTCTTTATTAATTAATGATAATTGTCCTTTATTAAGGATAACTATCTCGTCACATAAATCAACTGCCAACTCCATTATATGAGTTGAAAAAATAATAATATGCTCTTTTTTTATACTTTTTAAAAGCTTTTTCATCTCATCTGCAACAACAACATCTAATGATGTTAACGGCTCATCTAACAATAGAACATCAGGGTGTGCAATGAACTGAATCAACATCTGCATCTTATTTTTCATTCCGTGTGAAAAATCTTTTAATAAACGATCACGATCTTCTTCCAATAAATTAACCATATCAAAATATTGATCAATAGTTTTTAAATTTTTTATATTCTTAATATTGATCTCAATAAAAAACTTTAAAAATTCTCGTGCCGTTAGAAATTCCGGTACTGTTGGAGTTGATAAAACATAACCAATATCACTCATCGTTAATGGCTTACGGCCATTATCTTCAAGATAAAAATCGCCTTTATCTATTTCTAAATCTTGGTTCAAACAATTAAACAAAGTTGTTTTGCCAGCTCCATTACGACCTAATAAACCATAGATTTTTCCTTTCTCAAAGCAAAAACTGATATCTTCTAAAACTTTTTTATCTTCAAAATTCTTTTGTAGATGTTCAATAATTAGTTTCATAACTTCCCTCCCTATTTTTACTAAGTATATCATCGTTAAACTGTCATCACAATAATAAGCATAATAAAACACCTTCATGCACTTTACAAAATATTATTTATAAAACAAAAATAAGAATAAACTAACTAATAGTTTATTCTTACTTAAATTTCTTTATTTAAAAAATTGTGGTAAATACTTCTTGTGTACTTCTAACATTTCATCGAGTATTTGTCGAGCTGTTATTTCACTTTGAACTAATGGATTAATTGCCATAGCAACTAGGGCATCATCATAATTGCCACTAACTGCCACATTGGTAGTTAAGATTTCAAATGTCTTTAATTGCTGAATTAATCCAACTACTTGAACTGGTAATTCTCCTACTGGGATAGGAACAGGTCCATCTTTAGTTATAATACTACTAACTTCAACGACTACATCATTAGGTAAGTTAGTAATTGCACCATTATTTAGTGTGTCAACTACTTGAATATCTCCTTTATCATTGTATAATGAAGAAATTAAATTGCAAGCTGCATCACTATAATAAGCTCCACCACGTTGTTCTAATTCCTTAGGCTTCACATCCAAATTTTCATCTTTATATTTCTCAAATAGTTCTTTTTCAACCTTCTTCACAACTTGAGCACGACATTGATGTTTAGCTGCATCCTCTTGACAATGTTCCAGCATTTGCTGTTTTTGTAAATAATAGCGTAAATATCCAATCCCTAAATAACCATAGCTATTTAAAAATTCATTGCTCCATGGTAAATCAACAATATTTTTTAAAGATTCTTTATTTCCATCATTTATCATCGTATCAATCAAATTACGATTAGCATTTTTACCGTTTAATTGAATATCTAATGCATAGATCATATGATTAATTCCACCAATTTTAACATCTAAATGGTCTTCTTCTTTAACTTTTAAAATTTTTTCAATGTCTTTGATCATATTTACAGGTCCATTACATAACCCAATAAATTTTTTCCAACCAGTATGTCTAAACACTGCTTCAGCATTGATTCCAGAAGGATTTGTAAAAGAAATGATCCAAGCATTTGGACACAATTCTTCACAGTCTTTAATAATTTCAAAAATAACCGGAATAGTTCTTAATGCTTTGAACATTCCACCTGGACCATTTGTCTCTTGACCAATCACTCCATATTTTAGGGGAATCAACTCATCTTTTTCTCTAGCATCTAATTGTCCGACTCTAAACTGAGTTGTTACAAAATCAGCATCTTTTAGTGCTTCACGACGATTTAAAGTCAAATGCACTTCCATATCAAGTCCAGCTTTTTTTATCATTCGTTTAGCCAGATTACCAACAATTTCTAATTTTTCTTTTCCCTCTTCAATATCTACTAACCATAATTCTTTAACTGGTAATTCTGCATATCTTTTAATAAATCCTTCTACTAATTCTGGAGTATAACTGCTGCCTCCTCCAATTGTAACGATTTTAACGCCTTTCATAAGTTTCCTCCTTCAAATTGGCTGCTGCGCATTGGTCTAATACTACAATTACATTATTGTGTGTTTGAATTATAGAGCTAGGAAAGTCTTCACTAACTGGACCATATAACATTCTTTCCACTAATTTAGCTTTTTTATTTCCTTTGGCAATCATAATTAGTTGTCTTGCCTTCATAATCGTTTTGATTCCTTGCGTAACTCCTTGCGTTGGAACATCTTCAATTTTTGTAAAACCATAATCCAATGAACTTTGAATTGACTCGGGGTGTAAATCAACAACATGACTTTCACTATCAAATGAACTACCTGGTTCATTATAAGCAATATGACCATCCATTCCTATTCCCAATATTTGAATATCGATAGGATTATTAATGATCAATTGATCGTATTCTTTACATTCTTTTGTCATATCCTTAGCATTTCCATTTAAAGAATAAATATTTTCTTCTTTAATATTAATTTTACTGAAAAGATAATCTTTCATTGCTCTTGCAAAGCTTTGAGGATGATCTTTTTCAATCCCAACATATTCATCAAGATTAAAGGCTCTAACTTTTGAAAAATCTGTTTTTCCACTTTGGTATGAATCAATTAAATAGTCGTATGCTCCTAATGGTGTAGACCCCGTGGCAAAACCAATCACTGGAGCATCATTATTTTGAATAAATGTACTAATTTGCTGTCCAACATATGTATCAACATCTTGTTCGGTTTTAAATACATAAACTTGCATAAAGTCCTCCTATTCTTGTAGCAATTCTTTTTTCTTAGCATTTTTTAATAAATCACGATCTAACACTTTTACAAATGGGAAATAAATAGCAGTAGCAACAGCAAAATTGACAATTTGAAGAATCAATGCGTTCCATCCCCCTGCTATCCAGCCAGAAATAAATACTGGTGTTGTCCAAGGAATCTCAATCCCCTGTAATAATGGTACAAGACCTAAACTCATTGCCAGATATGTCGTAACACATAAAACTATTGGTACTATTACAAATGGTATCATCATTATAGGGTTTAAGACAATAGGTATCCCAAAAATAACCGGTTCATTAATATTAAATATAGCAGCTGGTCCAGATAACTTAGCAACTGTCTTTAATTCTGGACTCTTTGCCCCAAACCAAATAGAAACAAGCAATGATAATGTTGCTCCCGTTCCTCCTGCAATTAAATATACATCTCTAAATTGTTGACAAATAATATTAATTGGCTCTTTACCAGCTTGGACTAGAGCTAGATTTTCTGCTGATAAACCGCGCCAAATTGGACCCATAATAGCACTAACGACGTTATCACCATGAACTCCGAAGCACCAAAATAAACCAATTAGCCCCTCACTGATCATCTGTGATGGCAATGAATTTCCTAGTGCAGATAACGGCTGTTGTAAACATTGATAAATTAAATCAAATACAGTTGCATATGGTGTATATTCAAAAATAACTTTAATTAAAAATACTACTGTTAAGATAATTGCCGCAGGAATTAATGAAGAAAATGAGCGACTTACAGCCGGCGGAACAGAATCAGGCATTTTAATTACCCATCCTCTTTCTTTGATCCAATGATAACTCTCAACTGTCAAAATAGTACAAATCATTGCAACAAACAAACCTGCAGCTCCAAGATATCCCATAGGAATAACTCCCCCTGAAGTGACTGTTTCACCAGCTTCAGTTGTCAATGTAATTGTAAAATTATTTAACAATAAAAACGTAATAATTGGTAAAATCAATGCACTTGTATCTTTAATATGATGATATTCTAACAATGATTTAGCAATTCCAATAATTACAAGCAGTGCCATAATATTAAAAGTCGGTTCTAACAAATAACCCAACTTAGCAATATTTTCAGCACCAAAAATACTTCCTAAAAAATTATTTAAAGCTTCCGAAGGTAAATTTGATAACAACAAGAATATTGAACCAATGATTAAAAAAGGCATGATGCTCGTGAAGCCCTCACGAATTGCACTTAAATAACGGTTTTGTTCAACCTTCTCAGCAATTGGCATTAGAGTTTTCTCTAACATTTGTGTAAATCTATCCATAATAGTTTCCTCCCTTTCTTTACAATTACATTATATTATTTATAAATGAAAGTTACCTTACACATAATTTCGCTATACTTAGAGCAATTCTATGCAAACTCTGGCTCTAATGCTTGATTTTCATAAATAATTCTTTTGCTTGATTATAAATTTTTTGGCCATCCAACTTCCCATATGCTTTCATATCGATTAGTCCTACTATTTGTGTACGCAGCGTCATCATTCGTTCAATTACAGGCATTCGATAACGGATCTGTGGACTCACCAAAACAACATCATAATCACCTATCACACCTACTAGTTCTTCAAACGATGATGATTCAATATAATCCCCTTCATCAGCATATAAATACATTGTTTGTACTAACAAACTTGTTGACATCCCCTGTCCGCATACAAGCAATACTCGCATATTTTTTTGTTTTTGAAAATTTTCTATACCTAAATATGTTTTTATTTCTTGAACTTGCTCATAAAGACTAATAATTTCTTTTGCCATTTCTAATTGTGTTTGTGCCCCACAAAGATGATCTTGAGCATGAACTAAAAGCATATTTGGATTAAAATGATCTACTTTTGCACTTTTAGCTAACAATTTTGATTGAATTTTATGCGCTAATAATAACTCTTCTTGAGCCTCGTTCATTTTAAAATCTGCTTCTTGAATATCCCCCTGACGAGCATATTCAATTGCTTCCATCGAAGATGATTTAGAATTTCCAGAATGTAAAATTAATTCAAAACTTGTTTCATTCATCTTTTCTCTCCCCCTTATCCAATCAGTTTTCCTAAATTCTTTGTAAAAGTTTGATAATCACCTCTACAAATAACATCTTGAACACTTTGCTGATCCATCATAAATTTTGAAATACACTCAAATAATACTCTTAAATCTTTTTGATTTCCTTTTTCAACACAAATCAAAAAAATCAATTGTGCCTTTTGCTTCGACCATACGATCGGTTTATCTAAAATAGCGGTAATAACAATCGTTTTTTGAGAAATCAAATGATCAGGATGCGGTAAAGCAATCAGCTGTCCATATGCCGTACTGCCTAATTCCTCGCGACGAATACATGATTGAAACAAGTCTTCTTCAAACTCATTATATTTATTTGCAACTTCACACATCAATTGAATAACTTCTTTTTGATTTTTGGCATCAATCATGCCCATAAAATACTCCTCTTTAAAATACTTTAATAATTCACCTGCTTCACTTTGACCTTGTAAAGAATTTTTTATTCTTTGAATATCTTTTTGATCAATAAAAAAATTTATTCTTAAAGCTCGTTTAGGAATCAGTGGATGATTCAAAAATGTTGCAAAAATACAGTCATAATCATCTAAATTATATTGTGGTATCTCTAACGCATTGATAATCTCTAAATCACTGATCATTTCATTAAACTCTTTTAAAAAAGTATGTTGAATCATTAAATAATCGCCTCTACGAGCATTACAAATTATTAAGACTTTTTTAGGATTAATTTTATTTTCTTTTTTTGAAAGCGATAAAGAAAAATGCACTGCTAAATAACCTACCTCATCACTGCTTAGTTGATAATGTTTTTGTTCACTGATATACGATGCCGCAATAACTGCCACATCATACGCTAAAGGATAATTCGCCTGAATATCTTGAATCATTGTATTTTGTAATTGCATTTGGCTTTCTAGCCGAACTAATAAGGGCACCAGATGTAAAGCCAATGAAATCTTCAATTCAACATCACCATAAAAATCAATATCAGTTTTAATCTTAATTTCCTCCAACATGCCATTAACAAAATAATCGATTTCTTTGCTGATTAAATCATTTTCTTCATAACTACGCTTTCCAAGTAGATGAATTGCTAAAAAAGATATTTCATTTTCAGTAACAATAAAATGATATATTGAAGCTAATTCATCCAAAATTTTTTTGGCAATTACATGCTCATGCCCATATTGCCTTGCCATTTGTGGATTATCAATGTATATTCCATGCTGCATTCGTTGAATTGAAACACATATGTGTAAAACCAAGTTTTGTAAGACCACATCGCTAATCCGATATTTTGCTTTCATCAGACTATCAACAACTATATCACTTATAGTAGCTAGCCATTCCTTTTTAATTGTTGAATGTCCTAATTGCAATTCTAATTGCTCTTTAATAATACAATCTCTTTTATCCTTCTCTAAGCCAACAACAATCATGCCATAATTAGGCTTATGTTCTATTTTTAATTGATATTTTTCGAGAACTCTCTTGACTATCTTTAAATCACTTGAAACACTGGATCGTGAAACATACATTTGACTAGCCAAATCATCCGCTTTAACAAAATGATTATCAGATAATAATGTACTTAAAATATATGTAATTCGATAACCCTGATTATTAAAATCTTTTTTATCATCACTTTCTAATAATAACTGTTTAAAATCATTATATTCTTGTTGATCATGGATAATCAGATTATATCCTTTGCTTGTCATTGAAATAATTTCTAGTTGATATTTTTCTAAAATTATTTTCATCTCTTTTACTGTATTTTGTAATGTTTTCAAACTACAATTTACTTTATTAGCTAATTCAATCCCTTTAATAAAACTATTTTTATTCTCATCTAAGCATAAAAATATTTGTTTCTGTCGTTCATTTAGCATCATAATCTCTCCTTATCCATAATAAATATACTCTATTAATAATTATTTGTCCTTGCAGTTTTTTCGCCAAGCTTAGAGTAATTTTCTGTAAGGATATTTTAAAAGAATTGTCTATACTAAAATTATAAGAAGATTCTTAAGGAGCGTCAATCATGAAAAGAATATTTAACCATTCATCAGTACATAATCACCAAGCACCATTTGTTAAACGACTAATTGCATATTTTATTGACTGGTATATCATCAGTGTCATGACAATTTTACCTATAAACTTGATTTATAGCATTATCTATCATCAAAAGAATTTTACTAGTTCAATTGTCAATCTTCCTCTAATTCCCGCAATTAGTGCATTTTTAATAGGCTTACTGCTCTCTTTACTATATTTAGTTTATTTTCCTTACAAATATAATGGTCAAACAATTGGTAAAAAAATCTTTGGTTTAAAAATTGTTAAGAATAATGAAATTAATATTGATTTAAAAACTTTATTAATTAGAAATGGAGTTGGATTAATTTTAATTGAAGGTACATTTTATAGCTGCTCAATCTATTTTTGGGAACTGATAAACATTATCTTTGAAGCATCAATAGCTTCATTTGCATTATCAATTTTAGGAATAGTATCGTTTATTTCAATGTTTATGAGCCTCCTTAATTCTAATCATCGTATGTTGCATGATTATCTTTCAAAAACTAGTGTGGTCACGGTTCATAAATAACAAAAATGGTAGCAAGTTTATTTACAAACTTGCTACCATTTCTTATTTTGAAAATGATTAAAAATCAAATTCATCCGCCCATGCAAAATAAGCCGATTCTTCAAGATTTGGTGTATATGGATTGATATCAATATAAGGGATACTAACTATCTCTGTTTGATAATCGATTACGATGACTTCTACAACACTTAAAGCAATTGGATCTTGAAATCTTATACTGAGCATTTTTTGTAACCAATTTACTAATGATAAATAAGTATCAGCAATATTAGAAAAATCTCCATATATCACCATACAAGCCATTATTTCAACAGCTGAGGTGTATCGAAATTTAAAAAGCTTCTCGATAGTGACAGCTTTTCTAATTGATACTCACAATTCTACATCAACATCATATTCACGGTAATCTTCATCATAATAAATTGAAAAATATTTTGCTGAAACATCTCTTCTATGCTCAGCAGTAAAGTTTAATAATTCTTCCTACAACTTACTTTCAGCATAATAATCAGAAATTATTTTTCTTAATGAAAGTACAAAATAACTTGGAGTTTATTTTATTAGAACATTATAATTCATCCCATTTTTATTACCTAATAATTCTTTTTTTGCTAATTCGATTTTTTTAATTTTACTTGTTCCTCCAATATATTTTTGCTCCAGTTATTCAATAATAAACTGATTTCCTTGGTTATTTAAAACAAGTGCTATCTCTGTTAATTAAATCCACTACCTTACAAATATATAATTTTATTTAAGCAAAGAATTTGTTCACTTGAATACATGGCGCGATATCCAGTTGTTTAATCAACTGCAGCCAGTTTTAAAAGTCCCATTTCATCATAATATCTTAACATTCTAACAGTAGCCTATGTTAATTTAGAAAACGCTCCAATTTTAAACATGATTTCATCCATCTTTACAATATTTCCTTCTGTGTATTTATCAATAAAATCAAAATATTCTATTTCATGATCAGCATAATACTGTTCATCAATTTGATCTAATTGATTACTGATTTCTTGATTTGAGTACATCTCGATTCGTTTATTTGGATAGATATTAATTGCAGCTTGTAAATAATCTTTACTTATCGTTAGTTCCAAATCTCTAAAAGCTTCAAGCGTAAAATCAGAATGATGATAATAATTTGAAATAAACTGCTCAACTCCCCCCACATTCAACTTCCATATGAAAATTATAGAGAAACCAAAAATTTTGCTCTACCAGAGTACAATCATTAAACCGTTCACCATAATTAGATTTTTCGTCAATTAATGTAAAGAGATTAAATAATCTTTCTTCCCCCTCTTGAACTATAATTTCTGTGATTGACAAATCAGGATTATAACCATTAAGTAGATAATTAAATAATTCTCCATCTTCATCAGATAATCAAGGCTTATTTAATAAAAAATAACCAATCCCTAATAGACATATGACTATTCCCATAATAATTGTTTTCTTCTGCATTATTTCTTCCCTTCCAGCCTTTATATCACTATTCTATTCATAGTCTCATCAAGAAACAAAAAATGACCTCTGCCTTGACACAAATGGAGTTCTACAAATGAAAACTGTGATAAGATTTGCGCAGTTTTTCGAATATTTTTAAAACTGGCTTGACTATAAATTATATTAACTGGGCAGTTGATTTGTTGACATCGCTTAATATGATTTTGTTTTTCATACTCATTCATAAGCTTTAAATAAAATGAATTAACAGTACGATTCCATTCCCTTGACGATATTCTTATTCGTTCTGATGAACTAATGTTTTTGAATTTCGTACAACATTCTAATATTTTAAATAACTTAATCTGCTTTTGAAATATTCGATAGCCGCTGCAGTATCCTGGCAACAGTGTCAACCATAACCATTTCGGTAAATAAATCATTGTTTCTATCAAAATTAAACGCTCAATAAAATATGGATTACGAATCGCAAAATCAAGTGCAAATGCACCCCCTAAACAATATCCAACAATAGTACAAGATTTGATATTTTCGCACTTCACTAATTTTAATACCAGCTGATTAAATACTACCATATTAAAATTCTTTGTTTCTATCGAAGAATCCCCATATCCGCATAAATCAACTAAAACCAAAGAATAATTTTTTAATAAATGTTGCAGTTGATCTGTTTTATACATTTCTCTAGTCATATTCATTCCATGAAAACAAATACAGACTGGTTTATTTAAATTTTCAATTTCATAGCAAAGAATATTTCCTAAATAAGTCACTTGCTTTCTCATTTTTTATAACCTCGCATTAGTTTATAAAATCGAGGTAATTGTTTACAAATATCACAATTTTTAGCAATACATTGACAATGCGGGCCATTTATTGCTTTTGACATTTTTACCCAAATATATTGAATATTTTCATTCAACACATTTCCAAATGTCGGCTCAATAAAGTCACAGGGACCAAAATTACCATGTCCATCAATATATGAATGCTGTACTCCAGCTCCACAGCCAAATTGTTCTGCACTTTCAAAATATGGAAAGACACTGGCTTTAGGATATCGAGAATCTCTATTTAATGTAATATGCAATTGCTTTAATTGTTTTTTTTCGTTATCAGTTAGAACTTCTTCCAATTTGTTTTTTAAAGCACCACAAGGTAAGGGCTCCATGATTCGCATTTCATCTATTTCTAATTTTTTTAAATACAGTGCCAGCTTTAAAATTCCTCCATTAATCAGTAATTCTCGTGTACATACCGTTTGACTCATTGTATAAAGCCCTGCCTTTTTAGCATTTTTAATAGCTTCAACAGCATAATCGTAAGCATGATCATTATGGCGCATTCCATTATGTCTTTGGGCATCTAAAGAATCGAGACTTATTGCAATACCAAATAACCCCGCTTCTTTTAAAGCCAGAGCACGTTGATAAGTTAATTTATATCCGGTTGTAAAAATATAACTAACACTACGTTCATCAATACTTGCAATAAGCTCCTCTAAATCTTCACGCAATAAAGGTTCACCACCTGTAAAACCAATAATTGCTACACCTAATCTTTGTAATTGGGCAATGATTTTTTTTAATTCTAAAGTCGAAAATTGACTATTTGATGTGGCATCTTTCATAAACTTAGATGCACTGCAATGCCAGCAATGGTACATACATTTATCTGTAACAGCAATATATGTAGAAATCGGAGCCAGCCGAATCCCTTCAGTGTGATTAACAAAAAAATTTTTTCCTTTACCAGGAACCATCTTAACTACTGTCCTAAAAGCTTCAGTATTAATCGGTGGAATAAATGAATTCACTAAATAATAACCATCATGCTGTACTAAATGATCATTTATAATTATATTTAATCCACATTTTACCATATTTCTAACCTTATAATCTTCATGCTTGCGAAATTGGCAATGCAAATTTAAAAATGTTTTAATAATGTGGGGATTGATACACATTTTAATAATCATCCGTTTGTTCACTCAGGTCACCCCTTCTTAAATATTCCCATCACGAAATGATGAGTAATGCATGGTTTAGTAAAAAACTTCTGCAGCTGCTCAACAAGAGTATTAAAAATTTTTTCATTTTTCAAATCCAACATTGCATCATAACCAGCCAAAGCACCTGTTGAGGTAACAAATTTTGCGGCCCGATTCCAATCTGTGAAATAAAATTCTTGTTTTTTTGAAGTTACTAGACAATTTTTTAATCCTGCTTTTTTAGCCCAACGTTCCAATTGCTGCGCATTGTTTGGCATTGGTAAATCAAACATTAATTTATTAATTGAGCCTACATATTCAATTAATAATTTTGGATAAATTTTTCGAATTTGTGGCAATGTTTGCTGATCATTTACTAAGATATACAAATATCCTCCATTTTTTAATAACCGCTGACATTGATTTAATACTTTTTGTGGTTGTTCGTACATCAATGCCCAAGTACATACGATTGCATCATAGCAACAACTTTCTTGTACTGTTAAAAATTCAAGCATTCCTTTACACACTTTATTAATGCTTGAATTCTGACATTGTTTTAACATTTGCTTTGAAATATCCACAAGATCAATTGAATAATCATTATATTCTTGGATAAAATTTGAATTATAACCAGTTCCTCCAGCCAAGTCTAGAATACGGCCTTTAGAAATATGTTTGATTAGATGATTTAAAAGAATATCATTATATGTATGCATTATTTTTAAATATTCTTGCTGATAAGTTTTACTAACCAGATCATAAGAATTGCCAATATCACTTCTAGTCACAATTTTTCTTGTTATAAATAAATATCCTACCTTTATTCCTAAATGGAATAAACTAATTATTTTTCTTTTTTTAACATGCATATATAGTCCCACTTTCCTTGATGTAGAAATACTATATTCAGCTTATTTTGAAGCGAAAAATCAACCAATTGTTCAGGTTTGACTGGTTTTATTTTTTCAAAACAACAACGTTCAAAAAGAAAAAGTAATTTTATTCTAAATGCTCTTTGATTAAAATCATGAATCAAAATAAAACCGTTATTATTTAGATAATTTAGCATCAATTTAAGACATTTTTCTTGATTCATTAAATGATGTAAACAATCTCGACAAATGATAACATCGACTTTATTTATTGGAAGACCTTTTTGTATCGATGCATGAATTAATTTTACATTAGTGTTTTTCTTTTTAGCTTCTTTAAGCATTGATAAACTAGAATCCACAATTGTGACTTGATGACCAGCAGCTTGTAAATCAGCGGCTAGTGTTCCACTTCCTCCGCCAACATCCAAAATATGATATTGCCCCTTCGATAATTTGTGTTCAATAACACTTGTATCATCTAAATGAAACAAGCGCATAAAATGATCATATATCTTTGCATAACTATCAAATAAATAGCTCATAATTATCACCCTTTATTTCATTATATTATATATAATTAGTTATAGCTAATAAAAAAGATACCTAGTAAAGTGAACCCAAGTATTTTATCCAATTATCAGATCATGATAACAGAGCAGCTTTCAAAGCATAATTAAACTTCTTCCAATATAAACTGCTAATTTGGAGATTTTCTCTTTGAGCATTAGTTAATTTCATCAATAACTAAAAATCTCTCTAAAACTTTTATTTTATATGCGGTAACCCATCTTTATTTCTTTCTATAGCTTAAATTATTTAGATTATCACCATTATTTTAAAATAAAATTAATATAAAAATGGAC
>OHJF01000517.1_pt1 | contig 18530 bp, 22 predicted proteins | sample 1568521 | NCBI WGS metagenome assembly OHJF01 (sample SAMEA3879570, study PRJEB24766) | human gut metagenome | biome: human-associated habitat; feature: feces | place: USA | collected 1985/1987 | reverse complement strand
GGAGGAAAGGCACAATGAAGAAACCGCAGGGCCCCACCCTCACCCCGGCCATGGTGAAGGCAGTCACCGAGCTGGCGGTCCAGGAGGGCATCAAGGCGTACCACCGGGAGGCGGAGGACCAGCGGAAGGTGGCGATGGATAAGCGGCTCCGCAACACCAAGCTCCTGCTGAAAAACTTCCGGGAGCTGGAGGCCCATAGCAACAGCGCCGTCTACGAGCTCTCCAAGGTACAGGACGGAGACCTTTTCGACATCCTGGACCTGATGACCAGGGATAGCAACGATCTGGATATGCAGGTGGAGTCCATCAAGTCCAGCGTCGGCCGCACCCAGCTCATCGTGGAGCACGTCAGGGAAATGCTCACCCTCTACAAGCTGGCCTGTGACCGGTCTGATAAGCCGGAAGACCAGCGCCGGTATCGTACCGTCGAGCGCCTCTACCTGCTGGAAGAGCCCTGGACTGCCCAGGAAATCGCAGAGGATGAAGGCATCGACATCAGCACGGTCTACAAGGATTTGAACGAAGCGGTCAGGCGGCTCACGGCCCTGATTTTCGGAATCGACGGGCTCTACCGGCAGACCGCGCCAAAAAGTCGCCATTGACAGGCGAATTACCCTCATGGTAACATCAGACCGTCGAAGTGGCAAATGTCACCCCCAAAAACAACGCGAGGGAATTCACGACGGCGCAGCTTCTTCCCAGCCAGTGGGGCGAAACCGTTTGACACCAGTAGCCGGTCTGTTAGAATGAAGTTAGGATAACAGATTACCGCTCGGGTAAACGGAGGTGCCGCATGGTCAAGAAGTCAGATTTGGTGAGAGAGCTGGTGGGGCAGCGGGAGTACCGCAAGGCCCTCAGCATCGCCAAAGACTTCCGGCTCGGGATTACGCCTGAACAATCCACCAGGATGACGCGGGCGTATGAGTGCATGGTCCATGAGCGGTTTTACTTGTCTATCGGCACGGACACCCAGCGGGCGATTCGTGAAGGGATAGAGACCCTCGAAGGACTATACGGAAGGAGTTGCAAGCATGATCTACACCAGCAGATACCAAAACCCTGAGCTGGCGACGGGCCACTACACCGTCGTCGGAGTCACCAGGGGAAAGCCGAAGTTCCCCCTCAAGTACCCGCTTGCGGGGAACATCATGGAGATCGCCCCACCCGGCTACCTGTTCAATGAGTATGATAGGGGCCGCTTCACCCCCCGGTATTTCCAGCACATGGACCGGCAGGGGGTGGACAAAATAGTCCGCATCCTGGCCGGCTATGAGCGGCTGGGGAAAGATGTGGTCCTGTGCTGTTTCGAGGATGTCCGAAAACCGAACGAGTGGTGCCACCGGCTGGTCTTTGCCGAATGGTGGTTCAAGCGGACGGGCGAGGCCATCCCGGAACTGCCGGACCCCAGCCCGGTTCCTGGCGTGAAGAAAGCGCCGGAGCCGACTTCCCAGACACCCACGCCGGACCAGATTAAGATGTGGTGACAACCGCCGATAGCTTAACGTCAAAGCACCGTGCTCTTTACACGGGGGTCCAGCGGTTCAACTCCCTGTCGGCGGACCACCCGGAGGTAGCGAGGTAGCTCCCTCCACAAAACAGAGGAAGGCACCGCGTCAGAAATGACGTGGTGCTTTTCTTATGCTATTTTGGCCGTTTTCCAGCGGCTCACGATACCTGAAACAACCTACCCTATGGACCGGCAGGGCTCCAGTCGCTCCATCCGGGCAGGGCACACACGAAAGGCTGGTGCATGAAGTGGCGAAGTTCCAAAATCCGGGGGCGTTCTTCCTGGGGACCCTGGTGGCCTCAGAGCAGAAGTTCCTGAAACCCCTCATCGAAAACGCCCGCAAGAACGGGTACACCAGGTTTGTCGAGCCGTGCGCCGGGGCCTTTGCTATGTCCCATATTGCGGCGCAGTCCGGGTATAAGCCCGGAGAGATTGAGTCCAGCGACGTGGCTATGTTCACCAGCATCATGGGCTACGCCATCACCGGCCAGCCCCTTGATGAGCTGGAGATACACGCCCACGGCTTCACCGATGAGGAGCTGCTGGACCCGGCCGTGGCCCTCTACGCCCAGCTCTACCTTCGGACCGTGCGGAGCGCCGGGAAGGAGTATTTCTACAACATCATGCGGGACCTGGAGTACCGGAAGGACTACCACATCGGCTTCATCCGTGAACAGCTCCAGAGGGCCCACGACATCCTCCACGGGATGAGCTACCGCCCCCTGGATATGTGGAAGCACCTTGAGGAGTGCTACGATGACCCCCACGCCCTGGTGATCGCCAACCCGCCCACCTATGCTGCGGGCTTCGAGAAGTGGTACGACACCGGGGGGAAGATGACCTGGAAGGAGCCGGAGTACGGCATCTTCGACCCGGCCACCGGGCTCCAGGAGCTCATGGACAAGTGCGCTGATGCAAAGTGCCTCATCGTCTGCTATGAGGAGAACGAGCCCGGAAAAACGGCGGGGGCCCCTATCTTCGCCCGGTATGGGGTGAGGAACGGGGTCAACGTCTACCTGACCACCAACCGGCCGGAGGAGGCCACCGCCCTTGCGGAGGGCAAGAAAATCGCCCGTCCCAATGAGGGAAAGCTCTCCCCGCTGGACTGCGCCATGCTCCCCAGGGATTATGTCATCACCCAGAAGGCCAGGGTGCAGACGGTCCAGATTGAGCGGGCCGAGGCGCAATACTACCGCCAGCTCTGGACGCACAACTTCGTGGGCTCCTCCGCCCCCATCAACGTGGCCGTCCTCATCGACGGCAAGATTGCCGGGGTGTTCGGCGTCGATAAGTCGGCGCTCACCATGGGGGCCTTCGGAACCCAGGTCAGCGATGCCGTGTTCCTGATGTACGGGATGACGGTCCCCCACGGAACCTACCGTCTGGGCCGTCTCCTGACCATGCTGGCCCAAAACCGCAAGTTCATCATGGGCATCTGCACGGACCTGGAGCGGGAGAAGGCCAAGACGCTGAAAACGGTGCAGATGACCAAGTACCCCGAGGCGAAGGAGATGCGGGGCCTGATGGAGCTCACCAAGCGGGTGGAAGACAAGAAAATGGGCTTCCGGCTCACCTATGAGTCCGAGCTCATGGACCGTACCGAGAAGGAAACCCTGAGAGAATGGTTATGGAGGGAAGAGAGATGGCGGAAACAGCGGCAGAAGCAAAAATCCACTACGAAGTAGTAGCCGATATGGGGGCTGGCCTGGTCATTGCCAAGGTCAGGCTCTCCGACATCCGGGAGCAGGACATCAACGCCCGGATTATGAAGAACGAAACCCAGAAGCAGTTGACCGACAACATCAAGAAGCGCGGCCAGCTTGAGAGCCTTCCGTTCTGCGCTCTCATCGACAACCGGATTGAGGTCATTTCCGGCCACCACCGCATCCGCTCCGCCAAGGACAGCGGCGTCATCGAGGAGATTTTTGTCATCCTGGACGTGAGCGGCCTCCGGCGCTCCCAGGTGGCGGCCAAGCAGATTGCCCACAACGCCATCAACGGCTTCGATGACCAGTCCACCCTGCGGGAGATCGCCAAGATGATTGACGACGTGGACGATATGCTGGAAAGCTATATCGGAAAGGAAATCCTGGAGGAGCCCATGGCGGAGCTGGAGAAGCTCATCGCCCCGAAGGTGGAGTTCGACTGGCGCAACGTGACCTTCACGTTCTTGCCCCACCAGATTGATGACCTTGACAAGCTGGTGTCCATCCTCCAAACCCTGAGCCCGGATGTCATCGGCGTCGCCCCCATCGAGGAGCACAAGCCCTTTGTAGAGGCCATCACCAAGTTCCAGGCGTTCGCCAACGTGAAGAACACCGGCGCTGCCATCCATGCCATGGTGCGGGCCACGGACCAGCTCTTTGAGGAGCTCCACTTCGACGACAGCCAGGAGTGGACCCAGCTCACCACCATCTTCGGAAGCCCGGCCATCCCCGCCGAGGCTGCCAGCGTCATCAATGAGGCGCTGAAAAAGATGGAGGAGCGCGGGGAGATCGGGAAGAAGAACAAGTGGCAAGCCCTGGAATATTGGGCGGCCAGCTACCTTGCCGAAGGGTAGGTGAATATCCATGGCGGCACCTTTGCGGTACAACCAGGAGTATCACGATGACTGGGCCTGGTCTCTGGCCCTCAAGGGGGCGACCGACCAGGAGGTGGCCGAAGCCTTCGGGGTCTCCAAGCGGACCATCATCCGGTGGAAGACCGACCACCCATCCTTCGCTGAGGCATACCAGCGGGGGAAGGATGTCGCTGATGCCAAGGTGGAACGGGCTCTGTACCAGCGGGCCATCGGCTACAAGGTCACGGAGACCGAAAAGATTATCGAAATGGACCCGAAGACGGGGGCCACCAAGCCGGTCCGAGTCAAGACCAGCGAAAAGGAATACCCCCCTGACACTATGGCGGGGATGTACTGGCTCAATAACCGGAGCAAGGGAAAGTGGTCTCAGCGGCAGGAAGTAACCCTGGGGGGCACCGTGAGGATGTCGCCCCTGGAAAACCTGACCGAAGAGGAGCTACGGAACCTGGCCCGGATGGATGAGGAGCAGAATGGCGAATAGAGGGCGCACCCTCTCACCATCGCTCAAGCAGTCCATAGCCACCGAAGCGAGGTATGAGCTGGCGAGAAGGTACTACGCAGATTATGTCCAGCTTGTTCATGCGGGCAGGTGGAAACGAGCCAGGCACCTCGACCTTGTGTGTAGGGAGCTGGAGAACATCATGGCGGGGAGGACCAAGCGGCTGATGATTTTCATGCCGCCCCGGCACGGCAAGTCCATGACCGTGACCGAGACCTTCCCGTCGTATTTCCTGGGCAAGAACCCGCAAAAGCGGGTCATCGAAATCAGTTACAGCGGCGACCTGGCCCAGCAGTTCGGCAAGCGGAACCGGGACAAGGTGGAGGAGTACGGGCCCGTCCTGTTCGGGCACACCATCTCCCAGGTCCAGGCCACGAAGACCAACTGGAACATCGACAACGGAACAGGCGGCATGATTTCAGTCGGCATCGGCGGCTCCATCACGGGCTACGGTGCCGACTTGCTTATTGTAGACGACCCCATCAAGAACCGGGCCGAGGCCGAGTCGATGACCTACCGGGCCAAGCTCTGGGATGAGTATCAGTCCACCGTCAGCACCCGTCTCCACGCTGGCGGGGCGGTCATCATCATCCTGACCCGGTGGCACGAAGATGATCTGGCGGCCCGCCTCCTGAACCCGGAGTTCGGGAAGGTGGAGGACTGGAAAATCCTTTCCCTGCCCGCCATCTGCGAGGACCCGGCGAAGGACCTGCTGGGGCGGGAAGAGGGGGAAGCCCTCTGGCCGGCCGGGGGATATGACGAAGCATGGGCCGCCCGGCAAAAGGAGACCGTGGGCACCTACGCCTGGTCGAGCCTCTATATGCAGACCCCCACGCCGAGCTCTGGCGGTATGTTCAAGCGGGAGTGGTGGAGACGCTGGGAGGTGCTGCCCTCCGGCCTCTTCGATTTCATCCAGTCCTGGGACTGCACGTTCAAGGACAAGGACAGCTCCGACTACGTTGTCGGCCAGGTATGGGCCCGGAAGGGCGCAGACCGCTATCTGGTGGACCAGGTGCGGGGGCGCATGACCTTCACCGAGACCTTGAACGCCATGCGGGACCTCACGGCCAAGTGGCCCCAGACTACCCGGAAACTGGTGGAGGACAAAGCCAACGGCACGGCGGTCATCGACGTGCTCAAGAAGGAAATCCCCGGCATCGTCCCGGTGGAGCCCTTCGGCGGGAAGATTGCAAGGGCCCACGCCACCACGGCGGTTGCGGAGTCCGGGAACGTCTACATACCGGCCGCAGTCGTGTACCCCTGGGTAGGGGATTTCGTTGAAGAGCTGGCGGCCTTCCCGAGCGGGGCCCACGATGACCAAGTGGACTGTTACTCCCAGGCCAACGCCTATTTCAACGACCATACGTTCAGCCTGACCGGCCTGGTCACATGAGGAGGGAACCAAATGGAGTATCAAGAGGCATACGGCAAGCTCACCCGTATGCAGAGAATTGAGCGGGGGAAGGCCATCATCCAGGAGAAGTGTGACAGCCTTTCCGTCAGGCCCTACCGGCTCGACGGCTACGTCAACGTCCTCAACCGGTATGGCACCTCCAAGGACAGCGGTGAGGCTTATGAGTTCGTTCAGGAGCCGGTCATCCCGGACAACGACCTGACCATCCAGTATGAGGACAACGGGCTCTTCGCCAAAATCATAGACACACCCGCCGAAGAGGCCGTGAAACACGGTTTTGACCTGAACCTGAACAACGATGATCTGGACCGGTTTGTTGAGGCGTCCCTGGATGCGCTGGAGTTCGAGGAGAAGGCAGCCATGGCTATTAAGTGGGCCCGCCTCTATGGCGGGTCCATCATCGTCATGCTCATTGATGACGGCGGCGGCCTGGAGGAGCCCCTCAACTGGAAGGAAATCAGAAGCATAGATGAGCTCCGGGTCTATGAACGGGCCGTGGTGCAGCCGGACTACACCAGCCTCTATGCCCACGACCCTGGGAACCCTGCAAAGAACAGCACCAGCAAGTTCGGGATGCCGGAGTTCTACTACGTCCACAGCCTGTACGGGAGTTTCACTGTACACGAAAGCCGGTGCCTGGTCTTCCGCAACGGCATCCTGCCGGAGCGCGTCACAAACCCGGTCTACCGCTTCTGGGGTCCCCCGGAGTACGCCCGCATCAAGCGGGCCATGCGGGACGCCATCACCGCCCATGGGAACGGGCCTAAGCTCCTGGACCGCTCCGTTCAGCCCATCTACAAGATGAAGGACCTGGCCTCCACCCTGGCCTCAGAGGGCGGCGACGACATCGTGATGAAGCGCCTGGAGCTCATCGACCTGGCCCGAGGCATCCTGAACAGCATCGCCATCGACAAGGACGGCGAGGACTACGACTTCAAGAGCTTCCAGTTCACGGGGGTCAAGGATGTCATCGACGCCACCTGCAATATGCTGTCCGCCGTGACCAATATCCCCCAGACAATTCTGTTTGGCCGTTCCCCGGCCGGTATGAACGCCACTGGCACAAGCGACCTGGAGAACTACTACAACTACGTCGAGAAAATCCAGAAGCTCATGCTCAAGAAGAATCTCCGGGCCCTGCTGGATGTGCTGTTCTGCGCCGGGGTGAGGAACGGCGAAGTGGAGGAGACTCCTGATTATAAGCTGGAGTTCTCCCCGCTGTGGAGCCTCAGCGAAACGGAACAGTCCACCGTAGACAAGGCCAAGGCGGACACCGAGCTGGTCCGGGCCCAGACCGCCCAGATTTATGTCCAGATGCAAGCGATGGACCCCTCTGAGGTTCGGGCGGCGTTGAAGAGGACCGAGGACTTCGCCGTTGAGGAAATTCTTGATGACCTGCCGGATGAGGACTGGGGTACAGAGGAGACCGGGGAGCCTACAAGCGGCTTCCCGGTCGGCAACCCTCCTATACCCGAAACCGCCATCGGTGGCAACCAGACGGGCCTCAGCGCCGCAGGGGAGGCTTCGGAGGAACCCCCCATTCCCACCCAGACTGACGCGACCCCCACGGCGGCGGCGACGCTCGTTGTGAAGGACGGCAAGCTCCTCATCGGGAACAGGCTTGATGTCACCTGCGTGTGCGGCCCTGGCGGCCACATTGAGGATGGGGAGACCCCGGAGCAAGCGGCAAGGCGTGAGGCCATGGAGGAGTTCGGCATCAGGCTGGGCCCCATGTACTGCCTGGGCCAGCTTGACGGCCTCCCGGAGGAGTACGGCCTCCCGGTCATCTACCTCTGCACGGATTTTGAGGGGGAGCCCGTCTGCGACGGGAAGGAGATGCGGACCCCGGAGTTCCTTCCCCTCGATGAGGTCCAGCAGTTCGTGGCGTTCCCGCCCTTCAAGAAATCCATCGACCTGTTGCTGGAAAGGCTGGGTGTTCTGAATGAATGAGGCCATCAGACAACAAACCCTGCAAAATGCAGTCCAGGGCAAATTCAGAGGGCACCAGAAGCTCAATAGCAAGGCCAAACCCATCTACCCCCAGGGCATTGAACGGGAGTTCCAGAGGGTCACAAACGCCTATATGCGGCTGGTGAACCAGGTGGTGAAGAAGCACCTCCCGGAAATCAGAAAGGCGGCCGCCGCAGAGCGGGACGCCAAGCGCCGCCAGGACGATGCCGGCGATCTGATGAGGGCCGTTGAAAAAGCCTTCCGTGCCATGGGGGAGGAGCTGGACCGGAGCACGGTGAAGTTTGGCCTTCGGCAAAAGCTGGAGGACCTTGCCACCATGACCCGGAAGTTGAGCATCCAGGAGTGGAAGCGGGAGGTCAAGGCAACCCTCGGCATTGACCTCCTGGACGACTACTACCTGGGGGAGTTCTACCGCCAGCAAATCCAGACCTGGGTGGAGGAGAACGTGGGCCTCATCAAGTCCATGCCGCAGGAGACCCTCACCGAAATGCAAAACATTGTCTCACAAGGCTTTAAGACCGGCAAATCCATGACATCCATCGTGGAGGATATAAGGAATACCTATGGAATCAAAAAGTCCTCTGCGAGGCTCCTGGCGCGTGACCAGTTAGGCAAGCTCAACAGCCAGCTTACCCGGCAACAGCAGACCGACGCTGGGGTGAGTGAATATGTCTGGTCCACGTCCAAGGACAGCCGGGTGCGGGATAGCCATAGAAGCCTGGACGGGAAGACCTTCAAGTGGAGCGACCCGCCAGTAGTAACACCGCCAGGGAAACCGGTGCGGCGATGTCATCCCGGCGAGGATTACCAGTGCCGGTGCGTCGCCCTGCCGGTTTTCGACATCTCTACGATAGATATTCCGGCCTCGGGCCCCACGAAGGGGGGAAGCTGACATGAAGAGGCGCTACTAACGCACCGGCCCCAACGAAATCGGAAAGGAGGGAATAGGCATGACGGCATCGCCTACCCAGATCAATGTGGTATGCAACGAGCTCATCGCAGAAGCGGAAGCCATCGTCAAGTACACCAGCGACATCGAGCTCATCAAGGAGGGGGACCCCAAGCTGGTCAAGACCTTCATGGAAACCCGCCTGGATGAGCTTGAGCACATCCAGAACCTCACCGTGGCTCTCACCGAACTGCTGGTCGAGGAGGAAGAGGAAGGAGGCGGCGGTTCTGAATGACCCAGCCTAAGCTGACAAGGGTGCTGCGGCTCGACAGCATCCCCCTGGATGAAACGTACTGGACCAATGAGGGCTACCTCATCGACCATCCGGTCGTCACGTCAGTCGGCATCTTCGAGTACATGAACCCGGACGGCTCCGTGCGCCGGGAGCTCCGGCTCCCGGAAAATGTTTTCGACCCGGCCAGCCTTGCCAGCTACAAGGGGAAGCCGGTCATCCTGACCCATGAGGCCGGGGTGGTGGACAAGGACAACGTGGACCAGGAGCATATCGGCACCATCCTCTCCGAAGGGAAGCAGGACGGCGACGACGTGCGCTGCGAAATCGTCATCCACGACACAGACACCATGAAGAAGAGTGGCCTCCGGGAGCTGTCCCTCGGGTACAGCCTGGACCTGGATGAGACGCCGGGCACCTGGAAGGGCCAGCCCTACGACGCCATCCAGACCAATATCCGCATCAACCATCTGGCGCTCGTTGATAAGGCCAGGGCCGGAGAGCAAGCCCGGTTGAATATCGACGGAAAAGACGCCAACACACTAAAAGGAGGAAAAAAGACTATGGCTCAGAAGACCAAGAGAAATGACGGCGGACCCATGACCCCCGAGGACCTGGCGGCCTCCATTCAGGCGTTCAAGGACCGCCAGGCTGCCCGTGGGCACGGCGGCCACGGTGACGATGACCCCCCTGCCGCTAACCCCGCCCCCGCTCCGGCTCCTGCCGCTCCTGCCGCTGTCGGCGGGGAGCAGAAGGATGAGGGCGACCCCGTGCAGATGGTCAAGGACCGTCGTGATCGCCGGGACGCTGAGGGCGACCCCGCAACCCCCGAGGCGGCCCTGGGCGTGATTGCCCAGCAGGATGAGGACATCGAAACCCTCCTGGAGTACATCGAGGGGCTCCAGGCCAAGCAGGACTTCGATGAGGCCAACCAGGAGCCCCCGGCCAATGCCGATGAGGGGGAGCCCGGCGACGGCACCAAGCAGGACGGCGAGGGCGACGATAAGACCAGCGGCATCAATGCCGACGCCGCCGACCAGATTTTCCGCACCCGCATCGAGCTGGTCCGCATGGGCGACCGGCTGAACCTGGACGGCATCGAGACCATGAGCGTCCTGGATGCCCAGAAGGCCATCATCAAGGCCGTCAATCCGACCATGCGCCTGGACGGTAAGAGCTCCGCCTACATCAAGGCGGCCTACGACCTGGCGAAGGACACCCTGAACGCCCGGAAGACCACCAACTACCAGCGGGCTCAGATGATGGGCGGCCGCCGTGCCGACGCCGCTGATGCCCCCGGTGCCAAAAGTGCCCGTCAGAGAATGATTGACCGGCAGGAGAATGGAGGTAACAAGTAATGAGTGCTCAGACTGTTTATTCCCAGGCAACCCCCCGTGGCGTCGCTGGCGGTCTCGTTGACCTGTCCGCCCACGCCATCAACACCCGGCTCAACGGCGAGGCCGGCAACACCATGAAGTTCGGCATGGGCGTCGTCCAGGGGGCCACCCCCGGCTCCGACGTGAAAATCCCGGCCACCGGTGCCACCGCCGCCCAGTTCGAGGGCATCACCGTCAACGGCTACACCAGCGAGATGGACCGGGAGGGCGCTGTCACCCTTCCGCCCCTGGCTTCCCTGGGCATCCTCCAGTACGGCAAGATTTGGGCCCGCACCAAGGCTGGCATCACCCCGGCCTACGGTGAGGCCCTGTACCTCATCATCTCTGGCGATGATGCCGGTCTGTTCACCAATGCGGCGGCTGAGGGCACCACGGTCGCTGTCAATGGCCGCTTCATCGGCGGCAAGGGCACCGGTAACGTGGCTCCCGTGGAGCTGTTCTACCAGGCCAACCAGTAATAGGAGGTAAGAGAAAATGACCATGAGATACGATGCCACCATGCCCTCCCAGAGCTATGACCAGGCCGACTACGACGCCCTGCGGCGTAGCAATATCCCGGTCACGCTCTGCGAGAGCCCCGCCCTGCGGTTTGACTCCGCTGAGGACGCCGCCGTCTTCTTCGCCCGTGAGCTGGACTACATCAAGACCAAGACCTACGACCGGCTGTACCCTGAGTTCACGGCCCTGTCCCTGTTCCCCGTCACCCATGAGGTGCCCGAGGGTGCGGAGACCGTGACCTATTACAGCTACGACAAGACCGGCATGGCGAAGATTATCAGCAACTACGCCACCGACCTCCCCCGCGTGGACGTTAAGGGGGAGCCCACCACCGTTCCCGTCAAGTCCATCGGTGATAGCTATGGCTACTCCGTCCAGGAGATGCGGGCCTCCCGCATGGCCGGCAAGTCTCTGGATGTGCGGAAGGCTGAGACCGCCCGCTACCAGATCGACCGCCTGACCAATATCATTGCCTGGAAGGGCGATGAGACCGCCAAGCTGCCCGGCGTCCTGAACGAGAACAACGACATCCCCATTTTCACCGTCCAGGCCAATAGCGCGGGCAAGACCGAGTGGAAGGACAAGGAGGCCGACGAAATCCTGGCCGATGTCAGCGCCATGCTTCAGCAGGTGAACAAGAACACCATGAACGTGGAGCATCCCGACTATCTGGCGCTGCCCTCCGATACCTACATCGCTCTGGCGACCAAGCGCATCCCCATGACCGACAAGACCGTGCTGACCTTCCTCAAGGAGAACCTGCCCGACATCAAGGACATCGTGTCCACTGCGGAGCTCAACAGCATCGCCGTGGACACCAACCCCTACGCCGCCACGGATGGCAGCGGCAAGGCCGTGGCCCTGCTCTACACCAAGGACCCCGAGAAGATGTCCATCGAAATCCCGATGCCCTTCTACCAGCACCCCCTCCAGTATGAGAAGCTGGAGACCATCATCCCCTGCGAGTCCCGCGTGGTCGGCGCTATGATTTACTACCCGCTGTCCGCCCTCATTGCGGTCGGCGTGTAAGAAGAGGGAGGAAAAGACTATGAATATCACCAACAACGGCAAGAAAATCATCAATGTCGGCACCCTCACCCTGCTCCCCGGCCAGACGGCCCCCCTGCCGGAGGGGTATGAGGGCAACCCGGTCGTCGCCTTCCTCATCGGCCGGGGCACCCTCACGGCGGACCAGCCCTTTCGGGCTGCGGCGGCCAAGGCCCCCCTGAAAGATGATGCCGCCGATGCGGCCGCCGCAGAGGCGAAGGCCAAGGCCGAGGAGGCTGCCCGTGCTGAGGCGGCCCGTCAGGAGGCCATCAAGGGCATCAAGAAGATGAACCGGGCCGAGCTGGACGCTGCCTGCGCCAAGGCGGGCATCGAAGTCACCGACGCCGACACCATCCCCACGCTCCAGGAGAAGCTGATCGCCGCCCTCCAGGAGGCGTAAGGAGGGGTAGCTATGACCCCTGCTGAGATTATCAAGCTGGTCGGGCCCGAGTTTTCCGGGGTGAGCGACGAAGACCTCCAGAAGTGGCTGGACCTCAGCGCACCGCTGGTCAGCAAAGCGAAGTTCGGGAAGCTCTACGACCAAGCCCTTGCATACCTGGCCTGTCACCGGATGAAGATGGCCGGGCTGGGGGTCAATGAAGACGGCACAGTGGGCGAGACCCTCCGGGTAACGAATTACTCGGAGGGTAATCGCTCCATCGGTTTTGCGGCCCCCCAGGGGACCCTGACCGATGCGGAGCTGGCCCTCACAGCCTACGGTATGCAGTTCCTCTCCATCAGGCGGAGCGTAATCGTCTCCATCACCATCACCGGGGGGTGCTGACCATGGGTGTCGGCTATGATCGCCTTACCCCGGAGGGCAAGAAGTTCTATGCGGAGCTGGAAAAGCTCAAGAAGCTGAGGGTGGTCGTCGGCTACCAGCAGGGCCAGAATGTCAGCGAAGACGGCGTGGACCTGGCGGACATCGCCATGTGGAACGAGTTGGGTACGGCCACGGCACCATCCCGGCCCTTCCTGCGGAAGAGCGTGGATGAGAACGAGGACAAGATAATCAGCTTCGGCCAGCTCCAGGCCAAGCGCCTGACCCAGGGGGCCACGGCCCAGGAGGTCCTGACGGCCCTCGGCGTTATGCAGAAGGGTCTGGTCCAGGAGAAGATCGTTGACGGCGACTTCGAGCCCAATGCCCCCAGCACCATCAAGAAGAAGGGGTCCGACAAGCCCCTCATCGACACCGGCCATCTGCGCCGGTCCGTCAACTTCACCATTACCGAAAAGGAGGGAGGTGGGTAAATGAGGATTTGGAGAAAGCCCTACACCGTGCGACATTTCAAGCCCGGCAAGGTCAGCCGTGGCTATGCCTCCAGCGGCTACACCGACATGGTGGCGGAGCTGGATGTTCAGCCTCTCTCCACGAAAGAGCTGGAGGCCCTGCCGGAAGGCCAGCGGTCCAAGCGCCGGGTCAAGTGCTTCGGTGACTACCCCATGCAGACCGCCAACCAGGCCACCGGCGTCAAGGGCGACCGCCTGTTTTATGGGGGCCGCTGGTATGAGTGCGAGGTCTCCGAGCCCTGGAACCAGACCAAGCTGGGGCATTACTTCGCACAGTTTGTCGAAGTACCGGAGAACGAGAAGGAGGCCGCCCCCGTCACCAAGAAGTCCAAGAAGGGCGGTGGCGAGGGATGACGCTCCGGGAGCTCCGGGAACACCTGTATGACATCGTGATTGCCTACTTCAAGGGGCTGGAGCCGGACGGGGTGGTCTGGGCGGGAAGCAATTCCGTCAAGGCCACCCCTCCTTTTGTCACCCTGAAAACCGGAGCAGTTACCCAGGCGACCTTCGGCAACGTGCGGTGTGACGGCGGAATCAGCAGCACCGAGTACAACATGAAGACCATCCTTGAGGTCCAGCTCTTCACCCCCGGAGGAGAACGGGAAGACGGCGAAGGGGAGGCCCCGGCGATGGAGAACACGGCCGTCAACGACCTGATTGACTTTGTGAACTACATGAAGTCCGATTATGTCTCCGGCATTGTGGAGGGGCTGAACATCACGGTCATCCCCATGGGCCAAGTCCAGGATGTATCTGCCCTGCTCAACGATGTCAGCTTTGAGTACCGGGCCATGGTGGAGTTCCAAGTGAACTTTATCCAAACGGCCACCGGTGCGGCCGGCATCTCCACGCCTGGATGGAAGCCCACCCCCAGCGGCGGCGGCTCTGCGGAGCTGGCCGCAAAAGAAACCGGCTACTTTGACAAGGTAGCCATAAAGGAGGAAAAGACATGAGTTTGCTGGACGATATTGTCAAAGTATCCGTTGACATCGCTTCGCCCGTTCAGAACAGCTCCAACTTCGGGACCATGCTCATCATCGGCCCGGCTCCGGCCTCCATGGTCGGAGATGGCCCCCCGGACATCGCGGTCTACAAGAGCCTCAAGGAGGTCACTGACGCTGGCTGGGTAGCCATCGGTGACAGCGCCGACGCCATCGGCGTGGCGGCCACCGTGGCCTTCTCCCAGAAACACGCTCCCAGCGAAGTCTACATCGCCGTCCAGAAGAAGAACGGCTCCGAGCTGGAGAACATCACCGCAACGCTGGACCGGGCCCTGGACACCACCGGCTGGTATGCCATCGCTCCCGCTGGCGTTGACGCGACCCTCTACAAGGATATTGCCGCGTGGACCGAGGCGAACCAGAAGATGTTTGCCTACACGGCGCTGGACACCACCAACCCCGTGACGACTTCGTACTACCGCTCCTTCGGCATCTTCGGCAAGGTAAAGCCCGACGCCGAGGACACGCCGGTCAACAACAACTACGCTCATGTGGCGTGGCTCTGTGAGGGCCTCAGCTACACCCCCGGGGAAGAGACCTGGGCCTACAAGGAGCTGGCGACCATCACCCCGTCCGTCCTGACCGGCCAGCAGATCGCCACCTTGGAGGCGGCCAACCTGAACTACTACGTCAAGGTGGCGGGGAAGGGCTGCACCAAGAACGGCAAGGTCATCGCCGGGGAGTGGATTGACGTAATCCGCTTCCGTGACTGGCTCATCAGCGATATGCAGACCAGGGTGTTCAACCTGTTCGTGAGCAACCCCAAGGTCCCGTTCAACGACGGCGGCATCAGCCTCATCGACAACCAGATGGTGGCCTCCCTGACCCAGGGCCAGAAGAACGGCGGCATTGATGAGGATGCCTACGATGAGGCGGGCACCCTGCTCCCCGGCTTCACCACGTCGGTCCCCAAGGCCAGCGCCGTCTCCGACGCCGACAAGGCCGCCCGGCTCCTCAACAACTGCAAGTTCACGGCCCGGTTGGCCGGGGCCATCCATGCCGTGGAAATCCAGGGCAACCTGGTCTATTCGTAAGGGAGGTGTAGCACATGAACGGTAAGACTACCACCTATGACGCCAAGAAGGTCATCGCCGTATTCGGTAGCCACACCGCCACCGGGTATGCGGACGATAGCTTTCTGGTCATCGAGCCCAAGGGCGAGGGTATCCTTGCCAAGTCTGGGTGCGACGGCGAAGTGGCAAGAGCCATCGACCCGGATAGGCGGGTCAGCATCAAAATCAGCCTGCTCCAGAACAGCGCCACCAACTCCTGGCTCCAGGCCATGCACAACAAGGATGTCAAGACGGGGGAGGGCACGTTCCCGGTCCTCATCAAGGACCTGCGCGGCGGCCTCATCCTGTCTGCGGACACCGCCTGGGTAACGAAGGCACCGTCCCGCACCTTCGGCAAGGACACCAACAACCGCGAGTGGACCATCGAGACTGGCCCCAGCGAGACGACTGAGTAAGGAGGACTCCCATGAAAGTACATGAACCCAAGAAGGTGGAAATCGGCGGAGTCACCTTCTACATCTGGCCCTTCAAGGCGTTTGTCGCCGCCAACATCTCCGGCGATCTGGCAAGTTTCCTGCTCCCCCTGGTGGGGGCCCTGGCCCCGTTCATCGGGACCAAGGGTGAAAACGGCGAGGAGAAGAGTCTGCTGGACGTGGATGCGGAGGTGGCCGCCCCGGCGATTGCCGACGCCTTCAACGCTCTGTCTGGCAACCAACTGGAGGCCATGCTCAAGAAACTGCTCATCCGCCATGAAAACATCACCCTGGACCACCCGGAGACCAAGGAGGTGGTGCGGTTGACCGAAGACCTGGCCGATGAGGTTTTCTGCGGGGAGCCGCAGGATATGTTCATCCTGGCCTTCGAGGTCATCCGCTTCAACTTCAACGGTTTTTTCTCGAAGCTCGGCAGCCAATTTGGAGGTGCTGTCGAGAAGCTCAAGGTCCTGACGGCGGATTCTCCCGCTACGGGGAGTTCGACCTAACCCGCTTCTCAGAGCTTGAGCTGCGGATGTACCTCCTCATCAAAGAGGGCCTCGCCAGCAAGACCGAATTGGAAACAGTCTACACGCTGGATGAGGCCCTCAAGCTCTATGCTCTGTACCAGATGGACCAGGACATCGAGCGGTGTAAGGCTGAGGAAATCAGGGAGAGGGGTGAAGCCAAGTGACCATCCGCGACGTTCTCATCGGCCTGGGCTTCAAGGTAGACGAAAGCTCCGCCAAGAAGGCGGAGCAGGGCGTCACCAATCTCAAGAACAAGGCCACCAAGATACTGGGTGCTATCGGCATCGGCTTTTCCCTGGTCCAGCTCAACGCCATGGCCGAAGAGTTCAACGGCATCAACGACCAAATCCGCCAGGCCACCGAGGGCATGGGGGAGCAGAAAGACATCCAACAGCAAATCCTGGCCGCCGCCAACGGGTGCAAGACGGCCTACGGCGACATGGCGAACACCGCCTCCAAGCTGATGAACAGCGACAAGACCCTCTTCGGCTCAGTGGAGGAGGCGACGGAGTTTGTTAGCCTCACGACCAAGCTCTTCAAGACGGCCAACAAAAGCAACCAGGAGATCGCCGGGCTCCAGGAGGCCCTGAACAAATCCTTCGCCAAGGGCATCGTGGACACGGAGACCATCAACCAGCTTTACGAAAAGGCCCCGGAGGCCATCAACCTGATTGCGGACAGTCTGGGCGTGGCGAAGGAGAAGCTGCTGGACATGACCACCAACGGCCAAATCAGCCTGGCCCAGCTCAAGAACACCTTCACCTCCAATGCCGACACCATCAACGCCAGCTTCGACAACCTGGACTTCTCCATCTCGGACGCCATGCTCAACATCAGGAACCAGTGGGGGCTATTCCTCGACGGCCTGAACAGCGGGATGGGGATTTCCCAGACCGTGGCCCGGCTCATGGTGAGGGGCTTCAACCAGTTCCTTGAGGTTCTGAAAAAGGGGCAGACGTTCGTGGAGCGCCTGGCCCAGAAGGTGGGCGGGCTTCCGAACCTGCTCAAGCTGGTGGCGGCCGGTGCGGCCGCCATTTTTATTGCCATGAACGCCGGCAAGATCGTCACGTTCATCACCAGCATCCCTAAGTACCTGAACACCATCTGGACCATCATAAAGGGCATCAAGCTCAGTACCTTCGCCATCATCGCCGTGGTCATGCTCCTGTTCCTGGCCGTCGATGACTTCATCAACTTTATGAAGGGCAACGACTCGGTAATCGGGACCCTGCTGGAAAAGGCGGGGATTGACACCCAGGCGGTCCGGGACACCATCATAGAGGCGTGGAACGCCATCAGGGACTTCCTGGGCTCGGTGTGGGAGGGCATCAAGTCCGTGGCCGGGTCCATCTGGGGCGGCCTCAAAGACTTCTGGGCCAAGAACGGGGAGGAGATAACGGCATCCCTGAAAGCGGTCTGGGAAGGATTGAGCGCGGCCCTGGGCGCTATCTGGGGGGCCATCCAGTCCATAGCGACCACGGTGTTCAATGCCCTGCAAGACTTCTGGGCGGCGTGGGGCGACAAAATCATGGCCGCCTTCTCCATCCTCTGGGACACCCTGGGCGGCCTGGTGATGGGCTTCTTTGATGTCCTGAAAAACCTGGGCGAGTTCATCAGCAATGTCTTCTCCGGCAACTGGGCCGGGGCCTGGGAGAACATCAAGAATATCCTGTCTACCGTGCTGGATGCCATCGTCAGCGTTATCACTGGCATCTTTGAAATCATCTGGACCTTCATCGGGGATAAGGTCATGGCGATCAGGGACGCCATTGTCAACGCCTTCACGGCGGCAAGGGACAAGGTGGTGGAGATTTTCACCGCCATCAAGGAGACCGTGGGCAACGTGTTCACGGCCCTGGTAAACATTGTGAAGGCCCCCATCAACGGCATCATCGACCTGCTGAACCTGCTCATCAGCGGGCTCAACAAGTTGAGCTTCAAGGTGCCGGACTGGATTCCGGGCATCGGCGGCAAGGAGTTCGGCTTCAATATCCCCAGCATCCCGAAGCTGGCCCAGGGCGGCTACCTCAAGGCGAACAGCCCCCGGCTGGCCGTCGTGGGCGACAACCCCTCCCAGGGCGAAATCGTGGCCCCCGAGGGTAAGATTATGTCCGTGGTCCTGAACGCC